>Ga0114939_10000777_pt1 | contig 26281 bp, 27 predicted proteins | sample AshMeaCrysSpring_FD_87196 | JGI IMG/M metagenome (GOLD analysis project Ga0114939, IMG submission 87196) | Groundwater microbial communities from Big Spring, Nevada to study Microbial Dark Matter (Phase II) - Ash Meadows Crystal Spring | ecosystem: Environmental > Aquatic > Deep subsurface >...
CTTGGCAATCACCTTCAAACGCCCACGCTTATCGGCTGTATGTTGTTAAAGAACCTCGCAGAACTTACCGCCCTACGCTTACCTTGCTGTGATCAGCGAAGCCTTGAATTATAGCACGCTTTTTTTACCCTCGTCAACTTAGCGAAAAATTTTTCGCCTCATCGTCATTGGCTTGCTGCCACTTGCCGCCCAACTCATTTCGAATGAATCTCAGCAGCGAAGCCCGCAACTATAACACGATTTTTTGACAGCGCAAGCCTCCAGGAAAAAGAGGCGACAACCACCACCCGGCCCGCACGGGCGTCGACCCTGGCGACAGCGGAACGCCGCGGATAATTCTCTCCCACTTATGGCACTCATCACTCTCGCGAATGCGCAGTTGGCCTTCGGCCACGTTCCCCTGCTCGATCAGGCCGACTTCTCTCTCGAAACCGGCGAGCGCATCGGGCTGATCGGCCGCAACGGCGCCGGCAAGTCTTCCCTGCTCAAGATACTGGGTGGCCTGGAGCAACTGGACGACGGCAAGCTGCAATGGCAGCAGAACCTGCGACTGGCCTTTGTCGCGCAGGAGCCCGTGCTCGACCCCGAGATCAATGTGTTCGACGCGGTCAGCGCCGGCCTAGACAGAACTCGTTCCCTGATCGATCAGTACACCCGCGGGGAAGGTGACCTGGATACGCTGCAAAGCGAGATTGAGGCCCTTGATGGGTGGAACTGGCAGCAGCGTGTCGAAGAAACCCTGCAGCGGCTGCACCTTGACCGGGACGCCGTGATCCGGACCCTCTCTGGCGGCAATCGCAAACGGGTAGCGCTGGCGCAGGCACTCGTCGCGCGACCCGACGTGCTGCTGCTGGACGAGCCCACCAACCACCTCGATCTGGACTCAATCGTTTGGCTGGAGAACCTGCTGCAGGAGTTCAAGGGCAGCGTGGTCACCATCACGCACGACCGCGCTTTTCTGGATCACGTGGCCACCCGCATCGTTGAGCTGGACCGCGGGCACCTCGCGTCCTATCCAGGCAACTTCGCCCAGTACCAGCTGCAAAAGGAAACGCAACTTGCGCAGGAGGCTGTGGTCAATGCCAAGGCCGACAAGCTGCTGGCGCAGGAAGAGGTGTGGATTCGGAAAGGCGTGGAGGCCCGCCGCACGCGCAGCCAGAGCCGCGTCTCGCGGTTGGAGCAACTTCGTGCCCAGCGTGCCGCCCGGCGCGATGCGGTGGGCAACGTCAGACTGGATGTGGCCACCGGCGCGCCAAGCGGCAAACTGGTGGCGGAGCTGACGGACGTCTGCAAAGCGTTCGGCGACAAGGTGATCGTGCAGAACTTCAACGCCACCATCCTGCGCGGCGACAAGGTCGGCCTGATCGGCCCCAACGGCGCTGGCAAGACTACGCTGCTCAAACTGATTCTGGGCGAGCTCGCGCCTGACAGCGGCCGGGTGCGGCAAGGCGCCAACCTGCAGGTCGCCTACTTCGACCAGATGCGCGACGCGTTGCAGCTGGATGCGACGCTGGAAGACTTCATCAGCCCCGGCAGCGAATGGATCGAGATCGGCGGACGGCGCCAGCACGTGAAGAGCTATCTGGGTGATTTTCTGTTCTCGCCCGCCCGGGCCAATTCGCCCGTGCGCTCCCTCTCTGGCGGCGAACGCAATCGCCTGCTCCTCGCCCGCCTGTTTGCGCGCCCCGCCAATGTGCTGGTGCTGGACGAGCCAACCAACGACCTCGATATCGATACGCTGGAACTGCTTGAAGAGTTACTGCAGAACTACGAAGGCACGGTGTTTCTGGTAAGCCATGACCGCACCTTCCTCAACAACGTTGTCACCAGCACGATCGCCTTCGAGGGCAACGGCGGCTGGCGCGAATACGAGGGCGACATCGAGGATTGGCTGACGCAGTCGCAACGCGCCCAGGCTTGGCAAGCCGCTACAAAATCAGTAGCTAGCAGCGCACAACCAGAAAGGTCCGAAGCCGGAAAATCAGCGGAAAAACCAGCCCCGCAACGCGTCAAGCCAAGCAACAAGCTCAGTTACAAGGAGCAACGCGAACTGGAAGCCCTGCCCGATCAGATCGAGGCTCTGGAACTGGAACAGGCGCAGCTGCGCGCTGAACTCTCTGACGGCAGCATCTACAGCCGCGACCCCGCGCGCGCCACCCAGTTGCACGCCCGCGATGCCGCCATTGAAGAAGAGCTGCTGGATGCTTTGACGCGCTGGGAAGAGCTGTCCGCGCGCCAGGGTTGATCAGACGCGGTAGCGATCGGTCGAGGTACTCAGGCGAGCCAACAGGGCCGGTGCGATCGCGGTCAACGGCAGCACCTCGTCCGCCGCGCCATGCGCAATGGCCTCGCGCGGCATGCCGAACACGACACAGCTGGCCTCGTCCTGCACATAGTTGTAGCTGCCGGCGTCCTTCATCTCCCGCATGGCCTTGGCGCCGTCGTTGCCCATGCCGGTGAGCATGATGCCGAACGCATTGCGGCCGACCACCTGGGCGCAGGAACGAAACAGGACTTCCACCGAGGGCTTGTGCCGGTTGACGGGCTCGCCGTCTTCCACCACGGCCACGTAGTTGGCACCACTACGGTCCACGCGGAACTGCTTGCCGCCTGGCGCGATGTAGGCATGGCCGGGCAGAATGCGCTCCCCATTGGTGGCCTCCTGAACCGTGATCCGACACAAGGTGTTGAGACGGGCCGCAAAACTGGTGGTGAACCCGGGCGGCATGTGCTGGGTGATGACGATGCCCGGCGAATCGGCCGGCATGCGCATCAGGATTTCCTTCACTGCCTCCGTGCCCCCGGTCGACGAGCCAATGCAGATCAGCTTTTCCGTAGACAGGCGCCCCAGCGGCTTGACCTCAGGCCGGGCTGCCGGCGCCGCCCCGTCAGCCGGCGCGGTGCCGGGCACGGGCGTTGCCAGCCGGCGGATGTGCGCCGCCGCGGCAACGCGGATTTTCTCGACGATCTGATCCGACAACTCCTTGATGCCCTCGGCCAGACCAATACGCGGCTTGGCAACGAAGTCCACGGCCCCGAGCTCCAGCGCACGCATGGTGACTTCCGCTCCACGCTCGGTCAAGGTCGAGATCATCAACACCGGCATGGGCCGCAGACGCATCAAGCGACCGAGGAAATCGATGCCATCCATGCGCGGCATTTCCACGTCCAGCGTGATCACATCCGGATTGAGCTCGCGGATCATCTCGCGCGCGATCAAGGGATCGTTTGCGGTTCCGACGCACTCCATGTCCTTCTGACGATTGATGATCTCAGCCAGCAGGCTGCGCACCAGCGCCGAATCATCCACCACCACGACCCGAATCTTCTTCAAACCAGAACCCCTAGAACAGATCCACAGAACCACCAGCCGTGGACTTGGCCACCACGGCGGCATTGCCTTTGCGCTCCTCCACCGCGAGTGCCTCGGGATGGGCGTGCGCCAACCGCTTCACCAAGGCCTTGCCGGTGACCGGGAAAAAACAGACCTTGCGCGGATGGATGTCCAGCACGTCCTGCGACACCACCGGAATGCGCTCGGTTGCCAGATAGTCGAGCACAAACTTGGTGTTGCGTTCGCCCACATTCATGGTGGTGAACCCGGACATCACCGCCCCGCCACCAAACACCTTGGCCTGCATGGTCTCGCGGCGCGCGCCCAGCTTGATCATCTCGTTGATCAGCAGTTCCATGGCATACGAGCCGTAGCGCCCTGAACCATCGGCGCCGTCGCCGTCCGGCAGCATGAAGTGGTTCATGCCACCCACACGCAACTTGTTGTCCCAGATACAGGCGGCAATGCAGGAACCAAGCACCGTCATGATGACCAGATCGTCGCCGGACACGAAGTACTCGCCCGGCAATACCTTGACGGCGTCGTACTGAAAATGATGGTCTGCGTAGAAGAACGAAGCCTCGCCCGGCTTGCGGGGCTGCGCCTTGAGCTGATCCACGCGCGAGACACGCCCGCTGGCCAGAATTTTTGGGGCAGCGGTCACAGCGCCCGACAAACTAACGGCGCTCATACACAGTCTTCCCGCGCAGGACAAACAGATCACGCGACTCGTTGAAGTTCTCCGAGTGGCCGACAAAGAGCAAGCCGCCCGGCTTCATCACACGATGGATGCGCTCCAGCACGCTGCGCTGCGTCGCCGCATCGAAATAGATCATGACGTTGCGGCAGAACACGATGTCAAACGGTTCGCGAAACGGCCAATCATCGCGGATCAGGTTCACGCTGAGGAACTCGATCATGCGCTGCAGCTCCGGCTTGACACGCACCATGCCTTCGTTGCCCCCCTTGCCGCGCAGGAAAAAGCGCTGCAGCCGGGCGGGATCAATGCCCTTCAGATTGTCCAGGCGATACACACCGCGCGCCGCCGTGGCCAGCACCTTGGAGTCGATATCACTGGCCCACAGCTTGAAGTTGGCGCCGCTGCCCAGCGCATCCAGCGCTGTCATCACGATGGAGTACGGTTCCTCGCCCGTCGAGGCGGCATTGCACCAGACCTTCCAGCCTGCGCTGGCGGGTTTGCTCTTCAGATGGTCGGCCAGGATATCGAAGTGGTGCTGTTCACGAAAGAACGATGTCAGGTTGGTCGTCAGAGCGTTGACGAACTCCTGCCACTCCGGCCCGTCGTGCGACTCAAGCCAGCTCAGGTAATCCCGGAAGCTCTGGTAACCGGTTTCCCGCAGTCGTCGAGAGAGACGGCTATACACCATCGCGTGCTTGCCATCGTGCAGGCTGATGCCGGCGCGCTGGTAGATCAGCGACTGCACACGAGCGAAGTCGGCTTGGGTCCAGGTGAACTCGCGCCCCTGGGCGTCGGCAGTGCCGGCGTCAGACCCGGCGGTCGTCTGCGCGCGTGCGGCCCCGGCAGGGCGGGTGGTCTTGAAATCAGTCTGCATAGGCGGGGAGGCTCATAGTCCGCAATCACTCCTCCCCGGATACCAGGCCCATATCGAGGCCAGACATTAGTTTTTCTATATCCAACAGAATCAGCATGCGCTCGCCCACCGAACCCAGGCCCATCACAGCCGAACTGTCAATCACGCTATCAATCTCCGGCGCCGCCTTGACGCTGTCAGCCGGCAGCTCCATCACGTCGCTGACCGAATCGACCACGATGCCAACGATGCGGCTGCGCAGATTCAGGATGATGACAACGGTGAAGTCGTTGTACTCCGCCTTGGCGCAGTTGAACTTCAGACGCATGTCCACGATGGGGACGATCGTGCCACGCAGGTTGACAACGCCCTTGATGAATTCGGGCGCATTGGCAATGCGCGTCGGTTTCTCGTAGCCCCGGATTTCCTGGACTTTCAGAATGTCGATGCCGTACTCTTCCTGATCCAGACGGAAGGTCAAGTACTCGCGCGCACCCACCGAAGTCACCCCGTCCGTTTTTTCCATCACATCCATCACATTCTCCTTCGCAAGACTCAATGCTCAATGGCGCGAGCGCCGCACCAGAGCGCTGGTATCCAGAATCAGGGCCACCTTGCCATCGCCCAGGATGGTGGCACCTGACACATTGGGAACCTTGCGGTAGTTGGTTTCCAGGTTCTTCACCACCACCTGCTGCTGCCCCAGCAGCTCGTCGACCAGCAGCGCCACGCGACTGCCTTCGGCCTCCACCACGACCATGATGTCGCTGGACCTGTCGTGATCGAAGCGCGGCACCTGGAACACTTTCTCCAGCTCGATGACGGGCATGTACTCGTCACGCACCTTCACCAGCTGCGACCCCTGCCCCACCGTGCTGACGGCATCGGGCTTGACCTGGAACGATTCGACGACCGAGGACAGCGGCAGGATGTAGACCTCGTCGCCGACACCTACCGACATGCCGTCCATGATGGCAAGCGTCAGGGGCAGGCGCACCGAGACCCGCATGCCGACGCCCTCCGTCGATTCGATCTCCACCGTGCCGTTGAGCGCGGCGATGTTCTTCTTCACCACATCCATGCCGACACCGCGACCCGAAATGTCGGTCACCGTCTCGGCCGTGGAGAAACCCGGCGCAAAGATGAGCTGCCACACCTCGCTGTCCGGCATCTGATCGGAGACATCCAGCCCGCGCTCGCGGGCCTTCTGCAGGATCTTCTCGCGCGACAGGCCGCGGCCGTCGTCACGCACCTCAATCACAATGGAGCCACCCTGGTGCGCGGCCGACAAGGTGATGGTGCCGGTCTCCGGCTTGCCCTTGGCCAGGCGATCCTGAGGAAGTTCGATGCCATGGTCGCAGCTGTTGCGCACCAGGTGGGTCAGCGGATCCGTGATCTTCTCCACCAACCCCTTGTCAAGCTCGGTGGCCTCGCCCTGCGTCACGAAATCGACCTTCTTGCCCAGCTTGCTCGCCAGATCGCGCAGCATGCGCGGGAAGCGGCTGAACACGATGGACATCGGGATCATGCGGATGGACATGACCGATTCCTGCAGATCGCGCGTATTACGATCCAGGTCAGCCAGCCCGGTCAGCAGCTGCTGGTACACGGTGGGATCCAGCGTGCGGCTGTTCTGTGCCAGCATGGCCTGCGTGATGACCAGCTCACCGACCAGGTTGATCAGCTGGTCCACCTTGTTGATGGCGACGCGGATCGTGGCCGCTTCAGGCTGGGCCAACTGCGCAGCCGGAGCCTTGGCGCCGGCCTTGGCCGCGGCCCCCGCCGGCTTGGCCGCCGCGGGCGCACCGGGTGCCCCGTCGAAGAAGCCAAAGCCCGGAGCGGGCGCAATCGGCGTGCCGGGCGGCGGATCATCGTCGAAACCCGACCCCGGGGCCGGCTCGCCCTCGCTCAGATCACGGATGTGGACGTTCTCGCGCGCCACATGGAAAGCAAACAGATCGAGCAAATCCTCGTTGCTGGACGCCGTACCCACCTTGAACACCCGTACGTCCGGCTGATCGCTCGGCAAATCCACGATCTCGCCCAAGCCAGCGATATCGCGGAACAGATCCTTGACCGGGTCCACCTGATCCAGCCGTTCCAGCGGCCCCATGCGGATCTCCAGCTGGCGCTCACCCTTGACGATGGGAGTGGCAGCAACGGGCGCGGCCTCCGGAGGTGCAGCCACCGCAGCAGGCGCCGGTGCGGGCGCCGGTGCGGGCGCAGGTGCCGGCGTCGGCGCAGCGGCCACGGCGCTCGGCGCAGCCCCGGAAGCCAGCTCGCTGATGCGGCGCACCAGATCCGATGTGTCCGGCGGATCGCCGGCCTCGCCGGCCTGATGGCGCGCCAGCAGGCTGCGTGAAATGTCGGCCGACTCCAGCAGTACATCGACCATCATGGCGTTGGGCTGCAGCTCATGGCGACGCAGCTTGTCGAGCAGCGACTCCATCTGGTGGGTCAGCTCTGCGACGTCGCTGAAACCGAAGGTTGCCGCCCCGCCCTTGACCGAGTGCGCGCAACGGAAGATGCCGTTCAATTCCTCGTCGTCGGCGGTCTCCAGATCAAGGTTGAGCAGCATCTGCTCCATCAGATCCAGGTTTTCACCCGCTTCCTCGAAGAAGATCTGATAGAACTGACTCAGATCAAAATCACCGGACCCACTGCTTTCCTGATGCGCCTCAGCCATGACTAGAACTCCTGTGTTTCGTGCGCGTCGCCGATCTCAGATCGGGCTGTTGCTTATTTGTTGATGACTTTCTGGATCACATCCAGCAGGCGGGCCGGATCGAAGGGCTTGACCAGCCAGCCGGTCGCGCCAGCCGCACGGCCGGCCTGCTTCATCAGGTCACTGGACTCGGTGGTCAGCATGAGGATGGGCGTGGTCTTGAACTGAGGGTGCTCGCGCAGCTTGCGGGTCAGGCCCAGGCCATCCAGGCGCGGCATGTTCTGGTCCGTCAGGACCAGGTCGAAGTGCTGGGCCTGCGCCTTCTCATAGGCATCCTGGCCATCCACCGCCTCCACCACCTGATAGCCCGCACCCGTCAGGGTGAAAGAGACCATCTTGCGCATGGAAGGCGAGTCGTCAACGGCAAGTATCAAAGGCATGTGAGGCTCCGACAGATAAGCTAAAAAACATTCAGAACAATTCGATGGACCCAGCGTCCATCTCATCCTGAGTCACCGGATTCGGACGCTCAGGGACTTCTTCAACAAAAGGCACGGCCTCGCCATCTTCCTGCCCCATAGACTCCGCCGCCAGGCGGTAGGCGCAACCCTGCAGGATCTTCGCCGTGTGGTTGATCAGCTGGGAGGCCATGTCCTGGAACTGCAACTCGGTCACGGCCGCCCGCAAGGTCGCCCGCACCGTCTCCAGCGCCTCCGCATCGACCGTCGATGGATCATTCAGCGTGGCACTGGCCGTGGTGAAACGCTCCATCAGGTTTTCCATGGTGTGCGCCAGCAAACCATCCAGCCGCGCCAGATCGTGCACCACCACCAGCAGTGCATCCTGAACTTCGGCAACCAGCATGACCGGCAGCTGAACAGCTGGAACGGCCGGCGGCGGCGTAGTGGATTGCGTTGTCATACCTTCTTGTTGCACGGTTGCGGCCTGATTCACAGCCCCATGAAGACCGGCGTTAGAATTTTGCCAGATGTAGGTTAGCAGGATTCGGCCGATTTGGGGCTATTTATCCTATTTATCGACCCTTTCGGATGGTTTGAAAGGCCGGAAGAACCCGAAGCAATAGGCGCATCTCCGGGTCTGCGGCCACCACGGTGCCAACTTTATGCAGCCAGAAGCTCCTGCCCATCCCATTCGCATCCTGCACCTCGAAGACTCGCCGCTCGATCACGACCTGGTCGCACGCATGCTGCGCAAGGCCGGGCTGGCCCACGAGATGGTGCGCGTCGAGCGGCTCGATGAATTCCTGACCGCCCTGCGTACGACCCCGGTCGACGTCATTCTGGCCGACTACCGCCTGCCCGGCTTCACCGCCCTGGATGCCTGGCAGGCCCTGCAGGACTTGCCTCAACGGCCGCCCTTTATCTTGTTATCGGGAGCTATCGGCGAATCTGCAGCCGTCGAGGCCATCAAGCTCGGCATCAGTGACTACCTGCTCAAGGACGACATGGGCAAGCTGGCCTACGTCATTCTGCGCGCCATGGAGGTGCAGGAGGCGCGCCTGGCCAAGGAGCGCGCCAACGCCGAACTGGCCGCTTCCGAGCGTCGTCTGGCGCATTTCGCCGATCACCTGCAGATGACCATCGAGCAGGAGCGCGCCGCCATTGCGCGTGAGATTCACGATGACATCGGTGGCTCGCTGGCGGCCATCAAGTTCGACCTGTCGTGGCTGGGCCGCCACTATGACGATGCCGATGCGCGCGCGCACATCCAGTCCGCCATGGACATGCTGCAACACGCCCTGGGGGCCAGCCAGCGCATCATGCTCAACCTCCGCCCAGCCATCCTCGACCAGGGACTGGAGGCGGCGGTGGACTGGCTGGCGCGCGAGTTTGAGCGACGCACCAGCATCCGGACCACCCTGTACGCCACACTTCGGAACGCCGACATCAGCAAAACGGTCCAGCTGGCTGCCTACCGGACCGCGCAGGAAGCCCTTACCAACATCTCCAAACATGCGCAGTGCAGCGAGGTACGCATCGAGTTGTCGGATGCAGAGGGCGTGCTGACGCTTGAAATCGCTGACAATGGTCGCGGCATCCAGCCAGCTGAACGCGAGAAGCCCCAATCCTTCGGCCTCAAGGGCCTGCAGGAACGGGCTCGCAGCGTCGGCGGCTGGCTGGATATCAGCAGCCGCAGCGCAGAGGGCACTTCGATTACCCTCACGGTGCCCCTGTCCACGCAACTTTCTGACATGCCACAGGATGTGAGCCCATGATCCGCGTCATTCTTTGCGATGATCACGCCGTCGTGCGGCGCGGCATCCGGGAAATGCTCTCCGAAGCCGTCGACATCCAAGTCGTGGCCGAAGCGGGCAGCTACGCCGAGGTTCGCGAAGCGCTGCGCTCGCACCCCTGCGATGTGCTGGTGCTCGACTTGAACCTGCCGGGCCGCGGCGGACTGGAAGTGCTGGCGACGCTGCGGGAATCGGATTCCAGCGTCAAGGTGCTGATCGTCTCCATGTTCCCGGAAGACCAGTACGCCATACGCTGCCTGCGTGCCGGCGCCCAGGGCTATCTGAACAAGGCAGGCGAACCCGGCGAACTCGTGACGGCGGTGCGTACCGTGGCGCAAGGACGCAAGTACGTCACGCCGGACGTGGCGCAGATGCTGGTGGAAAACCTGTCTGCCCCGACAGACGAAGCGCTGCATGCCGCCTTGTCGGAGCGCGAACTCCAGACCCTGCTGAAGATCGCGTCCGGCAAACGCCTTTCCGACATCGCGGAGGAATTGATGCTCAGCCCCAAGACCGTGAGCGTCTACCGGGCGCGCGTGCTGGAAAAGCTCAAGCTGTCGAACAACGCCGAACTGACGGTCTACGCCATCCGCAACGGCCTGGTTTGACCGCCTAGCGGCCCGTGAAGATGTCGATGGCGCGCTCCATCAGCGCCGTAAAAGGCCGGTCCAGCATCGGCAACGTGATCGCCATGCCGACCAGGCCGACGGTCAGGGTGATGGGGAAACCCACCGCAAAGATGTTCATCTGCGGCGCCACGCGGGAAATGATGCCCAGCGCCAGGTTGGTAAACATCAGCATGCCCAGCATGGGCAAGGCAATCCAGAATCCGCTGGCAAACAGTTCGCCACCCAGGCTGTAGAGCTTCATCAGCTTGAGCGCTTCCAGAAAGTTCTGGTTGACCGGAAAAACCTCGAAGCTGCGCACCACGGCCATCAGCACCATCAGGTGTCCGTTCAGCACCACGAACAGCAAGGACGCCATGTAACCGAAGAAGCGAGCCGTGGCACTGGACTGGGTGTTGAGCGCCGGGTCGAAAAAGGCCGCGAAGTTCAGGCCCATCTGAAAACCCACCACATCACCCGCCAACTCGAACGCGGCAAACACCAGGCGCACGACGAAGCCGATCGCCAAGCCGATACCGATCTGCTGCACCACCGCGCCCCAGGCGTCCGAGCCGTTGAGGTTGATGACCGGCTGCGGCGGCAAGCTCGCCTGAGCCGCGAGGGCAATCACAAAGGCCAGGGCGATGCGCGCCCGCACCGGAAAGGCGCGCGAGGAGATCACCGGAGCCACCGTGAAGACCGCCAGCACACGCAGAAAAGGCCACAGGATGGGCGAGAGCCACGCCATCAGCTGGGCTTCGCTGATCGAGATCATGGCCGCCCTGCGCTCACGCCACCACGCCGGGGATGGCTTCGATCATGCGTCGGATGTACTCCACCAGCATGTTCAGCATCCACGGGCCAGCCCAGGCAAAGACCGCCATGGCCGCCACCAGCTTGGGCACGAAGGCAAGCGTGGCCTCATGGATCTGCGTGATGGCCTGAAACAGGCTCACCAGCAGGCCGACCAGCAGCACCACCCCGAGCACCGGCGCCGACACCATCAGCAGCATCAGCAAGGCTTCCTGCCCCAGCGTGAGAACCATTTGCGCGTTCATGCCTGGCGCCTCAGGTCACGAAGCTGGCGGCCAGGGAGCCGATCAGCAGGTTCCAGCCATCGGCCAGCACGAACAGCATGAGCTTGAACGGCAACGCCACCAGCACGGGCGACAGCATCATCATGCCCAATGACATCAGCACACTGGCCACCACGATGTCGATCACCAGGAATGGGATGAAGATCATGAAACCGATCTGGAACGCAGACTTGAGCTCGCTGGTCACGAAAGCCGGCACCAGCACGCGCATTGGCGCCGTCTGGGCCTTGGCGTCCGGCCCCAGCTTGGCCAGCTTGGCAAAAAGGGCAAAGTCGGATTGGCGTGTCTGCTTGACCATGAACTGCCGGATCGGCGCTTCCGCCTTGTCCAGCGCCTCTTCGAAGGTCATCGCGTTTTGCGTATAGGGGATGTAGGCGTCCTGGTAGATGCGGTCCAGCGTCGGCCCCATGACGAAGAAGGTCAGGAACAGCGACAGTCCAATGATGATCTGGTTGGGCGGCGCCGACTGGGTACCCAGCGCCTGCCGCAGCAGCGACAGCACGATCACGATGCGCGTGAAGCCGGTCATCATCAGCAGGATCGCCGGCAGGAAGGACAGCGCAGTGAAGAAGATCAGCGTCTGGATCGGAACGGAAAAGCTGGCACCGCCCTCGCCACTCCCAACCAGCAGGGGCAGCTGCGCATTGTTCTGCGCCCAGGCCATCGAGGGCAGCAGCAGGGCTGCAAGCAGGGCCAACAGGCCCATGCCACAGCGATTGAAGAACACAGCCTGCGTCAAATAGCGTTTCACCAGCCAGCCCCGCATCAGGATTGCGCCGGCTCAGCCGGTGCTGCGCGTTGCTCGGCGGAAGGTGTTGCCGGCGCAGCAGCGGCCGCATGCAGGCAGGTGATGTGTTGCGCCGTAACACCCAGCACCAGCCAGGTGCGGGCACCTTCCGGCCCGACCTCGACCGTCACCACCCGCTGCTGCGGACCGACGGCAACGGCCGACACGATACGCGCCGTGCCGGACGCCATTGCACCACCCGGGGTGCGCCGCTGCAGCCACCGGATTCCCACGGGCAGCAATGCCAGGAGAACCAGAAAGACAGCAACGGAGATGAGGGTCTGCGTCATGCGCGCAGTTTACCCCTTGCTGAGGCGGCGCAGACGCTCGGACGGTGTCACCACGTCCGTCAGGCGGATACCGAACTTGTCGTTCACCACCACCACTTCGCCCTGGGCGATCAGGTAGCCGTTGACCAGCACGTCCATCGGCTCGCCGGCCAGTGCGTCCAGCTCCACCACCGAGCCCTGGCCCAGCTGCAGGATGTGCTTGATCGGCACCTTGGTACGGCCCAGTTCGACCGAGAGCTGGACCGGGATGTCCAGCACCATGTTGATGTCGTTGACCGAACCATCCGGCCCGGTAGCCCCAGCGGCAAACGGCCGCGGCGCTTCCCCGCCCGTCAGAACACCACCGGGCTCCACAGCGCCCGGCTCGCTTTCGGCGGTCTTCTGCTCCTGCAGCGCCTCGGCCCAGTCGGCCATGCCGTCGTCTTCCGGTTTGTCGTCAACCGCCATGTCGTTCCCCTAACCAGTTGATGTCATTGCCCCGCAGACTCTTGTCGATCCGGATGGCGTATTTCGAATTGTGGGTGCCGTACTGGCACTCGAACACCGGAACGCCATCGACACAGGCCTGGATCCGCGGCTGTCGCTCCAGCTCGATGAAGTCGCCAGGCTTCATGGCCAGCAGCTGCTCCACCGTGGCATCGGCACGCGCCAGCTCGGCGACCAGGGTGACCTCGGCGGCCTGGATCTCGCGCGTCAGCACATTGACCCAGCGGCGGTCAACCTCGATCGAGTCGCCCTGCGTCGACGAGTACAGCACGTCACGGATCGGCTCCATCGTCGCATAAGGCATGCAGAAGTGGACTGAGCCGGTGATCTCGCCAATCTCCAGCTGGAAGGAGGTGGAGATCACGATCTCGCTGGGCGTGGCGATGTTGGCAAACTGCGGCTGCATCTCACTGCGCTGGTAATCCAGCTCCAGCGGGTAGATGCCCTTCCAGGCTTTCTTGTATTCCTGCGTGATCACGTCCACCAGACGGTTGATCACGCGCTGCTCGGTGGCCGAGAAATCACGGCCCTCGATACGGGTCTGGAACTTGCCGATGCCGCCGTACAGGGTGTCAATCACACCGAAAACCAGGGTCGGCTCGCAGACGATCAGGCCACTGCCGCGCAGGGGGCGGATCGCCACGATGTTGAAATTGGTTGGCACCGCCAGTTCGCGCAGGAAGGCGCTGTAGCGCTGGACCTGCACCGGGCCGACCGAGATTTCCGGGCTTCGGCGGATGAAGTTGAAAAGACCGATGCGCAAGTTACGGGCAAACCGCTCGTTGACGATTTCCATCGTCGGCATGCGGCCGCGAACAATCCGCTCCTGGCTGGAGATGTTGTAGGAGCGAACCTCACCCGCCTCAGCCGTCTCTTCGACGGTCTTCTGGCTCTCGCCGGTGACCCCCTCCAAGAGGGCATCAACTTCTTCCTGGGAGAGAAAGGATTCGCTCATGACAGATATTCCGTCTCGTCGTCACTGCACGATGAAATTGGAAAACAGGACCGCGCGCACCGGGTTGCCCGCTTCTTCCGCCTTGTCTTTCTTCTTTTTCTTGCCGACCGGGGCGCCGCTGTCCTCGAAATGGCGCGACGCCTCGGCCAGAATGTCGGCCGCCAGCTTTTCCTTGCCTTCACGCTGCAGCAGCTCCTCGGCCGTGCGCTGCGACACCAGCATCAGGATGCTGCTGCGAATGGCGGGCAGGTAGGGCTTGACCCGCTCCGGCGCCTTGATGTCCGACAGCTCCAGCGTCACGCCCACCTGCGCCACACGCTCACCGCCGGGATCGGCCAGATTGACCACCATGTGGTCCATCGGCAGATACGTGGGCGGCCCCTTGGGCGCGGCGTGCGTCACCACCTCTTCCTCGTCCTCGGCGTCCGCGTTCTTCTTGCTCAGATAGAACCAGCCGCCGCCACCGCCGAGCACCAACAGCAGTACCGCCGCCAGGATGATCAGCAGCATTTTCTTGCTCTTGGCGGGTTTGGCCGCTTCGTCAGCTTCAGGTTTGGCAGACACAGTGAGTTCCTTCAAAGACCGGGCGCAGCATGGGCCATGCCGGCCCGGATGCCGTTGATGTCCAAATTATGGTTCAGCGTCATGCCGACAATACCCCGATTAACGGTAAAAAACCATGGTATTCGCCGTGGATGCGCGCGCCAACGGGCTCAGACGAACAGGTCGACCGCCCGCCCGGAAGCACGGCCGGCACGGACATTGGCCTCGGTGGCCTGCGTCTGGGGCACGGCCACCGCGGCCGTGCGGCCGCCCGGGCGCGCCTGGCGCTCCTGCGGCGCCGAACCATCGGCGCCGGAAGACCCGACCGACACGCCGGACAGCACCAGCCCCTCGTTGCCCAGCAGTTCCCTCAGGTGGGAAACGGCACCTTCGAGCACCTGACGTGCCTCGACCTGGTCGGTGCGGAACGCCACCTGCGCCTCGTTGCCCTGCAGGGAAATGCTGACTTCGACCGGGCTGGCGCCCAGGCCGTCAACCTTGAGCTCGGCGTTCTGCACGTCGCGAGCGATCCAGTAGCTCACCTGCTCGGCCACTGCCACCTCCGGCGTCATGACGACCGCCTGGTCCAGCAGCGGCGACGAGCCGTCGGCACGGCCGGTCGTCGTCACCATCTGTGCGCCGGCCGCGTCGCCATTGCCCGCCGAGGCAAAGACCGACCTCTCGGCCACGCGTTCGGCGCGGCGCAGGCCGTTGTCGCCCAGGCCGGACACAGCCACCGCCTGCTGCAGGCCGGGGTTGCTGGCATCGCGCTGCAGCTCCGCCAGCACCTGCTGCGGCTGGACCTGCATCGCCGCCGCCACCTTGGCAGCGGGCGCCGATGTCGGCACGGTCGCCGTGTCCGCGGCGCCTGCACGGTGGGCTCCACGCGCGGTCACGGCCTTGGTCACGACCTCCTTGACCGCCTCGCCCAGGACGGGCTTGAAAGCCTCCAGCGTCCGGCCCGCGGGCACGGCAGGCTCCTGCGCGCGCGCCGGCAAACCCGCCTCGCCCGCCGGCAAAGTCAACGCCAGTTCGCTCTTTTCGTCCGCCGCCTTCAACTCGCCAGCCGGCTCGGTCGTCTGGCGCCCCTGCACCTGCAGCGATTGCGCCAGCAGCATCGCCGCGTCCACCGGCGGCTGCGCCTTGGCCAGCAAGGCATCGTCTGCCGCCGGTTCGCCCGCTGGCGGATCCCCCGCCATGACCAGGGCATCGGTCGCCCCGTCCTCCTCACCCGCACCCAGCTGCTGCAGCAGTGCAGAAAAATCGGCGGCGGCGCCAGCGGCTCCCCCGTCGGCTGCTGCCGGGGCCTTGCCCTTGGCGCCATGGGCGCCCTGCGTGCCGTGACCGGCCGTGGCCTTGTGACTGTGCGTCGTGACGCTGCGTTCAACACTCATAGCTGCTCTCCACTTTCCAGGCGCGCCATGCGTCGGGAATGCTGCATGGCGGCAAATTCATCCATCTGTTTCTGTTCCCGGCGCGCCTGCGTCTTGAGCTGTTCCAGCTGCTTGCGCGCCATCACTTTCTTCAATCCGGCCAGCCGGGCCTCGGCCTCCTGCACCCGTTGGCGCGCGGCCTCCATCTGCCGATTCTGGTCGGCCAGCACGCCGTCCTGCAGGCCGATGGCATGCCGCAGGCGATCCATGAACTGGTAGTGGTGCTGCAGCACCCCGGTATCGACCGACACCTGGGCCGCGCGCAACCAGCGGGCTTCCGAGTCGGCGGCGTAGCTCTCCAGCTGCCCGAGCTGGTCCAGGGCGAGCTGGTAGGTGCGCTGGGCCTGCATCAGCTGCCGCCCGGCCTCATCACGTTTCTCCGTGGCCAGATCGATGGCGAGCGCCAGTGCTCTCAGCGTCGACATGGCTCACTCCGGATGGCTGTGGTGTTCATGGGAAGGCCTCTTCCAGCTCAAGCGTCGCGGCCATGCGCTGCACGCTGTCATCAAAGGAAGCCGCCTCGTACATGCCCTGCTGCAGAAACTCCTCCATCGGCGCATGAAGCCGGATGGCTTCGTCGAGCGCCGGGTCGGAGCCGTGGACGTAGGCGCCGATCTGCACCAGGTCGCGCCCCTTCTCGTAACGGGCGTTGATGGCGCGGAAGCGCCGGGCCGTCTCGAAATGCTCGCGCGAGACCACGTTGTGCATGACACGCGAGGCCGACTGGCCGATGTCGATGGCAGGGTAATGGCCGGCCTCGGCCAGGGTGCGCGACAGCACGATGTGGCCATCCAGGATAGCCCGCGCCGCGTCGGCAATCGGGTCCTGCTGGTCATCGCCCTCGCTGAGCACGGTGTAGAAGGCGGTGATGGAGCCCACGCCGTTGAGGCCGTTGCCGCTGCGCTCCACCAGCTGGGGCAGCTTGGCAAAACAGGACGGCGGATAGCCTTTGGTCGCCGGCGGCTCGCCAATGGCCAAGGCAATCTCGCGCTGCGCCATGGCGTAGCGGGTCAGCGAATCCATCAGCAGCAGCACATGCTTGCCGCGATCGCGAAAATCTTCCGCCACCGCAGTGGCGTAACTGGCACCCTGCAGCCGCAGCAGCGGCGGGGCGTCGGCCGGCGCGGCTACCACGACCGAGCGGGCACGGCCGTCCTCACCCAGGATGTCCTCGATGAATTCCTTCACTTCGCGACCGCGTTCGCCGATCAGGCCGACGACGATGACGTCCGCCTGCGTGTAGCGCGCCATCATGCCCAGCAGCACGCTCTTGCCGACGCCGGAGCCGGCAAACAGGCCCAAGCGCTGGCCGCGCCCGACCGTCAGCAGGCTGTTGATGGAACGCACGCCGGTATCCAGCGGCTCACGCACCGGCGCCCGGTCCATGGCATTGAGGGGTTGACGGTCCAGCGGCCGTGCGCTCACGTTCGTCAGCGGCCCCATACGGTCCAGCGGGGCGCCCTGGGCATCGACCACGCGGCCCAGCAGGCCTTCGCCCAGCGGCAGGCGCAAGAGACCGGACACCGCACGCGGCTCCTTGTCCACCGGCACATCACCCAGGCGGGGCACCGGCACGTAGGGCGCCAATGGCACCACACTGGCACCGCTGGTCAGACCCTGCACATCGCCGGCCGGCATGAGGAAAGCGCGGTCATTGGCAAAACCCACCACCTCGGCCAGCACCGGCTCCTGCGTCGCCATGCTCACCAGGCACTGGGCGCCCACCGGCGCGCGGATGCCGGAGGCTTCCAGCACCATCCCGGTCAGGCGCGTCAGCGTGCCGCCGGTCTCCAGCGTGCTGCCGCCGGCGTGGACCCGCTGCCGCGCAGCGTCCAGAAAAGATTGCCACTGGGTGACGGCGTCATGACTCATCGACCGTCTCCTCCCAGGGCAGCTCCAGCCCCAGCTGACCGACCGCACGCGCCCAGCGCTTTTCCAGCGTGCCGTCGATCTGGGTGCCGGCCGACTGAACCAGACAGCCGCCACGGCTGATGGACTCGTCCGCCAGCAAGGTCAGGGGCAGGTTCGGGTATTCGACCCGCAGCACGTCTTGCAGCATGTCCATGTCCAGCGGGTGCAGCTTGATCACGGCGCTCTTGCTGTCGGCGATCAGCGGCACCAAGGCCTCGCGGATCACCGGCAGCAGCACGTTCGGGTTGACAGAAATCTCATGCCGCAGCACCTGGCGCGCCAGCTCGCAAGCCAGCTCCAGCATGCCGCGCGCCGCTACCTGCTGGGCAGCGTCAAGTTGCGCGTGGGCCGACTCCACCAGCGTTGCCAGCTGGCGGGCCGTTTCCTGGCCCTGGTTATCGAGGAAGACGCGAACCTGCTGCTGAGCCTCGCCCAGCGCCTGCGCGCGCCCCTCGGCCTGGCCGTCGGCGAAACCCTTGGCATAGCCTTCCTGCAACAGCGCCTGGGAATGCTCTTCCTGCAGTCGCGCCTCTTCCTGCTCCTGCAGCAGGCGCGCCGCGGTTTCCATGGCGCCGAAACGCCACTCGGCCACGGCGTCGATCTCTTCGCCCGGGATGAAACGTGAGTGGCTGCTGCGCATACGGTTCAAATCATGGCGTCATCGGCGCCGCCGCCAATGACGATCTGGCCTTCGTCCGCCAGGCGGCGCACGATCTTGAGCACTTCCTTCTGCTGCGCCTCCACCTCGGACAGACGCATCGGGCCGCGCGACTCCAGGTCTTCGCGCAGCGTTTCGGCCGCGCGCGAGGACATGTTGGACAGGAACTTTTCCTTGAGCTCGGGCTGCGCGCCCTTGAGCGCGACGATGAGGGAGTCGGACGCCACTTCCTTGAGCACCATCTGGATGGCCTTGTCGTCGAGCTTGATGACGTCGTCGAACACGAACATCTTGTCCATGATCTTCTGCGCCAGTTCGGGGTCGTGGCTGCGAATGGATTCGAGCACGGTGCCTTCGATGACCGTGCCCATCAGGTTGATCATCTCGGCGGCCGTCTTCACACCGCCCAACGACGCCTTGCGGATCTTGTCGCCGCCGGCCAGCACCTTGAACAACACCTCGTTCAGGTCCTTCAGGGCCGTGGGCTGGATGCCTTCCATGGTGGCGATGCGCAGCATGACCTCGTTGCGCTGGCGCTCGGTCAGGTGCTTGAGCACGTCGGCCGCCTGGTCGTAGTCCAGGTGCACCATGATGGCGGCCACGATCTGCGGGTGTTCGTTGCGCAGCAGTTCGGCCACTGACAGCGGATCCATCCACTTCAGGCTCTCGATGCCGGAGACATCGCCGCCCTGCAGGATGCGGTCGAGCAGCAGGGCCGCCTTGTCGTCACCCAGCGCGCGGCGCAACACGGAGCGCACGTAATCGCCTGAGTCCGACACCAGCAGGCTCTGCGCCGCGGCCACGGCGGTGAACTTCTCCACCACCTCGTCGACCTTCTCGCGGGTGACGGTGCGCGTCTTGGCAATGGCCTCGCCCAGCTTCTGCACCTCTTTCGGTGACAGGTGCTTGAATACCTCTGCTGCCTCCTCCTCGCCGAGGGACATCAGCAGCACGGCAGCGTTTTGCAGTCCGTCTTCTTGTGACATCGTGGTACCCCCGCGTCAGCGGTCAGGCTGCGGCCTCGCCATTGATCCAGTTCTTGACGATGCTGGCCACTGCCGCCGGATTCTCGCGCGTCAGCTTGCGTGCATCGGCCAGGGCCAGCTCACCCGAAGTGGGCAACACCGGCTCGTCCTTCTTCTCCGGGGCAGCCAGTTGCGGACGATCAGGCTCTTCCGCCACCACGGCATCCAGTTGCTTGCGGGCCGGCGCCGGTCGCTGGACCGACTTCATGGCCGGACGGATCAGGCCAAACAGCACCAGGGCGCCCAACAGCACGGTCCCGAGCGGCCACGCCAGACTGCGCGACAGCTCCTGGACTTCCGGCTGCTTCCAGAAAGGCACGTCGGGCATGACGACCTTGTCTTCGGCAAAGGGGGCGTTCATGAGGTTCACCGAGTCACCTCGCTCCTGGTTGTAGCCGATTGTCTCACGCACCAGCGCCGTCATCTTCGCCAGTTGCTGCTCACTCAGGGGCTGGGCGGCCGTCTTGCCCTTGGCGTCGGTGACCGACTGGTGATTGATCACCACCGCGGCGCTCAGGCGCTTGATGGCGCCCGAGCCCGCGCGCACCACCTTGATGGTCTTGTCCACTTCGTAGTTGATGATGGACTCGCGCTTGCTGCTGCCTGCAGCGGCCGAGTTGTTGCCACCGGCCGCAGCCAGGGTCTGCGCCGGGCCATTCACGGGTGCCGCGGCCGGACCCGGTGGCTGATTGGTGGTGGCGCCGGGCACGCCAGAGGGCGTCGTGCTGCCAGTGGTGTTGGTGCTTTCGACCAGCTGCTGGCTGCGCACCGCGCCGGACTCGGGCGTCTGGTTCGGGCGGTGCGACTCGGAGGTCTGCTCGGTCTGCGAGAAATCGACTTCCGCCGTCACCTGCGCCTTGACGTTGTTGCGGCCGACCACCGGCTCCAGGATGTCCAGCACGCGCTGGCGGTACATCTGTTCAATCTGCTGCACGTACTGCAGCTGCTGGGCGTCGGCACCACCGGCCAGGCCATTCATGCCGTCAGTCGGGGCAGACAGCAGCTTGCCGGTTTCGTCGAGCACGCTGACGGCCTCGGGCTTCATTTCCGGCACGCTCGACGCCACCAGGTGGACGATGCCGGCCAGCTGGCTGCGGTCGAGCGAGCGCCCGGCGTTCAGGCTCACCAGCACGGAAGCCGACGGCTTCTGCTGCTCGCGGAAGAAACCGTTCTGGTTCGGCAGGGCCAGATGCACGCGCGCACTCTGCACCGAAGACAGGGCCTGGATCGAGCGCGTCAGCTCGCCCTCCAGCCCGCGCTGGAACGTCAGCCGCTCCTGGAACTGGGTCATGCCGAAACGGTTGGCTTCCATCAACTCAAAACCCGCCACCGAGCCCTTGGGCAGCCCCTGCGACGCCAAGCGCAGCCGGGTGTCGTGTACCTTGTCGGCCGCCACGAGGATGGCATTGCCGCCATCGGCGTGCTTGTAGGGGATGTTCATCTGCGACAGCTGGGCGATGATGGCGCCGCCGTCCTTGTCGTTCAGGTTGGCGTACAGCACCCGCCATTCAGCCTGACGCCCCATCACCAGCCCGGCGATGGCGATGGCCACGAAGAGCGCGAGCCCCAGGGCCAGACGGAGTTTCTGCCCCTGGTCAAGGGCCGCGAGGCGCTGGGTCAGGGTCGGGTTGACAGGGATTGCAGGAGCGGTAGCCATCATATGTTCCGGTGCGGTGAGATGCAGCCTTGCATCGGCGATGGCATTGATTATTCGGGTTGGCCCCGAAAACATTAGGACGAAAAGGCCCGGAATTCCCCTGCAATTCAAAAAAGTGCGCCCGCCCCCCGACCGATAGGATCGCTCCAACACTTTTTCCTCTGGGTACGCACCATGGATCTTCGTCTCTCACCTACCACCATGCCGACCACGGTACGGCCCGGTCTGGCCGTCAGGAACGGAGCCGCCCAGGTGGGCGGTGCGTCGGGCGAAGGGTTTTCCGGCGCGCTGAAGTCGGCGCTGAGTTCAGTGAGCCAGGCGCAGAAACAGTCGGCTGCGCTGCAACGCGAAGTGCAGATGGAGAACCCGAAAGTCAGCCTGGAAGAGACCATGGTGGCCATCCAGAAAGCCCAGATCGGCTTTCAAGCCACGCTGCATGTGCGCAACCGCATGGTGCAGGCCTACACCGACATCATGAACATGCAGGTGTAACTGGCGCTCAGGCCATATCCATCAAGCGCCGATAGCTACGCTTTTTATAGCGATTCAGTGCAGCAGCTGCGAGCCGCCGAAGCGCTGCTCGAAGTGCGTCAACCAAGGCTCCGCGAGGTAGCGGATCTGGGCGTCGTTGAGCAGGATGCGCTGCATGATGCGCGACTTCTCGCGCCGCTGTTCGGGCAGCATTTCCTCGGTGCGCGCCTTCAGGCGCAGCTGTTCGATCAGGACCGCACAAGCCCCTTCGAAGCGCATCACCTGGTCCCAGTCCTCCGCCTTGGCGGCATCCAGCATCTTGCGGCTGCTGTCTTCAATGGCGCGGTAGTAGTCGATCAGCATCTGCGGCATGGCTGAATTCCTGCTTTCTGCGGGCGTGGCCTTATTTTCCAATTTGCTTCCACGCCTCGGCAATGGGGCTGATGAGCCCGATCACTTCCACCACCTTGGCCAGATCGTTCTTGAGGTTGGCCTCGGTCAGGCAGCGCACGGAATAGCTGTAGACGGTGCGCAGATTGCCCGTCACTTCGCCACCCGCTTCGTCCAACGACGCCTTCAGTCCTTCGTCGATCAGTCGCACGGCCTTGCTCAGGTGACGGACCTTGACCTCCTGGTCGCCGGACTCCAGCGCCAGCCGGGCCAGCGACAGCGATTCCAGCAGGGCGTCAAACAGCAGGCTGATCAGGTGGTGGGAGCTGGCACCATCCACCGAAGTTTCTACGCTGACCCGTTTGTAGGCAGAGGCTGCCCGTGTGCTGACTGGTGTAAACATCGTGTCGCTCATCAATCTGGTTGACTTATGTCTGATGTATCGGCACCAGTGCCTGGAAACTTAACCTTGAATTAGGGCCGGTTCACGCCTCAGGAACTGCTCTTGTTCCAAGCCGCCACCTGCTGCGAGACATAGCTGCTCAGCGAGCTCAGGCCAGCCATCTGGCCGTCCAGTGCGCTGTACTGGGCGCGCAGCCGTTTTTCCATCAACAATGCGCGCTGGTTGACCTTGTCCTGCTCCTTGGAATTGCTCTTCAAGGCGTTCTGGAGGGCATCCGACTTGTTGGTCACGGTGCCGCCGGTGGCCAGCAGCCCGTCCGCAAAGCTCTGGATCTTCAGGCCGAAACCGTCGTTGGCCGTGCCGGTGTTGTCGGCGGTGAACAGCGCCTGCAGGTTCCCAAGGTCTTTCAGGGCCGTGTCCAGCTTGCTGCTGTTCAAGGTCATCAGGCCACCACGCTTGACGTCCAATCCAATGTCGGCCAGGCGCGAGAACGTGGAGCCGACGCTGGAGGACCCCAGCAGGCTACGCAGGGCATTCTGCAGCCCCACCACCACCGAGTCGCCCTGCATCACGCCACCGGTCTTGCTGGCCTCGTCGTATTTGGTGGCGTCAGTCAAGGTCTTGCTCAGGCTGTTGTAGGCCGCCATGAAGTCCTGAATGTTCTTCTTCATGGTCGTCGTGTCTGAAGCCACCTTCACCGTCACCGGCGCCGTGGTCACGGCACCAAACTCCAGCGTGACACCGGGCACGGCATCAGCCAGCGTGCTGTTGGCCGAGCTGACCGCAACGCCATTGATCGTGGCCTGGGTGTTGAGCGCTTTCTGGTAGCTGTTGGCAGCCATGCCGAAGTTGCCATTGGCCGGGTCAAACGCCAGCCGGGACAAGCCGCTGTTGTCCAGGTTGTCGGCCGGCACACCGCCCTCATCGACCTGGATGCGGAAACCCTGGGCCTCGCCGGTGCTGTTGGAGCGCATGAGCAAGCGCTCACCCGAGGCATCGCGCAGCACGGTGGCGGTAACGCCGGCATTGGCGCCGTTGATCTTTTCCGCAATCTTGCTCAGCGTGTCTTCGCCGCTGCCGATGGTGATGTTGACGGAAGCCGCCGTGCCCTTGGTGAACGACGGCGTGCCGGAATAGTTCCAGGTCCCGAGGTCGATCGTCAACGTGCCGGTGCCCATGGCGGTGTTCGCCGCGACGGCGGAGGATGCCGTCGACTGCGCCTTGGCCAACTGCTGCACCTCGACGTCAAAGGTCGTGGGCGCGGCCGACGTCGTCACGCTGCCCTTGACGGCCGTCTCGTTGGAGGAAGTCAGCGTCTTGCCGGTCCAGGAACTGGCCTGCCCCAGCGTCTTGGCCGCGGTCGCCAATGCGGACACCTGGGATTTGATCTGCGCGACGGTCGAGATGCGGGTCTGGATGGTGGCCGCCTGCGTCTGCAGCGTGGTCAGCGGCTGCTTTTCCAACGCCGTCAGCTGCTTGATGATGCCCTCGACGTCCAGGCCGCTGCCCACGCCAATTGATGAAATCCCCATAGATCCCTCCTTATGCAGCGCGATCCGATCGGATACCCGGCGCCGCCTTCCCAGAATGACCAAGGGCGACGACAGTCGAAACCGTCGCCGCCTTGGAAAACCATCCCAGTCTAGCCAGATCGGGACGGTTCAATCGCGAGAAAAGCTTAGCGCAACAGGGCCAATACACCTTGCGGCAACTGGTTGGCCTGCGCCACCATCGCCGTACCTGCCTGCTGCAGGATCTGGGTACGCGACAGGTTGGCGGTCTCTTTCGCGAAGTCGGCATCCATGATGCGGCCGCGCGAGGCAGAGATGTTTTCCACCATGATGCCGATGTTGCCCACGGCGCTCTCGAAGCGACTCTGGACGGCGCCCAGCTTGGCGCGTGCGCTGTTGACCTGGTCGATGGCCGAGTCCAGCTTCTTCAGGGCGATCCAGGAGTTGGCCTGGGTGCTGACCGACAGGGTGTCGATGCCGCTACCCGTGGTGGCCGCCAGGGTGGTAGCCGAAACACCGGTCGTGGTGGCGCTGAAGCCGGTCAGCGCAACCACAGCACCCGCACCCGAAGTGTTCAGGGTCGACGAATACAACTCGACCGAGTAGCTACCGTTGTCTGCCTTGGTCAGGTAGGCGGTCACACCGGTGTCGGCGGTCTTGCGGTTGATGGCTTCAACCACCTGGCCGATACGCTCGTCGCCGGTCGTGGCGGCGTCGATGGCACCCAGGTCGTAGGTGGAACCACCCGAGACCGAGATGCTCAGGGTACCGGTGGCAATCGCCGTCAGGGTCGTGATCGAGGAGGCGCTGATGCCGGCATTGGCGGTGTTGAAGGAGTAGTCGATGTCCGACAGACCGGAGGCGGTGCTGTTGGTCAGGGCACCCACGGTGATGTTGTCACCGGAATTGGCACCCACCTGGAACACGGCGCCAGCGAAGGAGCCGTTCAGAATCTTCTGGTTGTTGAAGGTGGTGGTCTTGCCCACGCGGTCGATTTCATCGGCCAGCTGCTTCACCTCGGCCTGCAGGGCGGTACGGTCGGCAGCGCTGTTGGTCGAGTTGGCCGACTGCACAGCCAGCTCACGCATACGCTGCAGCATGTCGCCCACTTTGCCCAGGGCGCCTTCAGCAGTTTGGGCCAGCGAGATGCCGTCGTTGGCGTTGCGGGCCGCCACGGAGAAACCGCGAGTCTGCACGCTCATGCGCTCGGCGATAGCCAAGCCGGCGGCGTCGTCCTTGGCGCTGTTCACGCGCAGGCCGGACGACAGGCGTTGCATGGACGTCGCCAGGGAGCCGGCCGACGCCGTCAGATTGCGCTGGGCATTCAGCGACGGGATGTTCGTATTGATACTGGTCATTTCATTACTCCTAGAAGGAAGGTATCGGTTGACGAACCCGTTGGGCAGGCCCGTTGGAAGAGTTTTCGGGTGCTTTTCAGGAAACTTTAGGGTTGTCTCCCCGCAAAAACCCTGATTTCCGGCGCCGCCTACCCGATTAGCCCCCCCCTTATCGGCCGATTTGCCGGTTTTTTAACCCTTTTATTGCGGCAACACGGTCTTGCATCCGTCCTGACAATTCCTCAACCGCCAAAACCGTCAGCGTGTCTTGCTGACACCAACGGCTTAAGCCAATTTCTACGTAAAGAAGCTTCGAAATGGCTGCTACGATCAACACCAATGTTCCGTCGCTGAATGCCCAGCGCAATCTGACGGCGTCGGCCAGCTCCCTGGCGACGACCATGCAGCGTCTGTCGTCCGGCCTGCGCGTGAACAGCGCCAAGGACGACGCGGCCGGTCTGGCCATCGCCGAACGTATGAATACCCAGGTACGCGGCCTGTCGGTGGCGGCCCGCAACGCCAACGACGGCATCTCGCTGGCCCAGACCGCCGAAGGCGCCCTGGGCAAACTGGGCGACATGCTGCAGCGTATGCGCGAACTGGCCGTGCAGGCCGGCAATTCGACCAACAGCGCTGCTGACCGCACCGCCCTGCAGGCCGAAGTCTCCCAGCTGCGCGACGAAATCGACCGCGTGGCCAAGCAGACCACCTTCAACAATCAGAAGATTTTGGACGGTTCCTTTGCCGGCGCCGTATTCCAGATCGGCGCCAACTCCGGCAACACGGTGTCGGTCGGCGCGCTGACCAATGCCACGGCCCAAGGCCTGTCCAAGATCGACTATGCTTTCAACGCCACCACCAACACCGGCATTGCGTCCTCGGCCATCACCACCCTGACGGCGATTGCCACCGGTAC
>Ga0114939_10000778_pt1 | contig 26274 bp, 23 predicted proteins | sample AshMeaCrysSpring_FD_87196 | JGI IMG/M metagenome (GOLD analysis project Ga0114939, IMG submission 87196) | Groundwater microbial communities from Big Spring, Nevada to study Microbial Dark Matter (Phase II) - Ash Meadows Crystal Spring | ecosystem: Environmental > Aquatic > Deep subsurface >...
CCGCTTCGCGCGGCTGCTGCAGAGCCATGCGCACGTCGCCCAGCAGCACCGCCGCTCGCGGATCCCCGGGCCGGCGTGCGCTCAATTCCTTCGCACCGCGCAGAGCGGCATCACCACGGTTCACGCGCAGGTCCATCAGCGCCAGCAAGCCCACGGCCTCGATCGAATCGCGGTCGAGGGCCACGGCCTTCTCGGCCGACTGGCGCGCCGGGCCTTGCCGGTCGAGCGCCGACTGCAGGCGTGCCATGTCGAGCCACGCGTCGGCCGACTCGGGAGCCAGTTCGACCGCCTGCTGCACCTGACGCATGGCCTCGTCGTATCGACCGAACTCGCCGAGCAGCCGGGCCACCTGCAGCCGGACTCCCGCGTCCTGCGGCGAAATCGCGACGACTTCGGACAGCACCGTCGCCGCCTCGGCGGTCTCGGACGCGGCCAACATCATCCGCGCGAGCGCCAGGCGCGGAATGACGGCTCCGGCATCCTCGCTCCGAATCTGCTCGAGACCCTGCCGCGCCTCGGCCGTCCGGCCCCGAATCCGGGAGATCTCCACCAGCCCCAGGCGAGCTTCGGTGCGCGACCCCGGCACCTCGAGCAGGCGTTTCCAGGCCGCCTCGGCCGCGTCGACGTTGCCAGCACGCATCTCCGTCTGCGCGAGCATCACCAGCAGGCGTGGATCCTGCGGCGCAATCGCAAGTGCCTGCGCCAGGTAAGTTCGCGCGTCGGTGTAGTTCGACTGCGTCAACGAGTGCGAAGCCGCAAGCGACAGGATGTTGACGTCCCTGGGGTGGGCGGCCACCAGTCGCTGGACCTCGCGCCCGGCCTCGGCCGGGCCCTTGGCGGCCTCGAGCGCCGTGACGAGCAGCGACTCGCGTCGCGGATCGCCGGTCACCTCCGGCAGGCTTCGCAGCAGGTCGACGGCCTCGGCACTGCGACCGACGGCGATGTAGGCGGTCGCGAGGTCCAGCTTGAGGCCGACGTCGCCGGGATCCCTGGCGGAAGCCTCCTGGAGCACATCGACGGCGCGACCCTGTTCTCCAACCTGCAACATTGCCTCGCTGAACAGCGACGACAACTCCGGGTCGGAGACATCGGATCGCAGCGCCGGCGTCAGCACTTCCATGGCGGAGTCGTAGCGCTGCAGGCGCAGCCGGGCCTTGGCGAGCAGCTTTCGACCCTCGACATTGTCCGGGGCGAGCTGCACCAGGCGCGACAGGTGGCTTTCGGCCTGTTCGAGATTGCCCTGGGCAAGGAGCGTTGCCCCCAGCAGGAACCGTGCCGAGGCGAGGTTCGGCAACTCGGTCACCAGCGGTCGCAGTTCCGCCACCGCGGTCGCGTAGTCCTGGGAAACCAGGGCCAGGCGCGCCGCGATCAGGTGTGTCGCTGCCGCATCCTTTGCCACGCCACGCATGCGCTCGAGCGTGACCTTGGCATCGGCGGGCGCGCCACGAATCAGTTGTGCCTCCGCCAGACCGCTCAGGGCCGAGACCTGCTGGGGCAGGCTCAGGCCCCGGGCCTCATCGGAGGTGGCCTGTCGAAGAGCCGCCTCGGCATCCGAAAAGCGCAACTCCCGCGACAGGATGTCGCCGCGCAGCAGCCAGGCCTCGGCCGCGTCGGGATGCGCGTCCAGGAAAACCGTCAGCAGCTCGAGCGCCTCGGCGCTACGGCCTTGAGCAGCCATGACGAGTGCCAGCCCAACCGTCGCGCGCACGTGGTCCGCGTGCTGATTCACGACTGCCCGATAGATCCCTTCTGCTGCCGCCAGCTCACCGAGCGCGGTCAGCGCATCGCCCTTCAGCACCGAGCGGTCCGGCTCCGGGGCAGATAGCGTCCCGTCATTGATCTGCTGCAGCAGGTCTGCCGCCCGGTCGGTTGCCAGCATTACGCGACCCATCGGGACGGCCGCACGCTCGGGCGGCAAGCCGGCCGCGAGCGCACGCTGCAGATCTTTGTCAGCCGTTCGCGCGTCCCCGACGGCCAGGGACAACTCGGCAAGCACCAGCCGGGCCTCGGCATTCTCCGGATTCGAATCGAGGACGCGCCGCAGCTCGAGGCTGGCCGCGCGAAAATCACCGGACGCGAGAGCCTGCCGCGCCTGCTCCACGCGCTCAGCGTCGCTGCGGAAGGAATCACAGCCTGCGGCCATCGCACACAGCGCCGCGACCAGCAGGAGTGCCGGGCGTCTTCGCTGGAGCCAACCGACTGCTGAGAAGTGACTGCACATCGCTCGCCTGGCCTCCATTCCCGAAACAGTTGCTAATTCCCTTGATCGCGTTCAGCAAGCGACACTGGTAACGCATCCGCAGCGAACGCCTCCAGTGCGCGCGCGGCATGGTCGCAGTCCGGCTGGCAGTCCGCCGCCAGAGCAATCACGCTTACCGTAGGAATTCGCAGCAGGGAACGCAAGCCAAGCCCCAGCCGGCTCGTAACGCCCATGGAACCCGGTCGACCGTCGATCGCATACAGCGACCAGACCAGAATCTCTCGCCCGTCGGCAGCAGCAGCGCGCAGCTCTACGAGTCTGAACGAGTTGCCCCGCGAGCCGACCTCGCGAACGGCGGACGCGTTGACCCGGTATCGTGCACCAACCACGGAGTTGCCGTCAGCGCTGACTTCCTTGCCCTGACGCTGCACGTGGTAGGCGGCCCGGTAGAGAGCGACATCGCCGAGGGCCTCGTTGCGATAAGCAACCAGATACTGTTCGTCCGGATTGTGAAACACCGGATGCCAGTCCGAGACATGGAGCTCGGGGCCGGACCATCCGGTGACCGACGGCGCCGGCTGTGCCGCGTGCGGGACTGCCCTCGCCGTGACGACGAGCGCCCATGCCGGACCCGACGCGAGGGCGAGCCCGGCGAGTACCGCCGCCGTGACAACGCGACCGGGCTTTGCGATGGGCGCACGTGGACCGGGCGGCGACGCAACGGTGCTTCGCGGGATCCGCGACGCCAGAAACGCGTAGCAGCCGAGCGCGAAGACGAAGATGAACCAGCCGAAGTAGTAGTGATCGACCTTGACGAGGAAGTGCTGCATGTCGCTCAGGTGGCCGGCGACGATGATCACGAACACCCTGAGCCAGTTGGTCACCAGCGCCAGGGCGCCCGCGATCGCCAGCAGCAGCCACCGTGAACGGGCGTCGTCCTTGTAGACCTCGCCGTGGACCGCGGCGATCGCCAGCGCGACGATGAAAAAGTGCAGGCCACTGCAGCCACCGGCAATCTCGAACCATCCCGCCGGAATGTGGATGATGCGTTCGTCCATGACGACCGGGATACCCACGAGGCGCGTCAATCCCAGGCACACCAGCGCCGTGAGCGACTGCAGCAGGGGATTGATCAGTTCCCACACCGGCAGTGCGAAATAGAGGAACAGGACGGGAAACGAAGCGCGACGCGCCAATCGGTTACCACCCACGGCCCAGACAGTCGCCAGGGCGAGCAGCGGCAGGGTGAGTGTCGTCACCGCCAGCAGTCCTGCATTGAAGCCGACGAACCATGCGGCGCTGAGCAGTGCCACCAGGATCCAGCCGCCGGGCGGCGGCACCAGTTCGATGGCTCGCAGATACGCCCGATCGCGCCAGATCAGCAGCAGGCTGGCCGCCAGCACGACCCAGCCATGGCTGTAGCGGCGCTTCGTGTTCTGCCAGAGATCTGCATACTCCGAAGAGGTCGGCCAGTACAGCAGCGCGGCGAGTACCAGTGCGCCGAGAACGATCAGCAACGGCACGTTGACGCCCGCCGTCCGACCGGCGGCGACCGACGCCTCGCTGTCAATGGGGACCGAGTCGTGAATCCGGGCCGTAGGGGCCTCGTGCAACGGCCGACCTCGGGTCGGCATGCAGTCAGGTTCCGTCAGGCCTATGCGCGGCTCATCGCCCGCAGCCTGCGCCGCTGCAGGCGCAGCCCCTGCTCAATCTGCCGCAGTCGAAGACGGAAGCTCGTCTCTTCCCACTTCTGCAGCAGCCGCTGCTTGCGATCGGCCACCCACTGGTCGCGGACCTTGGCCCACTCTTCGAGGGCCTTCTTGAACGCCGCATACTCCTCGGCCACCCGCGCCCTGACCCGCTCGATCTGCTCGTCGCCGAAGCGCGCCCGACGCAGTTCGAGCGTCGCTTCCATGCGCTTGAACTGCATCGCCAGCTGCGCGCGCTGGATCCACAGATCAGGCACGCGCTTCAGGTTGCTGGCGAGCCCGAGCCACGCGAGCGAGGCGATCAGCCACTTGGTCGGGTCGAAATGCCACCACTTCACCCCGTTGCGGTAGTCGTTTTGAAAGATGTGGTGGAAGTTGTGATAGCCCTCGCCGTACGTGAGGAACGCAAGTGCGGGGTTGTCGCGCGCGGTGTTCTCGTCCGTGTACGGCTGCGTACCCCACATGTGCGCGAGCGAGTTGATGAACCACGTGAAGTGGTGGTTCATCACGAGGCGCAGCAGCCCGCCCAGCAGGAATACGCCCCACGGGTCGCCGAGCGCCCAGCCGAGCGCGAGCGGCAACCCCACGTTCATGGCGATCGTGAGCGGCACGTACCAGCGGTGCTGGAACATCACCATGCCGTCGCGCTCGAGGTCCTTGGCGTTGGTGAAGTCGTTCCTGCCGCTCGGATAGTTGCGAAGGATCCAGCCCATGTGGGAGAACCAGAAACCGCGCTTCGCGCTGTACGGGTCTTTGTCGACGTCGTCGACGAAGCGGTGATGCGTGCGGTGCTGCGACGACCAGATCAGGATGCTGTTCTGCAGCGCCATGGTGCCGAACAGCATGAAGAACAGCCGCACCAGCCAGTGCGCCTGGTAGGTACGGTGCGACCAGAGCCGGTGGTAACCGGCCGTAATGGCAATGCCGCAGGCCCACAGGAAGAACACGAAGCTCAGCCACGCCGCGGTGCTGTAGCCATGGGCGATGCCGTACCAGGGCACGAGCACGAGCGCCGCGAGCGGCGTAATCGTGAAAAGGATGGTCGTCACCCAGTTGATCGGGGCGTGCTCGGCGACCGGGTGTGACTCGGATTGCATCAGTGGTTCACCGACGATCAGGCACCAAAAGGCGCCACAGTTTACCGGGACCGCCCCTATCCCGCTTGACATACGTAACGTTTTGACTAAAGCAACGATTTTCAGGAGTCGCCGTCGGTTGCCTGCCCGTTCCGGGGCCAACCAGCCGGGGGGTTCGAGCGCCCCCGGCACCCATCACGGCCCGGCGAACGCCCCGACAGAGGGCGGACCCCCGTAGGGCCGGCGGTCGAAATCACCGGGAATCCCGCCCGGCACCTCCCGCCCGGCCGCGATTGCCGGGCTCCCGGCCCGCGGTCTCATTTCGCCATCGAGCATGGGATCCCGCGACGTTACCGCGTGCCTCCCCGGGGGCAGATCGAGCGGAAGCGCCGGCCCCTCGAACGACGGGTCGTCCCGGGCGTGCCAGAGATTGGCGTCCACCATGAACGTGCCCGGCTTCGTGCCCTTCCGAATGTCGACGAAGCTGCGCAGCGCATCGGCGTCGAACACGATGATGTTGTTGATGAAATAGCCGCGCTCGCCCGGCCGGCGGGTCGGGTTTTCCTCGACGATGCGGAATGCGTAGTCGCCCGGACCGACGACCGTGTTGTTGGCGAAGACGCAGTCCCTGCAACCGGCGAACGCCACCGGCGCGCTGCCCGTGTCCTCGATCAGGTTGGCGACCATGCGGATCCGCTCGGCCTCGTGCGGCGCGGCCAGCGGCCGGAACCACGGCTCGCCTGTCGCGCCTCCGGCATTGATGGCACGACCGCCGATTCGAACAAAGCGGTTGCCGTGGACGAGCACGTCGGCGCTGCCGCCCTTGGTCTGCACGGCGATCCCCGGCATGTCGGTGAAGGTGTTGCCGGCGATCGTCCCGCGATGACAGCCCACCATGTCGATGCCTTCGCCCTGGTTGCAGCCGGCGAAACGGCTGCCCGCGATGTAGAAGTCGTCCACCCCCGACATCTTCAGGCAGTCGTTGTTGCCGCCATCGCCGATCCGGCTGAAGGACAGGTTGCGCAACACGATGTGGCGCGCGGGCGAGGCATAGGAACCGCCGTCGTCGATGCTGAGGCCGTGCGGGACTGCGTTGCGGATGGCGATGTTCTCGATCACGAGGTATTGCGGGTCAGCGATATGCAGGCCCGAACCCTGGCCCCCCGCGTCGATGACGACGCCGCCCGTGCCGACCAGCGCGATGGGCGCTTCCGGCCTGCCCTGCAGGTTCCTCACCGACCCCACCGTCCCGTAAATGCCGCGCGCCACGAGCACCCGCGTGCCTGGCTGGGCCTTGGCCAGCGCTTCCGCAATCGTGCTGAACGGCGCCCCCACGCTGCCGTCGCCACCCGTCGCGGCGGCGGCGTTCACGTGCAAGTCCCGGGCGTAGCGGGCGCCCGCGTCGAAGGGCCGGGGGAATCCGGGCGCGGCGGCCGAGGCGTTCACCACGCCGGCGACGAGCAGGGTCAGGGTCGTGAACGACATACCGGATTCACGATTCGGCCACCCGCGCATAGGCGAGAGCTCGGTAACCAACTGAATTCATGCATGATTGCGACACAAATAGCCCCGTTGCACTACATGTAATTCAATAGTAGGGTCTTGACCGATCGAGGACTTGATTCGAGGGACTCTGATGGCCCACCCACTCTCCATCCGCATCGACCCGGACATCGATGCCCGGCTCGAACGCCTCGCAAAGCTGACCGGACGCAGCAAGTCGTTCTACGTGAAGCAGGCCATCGAGGACCAGCTCGAGGACCTCGAGGACCTCTACCTCGCGCAACGGGTCACGCAACGCATCGCCGAGGGCCGCGAGAGGCTGATCCCGCTCGAGGAGCTGGAGCGTGAGCTCGGCGTGGAAGATTGAGTTCGCCGAGGGTGCTGCGAGGCACCTGCGCACAGGACGTCGCAGCACCGTGTAACGCTGATCGCGCGCGCGATCTTCAGACCCAGTTCGTGATCGCGTCGAACGGCTTGCGCTCGATCGCCGGCACGCGCGCGCCGGGCGCGGGGTGACCCGCCACCAGCAGCAGGAACGGCCGTTCCGCATCGGCGGGCCGGCCGAGAATCTCGTTCAGAAAACCCATCGGGCTCGGCGTGTGCGTGAGCGTCGCGAGTCCCGCCGCATGCAGCGCGGTGATCAGGATGCCGGTCGCAATACCCACGGACTCCGTCGGGTAATAGTGCTTGACCTTGCGGCCGTCCGGTCCGCGTCCCCACCTGCGCACGAAGATCGCGATCAGCCACGGCGCGGTCTCGAGGAACGGCTTGTGCCAGTCGGTGCCGATCGGCGCCAGCGCCTCGAGCCACTCGTCGGGAGCGCGGCGTTCATAGAACTCGCGCTCCTCGGCCTCGGCGGCCTCGCGGATGCTGCGCTTCACGCCCGCGTCCGAGACCGCGACGAAGTGCCAGGGCTGCTGGTTGGCACCACTCGGGGCCGTCCCGGCGGCGGCAATGCAGTGCTCGATGACCTCGCGCGCCACAGGGCGGGCGTCGAACTCGCGCACCGTGCGGCGCAGCTGCATCAGTGCGTCGAACTCGCGCGCCGCCCGCAGACTTGCCTCGTCCGACAGGCGCCGCTGGTCGGGCAGCGGGATGGTCGGCAGTTCCCTCATCGCTCGCTCCGTCGCGCTCGCGCGCGGATGCTGCATTGGACGACAATCGCCGCTCTGCTTCCAGTTGCCGCCGGAGGGCCGATGGATCCCGCGATTGCCGCCCGCGCCCTGCACGTCCTCGGTGTCGTCCTCTGGATCGGCGGCGTAGCATTCGTGACCACCGTGCTGCTGCCCTCCGTGCGACGCATGAAGTCGCCCGAAGAGCGCGTGGCGTTCTTCGAGGCAGTCGAGGGCCGCTTCGCCTGGCAGGCCCGAGCCACCACACTGCTGGTCGGCGCGACCGGTTTCCACCTCACCGCGGCTTGGGATCTCTGGGACCGCTTCAGCAGCGCCGGCTACTGGTGGATGCATGCGATGGTGGCCGTGTGGGCGGTTTTCACCGTCATGCTGTTCGTCGCCGAGCCGCTGTTTCTGCACCGGTGGTTCCTGGAGCGCGCGCGGCGCGATCCGGAAGGCACGTTCCGGCGCATCCAGCGGATGCACTGGGTGCTGCTCGCGATCAGCCTGGTCACCGTGCTCGGCGCCGTGGCCGGCGCGCACGGCTGGTTGCCCTGAATCAGGCCGGGAACTCCGGCCGGAGCAACCGACCAAGCGCCGTCCACGCTGCTTCGAGATGCGCCGCTGCCGCGCCGCTCAACGGTTCGCCAAGCTCGAAGGATTCGCCGCGCACGCACAGCACCCAGCATTCCGGTGCATCCCCGTCCTGGACGCGCGCAAACGTCGCCAGCACCGCCTCGGGGGAGATGGCGTGCGAGGTGTGCAGGAACTCGGGGACTGCCTCGATGCGCCTTAGCTCGAAGGGAACGGGTGTATCTAGGCCCGCGTCGACAAAAATCACCCGTTCGCGTCCGACGAGGTCGAGCGCGTTCTCGACCTGCAGCTGGAACTCGGTGATGACCTCGACGCCCGGCAGCGCGGCCGCCTCGAGCCGGGCGGCGAGCTCGGGTCCGATGGCGTCGTCACCGCGGCTCGGGTTGCCGACGGCGAGCACGAGCACCGGTGCGGGCGTGCCGCCGGAAACGCTCACCTCGAGTTGCGCACCAGGCTGTCGATCACCGCGCCCTCCGCGTCCACCAGCTGCACCTCGAGCGGCATCTTTCCGATCGCGTGCGTGGCGCAGGACAGGCACGGGTCGAAGGCGCGCACCGCGACCTCGATGTGGTTCAGCAGCCCTTCGGTGAGCTTGCGTCCGTCGAGGTACTTCTTCGCCACCTCGCGGATGGCGATGTTCATGGCGTGGTTGTTGTGCGTCGTCGAGACGATGAGATTCGCTCGGGCCACCTGGTCGTTCTCGTCCACGCGGTAATGGTGGATCAGCGTGCCACGCGGCGCCTCGATCACGCCCACGCCGCGCGCCTGGCGCTCGCCGCCGGCCATGAGGTCGCTGCCGAGCAGGTCGTCGTCGTGCAGCAAGTCCTTGATCGCCTCCGCCGAGTGCAGTATCTCGATCATGCGCGCCCAGTGGAAGCCGAGCGTGGACTTCGCCGCGCGTCCCTCGTCGAAGGCCATGAACTCGCGGCGTTCCCGGTCGGCGAGCGGCGTCGGAATGAAGTCGCAGCGGGTGACGCGGGTGAGCGGCCCCACCCGGTACCAGCCGTCCTCGTGACCGAGCACGCGCAGGTACGGGAACTTCATGTACGACCAGGCCTTAACTTCCTCGGAGATCTGGTCCCAGTAGTGGTCGTAGTCCACGTGATCGAAGATCGTCCGGCCGTCGGCGTGCTGCGCGCGCAGTCCGCCGTGGTAGAGGTCCATTGCACCGTCGGCACGCACCAGGCTCAGCGTGCGCGCCTCGAACGTGCCGAAGCTGCGGTAGTTCTCGAGGTCCTGCTCGAACAGCCGTTTCACCAGCCGCACCGCCTCGCGGCTCCAGGCGATCATCTGGTAGACGTCTTTCTGCAGCTCGTCGCGCTCGGCGGCCGTCAGGCTCTTGTTCACGCCGCCCGGCACCGCGCCCGTGCCGTGGATGCGCTTGCCGGCCGTGTGGCGGATGACTTCCTGCCCGTACTTCCGGAGCAGCACGCCCTGCCTGGCGATCTCGGGATACTCCGCCGCAACCCCCACGATGTTGCGCTTGGCGAGGTCGGAGTCGAAACCGAACAGCAGGTCGGGCGAGGAAAGATGGAAGAAGTGCAGCGCGTGCGACTGCAGGATCTGCCCGTAATGCATCAGCCGGCGCAGCTTCTCCGCGGTCGGCGTGAGCTGCGTGGCGCCCACCACCTGGTCGAGCGCCTTGCACGCCGCGAGATGGTGGCTCACCGGGCAGATGCCGCACAGCCGCTGCACCATCACCGGCACTTCCCAGTACGGCCGGCCCTGGATGAATTTCTCGAAGGCGCGGAACTCGACGATGTGGAGCCTGGCCTGCTGGACGTGGTCGTCCTCGTCCATCAGCAGCGTGACCTTGCCGTGCCCCTCGACCCGCGACACGGGTTCGATCACCACGCGGCGCAGCTGCTCGGGGTGGGCGGCGGTCTCCAGCGGGAAATTGCTCATGGGCGTGCGATTCCGTTCAGTCGTAGTGGATCAGACCGTGGCCGAGCTTCGGCGTGCGGCCTTCGATCAGGTCGGTGAGGAATTTCCAGATCGCGTCGCCCGAAGGCGGGCAACCCGGGATGAAGTAGTCTACCTTCACGACCTCGTGCAGCGGGTGCACCTTGTCGAGCGGCAGCGGCAGCTCCGGGTCGTTCGGGATGAGGCCGTGCCCGACGCTCGGCTCGGTGAGGTAGACCTCCTGCAGGCACTGGCCGAGGTCGAGGTGGTTGCGCTGCGCGGGCAGGCCGCCGGTGACGGCGCACGCGCCCATCGCCACCAGAATCTTGCAGTTGGCGCGGAACTCGCGCAGCACGTGCACATTCTCCGCGTTGCAGATGCCGCCCTCGATGATGCCGATGTCGCAGGGTCCGCAGTGCTTGATATCGGTGAGCGGCGAGCGGTCGAACTCGATCCGCTCGAGCAGCGGGAACAGCCGCTCGTCGATGTCGAGGAAGGACATGTGGCAGCCGAAGCAGCCGGCCAGCGAGGTCGTCGCGACCTTGAGCTTTCGCCGGGTGACGTCAGTCATGGTGTCTCTCCAGCGGTCGCGGTGCGTCGGCGAGGGCCTGGGCGCTGACCGGCGAGGCGTCGTAGCGCCGCTTGCCGATCGGCGTCGCGAACCCGACGCGCTTGCGCACGATCACGCCCACCGGGCAGACCTCGATCGCCTTGTCGGTGACCATCACGTCGGTGTCGACGAGGCGGCCACTCTCGGCGTTGACGATCAGGTGCTTGCCGAGGCCCCGGCCGGCGAGCGAGAAGACGTGCTTGCCATCGACTTCGCGCGCGGCGCGCACGCACAGCTCGCAGAGGATGCAACGATTGAAGTCGAGCAGGATCTCGGGGTGGGAGGCGTCCACAGGCCGGTCCGGAAACAGGTGCCGGAAGCCAGCGGTCATCACCCCGAGATCGTAGCCGAGCGCCTGCAGGCCGCAGTTACCGCTCTTCTCGCAGGAGGGGCAGAAGTGATTGCCTTCGGCGAAGAGCATCTGCACCAGCGTACGGCGCAGGTCGTTCAGTTCCTGTGTGTCGCTCTCGACCTCGGTGGCCGTCGCCGCCGGCGTCGTGCAAGCGGCCATCATGCGGCCGTCGACCCTGGCCGTGCAGACCTTGCAGCTGCCGTGCGGGGTGAATTCCGGGTGGTAGCACAGGTGCGGGATGTAACGCCCGGCGGCGAGCGCCGCCTGCAGCACCGTCTGCCCCGGCTCGAAGGGGACATCCTGGCCGTCGAGCAGGAAGGTGGGACGCTGGTTCACGGCTGCGTCTCCAGGTGGGCGCCGGGGTCATCGCGGCCGGTCATCTGCCGCGCGCGCTCGAGCGCGCCATCGAGATCGAAGGCGGGGGAGAAGTCGAGCGAGCGCAGCTTGCGCTCGTAGGCCGGCCGGAAGCGCTTCAGTGTGTCGAGAATCGGATTGCAGGCGGTGTGACCGAGCCCGCAGTGCGCCGACATCATCAGCACCTTGTTGAGCCGGGCCATTTCGCGCAGCTCGTGCTGCGTGCCGCTGCCACGGTGGATCTTGTCCATCGCCGCGACCAGCATCGAGGTGCCGACGCGGCAGGGCGTGCAGAAGCCGCAGCTCTCGTGCGCGAAGAACTGCGCATAGTTGCGCGCCACCTCGAACATGTCGCGACTCGCGTCGAACACGGTGAAGGCGCCCGCGGTCGGCAGGTCCTCGAAGGCGATGCGCCGGTTGAATTCGGTGGCATCGATGCACACGCCCGAGGGTCCGCTGATCTGCACCGCCTGCGTGTTCACCGCCCCGCAGTCCTCGAGCACCTGCCCGATCGTGACGCCAAAGGGGTACTCGTACAGGCCCGGGCGCGCGACGTCGCCGGCCACCGACAGGATCTTCGTGCCCGAGGACTTGAGCGTGCCAAGCGCCCGGTACCAGTCCCCGCCGTGTACTGCGATCAGCGCCGCCGCGCACAGCGTCTCGACGTTGTTCACGATCGTGGGCTGCTGCTTGTACCCGTGCGTCACCGGGTAGGGCGGACGATTGCGCGGCACGCCGCGCTTGCCCTCCAGCGACTCGATCAGCGCCGACTCCTCGCCGCAGACGTATGAGCCGGCACCGACGTGGATGCGGATGTCGAAGTCGAAGCCAGCCTGTCCGCAGATCCCGTTGCCGAGCAGGTTCGCGGCGCGGCGCCGCTCGAGCACGCCCTCGAGGCGATCGAGCAGGTGGCGGTACTCACCGCGCAGGTACAGAAAGCCGTGGCCCGCGCCGATCGCGTAGGCCGCGACAGTCATGCCGTCGAACACGAGGTCGGCATGGCTCGAGAGCAGGACGCGGTCCTTGAAGGTGCCGGGCTCGCCTTCGTCGGCATTGCACACGACATAGCGCGCGAGTCCCGTGGCGTGGCGGCAGGCCTCCCACTTGATGCCCGTGGTGAAGCCTGCGCCGCCACGGCCGCGCAGGTTCGAGCGCTTGATCTCCTCGAGCGTGGCGACCGGGCCCTGGGCCGCGCCTTCGTACGCCTCGCGCCAGGAGCGTTCGTTGGCGGCGCGCTCCGACCAGCCGCGTGCACCGCGCTGCAGGGCCGCACGGATGGCGTCACCGGGCTTCAACGCGTGTGCGAGCAGGATGTCGGCGCGACGGACATGGTCCTCGACCACGAAGAACTCGGCCGGCCAGTCTGTGAGCGGGGTGCGCGCCAGGATCAACTCGCAGATGCGGTCGATGCGCGACTCGTCGAGCGCGGCGATCGCGCGACCGTTCACCAGCAGGGCCGGACCCTGGTCACACATGCCGGTGCACGAGGTGCGCCCGACGCTCACGAGTCGGTCCTCCGACATTTTGCCGGGCTCGACCCAGAGGCGATGACACATCGCCTCCATCAGGCGCTCGCTGCCGGCCATGCGATCGGTGATGTTGTCGGAGAACAGGACGCGGTAGGCGCCCATGGGCTCGACCGCCAGGAACGAGTAGAAGCTCGCCACGCCCTTCACGCGCGAGTACGGAATACGCAGGTGGCGCGCGATGAGAGCGAGCGCGACCTGCGGCAGGTGACCGCAGTCCTCCTGCACCTCGCGCAGGATCTGCACCAGGCCGGAGGAATCGTGACCCCAGCGCGAGACGATGCGGCGCACGCGCGGCTCGAGCTCGGGAATGGCGTCGGTAACGGCGTCAGACATGGCGGCCACAGAGTACCTCCCGTGCGGACCCTCCGCCCGGTCTGGCCAGACTGCGCCACGGGAACCGGCGCTCACCATCACGGAAAACCCCGAGCGACGCCACGCTTCACGTCAATCCTTGCGCGCCGTCGCGGTCCGCGGCGCGTACTCGCTCGCCTGTGCGCTGATCGGCCGCTCGTCGAAACGTCGCCTGCCGACCGGCGTAGCGAAGCCGACGCGCTTGCGCAGGATCACGCCCACGGGGCAGACCTCGGTCGCCTTGTCGGTCGCGGCGATGTCGCTGTCGCGCAGCAGCCCGGAGGCCGAGTTCACGACGAGATGCTTGCCCATGCCACGGCCAGCGAGCGCGAATACCTGCTTGCCGTCCACCTCGGCCGAGGCGCGTACGCACAACTCGCAGAGGATGCAGCGGTTGAAGTCGAGCAGCAGCTCGGGATGCGAGGCATCCACCGGACGGTCGGGGAAGAAGTGATCGAACCGGGGCGAGGTCATACCGAGGTCGTATGCCACGGCCTGCAGCTTGCAGTGGCCGCTCTTCTCGCAGGACGGGCAGAAGTGATTGCCCTCGACGAACAGCAGCTGGACCATCATGCGCCGCTCGGCGTTGAGCTCTGCGGTCTCGCTCTGGACCTCGAGCCCGGCCTTCGCCGGCATCGTGCAGGACGTGGCGTGCCAGCCGTTGGCCTTCACGGTGCAGAGCTTGCAGCTGCCGTGCGGGCGGAACTCGGGGTGATAGCAGAGGTGCGGGATGTGCCTGTCCGCCGCGAGCGCCGCCTGCAGCACCGTCTGTCCCGGGGTGAACGGGCACTCCTGGCCGTCGAGCAGGAAAGTCGGCCGCGGCTCGCTCATGACGTTTCCCCGAGGTGCGCGCCGGGATCGTCCCGGCCGGTCATGCGCCGTGCCCGCGCCAGCGCGCCATCCAGGTCGAAGGCCGGCTCGCCGGCCGTGGACCCGAGTCGCCGCTCGTAGGCCGGGCGAAAGCGCTCGAGCGTGCCGAGCAGGGGCCGTCCCGCGGACTCGCCGAGCCCGCAATGGCTCGCATGGTGCAGCAGGCCCGCAAGCTCCTCGATCGTCTTGAGGTCGTGCAGCGAGCCCTTGCCGTCGCGGATCTTGTCCATGAGGTTCCTGAGCAGCGAGGTGCCGACGCGGCAGGGCGTGCAGAAGCCGCAGCTCTCGTGCGCGAAGAAGTGCGCGTAGTGCCGCGCGATCTCGAACGGGTCGCGGCTGGCGTCGAAGACCACGAAGGCGCCGCCGGTCTCGATGTCCTCGAAGGCGATGCACCGGTCGAATTCGTCCTGGCCCAGGCACACGCCCGAGGGTCCGCCGGCCTGCACCGCGATCGTGGCGTGCGCGCCGCAGTCCCCGAGCACCTGCCGCACGCTGACGCCCAGCGGGTATTCATAGATGCCGGGGCGCTCGCAGTCACCCGACACGGAGAGCAGCTTGGTGCCGGAGGAGCGGGCGGTCCCGCGGCTGCGGAACCAGTCGGCGCCGTGCAGCACGATCTGCGCCGCCGCACAGTAGCTCTCGACGTTGTTCACGATCGTCGGTCGGCCGAGATAACCCTTCTCCGCGAGTCGCGGCGGGCGGTTGCGCGGTATGCCGCGCTTGCCTTCGAGCGACTCGACCAGCGCCGAGGCCTCGCCGCACACGTAGGAGCCGGCGCCCACGTGGATGCGGATGTCGAAGTCGAAGCCCTCGCGACCGCAGATCGAGCGGCCGAGCAGGCCCTCGCGGCGGCGGCGCGCAAGGGTCGCCTCGAGCGCGTCGAGCAGGTAGCGGTACTCGCCGCGCAGGTAGACGAAGCCCTGCGACGCGCCGATGCCCCAGGCCGCGACCGTCATCCCCTCGAAGATCATGTCCGCGCGGCGACCGAGCAGCAGCCGGTCCTTGAACGTGCCGGGCTCGCCCTCGTCCGCATTGCACACGACGACGCGTGGCGTGACCGGCTGCCGGCTGCAGCTTTCCCACTTCACGCCGGTGGTGAAGCCCGCGCCGCCGCGGCCTAGCAGGCGCGCGTTCTTGATCTCGTCGAGCGTCGCCTGCCGACCGCTGCCGGCTGTCGCTCCGCGCTCGAGCGCCGCGCCGATCGCCTCACCTGGTCGCATTTTCTCCTCGAGCAGCACGTCGCTGCGGCGAACGTGGTCCTCGACGTTGAACAGCTCGGCCGGCCATTCCGCCAGCGGCGTGCGCGCCAGGATCAGGTCACCAATCAGCGTGGCGCGCGTCGCGTCCACGCCGGGGATCGGCCGGCCGTTCACCAGCAGCGCGGGCGCGTGGTCGTTGAGGCCGATGGAAGAGGTGTGGCCGAGGCTCACCAGCCCGTCCTCCGACAACTTGCCGGGCTCGACCCAGAGCCGCTGGCTCATTTCGCGTATTCGCTCCTCGGAGCCACGCATCCGGTCGGTCACGTCGTCCGAGAACAGCACCCGGTACTCGCCTTGCGGCTCCGCGTACAGGAGGGAGTAGAACGCCACGACCCCACGCACTCGTGCAATCGGCACGTCGAGCGCCACCGACACGCGCTCGAGGGCCGCCTCGGGCAGCCAGCCCAGCGACTCCTGCGTCACGCGCAGCACCTGCAGCAGCGACGTGGGCTCGCAACCCCAGTCCGCCAGGGCGCGTTCGACGGCGGCCTCGAGAATGGGTGAATCCAGGATCGGGTGTTTCACGGGCAGATCGTCGCTGCGGTGGATGACGGGCAGGTGACGGGCGGCCGCTCCTAGCGGCCGGCGCAAGGGTGACGACGACGCCGGCCTGGCACAATCTCGGAAAACCGCCGCCCGATCCACGGCGGCTCGATTATCCCGGTTGGTGGCTGGACAGCGCCTGTACACGGGACTGCAGTTCGGGCAGGACTTCCCGGGCGAACCAGGGATTGATCTGCAGCCAGCGTGTGTTCCGTGGCGACGGATGCGGCAGCGGCAGGAAGCCGGGCAGGTACGCGCGCCACGCGCGAACGGTCTCGGTGAGGGTCTGCTTGCGTCGCGTACCGAGGTAGTAGACCTGCGCGTACTGCCCGACGAGCAGCGTCAGTTCGATCGCCGGCAGTAGTGCACGCAACCGCGGATGCCACAGCGGGGCACACTCCGGGCGCGGCGGCAGGTCGCCGGAGCGGCCCCGCCCCGGGTAGCACAATCCGGCGGGAATGATCGCGAAGCGTCGCTCGTCATAGAAGGTCGCGCGATCCACCCGCAGCCATTCGCGAAGCCGGTCGCCGCTCGGGTCGTTCCACGGGATGCCGGTCGCGTGCACGCGCGTGCCAGGCGCCTGCCCCACGATCAGCACCCGGGCGTGCGCATCGGCGCGCAAGACCGGGCGCGGCCCGAGCGGCAGCTGCGCCTCGCACAGGCGGCAAGCGCGCACCTCGCGCAGCAGGGACTGCAGTGGATCCTCGGCGCTCACGTCGGCAGCTTAGTGCCAGTTCTGCGCACCCGCGATTCGGACCGCCCCACGGGAGGCTTGCGGCCGGAACGCGCCCTCCCCGACCATCGTCGCTACGGTCCCACCGCGAGTCCGGTCATGAAGGCAGTTTTCCTCGACTACGCCACCGTGAGCTTCCACGGCGACCTCGATCCCACCGCACTCCGTCAGGCGCTGCCCGGCCTCGACCTGCGCGAGCACACGCCGGAGGGGGAGGTTGCCGAAGCCGTCTCGCGCTCCGAGGTGATCCTGGTGAACAAGCTGCGAATCTCGCGCGAAGTGATTGAAAGCGCCCCGGGCCTGCGTCTGGTGGTGCTCGCCGCGACCGGCACCAACAATGTGGATCTCACCGCGGCACGGGAGCGCGGCATCGCGGTCTGCAACCTGCGCGACTACTGCACGGCCTCGGTCGTGCAGCATGTCTTCGGACTGCTGCTCGCGCTCACCCAGCGTCTGCGTGAGTACGACGGGCTGGTGCGCTCGGGGGCGTGGCAGCGCGGCGAACAGTTCTGCCTGCTCGACTTCCCGATCCGGGAACTCACCGGTCGCAGGCTCGTCATCGTTGGATATGGCACCCTCGGCAAGGCTGTGGCGCATGCGGCGCGCGCCTTCGGCATGGAAGTGCTCGTGGCGAATCGCCCGGGTGGCGAGCGCGCCGCGGGCCGTCTGGATCTCGCGCAGCTGCTGCCGCAGGCCGATGTCTTGAGCCTGCACTGTCCGCTCACGCCGCACACCCAGGGTCTGATCGGGACGGCCGAACTCGCCCGCATGAAGCGCGACGCGGTGCTGATCAACACGGCGCGCGGCGCGCTCGTCGACGCCGCGGCTCTGGTGGACGCATTGCGCGGCGGAAGGCTCGGCGGTGCCGGCATCGACGTGCTCGCGCAGGAGCCGCCGGTGGACGGCAGCCCGCTGCTCGCCGGCGACATCCCCAACCTGATCGTGACCCCGCATGTCGCGTGGGCCGCGCGCGAGGCGCGACAGCGGTGCCTCGACGAGATGGCCGCGAACGTCGAGGACTACCGACGCGGCGGACACCGCGGACGTGTCGTCTGATGCAGGGGCGCTGGAGCCTCGCTCGCGAGGCGCACGCCGCGCAGCAGGCCGCTGCCCGCCCCGTCCGGTCAGCGATCCCCGAATGGGCGCTGCCCGGCCGGAAGGTCCATCGCCTGTGCCGCCCAGCGCAGCACGGGCCGCACGCGCGGCGAGACGAGCCTGAGCGCCTCGTCGAAGTCCACCCAGCGGAACTCGCTGTGCTCGGCCCGCCCGAGCTCGGGGTTCACCGGCAGCGTGATCGACTCGGTGGCGGTGCGTGCGATGTAGTACTGGGCGACTTTGCCGTGGCTGTAAGGCCCGGTGCTGGTCCAGTCGTGACCCCACGCGAACTCCAGGTCATCGACGAGCGTCTCTTCGCACACCTCGCGGATCGCGGCCGCGAGTGCTTCCTCGCCGGGCTCCACCATGCCCTTGGGAAAGTCCCAGTGATTGAAGGCGCGCAGCAGGAGGAACTTCCAGCCCTCCTCGGCCTGCCGCACCACGACGACGCCGGCGGAGAGCCGCGTGGGTCGCGGACTCATCGATGAAGTATAGGCGAAGCATCCGCCGATAGAGCGGGGCTATCATGTGCCGATGAACCTGCGCGACCTGCGTTACCTCGTGGCGCTCGCCGACGAGCGGCACTTCGGCCGAGCGGCCGATCGATGTTACGTAAGCCAGCCGACGCTTTCCGCACAGATCCGCAAGCTCGAGGAATACCTGGGCGTGACGCTGGTAGAACGCCAACCGAAGCGCGTCACGCTCACCGAGACCGGCGAGAAGATCGTCGAGCGCGCGCGGCGCGTGCTTCTCGAGGCCGATGCGATCGTCGAGGTTGCGAAGACGGAGCGTGATCCGCTCGCAGGTCCGCTGCGCCTTGCGCTGATCCCCACGGTGGGCCCCTACCTGCTGCCTCACGTCGCGCGTCCGCTGAAGCGCGCGTTGCCAAGGCTCAAGCTGATGCTCTACGAGTACCAGACCGGACCGCTGCTCGAGAAGCTGCGCGATGGCGAGCTCGACCTGGGTATCCTGGCGCTGCCGGTGCCTGTAGATGGCCTCGCGACCGCGGAGCTCTACGAGGAGCCGTTCACGCTTGCGGTGCCCGCGAACCACCCGCTCGCCGCGCGCGAGCGCGTCCGCGTCGCGGATCTCGAAGGCGAGGCGTTGCTGCTCCTCGAGGACGGTCATTGCCTGCGCGACCAGGCACTCGAGGTCTGCAGCCGCATCAACGTCGGCGAGGAAGGAGACTATCGCGCCACCAGTCTCGAGACGCTGCGGCAGATGGTCGCCGCGGGCCACGGCGTGACGCTGCTGCCGGAGCTGGCAGCGGCGGCGCCGGTCGGGACTGCGCGCGGCCTCAAGGTGAAGCCGTTTTCGAAGCCTGCGCCCTCGCGCACGATCGGTGCCGTATGGCGCAAGTCCACGACTCGCGGCAAGGCGATCGACGCCCTGATCGCCACGGTCCGCGAGGCCATGAAAGAGGGAACGTCGAAGTGAAATTCCTGACGGGCCGCTGCCTGGGTGCCGTGGTGCTCGCGCTGGTGGGGCTTGCGGCACACGCGGGCGATGGACCAACGGTGTCCGACGCCTGGGCGCGTGCCACGCCGCCCGGCGTCGAGGTAGGCGCCGCGTATCTCGTGATCACGGGCGGCAGTCGTCCTGATCGCCTTGTGGGGGCCACTTCGCCGCGCGCGGCCATGGTTCATCTTCACGACGTGACCGAGAGCGAAGGCGTCGCAAGGATGCGCTCGGTCGAGGCGGTGCCGGTCCCGGCCGGCGCGAAGGTGACGCTGGCGCCCAAGGGCCTGCACCTCATGCTGATGGGCCTCGATGCACCGCTCATCGCCGGCCAGAGCTTTCCGCTGACGCTGCAGTTCGCGGAGTCCGCAGCTCAGACAGTCACCGTGACAGTCCGCGCAGCCACCGACGACGGCGGGCCCTCGCACCACTGATCGCCGCCGCGCCCGGCGGCTCCCACTCAGGTCGGTGCTTCGTGCCGCGGGGGCACGGCCGGGCCTGCGCCCGAAGTCTGGCGCCGCGAAAACTCCACGCGGTTCACAAAACAGCAGCACCCGGCGCCTCCTCCGGAGCGCCCGGACGTCTATTCGCGATGCGGCTCACGCCTGTCGGGTGGACATGGCCGGAACATTGCGTGTGCGCGAAGACCGGCGTCGGCTCGGTGGGCGATACCGCCCGAAGGCAACGCAAGTCCCGCAAGACCGTCTGGTTCAAATCAACGTTTTCAGGAGCTTGGAGTCTTATGAACCGTAACTTTTCTCGCGCGCTCAAGGGCCTCGCGCTCGCCGCCGCAGTCGTGGCGCCGCTCGCAGCCAACGCGGAGTCGAACTTCGTGACGGGCGGCGGCGTGCTGAACGCATCGGCCCACGTCGACTTCCGGATCAACATCCCGAACACGCTGTTCCTGCAGGTCGGCACCGGCAGCCTGTTCGCCGATAACGGCGCCATCGACCTGATCGAGTTCAACGTCCAGGCCGCCAACATCGGCGACGGCAACTCCGTGGCCGCCACCCTCGCCAGCGGCGACCTCAGCAACGGTACCGTGACCGCCATCGTGCGGGCCAACGGCGGCAACGCAACGCTCGGTGCCTCGACGACGGGCGCGCTCGGCAACGGTGCTGGCAGCTCGATCAACTGGAACGAGATCACCACCACCACTGCCGCGCTCACTACGGGTACGGTGCTGCCGGCGCCGGTACTGGCCAACGGCGCCAGTGCCAACGTGCCGCTGGCCGCGGTGGCTGGCGTGGTCAACCAGGATGCGCGCTGGACGTACGCCTACGACAACACCGCCGTCGTCCCGGCCGGCGTCTACGGTGGCGTCAACGTCAACAACGGCCGCGTGACCTACACGGCCTCGCTGCCTTAACTCGCAGGACGCGCCCGGCACCGAAGGGGGTGCCGGGCGCGTCGGCAGGGGAAAAAAAAAGTGGGTGCGATAGACATAACGTGCCGCGGCCTCGCCGGGGTCGCGCTGACGTCGCTGCTCTGGGCCGTTCCGTCGGACACCCGCGCCTTCACGGTCAACATCGCGGCGGCCAATCCGCGCGTGATCTATCTCCAGGTCGGCGTCGGATCGTTCAACGGCACCTACAACAGCGGCGGATCACCCGCCAACAACGCTACCGTCAATGTCGTCTCCGTGACCGTGCCAGCGGCGCAGGTAGGCAACGGCGCGGCGCAGGCGATGACCACCAACAGCACCGCATCTCGCAGCTACTACGACAACTATGTCTTCTGCAACGCGCCGGCCCAGCTCTATGTCGGCGGCTTCTTCCGCAGCACTTCGAACAGTGGGTCGGCGACGCTCACCACCAGCTCCCCGGCCAATCTCGTCAATGCCAGCGGTCAGCAGATTCCGTTCAGCCAGATCAGCTGGACCAGCTCAGGTAACGGCGACAGCGGCGCGCAGCCTTTCCCGGCCGGCAGCTTCAACGGCGCGACTCAGGTCATCGGCACGATCCGCCGCAATCAGTGGGCCGAGAGCTGCCACACGTTCCGTTATGCGAACAGCAGCGTCGTCGCGCCCGGTACCTACAGCGGACGCGTCACCTACACGCTGAGCACGCCATGAGGCTCGCCGTTGCCGCAGCGATGGTTGCGCTCCTCGCGGCCCCGATCGCGCCGGCGTCCGTCGCGGCAGCGGCGACCTACCGCGTCGACGATCACGCGACGCTGCCGATCGAGTCCACCGCCCTGCTGCGCTGGCGCCAGGCCGCACCCTCGCTCGCGCAGGACGACACGCTCGAGGGCGCGACGGCCGTGGCCGTCCGGCTGAACCTGGCGGCGTGGGTCGGTCAGGAAGCGAGCCTCTACCTTGTCTTCCCGGAGCAGGGCTCGGCCGCATTGCGCGCGAGCTGGACGACCCAGGGACGCCTCCTGCCGGGCGAGGTCTCGCCGGGCAAGCGGGTGCTGGTCTACCGGGGCCGGATCACGAGCCCCGCAATCGAGGAAACCCTGACGCTGCGCATCGAGGCCGACGGAAACCGCCTGTCCGGCATGCAGCACCTCCAGTTCCACTTCGAAATCGACACGGACTGACTCCCATGTTCAAGCCTTGCATCACGCTGACCGCCACGACACTCATCGGCGTTCTCGTATCACTCACCCCTGCCCGTGCGCAGGACTTTGCTGCCGTCGTCTCCCCGCCACGGTTCGAGATCCGTGCGCAGCCCGGCCAGCGCATCCGTCAGGTCGTGGAGATCACGAACGCCGGACCACGACCGTCCCGCTATCACCTTCGCACCGCGGACTGGGCACTCGGCGCCGACGGCGGCGTAGCGTTCTCCGAGGAGCTCGCCTCCGACAGCTGTCGTTCCTGGGTCGCCATCGAGCGCCGCGAGATCGACGTTCCCGGCGGCGGTCGTTACCGCTACCGCTTCGAGGTTGAGCCGCCGGCCGACACGACGCCTGGCGAGTGCCGCTTCGCGCTGATGATCGAGGGTGACCCGCAGACGGTCCAGACCGAGAGCGGCCTGCCCGTGCCGGTCAGCGGCCGCATCGGCGTGATCGTATACGTGAGGGTGGGCGATGCCGCAGCCGACCTGCAGGTCGTCGAGACGAGCGTCGCCGACACCTCCAGCGGCATGTTGCCGGTCCTGACCGTCCGCAATACCGGTAACGCGCACGCGCGGCTCGCGGGATTCCTCGAAGGCGCCGACGCCAGGGGCCGCAGGCTGGAGTTCTCACCCTCGACCCTGCCGATCCTCCCCGGCGAAACCCGCGCGATTCCTTTGTCGGCCTCCGAGGGAAGGGTCGCGGTCACCGACCTCGCCTACCCGGTTCGCGTCGCGGGCGTCATCGAGTGGGGCGACGGCCAGCGCATCGAGATCGATCAGCCCTTCCCGCGGTGAATGCAGCTCCATCAAGAACCCTGTGCCTCGCGCTGCTCGGCGTCCTCGCCGCGGCAGCCGCGGCCGAGCCTGCGCCGACGGCGGCGCCGGAATCGGTCGCGTACGAGGACCGGCTCATTGATGGAGGGACCCTTCCGGTAGAACTCATCGCCGAGGAGTTCGGCGTTCACAACTCGTCCGGGTGGCCGCGTGCGATGTACGCGGAAGCGATCGCGAGCCGGATCAGTCGTGGCGACGCGGACCTGAACGAAGCCGGCGTGCGTTTCGGCGGCATGCTCGACACGCCGGACTACGGCGCGTTCACGCTCGACGCCACGGTCAGGGTCGCCGGCCGCGAAGGCGAGGAGACCGGGAACATGATCACGCTGGTGCAGCGCGGCATGCCGGTCAGTTCCGAGTGGTACATGAACAGCGCCGTCGGGGTTGCCTACGCGCCCATGAGCGATCTCGCGCGCCGTCAGGCGCGCTTCTTCGTGCCGGGCATCCAGATCAGCGGCACCTCGATCGAGTGGCGGAGGAATGCCGAGCTGCAGGCGTTCGCGTCCTACGGCCAGCCGTCCGTCTACTCCGGCATCTACATCCCGACGGTCGAGAACCTCGGCGGCCGCCAGGCCGGTGGCGGGCTCCAATGGGACCTGGCCGACCATTGGGCTGTCGCCGTGCAGGCCGTCGACGTGAGCGACGTCCGCACCGGTCCCGAGAAGTCCTCGCCGAAGATATCGGCGCGCTCGTGGTTCGGCGCCGTGGCCTGGGACGATCACGACGCGCGCGTGCAGATCAACTTCGCCGGAAGCAGCCTGCAGGACGCGGGCTCCCGGGCCGGCACCTGGCTGGACGCCGACCTGCGCCGGGGCCGCGTCTGGCACACGTTCGGCTCCTTCTACCTCGACCCTGAGCTCGTCTGGGGCAACCAGCAGCTCGCCAGCGACGCGGCGGGCGGCTACTACCGGGCGGGTTACCAGAGCCGTCGGTGGACGCTGGACGGCGGTCTGGATTACGTCTCCTCGGTGTCCGGTGATTCTGGGGACGTGGCCTACGGCACCGGTTACGCCCGCTACCAGTACACCTCGAGGTTGGGATTCGGTGGCGGAGCGAATCTGCGCCAGCGCCTGTCGGATCCCAGCCCATCGACGACGACCGGTTCCGTCGAGGCCGACGACTGGTCAACGGCCTGGTCGGCGTTCGGGTTCGTCGATGCAGAGAACCGCTGGGGCATGGGCCGTGGCCAGCTGAACTACGCCGAGGACACAGCGCGGCGGGGCGCCCAGGTCGCCTTCGACCAGACCTGGAACACTCCCGTCAGTCAGCGACTGAGCACTTCCATCTTCTTTGGCAGAACGGATCTGGTTTCGCACACCGAGAACACGGCGGGCGTCGCTGTCTACGGCGGTGGCGACCTCGGCCGGAACTTCTCGCTCGACGCCAATGCCCGCTGGAACAAGGTCTTTGGCGGGCCCGACTCGAACGACCTGTTCGCGAATCTCGCGCTCAACTGGGGCTTCGCGCGCGGCTGGACGGCGAGTGCCAGCTATTACCAGAACCGCAGCGACGGCCGCTTCCAGTACACCGTCCAGTCGCCCGTCGTGATCGATCCGACCTACGAGACCTATGAGCGCAACGACTCGGGTCTGTACCTCAGCGTGCGCTACGACTGGCGTGCCGGCTCACCCACTGCGCCGCTCGGCGGCGGGCCGGGCATGGGCTCGGGCCGCATCAATGGTGTGCTGTTCCTCGACGAGAACGAGAACGACCGATTCGACGCCGGCGAGGCCGGCGCGGCGAACGTCGTCGTGATGCTCGACGGGCGCTTCGCGGTGCGCACCGATGCCGCCGGGCGCTTCGAGTTCCCTTCGGTGGCCGCGGGCAACCACTTCCTCGGCGTCGTGGCGGACAACCTCCCGCTCGCCTGGAACGTTCCGGCGGAGGCGAAGTTCAGTGTCCGCGTCGGCGTCCGCGAACAATCGCGGGTAGAACTGCCGGCGCGTCGCCAGCGCTAGCGGGTGCCCGCCGCCCCGCACTTGCGGTTGCGCGCCGTGGCGGAATGGCTAAAGTGCCGCGAGCCTAGGCATATCGGGCACCCGAGACGATGCAACCCACCGACACTTCGAATCCGGACTACTTCCACCGCGTCGTGGATTGCCAGTGGGCGTGCCCGGCGCACACGGACGTTCCGGAGTACATCCGCCTGATCGCGCTCGGCCACTTCTCGGACGCCTACATGGTGAACCGGGAATCGAACGTGTTCCCGGGCATCCTTGGCCGGGTCTGCGACCGGCCCTGCGAGCCCGCGTGCCGGCGCGGACGCGTCGAGGACAAGCCCGTCGCCATCTGCCGCCTCAAGCGCGTCGCCGCGGACCACAAGGACTCGATCACGGACCGGCTGCCGGTCGTGCCGGCGAAGAAGAACGGCAAGCGGGTTGCGTGCATCGGCGCGGGCCCGGCCTCGCTCACGGTGGCGAACGACCTGCTGCCGCTCGGCTACGAGGTGGTGATCCTCGAGCAGTGGGACATGCCGGGCGGCCTGATGCGCACCAACATCCCGGCGTTCCGCCTGCCGGAGAGCGTGATCGACGAGGAGATCGGCTACATCACCGGGATGGGCGCCGAGATCCGCTACAGCTCGCGGGTCGACAGCATGAAAAAGCTGCTCGCCACGGGTGGCTTCGACGCGGTGTTCGTAGGCTCCGGCGCCCCTAAGGGCAAGGAGCTCAAGCTGCCGGGCCGCACCGAGGGCGACGCGAACATCCACATCGGGATCCAGTGGCTGGAATCGGTGGCCTTCAAGCACCTCGAGAAGATCGGCGAGCGCGTGCTGATCATCGGCGTGGGCAACACGGCCATGGACTGCTGCCGCAGCTCGCTGCGCCTCGGCGCGAAGGACGTCAAGGTGATGGCGCGCAAGCCGCGCCAGTTCTTCAAGGCGTCCGAGTGGGAACTCGAGGACGCCGAGGCCGAGAACGTCGAGATCGTCGTCAACCACTCGCCCAAGGCGTTCGTCGTCGAGGACGGCCGCCTCACCGGCATGCTGTTCGACCGCATGGAGTACGAGTTCGACGCGCGCGGCCGCATCGTCGCCGAGCGCGCCGTCGGCGAGGCCTTCTTTCCCGCCGACGACGTCATTCTCGCCATCGGCCAGGAAAATGCCTTCCCGTGGATCGAGGATGATCTCGGCATCCAGTTCGACAAATGGCACGTGCCGGTGGTGAACGAGACCACATTCCAGTCGACACGCGCGGACGTGTTCTTCGGCGGCGACGCGGCGTTCGGCCCGAAAAACATCATCTGGGCCGTCGAGCACGGCCACCAGGCGGCGATCTCGATCCACAATTTCCTCCTGGGCCAGCCGGTGACGAACCGCCTGCCGCCGACGCTCAACCTGTCGAGCCGCAAGATGGGCCTGCACGAGTGGTCGTACAAGAACGACTACAACCCCGTCGAACGGCGGCTCGTGCCGCACGTGAGCCTCAAGGAGCGCTTCAAGCAGATCAGCATCGAAGTCGAGCTCGGCTTCGATGCCGAGCAGACCGCAGCCGAGGTGCAGCGCTGCCTCAACTGCGACATCCAGACGGTGTTCGATGCAAAGCTCTGCATCGAGTGCGACGCCTGCATCGACATCTGTCCCACCGACTGCCTGACCATCACGAAGAACGGCGAGGAACCCGAACTCTCGA
>Ga0114939_10000779_pt1 | contig 26259 bp, 24 predicted proteins | sample AshMeaCrysSpring_FD_87196 | JGI IMG/M metagenome (GOLD analysis project Ga0114939, IMG submission 87196) | Groundwater microbial communities from Big Spring, Nevada to study Microbial Dark Matter (Phase II) - Ash Meadows Crystal Spring | ecosystem: Environmental > Aquatic > Deep subsurface >...
CGATCGCCTCGCCGGCTGGGCAGGGCAATACGATGAAACCAGCCTGCAGCCGGCGCAGGGCCGCAAGTTCGAATTGCCCGCGATCGCCGTGCAGGAAACCGTCGGCGTGGTGCGTTACCTGATGTCGATCCCGTCGCCGTCGCCGGAGTTGATCGCCGCCACCGAGGGTGCGGTGCAGTGGTTGCGGCAGGTGGAACTCCACGGCTGGCGGCTGGAGACCTTCGAAGCGCCGGCGGAGCAGTTCCGCTACCACGAGACCAGCAAGGATCGGCGGCTGGTCGCGGATGCCTCCGCGCGCGGCCTGTGGGCGCGCTTCCATGACCTCGGCGACAACTCGGTCGTGCTGGCGGACCGTGATGGCCGGCGGCTGGCGCGTTACCAGGACGTCACCCGCGAGCGCCGCACCGGCTATGCCTGGTATGGCGACTGGCCGCGCGAGCTGCTCGAACGCGACCATCCGGCGTGGCAGGCGCGATTGGCGCCCGCCGCGGCAAGGTAACGGGCCGCGGCTGGCACCGGTATCCTCAGCATCCGAGAACCCGACACCACAACATGCCCGCACGCAAGCCGCCCGAGACTCCCGCCACCAAACGCACGGCGACGCGCGCGTCGACCATCAACGACATCGCGCGGTTGTCCGGCGTGTCCAAGAAGACGGTGTCGCGGATCATCAACAAGTCGCCGCTGGTGAAGCCGGACACCCGCGAGCGGGTGGAAGCGGTGATGCGCGAGGTGGGCTATTCGCCGGATCCGATGGCGCGCGCGCTGGCGTTCCGCCGTTCGTTCCTGATCGGCATGGTCTACGACAACCCGACCGCGCAGTACATCGTCAACATGCAGTACGGCGCGCTCGACGCGCTGCGCGATTCCGGCTTCGAGCTGGTCGTGCATCCCTGCGACAGCCGCAGCCCGGGCTACATCGATGGCGTGCGCCGCTTCGTGCAGCAGCAGAAGCTGCACGGGGTGATGCTGGTGCCGCGTGCCTCGGAAGACGATGCGCTGGCGGCGATGCTGGCCGACATCGGCTGCCGCTATGCGCGCATCGCCTCGGTGGCGATGGACGATCCCTCGCGGATGGTGGTGACCCACGACCGCAACGGCGCCGCCGAAGTGGCCGAATACCTGCTGTCGATGGGGCATACCGACATCGCCCTGATCACCGGCCCGCGCGCCTACCGGTCGGCGATCGAGCGCACCGACGGCTTCCTGGAAGTGCTGCAGCGGCGAGGCATCGAACTGCCGAAGTCGCGCATCGTCGAGGCCGGCTACACCTTCGAATCGGGCGTGGTGGCGGCGGAGCAGCTGCTGGCCGGCAGGAAGCGGCCGACCGCGATCTTCACTGGCAACGACGAGATGGCCGCGGGTGTCTACAAGGTCGCCATGCGCTCGGGGATCAACATTCCGCGCGAGCTGTCGATCGTCGGCTTCGACGACAGCCCGCTTGCCTCGCGGCTGTGGCCGGCGCTGACCTCGGTGCGCCGCAACACCCGCGATACCGGGCGTATCGCCGCCGCCATGCTCCTGCAGCCGGAAGGCAGCACCGCGCTGGCCGCGGCCAGCATCCGCCCGCACCTGATCGTCCGCGATTCCACCCAGCCGCCGGCCTGAGGGTCGGGCATGGGCGGATGTCGCGGCGCAGAATGACACCGGTTTCCAAAAACCGCTAGACTTCTCCCGAATCCACGAACGCCAGCGACGGAGCGTCCATGTTCTGCAAGACCTACCACGCCACCCACCCGGACATGATGGCCGGCGCCAGCAATGACCAGCTGCGCGATCGTTACCTGATCGGCAGCCTGTTCGCCGACGACAGCGTGCAGCTCAACTACTCGCACAACGAGCGCTTCGTGATCGGTGGCGCCGCCCCGGTGTCGAAGGCGGTGGACCTGCCCAAGCAGACCGAGCCGGCATCGGCCGCCGGCCATCCGTTCCTCGAGCGCCGCGAGCTGGGCGTGATCAACGTCGGTGGCAGCAGCGGCAGCGTGACCGTCGATGGCACCACCTACGCGCTGGGCCCGAAGGATGGGCTGTACGTGGCGATGGGCAGCACCGATGTCTCGTTCGCATCGGACGACGCGGCCAATCCCGCGAAGTTCTACCTGGCCTCGACGCCGGCGCATGCGCGCTTCACCACCAAACAGCTGTCGATCAAGGACGCGGTGGCGCTGGAGCGCGGCGCGCTGGAGACCAGCAACGAACGCACCATCTACCAGTTCATCGTGCCGGCGACCTGCCAATCCTCGCAGCTGCTGCTGGGCCTGACCGTGCTGAAGACCGGCAGCGTGTGGAACACCATGCCGCCGCACCTGCACGACCGTCGCAGCGAGGTCTATTTCTACTTCGACCTGGGCGAGAACGACCGCGTCTACCACTTCATGGGCGAGCCGGACGCGCAGCGCCACATCGTGGTCCGGAACGACGAGGCGGTGGTGTCACCGCCGTGGTCGATCCACATGGGGTCGGGCACCAGCAACTACGCCTTCATCTGGGCGATGGGCGGCGAGAACCTGGACTACACCGACATGCACGTGCTCGACATCTGCCAGCTCAAGTAACCGCGCGACACTTCAGGAGAACGCATCGTGGCAAGCAATCCCTTCAGTCTGGAAGGCAAGGTCGCGCTGGTCACCGGCGCCAATACCGGCCTGGGCCAGGGCATCGCATTGGCGCTTGCGGAGGCAGGTGCGGACATCGCCGGCGCGGGCATCGTGCCGGCCGACGACACTGGCGAAAAGGTGCGTGCGCTCGGTCGCCGCTTCCTCGACATCGATGCCAACCTGATGAGCATCGAGCCGGTGGCACGGATCGTGAAGGAGACCCTTGCCGGACTCGGCGGGCTGCACATCGTGGTCAACAACGCCGGCCTGATCCGTCGCGCCGATGCGGTGGACTTCAGCGAGAAGGACTGGGACGACGTGATGAACGTCAACATCAAGTCGGCGTTCTTCATGGCGCAGGCCGCCGGCCGCCACTTCATCGCCCAGGGCAGCGGCAAGATCGTCAACATCGCCTCGATGCTGAGCTTCCAGGGCGGCATCCGGGTGCCATCGTACACCGCGTCCAAGAGCGGCATCGCCGGCATCACCCGCCTGCTGGCCAACGAGTGGGGCAACAAGGGCGTCAACGTGAACGCCATCGCCCCCGGTTACATGGCCACCGACAACACTGCCCAGCTGCGCGCCGACGAGGAGCGCAACAAGGCGATCCTGGACCGGATCCCGGCGGGCCGCTGGGGCGTGCCGGCGGACCTCGGTGGCACCGCGGTGTTCCTCTCCAGCCGCGCATCGGACTACGTCAATGGCGCGATCATCCCGGTCGACGGTGGCTGGCTGGCGCGCTAGCCGCTGGCTGGCGTGCGCCGCGCTGCTCGGCGCGGCATTGCACGCGGCCGCCGCCGAACCGCGGCAGGCGGCTGCCAGGCAGGTATTCATCGTCGGCGATTCCACCGCCAGCGAGTACGGCCCCGAGCGTGCGCCGCGCCAGGGCTGGGGCATGCAGCTGCAGTCCTTCCTCGACCCCGCCGCCTGGCAGGTGCGCAACCACGCGCAATCCGGGCGCAGCGCGCGCAGCTTCATTGAGGAAGGCTGGCTGAAGCCTGTCGAGGAAGACCTCGCCCGCGGCGACGTGCTGCTGATCCAGTTCGGCCACAACGACGAGAAGGCCGAGGACCCGACGCGCTACAACGAACCGCAACGCGCGTTCCCGCAGTGGCTGGCGCGCTACGTGGCGCTGGCGCGCGCAAAGGGCGCGACGCCGATCCTGGTGACGCCGCTGGCGCGCCGCAAGTTCGAGCATGGCAGCAGGATCGACCAGTTGCTGGACACCCATGGCGCGTATTCGATCGCAGTGCGCGAGTTGTCGAAGCGCGAGCAGGTCGGCCTGGTCGACCTCGATGCCGCAAGCACCGCTTGGTTGCGCGCGCTCGGCGACGAGGCCTCGAAACCGTTCTTCATGCATGTGCCGTCGCAACACCTGGCCGACGATACCCATTTGCAGCAGCGTGGCGCGACCGCAGTGGCCTGCCTGGTGGTGGCCGGCTGGAAGGCGCTGGATCCCGTTCTGGCGAAGACCGTGGTGCGCGACACCGATTGCGGCGCACGCGACACCGCGTTGGCCGATCGGGGCGGGCAACCGCATCCCTCGCAAGTCTTGCACGAGGCGGACATCGCCCGCCAGCAACCCGGCCCGCACGGCGGCGCCGGGAGCACCACCGCCTATCCGTTCTTCGCCGACGCGCCCGGCCTCTCGTTCTTCTTCCGCAAGCGCGTGCTGCACAAGGGCGCGGGGATCGGCCTGCACCAGCACGACAAGGACGAGGTCTACTACGTAGTCAGCGGCCAGGGCCGCTACATCGTCGACGGCACCCTCCGCGATGTCGGCCCGGGCGATGCCATGCTCACCCGTCCCGGCAGCACCCACGCGCTGATGCAGGCCGGCGATGACGACCTGGTGATCCTGCTGGCCTATCCGAAGGCCGCGGACTAGCGGCTTAGCGCGTCGCGGCGTCGAGCGCCGCCTCCTGCTTCGCCGCGGCGTTTTCCGACTGCGCGGCCGCGGCGCGCGCCGCATCCTTGTAGGCATCCGCGGCCTGCACGATCCCGGACTGCGGGCGCGTTTCCTGCGCCTTCGGTTGCGGGCGCTGTTCTTCGCCCGGCGGCCTCGGCGGCGAGCATCCTGCCGCGGCCAGGACGAGCAGGCAGGCGACGGACGATGCAATGCGCATGGCGGACTCCAGCGGTGTGGACGTGGCCTATCCTACGCCCGACACTCATTCGCAGGAGCCACGCATGGATCGCAACCGCTGGAGGCTGGATGGACAGCGCGCGCTGGTGACCGGCGCCAGCGCGGGCATTGGCCTGGCGATCTGCCGGGAACTGCTGGGGCTGGGCGCGCAGGTGCTGATGGTGGCGCGTGATGGCAACCTGCTGGAACAGGTCCGCGCCGAACTGGAAGAGGAGTTCCCCGGGCCGGAAGACGCAGTGCCCGCGTTCCCGGCCGACGTCACCGACGAGGAGCAGCGCAGCGAGCTGCTGGACTGGGTCGCCGACCATGGCGGCCTGCACATCCTGGTCAACAACGCCGGCGGCAACATCACCCGACCGGCGCTGGACTACGGCGAGGACCAGTGGCGCGGCATCTTCGAGACCAACCTGTTCGCCGCGTTCGAGCTGTGCCGCGGCGCCTACCCGCTGCTGACCAAGCACGCCGCGTCGAGCATCGTGAACATCGGCAGCGTCTCCGGCGAGATCCACGTGCGCAGCGGTGCGCCGTACGGGATGAGCAAGGCCGCGCTGCACCAGATGAGCCGCAACCTGGCCGTCGAGTGGGCCGAGGACGGCGTGCGGGTGAACTGCGTTGCCCCGTGGTACATCCGTACCCGGCGGACCACGCCGAAGTTGTCAGATCCCGACTACCTGGACGAAGTGCTGCTGCGCACGCCGCTGGGCCGGATCGGCGAGCCGGAGGAGGTGGCCGCCGCGGTCGCCTTCCTGTGCCTGCCCGCGGCCAGTTACATCACCGGCGAATGCCTGGCGGTGGACGGCGGGTTCCTGCGCTACGGTTTCTGAGCGAAGCGCGGCGCGCTACGGACCCTGCGCAGGCGGTTCGGGTGCCACCGGCGAACAGCTGCTCGCCTTGACCTTCGCGTCGATCGCGTCGAACACGCGCTTGCGCTCCAGCTCGTCGTCGGGGCTGGCGTACTTCAGCTTGAACTCGGCTTCGTCGAGCCGGCGCAGCCAGGCGTCGCACAGCTGTTCGGCCGGCGTCGCGGTGCAGGTATCAATCTTCATTTCGCAGGCGCTGCCTGCGCCGAGGTTGGCCGCACCGCCGATGCCGGTGACCTGTAGCGGGACGCAGCGTGGTTCGGTCGCCTCGGTTTCGCCGAAGTAGGTGTCGCCCTCCCAGGTCGTGCACTGGAACAGCGGCGGTGGCGGCGGCAGCGCGGCGGCTTCGGGGGCGGGCTGGCGCTGCATGTTCGGGCCGCTGACCAGCACGAACTCGCCGTACACCGGCGGCGGTGGCGGTGGTGGTGCTTCCGCCTTCCTGGCCGGCACCGGCACCGTGCGCACTCCGCCGATGCGGCGGATTTCCTGCTTCATGCCCGGCGCGCAGGGGGTTCCGTTCTGCATGGAGACCTCGCCCTTCGCGTTCGTGCACTTGTAGAAAACCGTGTCCTGCGCCGCGGCAGGGCGCGATACCGGCAGCAAGGCCAGGCAGATGGCGACGATGACCGCGCGCGCGCGCATCAGCCGCCCCCGCAGTCGTTGTCGAGGCGCGCGTTGATGCCGCGTTCCTCCACCCGCAGCACGTCACGCTCCGACGGCATCGCGTTGAAGAAGCGGGTGCGGATTTCGTCGCGGCGATCGCGCAGGCGCGCGCAGGTTTCGGCGGGCGGCAGCATCGCGCAGTCGTCGCGAATCCAGGTGCCGCCGCCATTGGCCGTGGGCCACGGTGGGCGGCCATGCCGCGGCGAAGGTGGTGATGCGGGCGCCGGCAATTGCTGTTGCGGACGACCGACGGACGCATTGGCCGAGGGCGCGGGGCGGAAGCTGCCGCGATCGGCGGCGCCAGGGGGAGGGCGGCCGAACACCGGCACACCGAGCGTCCACAGCGGCACCCAGCGCGGATTGCCCTCGCCGTTCTCGCTGGTGTAGCGCTTGCCGTCGTGGGTGGTGCATTCGTACATCGGCCGTGGCGGCGCCAGGTACAGCACCGGCGCCGGGGCGGGCCGCGGCGCGGGAACAGACGCGGGGGCCGGCGGGCGTGCTGCCCTGGGCGCGTCCTTCGGGCGCAGCATGTCGCGGGTCTGCTGCGCCTGGCCTTTCGGGCATGGCGTGTCGCGCAGGGCCTGCTTGCCGGCGGCATCGGTGCAGCGGTAGATGCGCACCTCGCCGGTGGCCTGCGCCTGCACGATGGCGGCGGCCGACAGCAGCAGGAGGAGGGCAGGAATCCGCGTCATGCGTGCATCTTGCGCACGCGCCGCTGAATCGCAAGTTCGCGCGGGCGAGGCTTGAACGCCGGTTCAGAGACGCAGCACCGCACCCGTGCGCGCATCGCGGATGCCGGTGGGGTGCGCCAGGCCGCCCGTCTCGCCCGCGGCGATGGCGTCCACGGCATCGACGACGCGCGGGTCCAGTTCGCCGATGGCGCTCACGGCGGGTTGGCCGGCAAGGTTGGCGCTGGTCGATACCAGCGCACCACCGAAGGCCTTGCACAGGCCGACCACCAGCGGATGCGCGCTCACCCGGACCGCGATGCCGTCGTGGACGCCGGTGATCCAGCGCGGGGCGCTGCCGGAGGCTGGCACGATCCAGGTATGCGGGCCGGGCCAGCTGGCGCGCACCGCATCGCGTTGCGTGGCGTCCAGTGCCGCCATGTCGATGAACGGCGCCAGTTGCGCCTCATCGGCGGCAATCAGGATCAGGCCCTTCTCGACGTCGCGCTGCTTGAGGGCGAGCAGGCGCAGGGTGGCGGCTTCGTCGCGCGGGTCGCAGCCCAGGCCCCAGACCGCTTCGGTCGGGTACGCAACCACGCCACCGCGGCGCAGCGAGGTGACGACCTCGTCGATGGTGCAGGTCGAGGCCATCACCGGATCAGAACGGCGCCTCGTCGCGCGCCGGCTTCTTGATGATCCGCTTCTTGCCCACTTCCACCGCGGCCGCGGTCAGCAACGGCTTCGCCGGCTCCGGGTGCGGGCTGACATAGGCCTTCTTGGCGGCGACCTTCTTCGTTGCCTTCTTCGCGGCCTTCTTGGCAGGCGCCTTCTTGACCGCCTTCTTCACCGGCTTTTTCTCGGCGGGCGCCTTCTTCGCGACGACTTTCTTCGCCGCCGCGTTCTTCGCGCCGAAACCCTTGCGCGCCGGCTTGCCGGTCTCCGCCATCAGCTGCTGCGCCTCTTCAAGCGTGAGCGAGGCCGGCTCGCGATCCTTCGGGATCTTGCCGTTGGACCTGCCATCCGACAGGTACGGGCCGAAGCGGCCATTCAGCACCTGGATCTCGCTGTCCGCCCACTCCTTGATGATGCGGTTGCGCGCGATCGCTTCCTTTTCCTCGATCAGGAACACGGCGCGTTCGAGGTCGATGGTGTACGGATCGTCTTCCTTCTTCAGCGAGGCATAGGTGCTGCCGCGCTTGGCGAACGGCCCGAAGCGGCCGATGCCGACACTCACCGCCTCGCCGTTGGATTCTCCGAGGGCGCGCGGCAGCTTGAACAGCTCCAGCGCGTCCTGCAGCGAGATCGTGTGCATCGACTGGCCGGGCCGCAGCGAAGCGAACTCCAGCTTCTCGTCGGTGTCCTTGTCGCCGATCTGCGCGTACGGCCCGTAGCGGCCCAGGCGCACGCTGACCGGCTTGCCCGATTTCGGGTCGGTGCCCAGCTCGCGTGCGCCGGTGGCCTCGCTGCGGTCGACGCTCTCGGACTTCTGGTCGACCAGTTCCTTGAACGGGCCCCAGAACTTCTCCATCAGCGGGATCCAGTCCTCCTCGCCGGCGGCCACCGCATCCAGTTCGTCCTCCAGCTTCGCGGTGAAGTCGTAGTCGACGTAGCGGGTGAAGTGCGAACTCAGGAAATTGCTGACCGCGCGGCCGACGTCGCTGGGGCGGAAGCTGCGTCCCTCCATCTCCGCGTACTTGCGGAACAGCAGGGTCTGGATGATCGAGGCATAGGTGGACGGACGGCCGATGCCGTACTCCTCCAGCGCCTTCACCAGCGCGGCTTCGGTGAAGCGCGGTGGCGGCTGGGTGAAATGCTGGTCGGCGTGGATGCGGTCCAGCGGCACCTTGTCGCCCGGCTTCATCAGCGGCAGCTTGCGGCCTTCGTCCTCGTCATCGGCGTTCCGCTGGTCCTTGCCTTCCTCGTACACCGCCAGGAAGCCGGGAACCACCACCGTGGTGCCACTGGCGCGGAAGCTGTGCTCGGAACCAGCGGCCAGTTCCACGGTCACCGTGTTGAGCGTGGCCGGGATCATCTGGCTGGCGAGCGCGCGTTTCCAGACCAGCTCGTACAGCTTGCGTTCGTCGTCGCTGAGGAACCGCGCGACCTGCGCCGGGGTGCGCAGCGCGGAGGTCGGGCGCACCGCCTCGTGCGCTTCCTGCGCGTTCTTGGACTTGGTCTGGTAGACGTTCGGCTTGTCCGGCAGCGAGGCGGTGCCGAAGTCGCGCGCGATGACGTCGCGGATCTCGTCCAGCGCGTCCTGCGAGAGGTTGACCGAGTCGGTACGCATGTAGCTGATCAGGCCGACCGTGCCTTCCTCGCCGATCGCCACGCCCTCGTACAGCTTCTGCGCGACCTGCATGGTCTTGCGGGTGGTGAAGCCGAGCTTGCGCGCAGCCTCCTGCTGCAGGGTCGAGGTGGTGAACGGCGGCGACGGACGGCGCTTGCGTTCCTTGCTGGCGACGTCGGTGACGTGCAGCGAACCGGCCGCGGCCTGCTGGATGCGCGTGCGCGCGGCTTCCGCGTCCTCACCGTTCGTGATGCTGAATTCGAGGATCTTGGTATCGCTGACGAACTTCTTGCCGTCGAGCTTGGACAGGCGCGCGGTGAACCCCTGCGACGGGTGCGCAACCTCGGCTTCGATCGACCAGTACTCGTGGGCCTTGAAGGCTTCGATCTCCTCCTCGCGTTCCACGATCATGCGCAGCGCCGGCGATTGCACGCGGCCGGCGGACAGGCCGCGCTGGACCTTGCGCCACAGCACCGGCGACAGGTTGAAGCCGACCAGGTAGTCCAGCGCGCGGCGCGCCTGCTGGGCATCCACCAGGTCGCTGGCGATCGCGCGCGGATGGCCCATGGCTTCCTTGATTGCGCGCGGGGTGATCTCGGTGAACACCACCCGCTGCAGGGGCTTGTCGCCCAGCAGCCCGCGCTCCTTCAGGATCTCGGCGATGTGCCAGCTGATCGCCTCGCCCTCGCGGTCCGGGTCGGTCGCCAGGTACAGGTTGTCGGCGCCCTTGGCGGCCTTGGCGATCGCCTCGACGTGCTTCTCGTTCTTCTCGATCAGGTCGTAGCGCATGGCGAATCCGCGCCCGGGATCAACCGCGCCTTCCTTCGGCACCAGGTCGCGCACGTGGCCATAGCTGGCGAGGACGGTGAAGTCCTTGCCGAGGTATTTGTTGATCGTCTTGGCCTTGGCGGGCGATTCGACGACGAGCAGGTTCTTGGCCATGTGGCGCAGCTTCCGGTGACGCGGTGAAGGCGGCGCCATGGGACGCCGCAGAAGCCAACGCCCGGGGCGCGGGCCCCGGGCGTTCAGCTTGTTCCTTATTACAGTGGAATCACGCGGGGCAGGGCCGTGTCAAGCACCGTGGACCTGGACGGTGCCGGAGTACCCATCGCCGACCCGCGTCAATGCACGGGCTCGGGCTCGTCCAGGAACATCTGGGTTTCCATCCAGGCATACGCCGCTTCCGATCCCGGCTGGTTGAACAGGACCATCAGCACGACCCATTTCAGGTCGTCCAGCTCCAGCGCCTCCTGGTCCAGCGCCATCGCCCGGTCCAGCACCAGTTCGCGCTGGCCGGCATCGAGGATGCCGTGCTGTTCCAGGACCAGCAGGAAGCCCCGCGATTCGGTATCCAGCTTGTCCAGCTCGGCCCCGTGGAACACGCGGGTGGGGCCGTTGATGCGCGGCTGTCCGGACGACGGGCGCTGGCGGGCCAGCGCATCCAGCCAGTCGAAGGCGCGGCGGATTTCCGCGGTGGAGAACCCGGCATCGGTGAGTTCACCCATCAGCGGGCCGTTCTGGGCAGTGAGGGCGTCGCCGTCGACGCTGCTCGCATCGTTGGTGAAGTAGTGTTCGAACAGGTACAGCAGGACATCCAGGATGCTTTCTTTCATGGCCCTCGGCCTGCGCCGCGACGGCGCTGTGGAGGCAATCACCCGGGGTGAACCGGGAAGTCTCAGACCCCGATCCGGCAGTAGCGGCCGTGTTCCGCCGCGACCCGCCCTTCCAGCTCCAACGCCAGCAGCATGGAGGACAGCTCAGCGGTCGTCAATCCGCTGCGCTCGACCAGTTCATCCATACCGGTTGGGTCGTGGCCGAGTGCCTGCCACAAGCAGTTGTAGTCGGGATCCGACAGGAATGCGGGATCGGGCCGTGTTCCGGAGGGATCAATGGGGGCGCCGAGCTCGCCGCGCAAGGCCCGCGCAAGGTCTGCGGCCAGCGGTCCCACCACGGCAAGGACTTCCGCGGGAGTCTCCACCAGGGTGGCGCCGTCGCGGATCAGCCGATGGCAGCCGCGGGCCATTGGATTGTGGATGGACCCCGGCAAGGCGAAGACCTCGCGTCCCACATCCGCTGCGAGCCGGGCGGTGATCAGCGCGCCGGAGCGTTCCGCCGCCTCGATCACCACCGTGCCCAGGCTGAGACCGGCGAGGATGCGGTTGCGGCTGGGGAAGTGCTGGCGCAGCGGCTGGGTACCAGGGAGGTGTTCGCTGACCACGGCGCCTTGGACCGCCATGCGCTCCAGCAGGCGGCGATGTCGCAGCGGATAGGCAACGTCCGGGCCGGTGCCAAGCACGGCGAGGGTGGCGCCGTTGGTGTCCAGGGCGGCCATGTGGGCAGCGGCATCGATCCCGGCCGCCAGCCCGCTGGCGACGCACAGGCCCGCGCCCGCCAGGGCGGTGGCAAATGCCGCGGCGTTCGCGCGCCCGCCGGCCGTCGCCGCGCGGCTGCCGACCACCGCCACCGAGGGCCGCCACAGCAACCCGGCATCGCCGGCCACGAACAGCATCGCCGGCGGTCCGGAAATGCGTCGCAGCAGGGGTGGGTAGTCGGTGCTGCGCCAGCCGATCAGTTGCCGGTCGGGCGCGTCCAGCCAGGCTTCGCCCCGTGCCATCGCGTCGGCATCCGGATCGCGGATCGCATTGCAGGTGTCGGCATCCAGGCCATGGCTGGCCCAGTCGCGCGCTCCGGCCGCCAGCGCCGCGGTCGCGCTGCCGTGGCTATCCAGCAGGCGCCGCAGGGCACCCGCGGGCGCCGCGCTGGCCAGCAGCCGCAGCAGGGCCAGCGCTTCCTGCTGGCGGTCGGGTTCGGTTAATGGCGACATCGGCACAGCATCGGCCGCAGACGACGACGGCGCCCTCGGGCGCCGTCGCGGTGTGACGTCGGGGAACTCCCCGGATCAGTAGGGCGCGTCGGGGTGCTTCAGTTCATAGCCCACCCGGGTCGGCTTCACGCTGCTCATCACCAGCGCATAGCTGACCTTGTCGAAGGTGCGGAACACCATCGCATGGCCAGCGAATTCGTCCGGCAGGCGGACCTTCTGCTCGAACATGGTCACGTCCTCGTCGCGATCCAGACCGTCCTTGGCGCGGTCGGTCACCGAGTTGCCGCGACGCCAGACCGAGAACACCGTGCCATTGTCGATGCCCTGCGCGGCGCCGCCGGAGATCGCGATCACGTCGTGCGGGCCGCCGGTGGTCATGGTGTCCGCCACCGCCATCACCTGCAGGCGGCCGTACTCCTGCTGCTGCTTGGGCGGATGCGGGAAGAACTGCAGGTCGTAGGGCTGGGCTTCGATCGGGACCAGGCGGTCGCCGACGCGGACTTCGCGGCCTTCGCTGTCCAGCAGCAGGGTCGAGGCCTGGATGCCGGCGACTTCGCCGCGGGTCACCGTGCCGGTGGACTGGGTCATCAGCTCATAGCCGATGAACTCGGTGCTCTTGCTCGGGAACACGATGTTGCTCCACATCGTGCCTGCTTCGCGCATCGGCTGGCCACGGTGATCCAGGTCTTCGGCCTGGAACAGGTCGCAGCACAGACCGGAACGGTCGACGTGGCGGTAGCGCTTCTCGGGGCGCACCACCAGGTAACGCTGGCCCGCGGGGATGCCATCAAGCCCGCGGACATAGGCGACCTGGCCATTGCTGCCGCGCATGCGGTCCTCCTCGAGGCCCACCACGTAGGGCAGGTCGTCGATGTTGTCGACCACGCGCACGTCCTTCAGGAACGGCTCGATCTCGCCCAGCGGCACGGCATTGATCGGCCCGTCGGTGCGCGGACCGGCCGCCTGCACGCCGACCCGGTCCAGATAGGCCAGGCTGAGCACGTCGCCCGGGTAGATCAGGTTCGGATTCTTGACCTGCGGGTTGGCCTGCCAGATTTCCGGCCACAGCCACGGGCGCTGCAGGAAGCGGCCGGCGATGTCCCAGAGGGTGTCGCCGCGCTTCACCACATAGGTGTCCGGATGGTCGGAGCGCAACTGGGCGGCGGCGCCAAAGGCGGCCACCGTCAGCAGGGCGGTCGCGAGCACGGTACGCAGCCCGCGAGGACGCGGCGCGAGGGCGCGCGCGAAATTAGAAACCTGTTCAAGCATGGCAGCCATCTCCCCGCTCCCCTTGACAAAAACCCCCTGAAGCCGAGCCACTATAGCCCACATGACCGGACCGCTGGCAAGCGGGCAGCAAGCTTTCGCGCGGTACAATGGTGACCTTGGCCGCAATTGCGGCGACTCGCCCCCGGATGTTGTCAAGCGGACTGCTCGCCATGGCCCTGCTCCCGATCCTCGAATTCCCCGACCCCCGCCTGCGTACGAGGGCGGTGCCGGTCGATGCCGCCCGCCTGGCCGAACCGTCGTTCCAGCAACTCGTCGACGACATGTTCGAAACCATGTACGAGGCCCCCGGCATCGGCCTGGCCGCGAGCCAGGTCGATGTGCACCAGCGCTTCATGGTCATAGACGTGACCGAGGACAAAAGCCGGCCGCTGGTGTTCGTGAACCCGGAGATCGGCGCCCGCCAGGGCGAGCAGGTCTACCAGGAGGGCTGCCTGTCGGTGCCCGGCATCTATGCCGACGTCACCCGCAGCGACGTGATCACCGTGCAGGCCCTGGATCGCCACGGCAAGCCGTTCACCATCGAGGCCGACGGCGTGCTGGCGGTCTGCATCCAGCACGAGATGGACCACCTGGACGGCAAGCTGTTCGTCGACTACCTGAGCCCGCTCAAGCGCGAAATGGTGAGGAAGAAGTTGGCGAAGGCGCGCAAGCATGCCGCCTAGAAGCCGCGCTGCCTGACCGACCGATGCGCATCGTCTTCGCCGGCACGCCGGACTTCGCCGTGCCCTGCCTGCGCGCAGCCGCCGGCAAGGCCGACATCGTCGCGGTCTACACCCAGCCGGACCGCCCGGCCGGTCGTGGCCGCGGCCTGACCCCGTCGCCCGTCAAGCTGGAAGCGGTGCAGCGCGGCATCCCGGTGCTGCAGCCGGAAGATTTCAGGTCCGCGCTGTCCAAGCAGGCACTGCGCGCGCTCAAGCCCGACCTGATGGTGGTGGTGGCCTACGGCCTGATCCTGCCGCAGTCGGTGCTGGACATCCCGGAGCACGGTTGCTGGAACGTGCATGCATCGCTGTTGCCGCGCTGGCGCGGCGCGGCGCCGATCCAGCGCGCGATCGAGGCCGGCGACACCCGCAGCGGCGTCTGCCTGATGCAGATGGAGAAGGGCCTGGACACCGGCCCGGTGCTGCTGGCGCAGGCGCTGGACATTGGCGCAACTGAAACCGGCGGCCAGCTGCATGAGCGCCTGGCCGCGCTGGGCGCGCAGGTGCTGGCCGATGGCCTGGGCTTGCTGCGCGCCAGCCTCCGCTTGCCGCCGCATCCGCAGCCGGACGAGGGCGTGACCTACGCGCACAAGATCGACAAGGCCGAGGCGCGCCTGGACTGGTCGCGGCCGGCGGTCGCGCTGGCGAACAAGGTGCGAGCGTTCAATCCGTGGCCGATGGCCGAGGCGCAGCTGGACGGCGAACGCGTGCGCATCCATGCCGCCATCGCCTTGGACGAGGCGCACGGTGCGGCACCGGGCAGCCTGCTGCGCGCCGGCCGCGATGGCATCGACATCGCCTGCGGCGAGGGCACCCTGCGCATCCGCGTGCTGCAGCGCGATGGCGGCAAGGCGATCACCGCGGCGGACGCGCTCAACGGCGGGTTCCTGAAGGGCCGGCGCGACCTGCGCGGATGACGGTGTCTGCATGACAGCCGGCGGCATTGCCACCCGGGTCAGCGCCGCGCGCGTGCTGGACGCCGTCCTGCATCGTGGCCACTCGTTGAAGGCGACCCTGTCGGCGGCGTTGCCGGCACTCCCGGATCCCCGCGACCGCGCGATGGTCGAAGCCATCGTGTTCACCGCCCTGCGCCAGCGCGCGCGTCTCGATGCAGCGCTCTTCCAGTGGCTGCCGAAGCCGTTGAGCGCGCGCGACAGCGAATTGCGGGCGCTGCTGCACGCCGGCTTCGCCCAGCAGGTGCTGGGGATGCCGGACCATGCGGTGATCGCCGCCACCGTGGACGCAGCGCGCGCGCTGGGGCGGCCGCACCAGGCGGCGCTGGTCAACGCTCTGCTGCGTCGATCCCAGCGCGAAGGCCTGCCGGATGCGGTGGGCGACGATGCCTGGCCGCCGTGGCTGGCGCAGCGCATCCGCAGCGATTGGCCGGCGCAGGCCGAAGCGATCTTCGCGGCAAGCGCGGAAGAAGCACCGATGTGGCTGCGCGTGCACGCACGTGCGACCACCCGCGATGGCTACCTCGGGCGCCTGCATGAAGGCGGCATCGGCGCGGACACCGATCCCGACCTGGCGGACGCGATCCGCTTGCGCACGGCGTTGCCGGTGCAGCAGCTGCCTGGCTTCGAGGATGGCATCGCCTCGGTGCAGGACGGCGCGGCACAGCGGGTGGCCGATGCGCTTGCACCGAAGCCGTGCGCGCGCGTGCTGGATGCCTGCGCCGCACCCGGCGGCAAGAGCGCGCACCTGGCCGAACGCGATCCCTCGCTGCGGATCACCGCGCTGGACGTGGATGCGCGCCGCGTGCGCCGCATGCAGGACACCTTCACCCGCCTGAAGCTCGCCATCGACGCGCGCACCGCGGATGCCGCGCAGCCGGATGGCTGGTGGGACGGCACGCCGTTCGACGCGATCCTGGTCGATGCCCCATGCAGCGCCACCGGAATCGTGCGCCGGCAGCCGGACGTGCTTTTGCATCGGCGCGAAGCCGACCTCGCCAGCCTGGCCGCGATGCAGGCTAAGCTGCTGGACGCCACGTGGGCGATGCTCGCGGCGGGCGGCACCCTGCTGTATGCGACCTGCTCGATCCTGCGCGAGGAAAACAGTGCACAGGTCGACGCCTTCCTCGCGCGCACGCCAGGCGCGGCGCTGGACCCGCTGGATGCCAGCTTCGGCCATGACACCGGCTTCGGCCACCAGCGACTGCCGGGCGAACGCGGGATGGACGGCTTTTTCTACGCGCGGCTGACGAGGGCGTAAGCCGGCATCGCTATGATCGTGCGATGAGCTTCGCTCCGATCACATCGCCCCGCAGCGAGACCTTGCTGTTCTGGCTGTTCGCCCTGCTCATCCTCGGCACCGGGCTGGGCTTGCGCGATCCATGGCCGGCCGACGAACCGCGCTTCGCCCTCGTCGCCAGGCAGATGGTGGAGAGCGGCGACTGGCTGTTCCCGCATCGCGGCAGCGAGCTCTATTCGGACAAGCCGCCGTTGTTCATGTGGCTGCAGGCGGCGGCCTACCAGGTGTTCGGCAACTGGCGGATCGCGTTCCTGCTGCCGTCGCTGCTGGCGGCACTGGGCACCCTGTGGTGCGTCACCGACCTCGGCGCGCGGCTGTGGACGCGGCGCATCGGCCTGTACGCGGGCTGGGCGGTACTGCTGACCCTGCAGTTCACCTGGCAGGCGAAGAAGGCGCAGATCGATCCGGTGGCGGTGTTCTGGATCACCCTGGCGAACTACGGCCTGCTGCGGCACATGCTGCGTGGCCCGGACTGGCGCTGGTGGCTGCTGGGCTGGGCCGCGGCCGGACTGGGCACGATCACCAAGGCGGTGGGCGTGCTGGCGCTGCTGATGCTGTTGCCGGCGGCGTTCGCATCCCTGCGCGGCTGGGCTGGCGTGCGCCTGCACCTGCGCGATCCGAAATTCTGGCTCGGCCCGCTGGCCTTCCTGGTGGCCTGCAGCGTGTGGCTGGTGCCGATGCTGGTCGCCGCGCTCGGCAAGCAGTCAGCGGAGTACGCGGCCTATGTCAACGACATCCTGCTGCGGCAGACCGTGACCCGCTACACCAACGCCTGGCACCACGGCCAGCCGCCCTGGTACTTCATCGAGGTGGCGCTGACCGCATGGTTGCCGACCATGCTCGCCTTGCCATGGGCGATCCCGGCCTGGCGACGGCGCCTGCGGCGCGGCGACGCGCGTGACCTGCTGCTGCTGGGCTGGGTGTTGCTGGTGTTCGTGTTTTTCAGCATTCCCTCCGGCAAGCGCGACATGTACATCCTGCCCGCGCTGCCGATGCTGTGCCTGGCGCTGGCGCCACTGCTGCCGGGGATCCTGCGCAAGCCCGGCGCGCAGCGTTTGCTGCTGGGCTTCGTTGCGGTGTTCTCGCTGGCGCTGCTCGGTGCGGGCCTGGCGATGCTGTTCGGCGAACCCGGCTTCGAGCGCAAGTTCATGGAAGGCCGCGACGCGCATGTCGCGCATGGCCTGGGCGCGATGTTCGTGGCCGTGGGCGGGATCGGCAGCGGTGCGTTGCTGTGGTTCGGCCGCCGCCACGCCCAGCGCGCGCTGGTGGTGATGCTGGCCGCGTTGTGGGTGCTGTATTCGCTGGTGGCGGCACCGCTGTTGAATGACGGTTCGTCCTCGCGCGGGATGATGCGCGAGGTGGGCGCGGCGATCGGCAGCGAGGCGCAGCTCGGCCTGGTCGGCTGGCGCGAACAGCAGTTGCTGATGGCGGATCGCCCGGCCGCGGATTTCGGTTTCAAGCGCGATACCAAACTCCAGTTCGCGGACGCGCTGGCATGGCAGCGGCAGGCCTCGGCCGCGCCGCGCTGGATGCTGGTCGAAGGCAGCGTGCTCCCCGCCTGCGTGGACACCGCGCGTGCGCGCGACATGGGCAACGCCAACCGGCGTCGCTGGTGGCTGTTGCCGGCCGATGCGACGGTGCGCTGCCGGTGAGCAACGCGGTCCGCATCCTCCACTTCGTCACCGGCGGGTTCTCCGGCGGCGCCACCCAGGTTGCGGTGCAGCTGGTCAACGCCGCGCGCGCCAGTGACGCGGTCGAGCCGCTGCTGGTGCTGCGGCGCAAGCGCCATGCGGACCCCGCGCGCATCGAGGAACTGCACCGCGCCGGCGTGCCGCTGGAACTCGTGGCCGGCTGGTCGCATGCGGCGACCATCGCCGCGCTGGTCGGCGTGTGCAAACGCTTCAAGCCCCACGTGCTGGTCGCGCACGGTTTCAGCGAACACCTGTGGGGGCGCTACGCCGGCTTGCTGGCGAAGGTGCCGCACCTGGTGCACGTGGAGCACAACACGCGTGAGCGCTACACCGCGTGGCGGCGCGCGCAGACACGCTGGCTGGCGAAGCGGACGGACCGCATCGTCGGCTGTTCGGAAGGCGTGCGCCAGGCGCTGCTGGCGATAGGCATGCCGGCGGAGCGCACCATCGCGATTCCCAACGGCATCCTCCTTGAGCCGTTCGCCGCGGCCGCCGCACACCCCTTCGCGCGGCGGGTGCCGGGCATCGTGATGGTCGCACGCTACTCGAGGCAGAAGGACCACGCGACGCTGTTGCGCGCGGTGGCGTTGTTGCGCAAGCGCGGGCTGGCGCCTCCGGTGTTGTTCGCCGGCGGTGGCAAGGCGCTGCATCGCAGGCCACTGGAAGCGCTCGCCGCCGAACTCGGCATTGCCGCGCAGGTGCAGTTCCTCGGCGTGGTGCGCAACGTCCCCGAGTTGCTGTTGGGGCATCAGCTAGCGGTGCTCGCCACGCACTACGAAGGCATGCCGCTGGCCCTGCTGGAAGGCATGGCGGCGGGTTGCGCGGTGATCGGCAGTGCGGTGCCGGGCGTGCGCGAGGTGATCGAAGACGGGATCGACGGCCGCCTCGTCGCCGGATCGGATCCGGTGGCGATGGCCGACGCCATCGAACACCTGCTGCGCGATCCGGTGCACGCTTCACGGCTGGCGGCGAACGCGCGCCAGGTCGCGCTGGATCGGCACGGCCGCGCGCTGATGCATCAGCGCTACGAGGCGCTGTTCCTGGAACTTGCGCGCTAGCCGGCGGCCCACTGCGCATGCCGGCGCTCCCATGCCCAGGCATGCGCGACGATGGTGTCGAGGTCCGCGAAGCGCGGCGTCCAGCCCAGCCGCGCGCGCGCGGCGTGCGCATCGGCGACCAGCACCGGCGGATCGCCTTCACGGCGCGGGCCGGCGACGACCGGGATCGGGTGGCCAGTGACCCGGCGCGCGGCTTCGATCACTTCGTTGACCGAGTAGCCGTTGCCGTTGCCCAGGTTGTAGCGCGCGCTGCCCGCGCCCTCCAGCAACTGGCGCAGGGCCAGCAGGTGCGCGTCGCACAGGTCGGACACGTGGATGTAGTCGCGCACGCAGGTGCCGTCTTGCGTGGCGTAGTCCTGTCCGTACACACCGATGTGCGCGCGGCGCCCGGAGGCGACCTGCAGGACCAGCGGGATCAGGTGGGTTTCCGGCTCGTGGCATTCGCCCAGTTCGCCCTCGGGATCCGCGCCGGCTGCGTTGAAATAGCGCAGGCAGATGGACTTCATGCCGTAGGCGCGGTCGTAATCCTCCAGCAGCTGCTCGACCATCCACTTGCTGCGGCCGTAGGGATTGATCGGCTGCTTCGGATGCGCTTCGTCGATCGGCACGACCTGCGGCTCGCCGAAGATGGCGGCGGTGGAGGAGAAGATGAAACGGGTGATGCCGTGCGCGCGCATGCCGTCCAGCAGGGTCTGGGTGGCGGTGACGTTGTTGCGGTAGTACTTCGCCGGCTCGGCCACAGATTCGCCGACCTGGATGAAGCCGGCGAAGTGCATGACCGCCGTCGGCTTGACCGTGCATAGCACGGCATCCACGAAGGACGCATCGCCGATGTCGCCGACGTGCAGGCCTGCGCCTTGCACCGCCGCGCGGCGGCCGCTGGACAGATCGTCCGCGACCACGGCCTGCAAGCCCGCCTCGCGCAGTCGCTTGACCATGTGCGAGCCGATGTAGCCGGCGCCGCCGACGACGAGGATGGTGGGTGCTGTCATCCGCCGATTGTCGCCGATGCGCGCGGCAATCGCGCTGCCGTATCCTTCGCGCGATGACGATTCGCCCCATGACCACCACGACCGGCCTGCGCGACCTGCGCGCACCGCTGCTGGCATGGGCCGCGGTGGCGCTGGTCTCGATCTTCCTGCACGGGCCGCTGCCGTTGTATTCCACCCGCAGCCTGGCGGTGGCGTGGGAGATGTGGGACGCGGGCAGCTGGCTGGTGCCGCTGTTCAACGGCGAACCGTATTCGCACAAGACCCCGTTGCTGCCGTGGCTGATCCACCTCGGCTGGTTGGTCGGCGGGGTCAATGACGTGTGGCCGCGCCTGCTGATGGTGTTGCTGGGCACGCTGGCGATCGCGCAGGTGGGCCTGCTGGCGCGCCGCCTGTATCCGGATCGACCGGCGTTGCCGGTGCTGGCGTCGTGGGCGATGGCGGGCTTCTGGTATTTCTTCCTGTTCTCGCTGCAGGTGATGTACGAATTGCCGCTGACGGTGGCGGTGCTCGGCGGCCTGCTCGCGCTGTGCCGTCGCGACGGCGAGGCGTGGACGCCGTGGTGGCCGGGCGTGGCGCTGGCGGTCGGCTTCGGCCTGCTGGCGAAAGGCCCGGTGGTCCTGCTGCACTTGGGCGTGCCGCTGCTGGCGGCGCGCTGGTGGCATCCGGCTGCGCAACGCGATGGCGCGCACTTCGCGAAACAGGCGCTGCTGGCGGTGCTGGGCGGCGTTGGCCTGTTCGCGCTATGGCTGGTGCCGGCATTGGCCCTGGGCGATCCGGAATACCGCCAGGCGCTGCTGGTCACCCAGACCGCCGGCCGCGTGCGCGACAGTTTCGACCACGCGGAGCCGTGGTGGTGGTACCTGCCGCTGCTGCTGGTGTTGTTGGCGCCGTGGTGGTGGTCGCGCTGGTGGTGGGCGCAGGTGCCGGCGTTGTGGCGGGATGGCCGCAACCGCTTCGCCTGGATCTGGGCGCTCGGCGTGGTGCTGGCCTTCAGCGCGATCAGCGGCAAGAACCCCTATTACCTGCTGCCGGAGTTCGCGGGCTTCGCGATCCTGCTGGCGCTGGCGGCGGATGCGCGGCCGCGGCTGGGCATCGCCGCCGGCGTGACCGTGCTTGCGGTCGCGGCGTTGATGCTGGGTGCGCACGCGCTCGCCGCGCGCATCCGGCAGCCATTCCCGGATGCCCTGCTGACCAGCCTGCCGGTGGGCGGCGCGCTGCTGGTGCTGGTCGGATTGGGCCTGCTGCGCTGGCGTACCTTGCAGGCGCAGGCGGGCGGCCTGTTGCTCGCCCTGGGCCTGGTGCACGCGGCGGCGACCCCGCTACTGCGCGCGCAGTTCGATTTCACCCCGACCGCGACCCTGCTGGGCGAGGCGCAACGCGCCGGCACCCGGATCGCGTTCCTCGGCGAATACCAGTTGCAGTTCCATTTCGCAGGGCGCCTGCGCGAGCCGCTGGAAGTGGTCGACGAAGCCGGCGCGCGTGCCTGGGCGGCACGCCACCCGGATCAGCTGATCGTGGTCAACACGCGCGAAGCCTGGCAGGTGCCCGGTCCGCAGCCGGTGACCCAGCAGCCTTTCCGCAGGCGCTGGATCCAGGTGTGGCGGGCCGGCGAGTGGCGCGCGCTGCCCGCGCAGCAGCTACCACTGCAGGCGTCGGCGGGCCAGTTGCGCACCCAGCCGCGCTGACAGCGCCTGCGCCGCGGCCAGCGGCAGGTGGTGCAGGTGCAGCGGCGCACCGAACGGCGAAGCGCCGGCGGTATCCAGCAGCAGGCTGGCCATGCCCAAGCGGCGATCCAGCGGTGATTGCGACAGGCGCAAGGCCTGCACCTTGTCGCACTCGGCGAAGTTCCACGTCTTCGCCAGCCAGCCGCTGCGCCAGGCCACCAGCTTGCCGTTGTCGGCATAGCCGCAGGCACCCGCGATGCGGTGCGCGCGCCACAGTTGCAGTGGCACCAGAAGCAGGCCGAGCAGGCCGATGCCGCCGAAATTCCACCACAGCGCGCCGGTCGCCAGCAGCGCGAACAACAGGCCGGGTATCGCGATCCGCAGCCACGCGCCGCGGTGCACTGGCTGCCAGTCCAGTGCGCCCCAGCCGGCGGCCGGCAGGAAGTGCCCGATCAATTCATCGCAGCGGCGCGGCGTGGCGATCGGCGCGATGTCCTTCAGCGTGTGGTGTTCCTGTGCACCGCGCTGGCCGGCGGCGGTATCCACGCGCAGGCTGCGGCGGCGGAACCAGCGGTGCAGCACGCCCTCGCGCAGGGACCAGGCCTGGATGCGGCGGCGCCGGGCCGATGACCGTGATCGCGCCAGCAGGCCGCGTTCCACGCTGAGGCGGCCATCGTCCTCGCGCAGGGTGAAGCCGTGGAACTGCAGGATGGCGAGCAGCACCGACAGCAGGCGCACCAGCACCAGCGCCGCCACCACCAGGCTGATCGCGGCCAGGCCGAGGCCCAGTGCGCTGTCGTGCGCATGCGCACCCATGAAGGCGGAGACCCGGCCGAACAGCAGCTTGCCCCAGCGCTCCACCACGGTGGCGAATATGTCGTTGCCGGCTTGCGCCAGCGCACCGAACGCAGCGGCCACCACCAGCATGCCGCGGTTGCTGATCAGGCCCAGCCGCACCAGCTCGCCGGTGGACAGGGTCAGCAGCGGTGGCGCGGCCTCCGCATCGATGCCGGCGGCCCCGGCACCGGGAGTGCCGCGCCTGCGCACCAGCGCTTCCAGCGCCAGCGCCTGGTCCAGCCGCAGCACCCGCATCTGCGCTTCCGGCTTGACCCCGCCGGCGGATTCCAGGCGCACCTCGGCCACCCCGAACAGGCGGTGCAGCAGCGACTGGTGCAGGTTGACGTTGTGGATGCGCGCGAACGGGATCTCGCGCAGGCTGCGGTGCAGCCAGCCGCTGCGGATGCGGATCCCGTCGCTGCGCAGCAGGTAGCGATAGGTGAAGTACTCGGCCAGCGAGGCAAGCACGAGCGCGCCCACCGCCAGCAGCCCCCACAGGTCGTGGCGGTCGCCACGGCCGGCGAACAGCAACACGATCAGCGGCAGGATGAACTGCTTGAGCTGCGCGACCAGCACGAACAGCCAGGACAGCGGATGCAGCCGGTGCTCCTGCCCGTCCTGCGGCAGCGAGGCGGCGTCGGGGGCGGCCTGGCTCATCGCTTACAGCGCGTCGCCGGCATCGTCGAGCTGGCGCGCCAGCGCATCGCGCAGGCGTTGCGCGTCGCCTTCGTCCAACCCGCGCACGGTGATCCCGCTGAGGTGCACGGCGGCGGTATGCACCACCAGCGTGGCCAGCCTGAAGCGGCGTTCCAGCGGACCATGCTTGAGGTCCACGTGCTGCACGCGGCTGGCCGGCACCCGCGTTTCCCGCCACCACAGGCGGCCGGTGCGCAGCCACAGGCCTTCGGCGTCCAGCTTCCAGCGCTGGTGGCGCAGGCGCGCGCCGATCCAGCCGCCCAGCGACGGGCCCAGCAGGAGCAGGGCGAAGGCGACGCCGATCCGGGTCGCGCGATGGTCGTCCATCGCCAGCAGTGGCCCGATCATCGCGCCCAGGCCGCACACCCCGAAGATCGCCGCCAGGAAGCCGGCGTGCAGGCGCACTGCACGCGCGGGCGGGGCGTGCCAAGTCTCGACGGTCGGTGGTTGCGCAGCAGGAGCACTCGCCTGCGCGGCGTCGAACTCAGTAGAGGTCAAGGTAGGGATTCTCCTCGCCACTGCCGGCCGGGCGCAGCGTATAGCGTTTGTAGGTCCACTGGTACTGCGCGAAGTCACGCCGCGCGATGGCCTCCACGCCTGCGTTCAAGGCGGCGACCGCGCGCTGCGGATCGGCGTCGCCGATGGCTTCCGGCGCGGCTTCCACATGCAGGGCGAAGCGCGGCGGCGAGCTTCCCGGCACGCGTTCGCACCAAGCGAACAGCACCTGTGCCCCGCTGCGCGCGGCGAGCCGGCCGAGCAGGGTCATGGTCAGTGCCTGCTTGCCGAAGAACGGCGCGAATTCGCCGTCGCCGGCCTTCGGTTGCTGGTCCGGCAGGATCCCGACCACGCCGCCCTTCTGCAGGCGCTTGAGCAGGCTGCGCACGCCGGCGGCCTCGGCACGCACCTGCTCCACGTCGCCGCCGGCGTTCGCCCGCACCCGCCGCAGGAAGCCTTCGCCGATCGCCGATTCCGGTGGCCGGTAGAGGATCGCCAGCGGGGTCTTCGCCGCCAGCCAGTGGTTCAGCAGCTCCCAGTTGCCCATGTGCGGCGCGGCGACGATCAGGCCACGCGGCTCGCGCAGGGCGGCATCGAACAGCGCCTCGCCATGGACCTCGACGATATCGGCCAGGTTGCGCGCGGCCGGCCGCGTCCACAGGCGCAGCGTCTCGAACGCCTGCCGCGAGGTTGTGCGCAGGATCTCGCCGACCAGCGCCTCGCGCGCGGCAGGGCCCAGGTCGGGACGCACCAATTCCAGGTTGCGTCGTGTCACCCGCGCCTCGCGGCCGTCCAGCGCCACCGACAGCCGGGCCACGCCATCCGCCAGCGGGCGCAGCAGCGGCCAAGGCAGGCGGGCCACGCTCCAGGCGAGGGCATACAGGAGGGCGGCGGCGAATTCGGTCATTGCGTTCAGTCTAGCGGCCGTCTGCGGTTAGGCTTGCGCGATGCTAGCCCTGATCCAGCGCGTGACCTCCGCCAGCGTGGCCGTGGACGCTGCCGTCGTCGGTGCCATCGGCCCCGGCCTGCTGGCCCTGGTGGCGGTGGAACCCGGTGATACCGAGGCCCGGTTCGCCCGGATGGCCCAACGCCTGCTGGGGTACCGGGTGTTCGACGACGGCCACGGCAGGATGAACCGCTCGCTGGCCGAGGCCGGGGGCGGTCTGTTGCTGGTCAGCCAGTTCACCCTGGCCGCGGACACCCGCAGCGGGATGCGGCCGGGTTTCAGCACCGCCGCGCCCCCCGACGAAGCCGAACGCGGGTTTAACCGGCTGGTCGAGTTATGCCGGGAAATGCATGCCCCAGGGGTGGAAACCGGCCGTTTCGGCGCCCACATGGTGATCAGCCTGGTCAACGACGGTCCCGTCACCTTCCTGCTGAAGGCGTGACGTCCCGCCCGCGACTGGCTGCCTGAACGGCCCCGGCCCGGCAGATGCTGGACCTGGCTGGTATAATGCTGGGTTCCCCCGCGTCGCCCGCGCGCACCCCACCGACACGGTATCCGGATCCATGGCCAACGAACGGCAAGCAGCCCCCCAGTCCGACATCAAGCTCCTGATTTCCAAGGGCCTGGAGCAGGGCTACCTGACCTACGCCGAAGTGAACGACCACCTGCCCGACGACATGGTCGACCCGGAGCAGATCGAAGACATCATCGGCATGATCAACGGCATGGGCATCGAGGTGCACGAGGTCGCGCCCGATGCCGAGACCCTGCTGCTGGCCGGCCAGGCCGCCAGCGGCCGCGAGGTCGACGACACCGCCGCCGAGGAAGCCGCCGCGGCGCTGACCTCGCTGGACGGCGAGGGTGGCCGCACCACCGACCCGGTGCGCATGTACATGCGCGAGATGGGCACGGTCGAGCTGCTGACCCGCGAGGGCGAGATCGCCATCGCCAAGCGGATCGAGGAAGGCCTGGCCCAGATGATGTCGTCGCTGGCCACCTTCCCGTGGTCGGCGCAGCTGCTGCTGGAAGATTACGAGCTGCACAAGGCCGGCAAGAAGCGCCTGGCCGAGATCGTGGTCGGCTTCGTGGAAACCGCCGAGGAGCTTGCCGCCGCCGAAGAGGCCAGGCAGGAAGCTGCCGCGGCGGCGCTCGAGGCCGCCGAGAACGGCGACGACGAGGACGCCGACGTCGAGGGCGACGATGGCGCGGAAGAAGCCGGCCCGACCGGCCCGGATCCGCTCGAAGTCGCCGCGCGCATGGAAGCCATCGCCGCCGCCTACGCGCGCTTCCAGAAGGGCTACGCCAAGAACGGCCCCTCCGCCAAGGCGGTCCTGAAGGCGCGCGAGGACATCGCCGAAGTCTTCATGACCCTCAAGCTGCCGCTGGGCCTGACCGACACCCTGGTGCGCAAGCTGCGCGAGGTGGTCAACCAGGTCAAGGAGCACGAGCGCCGCATCCTCGACCTGTCGACCCGCGTGGCGAAGATGCCGCGCAAGGATTTCATCAAGGCCTGGGACGGCAACCAGACCAACCTGGAGTGGGTCGACGAGTTGCTCAAGCGCAAGCAGAAGTGGGGCAGTGCCCTGCGCGA
>Ga0114939_10000780_pt1 | contig 26255 bp, 26 predicted proteins | sample AshMeaCrysSpring_FD_87196 | JGI IMG/M metagenome (GOLD analysis project Ga0114939, IMG submission 87196) | Groundwater microbial communities from Big Spring, Nevada to study Microbial Dark Matter (Phase II) - Ash Meadows Crystal Spring | ecosystem: Environmental > Aquatic > Deep subsurface >...
CATCAGCGCCATCTGGAATTCGTACTCGAAATCCGACAGGGCGCGCAAGCCGCGCAACACCGCCTGGGCGTTGCGCTGCGCCGCGTAGTCCACCAACAGACCGTCGTAGCTGTCCACCTCCACTCTGGGGAGATCCCGCAGGCTGTCTTTCAGCATTTCGGTGCGCTCTTCCAGTGAAAAGAGGTACTGTTTCTTGGGGTTCTTGAGAATGACCACGATGAGCGTGTCGAAGATCTGGATCCCCCGTTCGATGATGTCGAGGTGACCGTTGGTCACCGGGTCGAACGATCCGGGGTAGATCGCAATGCGTTCCATGGCGCTGTCCTTTGAGAAGGGTCGGGCGAAGGGTCCCGGGAGCCAGGCGGCCGGGTGCCTCATAGCATATAAGTCAAAAAGGACACAAGGGTCCGGCCATACTGCCGGCGGTCTTGAAGCGAGTAAGGCCCCAGGGCTTGGGGCAGAACATCGCCGGTATCGTGTTCGACGACCAGCCGCGCCCCGTCCGCAACGCATTCGGCGTGGTGCAGATGCGAAAGCGCCGGCGCCAGCAATCCCTTCCCGTAGGGCGGGTCCATGAAAATCAGCTGAAAAGCGGGGTCATGGCCCCGCAGGCAGTTGAGGTCGCGAGCCGCGTTCCAGCGCAGCACGCGGCTTTTTTCGGTCAGGCGGCAGGCCCGGAGGTTGCCAACCAGGGTTGCGCAGGCTTCGCGGTCGACCTCGATGAACAGGGCGGAGGCGGCCCCGCGGCTGAGGGCTTCAATGCCGAAAGCGCCCGAGCCGGCAAAGAGATCGAGCACCACGGCGTGGCGCGCCGCTGACCCGAGGATGTTGAATATGGCCTCGCGGGTGCGGTCGGCGGTCGGCCGTGTCCGCAGACCCGCGACCGTGCGCAGCCTCCGGCCCTTGAGCTCCCCGGCGATGACTCTGAGTGGCATGCGATGGTCGCTCCGGATCAGCGGACACGAGCGAAGGGGTGCATTTCAATAAACGAAGTCGATGATGTACCAGTCGGTCTGTTCGTCCCAGAATGAAACGAAAAACAGCACATGGTGCAGATTCAACGGCAGGGTCTTTTTGCTTATTTCGGCTTTGACCCGAAGCTCGTAGCGGACGTTTTTGCCCATGCGTTTCAATGAAACGATCTTGAGCCCTTCGATTCGGTTCATCCAGCGCTGGGCCTCCTCGAAGGAGGGGGTCACTTCGGCTTCGTAGCCGGTCCATGATCGCCGCACCGTGAACTCTTTTTTCACGCTGTCGAATTTGATCGTGTGAATCACGGTGAGGTCCGCGATCGTTTGATCCAGCCAGAAGGACTGCATCCGGCTGAGCTTCAGGTGGAACGCAAAGGAGGTTGTTTTCCCGGCCAGCACATTCTGGCGGATGGCGTCCGAAAAGGAGTCCTCGAGATTCAGGTGCAGAAGCAAATCCTCGCTGGTGCTGGAAACCGTGATGTTGCTGAGGCTCGGATGGTTCGCACCGGCCGCCGGGTTTGCCGTCAGCAGAAGGACCAGCAACGGGATGCCCCAGCTGTGGTGTGACAACGATTTCATGGCGTTCCGAGGATCTCCATTCGCCGTCATCGAACCGGGTGCGCTCCCGGCGTTGCTGCTTTCGGCATGCGTTGGACGAGGGTGGAGGCGCGACCGCAAGATAAATATAGATAACCGATCTGCGTATACTTGGCAATTGGTTTCAGCGGCGTGACGCGTTTTTTCTGCACCGGAAAAACGCCGGCCCGCCACCGTCCAGCCAACCCCCCCTTTGGGTGCATCAGAGATGCATCTGCCGCAGCCGTTTTTCGCCGAAACGCAGCGGCAGGACGACCGCCAGGATGCTGAGAAGGAAGGCCGCCGCGAAGGCCGCCGCGATCCAGAGCCAGACCAGAGCGGAAAGCGGCCTTCCATGCAAGTCGGCCATGAAGAGCCGGTACACCGGCCCGGCCTGCAGCAGGATCACCGCCGCGACGTAGGCGGCGCAGGCGAGCATGAAAACCAGGCCGCCGAAGCTGCTGGCGGTCTGGGCCGGGTTTTCGGCCTTGAAGTCCGGGTAGGCGGCTCCGAGGCCGATGCCCATGGCGATGATCCCCGGCACCAGGAAGAAAACCGTCACCGTGGAGAGGACCATCATGAAGGGCGTCACCTCGAGCAGCCAATTGGTGCCGACGATCAGGGTCTCGGTCAGCGCCAGCAAGGGAAGGTAGTAGATGAAGAATTTGATCAACAGAAAACTCCGGATGGAGAGCGGGGAGCTTTTCACCAGCCAGATCGCCTCCTTCTCCAAGCTCACGGCAGGGTAGGCGAAACGGGCGGCCACGGCCGTCAGAACCAACAAGGCGAGCGCCATGTTCAGAAACGCGAACACGTTTTGCAGGTAGACGGTCTGAATGGGCGATTTCTCGAGCGGCAGCGCATCGAAATTGTAGATGTAGATCACCAGCAGGGCGGCGATGAGGAAGAGCTGAGTCCACTGGGTTTGGTCGCGCAAAAAGGTTTTGATCTCCTTGACGGTGAACGCACGCACCGGCCCCGGCAGAAACCGGAAGATGCGCTCGCTAAGTCCTCGGCGTCGAATCACTGCCGTGGCGGCGGTCTGGGCTTTGGAGAAGCCTTTGAAGTAGATGGCGTCGGCCACGATCACGGCCAGGCAGAAGACGAGGACGGCAAAGCTGGCGCTATGGGCCAAGTGGAACCCGCTGTTCGAAACGGCGCCGGTCAGCGCGGCCTGGATGCTGTCGCTCGCCCAGCTGGTGGGCAAAAACGGCGCGGCCGGGGCCTGCAGCGAAGCAATATAGACCATGACCGAATCGAATACTTCCGGATCGACCAGCTGCTCCGGCCGGACCAAGCGGATGGCCACATAGAGAACCACGAACAGCAGAACCCCCATCAGGATGACGATGCTGCGCATGCGCGTGGCAGGTACGATCACCACGCCGATCATCACCCCCAGGGCACTCAGCGCCGAGGCGATGACGGCCAGCAGCGCCAATGCGAGGAGGGTGACGGCGTAGTAGGCCGCTCCGGCTCCGAAGACGGTTCCGTAGGCCAGGAACACCGGCAAGGTGAAAACAATCACCATCCAGGAACTGTCGACGGTCGCGTCGATCCAGCGTGCGATGAATATCCGGTAAGCCGGGGACGGCAGGGAATGGACCAGCAGAAGATCCCGGGACAGAAACAGCCGCGCCAACGCGGTCAGGATGCCGCTGAACAGCAGCAGGGCAAAGGACACGACCAGGATCATCGACTGCAGCTTGTGGGCCAGTAGGTCGCCGATGTCCTCGATTCCCTTGAAATAGCGCAGCACCCGCCAGGAAATCCCGAAAATGCCCCACCAGAAGAGCATGCCGACGAGTCCAAGCACGATGAAACGCCCGCGGCCGCCGCGGGGGCTGCGGGACCATCGGCGCCGGAGCGCCGGCAGGGTCCGCGGCATGAGAAGAAGCCGCACCTCATGCATCAGCGTGTTGGCCATTTTTCCGGGCGCCAGTCAGCCTCTTGTGGGGATGATTCTCTCCGAGCCATGCCATTCGCCGGAGCCCGCGGCGCGTCGGATGAACGTGGTCACGCCGAATTGCGGGTCAGGTTCAGAAAAACCTGTTCCAGATCGACGCTGTCGACCTCGGCCTTCTGCCGCAGGTCCTCCACCGTGCCGATGGCGAGCAATCGGCCGCGGCTGAGGATGCCGATGCGGTCGCAGATCTCCTCGGCGACCTTCAGCGTATGGGTCGACATGAAGATGGCGACGCCCTGAGCGGCCAGCTGCCGGAACAGCTTCTTCACCATGATGATGGCGAGCGGATCAAGCCCCACCATGGGCTCATCGACGATCAGCACCTCGGGGTCGTGCAGGAGCGCCGCCGCCATGACCAGACGCTGCTTCATGCCATGGGAATACGACTCGATCAGATCGTCCGACCAGTCCGTCAGAGAGAACCTGCTGAGGGCAGCGGCGGCCTTGTCCCGAAAACGCGCTTCAGCCACGCCATAGATGTCAGCGGTGAATCGCAGAAACTCCAAGCCGGTGAGCTTCTCATATAGGAAAGGTCGGTCCGGAATGAAGCCGATCCGGCGCTTGGCCTCCTGGGGCTGAGCCTGCATGTCGATGCCAGCGATGGTGACAGAGCCTGCCGTCGGCGCCATGACGCCGCCCATCATCCGGATGGTGGTGGTTTTGCCCGCGCCGTTGGGTCCGATGAAGCCGAAGATTTCGCCCTTGCCGATCCTCAGGCTCAAACCTTGCACGGCCGAATGGTTGCCGTAGTTTTTGGTCAGGTTCTTCAGTTCGATCATGGGGTGTCCAGGACTTCGATCGTGATATTGCCGATGATGCCCGCCAGATCCACCTGCTGGTGCGTGGAGCCGGTTGCCAAGCGCAGGTGGGTGACATCCGCCGGCAGCTGGCCGAAAAGCGCGTCGGCCGTGACCCAGCGCCCGAGAAACAGCAGGTTCCAGGCGTGGTAGTAGAACCTGCCCCGCATGTATGCCAGCCCGGCCTCGACCCGTGCGGGAATGCCAGCCGCCCTTGCCATGGCGGCGAATAGCATGGCGTGTTCGTTGCAATCGCCCATCCGGTTTTCCAGTGTGGAAAGCGCATCCGGCAGGGACAGCACCGGGCGCTTGTCGATGTTGCGGCCGATCCAGTCCATCAATCGGTGGGCCTGAGCCAGAGGGTCCGAGGGCGGTGGATCTCCGAGAATCGAACGCACCAGGGACCGGATGCGATCGTGATCGGACTGGATGAGTGCCTCCGCTTTCAGAAATGCCTGTTCGAGTGGACGCAGCTTCTCCGGGCGGGGCATCGTCGGCAGATCGGCAAGGTTCTCGCGCTGGACGGTCAGGATCCCGTCGGCAACGCTTTGCCGTCCTCCCTTGAGTTGCAACCCGTCGGTGCGGATTCCTCCGATTCTCACGCGCAGGATGTCGAGCGTCTGCGGATCGGGGATCGGGCGGGTGGGGGTGACGGCGGCCGCCTCGGCGAGGTCGGCGGTCGCCGTCGCCCCTGAATCGCTGAGGGCTTCTGCGGGGGTCGTTTTTTCCAGCCGCATTCCCAGCAGCCCGCGCTCCCGCAGCAACTCGCCGCTCGCACCGATCCAGGCTGTTTGGGTCATTCCGCGAAGGCTCATGCTGATGCGGGTTGCCGGAACACTGGCGCCGGCCAACTGAATCTCCTCGCGGCCGACGACCTCGGCGGTGATGGATGCTGGCGCCATCGAGGCCGGATCAAAGATTTCGAAGGTGTAGCGATCGCCGGGCCTGAGATGCTCGGCTTGCAGACGATCGGGGAGCGCCGCGGTCAAATACACCTTTTGTTGGATGGGCACATCGAAGGTGCGCCGGTGACCCGCGGTTTCGGTGAGGATGCGCAGCACGTCGCCGGCGGCGGCTCCCTCGGCCTGAAACCGAAAGACCCCCGAGCGCAGGTCGAACTCAAATCGGTCCAGCGACAGGTCGGCATGCAGGTCGGCCCGCGTGCGCATGCGGAGATCCTGGATAACGCCCATGGTGTTGATCCGCATGGCCAATTTTTCTTCCAGGTGGTAACCCGCGGGACCGGAGCGCAGGCGCCGGTGCGCATAGCCGATCCGGCGCTGGTTTTGAAAGATGCTCATCCAGGAATCACGCTCAGGGGCGTTCGGCACAGTCTGATCGGCCAGTGATCGCGGTGCGCTGAGGAAACGCTTGACCGCATCCATCCTTACCAGCAGCAGCCCCACGAATACGACCGCCGCAGCCATTCCAGCCATCCAGAAGCGTTGCATTTCTTGAGTCTGCATGACTTCCGAGTCTACCATGTTTCCGGCAAAAGGCGAATCCTGGGAGCAAAATGCTGCTTATAGGTGCGGGCAGTATAAAAGCCACTATATATGGGCCTCCTAGCGAAATGTCTGATATTTCGTAGAATTCATACAATTTTTTTATTGACATTCTGCCGGTTTTTCAGGATAGTGGCCGCCATCTGTAACATCAGCTTCTTGGTTGCCTCTGTGACACCGTTTGGCAATGCCCAGCAATCCGTGACGCTCCTTGGTCCTACCCCGATGCGCTTTCAAGCAGAGTCATTCCCGACTCTGCTTTTTTTTTGGCGCGCTGGAGGGGGCGACCATCTTCGCCGGGCCTGGAGCTAGGGCGCATTCGGATCGGAGCGGCCAACCAGTTCACCCGGCGCCTTGAGGTCGAGGTGTCCTCGATACCTGGCGCCATGTCCAATGTCAGCGGCAGGGTGAAAGCCAGCTCTGCCGTGAGCGCGGCGCATCCGCGGCATCATTCATCACACCAGGGGAGGAGGAAGAGCATCATGCCGGAGGGAGTTGTCAAGTGGTTCAACGAGAAGAAGGGGTACGGGTTCATTAAAAAGGACGATGGACAGGACATTTTCGTGCATTACTCCGCCATCAAGGGCAAAGGGTTCAAATCACTGGCGGAAGGCGACAAGGTGCGCTTTGAGGTCCAACAGGGCGCCAAAGGACCCTCGGCTTCGGATGTCGAAAAGCTCTGATCCGACGGGGAGACTCCTGCCGCCGTTCTGAAGCAGCAGAGCGGCGGCTTTTATTTTTTGAGGAGCTCCCGCGCGTGCTCCAGCGTCACTCGGGTGATCTTCTCGCCGCCGAGCATGCGGGCGATCTCGCGGGTGCGCTCGCCGGGTTCGAGGCGAGCGATCGCGGTTCGGGTGCGGCCTGCGGCGACCCGCTTGGAAATGCGGAAGTGATGATCGCCGAACCGGGCGATTTGCGGAAGATGGGTGATGCAGATCACCTGATGGTGATGGGCGAGCGCCGCCAGCTTGCGCCCGACCACCTCGGCCACCGCACCCCCGATGCCGGCATCGACTTCGTCGAAAATGATCGTTGCCACGGATTCGGTGGCGGCGAGGATGGACTTGAGCGCCAGCACCACTCGAGACAGCTCGCCTCCGGAGGCGATCGATGCCAGCGGCCTGAGTTCCTCGCCCACGTTCGGCGCCATCATGAACACGGCCCGATCAATGCCGCTGTCGCTCAGGGCGCTGGTGCCGGCCGTCAGGAAGGGATGGGTGTCCGCACCCGCAGCAGCCAGGGTCAAATCCACCCCGAACTCGGTTCCCGGCATTTTCAAACGCGACAGCTCCCGGACCACCTCGGTCTGGAAGCGCTGAGCGGCTTCGCGGCGCTTTTTGGAAAGCACGACCGCCTGCTCCTCGATGCGCGCGTGAAGTTCGCCCAGAAGCTCCCGGACGGCTTCGATCTCCGCAGCGATGGTGTCCATCGCCGCCAGGTCGGCCGTGCTTTCGGCCAGCTTTTCCTGCACCGCTTCCAGCGATCCCCCGTACTTGCGTTTCAGCCGGTTGAGCAGATCCAGCCGCTCCTCCACCTTTTCCAGGCGACCCGAATCGATATCGAGTGACTTCAGGTAGGTGCGCAGCCCGCTCACCAGCTCCTCGACGCGATAGCCGATTTCAGCGCATGCCTCCGACCGCGTCGTGAGTGCGGGGTCGAAACGAGCCACTTTCTCGAGATCGCGTCTCGCCTGAGTCAGTTGCTCGAGAGCCGATCCGGATGCGCTGTAGAGGGATTCGATGCCGCGCTGAACCGCTTCATAAAGGATCGCCGCATTTTTCAGCCGCAGGCGTTCCTGTTCGAGCTCGCGGTCTTCGTCCGGCTGAATGGCGGCGGCTGCGATTTCGATCTGCTGAAACTCGAGCAGCGCGACGAGTTCCGCCTGGCGCGCTTGACGTGCCTTGAGTTCCGCGAGCTTTTTCAACTGCGGCAGAATATCGTGAAAAAGGGCCGACACCGCCTCACGCAGCGGCAGCAGGCCCGCAAAACGATCCAGAATCAACAGGTGCTGATCCTCCTTGAGCAGCCCCTGGTGGGCGTGCTGCCCGGAGATGCTGGCCAGGTTCTCGGTCACGGCAGCCAGGACCTGCAGGGACGCCAGGCGGCCGTTCACATACACCCGGTTGCCCTCCGAGCGGGAGATGACCCGGCGGACGACAAGGCCGTCGGAGGCTGCGTAGCCCGCGTCCCGCGCGGCCTGAACGGCAGGGGATTGGGGATCCGGGTGAAAAAGCGCTTCGACCTCGGCCGAATCGGCGCCTGTGCGGATCATTTCCGCAGAGGCGCGGCTACCCAAGATCAGATTGACCGCGTTGATGATGATGGACTTTCCGGCCCCGGTTTCACCGCTCAGGATGGTCAGGCCCGGTTCAAACTGAATTTGCAGGTCATCGATAATGGCGAAATTGCGGATGGAAAGCTCTTTCAGCATGTTGGCCGCTGCCGGGAGGTTGGGATGCCATTTTCCGTGATGAGTGCATTATACACGGGCGTCGTTCGATGTAAAGATCGCCGAAACCGCCCAGGGATGGAAAATCGCTTGAATCATGGCCGAAACCTTTCTAAAGTGAAGAACATTTCGGCAGTCTGGCCTACGGAGTCCGAGGCTCCGGATAGCCGGAGCCACGAATGAGGGCCCACTATTCGGGAAAGCGAGATGCGCATATGGCGTCCAACAAGCCCGTCCTGGTGATCGCCACCCGCAACCGGGGCAAAACCGCTGAAATCAGAGATCTTCTGCAGGGATTTCCAATGCAGGTTCGGGACCTTATGGACTTCGGGCCGATCCCCGACGTGGAGGAGGACGGCCAGACCTTTGACGACAATGCCTACAAGAAATCGAGCTTCACGGCGCGCGTGCTGGGTTACCCCGCCCTGGCCGACGACTCCGGGCTGGCCGTGGCGGCGCTGAACGGCGCCCCCGGGGTTTTTTCCGCCCGTTACGGGGGTGAGGGCCTCTCCGACGCGGACCGCTGCCGGAAGCTTCTGGAGGAGATGAAAGGCCGCCGCGACCGCCGGGCCGCATTCGAGTGCGTGCTTTCGCTCGCAGTGCCCTACGGTCCGGCACTGACCTATGAAGGCCGCTGCAAGGGCGTGCTCACCGAGGCACCGGCGGGGGCCAACGGCTTCGGCTACGATCCCATTTTCTTCTACCCGGCCGCCAACAAGACTTTCGCTCAAATGACGCGCGAGGAAAAAAACCGCATCAGCCATCGGGGCAAGGCGCTGCAGGAGCTGCGGGCGGAGTTCGAAAAGGTAATCATTTGGATCCGGAGGCACATGCCGCCGGGAGATCCTTGGAACAGGATAAATGGTTAACCCGCCGGCCGCCGTTTCCTCTGAGCGAGTGATGTGGAGCCCTTGACCCAGCCCGACAAGCCTTTGGTGGCGACCCTTTTGAGCCGCCGGATGCTGGTGGCCCTGCTCATGGGCTTCTCCTCCGGCCTGCCGCTGCTGCTGACCCTGGGGGTCCTTCAGGCCTGGATGAAGGAGGAGGGGGTGGATCTCACCTGGGTGGGGATGATCACACTGGTGCAGTCGCCCTATTCCTGGAAGTTTCTTTGGTCGCCTCTGCTGGACCGGTTTACGCCGCCCGGGCTCGGCCGCCGGCGGGGGTGGCTGCTGATCGCGCAGCTGGCCCTGATGGCTTCCATCGCCGGTCTGGGCGCGTCCGACCCGGTGGCGCATCCGGGATGGATGGTAGCCAGCGCGCTGCTGGTCGCCTTTTTCAGCGCCACCCAGGACGTGGTGGTGGACGCCTACCGGCGGGAAGACCTTTCGGACGAGGAGCTGGGACTGGGGTCATCGCTTTACGTCTACGGCTACCGCATCGGCATGTGGGCCGCCTCGGGCGGAGGGCTGATCCTGGCCGATCACCTGCCCTTCTCCCAGGTGTACTTCATCATGGCATTGGGCATGATTCCGGGGGTCGCGACCACGCTGCTCACCATCGAACCGCAGGTTCGGACCCAGCCCCCGCGGACGGTGCGCGAGGCCATCTGGGAACCCTTGGCGGATTTTTTTCGCCGGGACGGCGCCGGGTGGGTGCTGGCGTTCATTCTGCTTTACAAAATAGGCGACACCATGGCGGCCGCCATCACGACCCCTTTCTATCTCGAACTGGGCTTTTCCAAGTCCGAGATCGGCACCGTGGTCAAGCTCTTCGGCTCCTGGGCCACCATCGCGGGCGCCGTCGGCGGAGGGGTCCTCATGCTGCGGCTCGGCATTCCGCGCAGCCTGTGGGTGTTCGGGTTGCTCCAGGCGGTATCAACGGCCGGGTTCGCGGTCCTCGCCCGCATCGGCGGCAGCCTGGCCGCTCTCTCGGGGGTGATCGCATTTGAGAGCGTTACCGGCGGAATGGGGACGAGCGCCTTTGTCGCCTTCATGGCCAGCCTAACCAACAAGAAGTTCACCGCCACCCAGTACGCGCTGCTGACCAGCATCATGGGGCTGCCGCGCGTGCTGGCTTCCGCGCCCACCGGGATGGCGGCCAAGCATCTGGGTTGGGAGTGGTTTTTCATCCTGTGCACGTTGGCGGCCATACCGGGGCTGGTGGTTCTCGCCCGCTTCGCTCCTTGGACGGCGCGGGCTAATGCTCCGGCCGATGGGCGCCTGCCGCTCTGAGTGCGCTCGATGCTGGCAGGAAATGATTCCGGATTCCGGACACTCGATACTGGATGCGCACCATGATCGACCAGCTCCCCGACCCACTCCTTCGCGAACGTGCCCAAGCCCTTCAGGCCAAGCGCAATGAGATCCTGGCGCTGCCGCCGGAACAGGCTCTGGACCGAATCCTTGGCGATCCCCAGCCGGCGGCGCTGGTGCATTCCTTTCCGGAGTCGGATCTCTACTTTTTGGTGCACGACATCGGCCCGGAGGACGCGCTGCCCCTGCTGGCTCTCGCTTCGGACAAGCAGTGGGAGCACGTCATGGATCTCGAGAGCTGGAACCGGGACCGCATCGAGGTAAACCAGCTCACGCGCTGGATGAACCTCCTCATGGAAGCCGACCCCAAGCGCTTCATCCGCTGGTTCCTGAAGGACCGGCTCGCTTTCGGAGAGTTTTGCCTGTTCCACACGATTGAAGTGCGCGTCCGCGAACACGACCAGGACCCTTCCGAATTCGGGGAGGGCTTTTTCACCCTCGACCAGGTTTATTACATCCGGCTCCTGAAAATGCCGTCGCCCGCCGCCGGCTCCGCCATCGGTGAGGAGGAGCGCAAGGCGTTTCTGATGAAACTCCTGCATCATCTGGCGGAGCACGACCATCTGCTGTTCCAGAACCTGCTGCTGGAAGCCACCCACGTCATTCCGGCGGAGACGGAGGAAGCGGAGCTCCGTTGGCGCAACGTGCGGCTGGCGGAAAAGGGTTTTGTGCCGTTCGACGAGGCGGTCGGCATTTACCAGCCGGTCACCCGCCGCCAGCTTGAAGCGCAGCGGCCGAAATTTTTGCCCGGCGGCTCCGGAAGCGACGCCGTATTTCTCCCGGTGCCTGCCTATCCGCTCCGCGCCATAAAAGCGGATACGCATTTCAGCCGAGCGCTGGCCCGGGTCGAACCCGGCCCGGTTCTCGCCCATCTGCACTGGGAGTTCGCCAATCTCTGCAACCAGATCATCGTGGCGGACCACAAGACCGTCCGCAGCCGCGAGCAACTGAGAGAAATCGTGGCCAAAGCCTGCGGATACATCAGCATGGGCCTGGAACGTTTGAAGGGTTCGGCGGACGGCCCGCCGGAGCCTGGCCAGGCGGCCGCGGCGCTCACCCGCCATCCGCTCATCCAGCTCTTCCGGCTCGGGTTCGGCGGGGCCCTTGAAATCAAATGGCAGGCCGACCGCTGGCTCAGCACCTGCTGGTTCGCCAAAACCGGTCTGAAACTGGGCTTCTGGGGGGAGCAGTGGATGGGCGTCCTCGGCGGCATTCTGCTCAAAAAGCCGCAATTCTACGACAACTACCAGACCGGCGTGCTCTACCGGGAGTTCGCATCGCTCGAGGACGTCACCCGTACCGAAACGGTATTGAAGCAGGTGCAGGCCGTCGACCACCTGCTGGCGGTCATGAATCCCCGGCTGGACCCTCCCGCCCAATACCGTTTTCTGACCTGGAAAAACCTGCTCCTGACCCAGTGGGCGCGGCGCTGCCTGGGACTGAAAGAAGATAACCTGCGGCCGTTGGCGCTCGCCGCATTTGCACCTTTTTTCGGCAAGCTGTTGCCGGGAGCGCCCTCACCGGAGGCGGGCGAAATGCGCCGGGTCCCCGATTCAATGAAAACCGACTTCATCGCCTGGCTGGCACATGAAACCGGTCTGAAGGACTTCGAGATCTCCGACAAGCTCGGCCGGATCTTCGAGGACTTGTTCGCCGAGATCGAGGCCGAGTACGGGCAGGTATCGGTCAGGGACTTGGATGCGCGCTTCGTGCAGCTGTTTTTGCTGAAGCCGTGAAATCCGAACCGCTAGTTCCAGGCCGCGAGGTTGTTTTGAATGAATTCCACGATGGCGTTGTGCTCTTGCTTGCCGCTGCCCTGGACCGCCATGGGCCGGTGGAAGTGAAAGTGAATGGTTTTGGCAGGCCGTATCGGACCGAAGTCCTTGATCCGTTTTCCCAAGCCCCAGGCGTCGGTCTTCAGTGCGAAGGGCACCACCGGCACGCCGCAGCGCTTGGCCAGCTTGATCCCCAATGAGTTGAACCTGCCAGGGTCGAATTCCACGCTGCGGGTGGTTTGGGGGAAAATGACCACGGAAACGCCAGCTTCCAGACGTTTGCGGCCCTCCTCCAGGACAAGCTTGAGGTCCTCCCGCGGATTTTCCCGACCCACGACCACCGGGTTACGGCTGCGCATCACGTGACCGAAGTACGGGTAGTTGATCAAGCTTTCCTTGACGACAAAGGTTACATCCCGATAGGGCTGGATCAGGCAGGGGAGAATGAACGTTTCCAGGATGCTCATGTGGTTGCCGATGAACACGGCCGGCGAGGTCAGGCGTTGAATGCAATCCAGACCGTGGACCTGGATCCGGCCGCCGACGGCTTCCACCGCCCGGACCGTCGTCAGGCTGCTTTCGATCCAGCAGCGATTGTCATATAGGCCGTTCTTTGCAAGCTTGGAAGCGCGGTAGACAATCCCGAGGATTTTGGCGTAAAATACCGCACTCGGACAGCATCGGCCCAGCCAGGACGAAGGTCGGCCGCTGGTTTGGTAGACACCTTCCGAGGTCAAGCGCAGATCCGGCATTTCGCGATTTCCTTGCCGTCACGGTGTACCGTATTTCAGGCCCGATGTCGAATGGAATCGCGATCATTGGAACGTGGATGGAATAACAAACAACGCACCGGCGGTTTGTGAAATTGGGACCCAAGGAGCCGCCGAAGCGGCGGAGACGGGAGGCCTTCATGGCCATTCGAATTGTTCGTCTGGGGACCGAGCGGGCGCGGCACGAAGGCGTGCGCATCGGTACGGTGCGGCGGCCGCCGCGGGGCGTTCCGAAGTCCGACGTTGCTTCAGGCAACTGGTATGACGTGTGGTTCCCTAATTTGGCGCCCTCCCCGGAGACGGTCAAACTCGGCCGGGCCAGCGATACCCCGAGTCAGTGGGCGGTTTTTGCGAAGCGTTATCGCGCCGAGATGGCTATCCCCGACAACGCCCGCGTCCTTGATCTGCTGGCGGCGCTGTCCCACGAGGCGAATTTTTCGGTGGGGTGCTATTGCGAGGACGAGTCGCACTGCCATCGGTCTATTTTGCGCCAAATGCTCCTTGAGCGCGGGGCGGAGGTTCTTTGAATGCGCCGCTCGGCAGTACCGTCATTCCCGACTCCCCAGGATTACGGTTTCGATATCGGTGACGCGAGGAAGAATCTCGAACAACCAGGTTCGGAGGACTTATGAGCTTTGTGGATGGCTTTGTGCTGCCGGTGAGGGTGAAAAACTTGCAGGCCTACCGGCGCATCGCCCGGACGGCCGGAAAAATATGGCGGGAGCACGGTGCTCTCGAGTACCGGGAGTGCGTTGGTGAGGATCTCGATGTCAAAGGATTGGTTCCGTTTCCACGCAGGTTCAAGCTCAAGCCCGGCGAGACCGTGGTGTTTGCATGGATCGTCTTCAGGTCGCGAGCGCACCGCGACCGAGTCAACGCCAAGGTAATGAAAGACCCGCGCCTGGCAGGCTTGATGGACGCCCGGTCGATGCCTTTCGACTGCAGGCGCATGGTCTACGGCGGGTTCAAGATGTTGGTGGACGTCTGACGTCGGAAGCCGCTGTTTGGAGATGCGCACGAGTTCAGCCGGACAGGTATCGGCGGACGACCGGCAGCAGTTCGGCAACGGCCGTCTCGACGCTCTTGCCGTTCGTGTCCAGGGTCACATTCGCAGCCTGACGGTATTTTTCCTCCGACTGCCGCCAAATGGTCTCAAGATCTTCTTCCAATGTCGCACCGGCATTCACGCGCGGACGCTCTTCGTTCCGCACCCGCCGCACCAGCTCGTCCGCCGATGCGGTCAGCAGGATGAAAATGCCGGTGCCGCGCAGGACGTCCATGTTCCATTCATAGCGTACCGTCCCGCCCCCCAAGCAGATCAGGGACCGCTCGCGGCGCGCAAAGCGCTTGCAGATCGAGTACTCCAGTTCACGGAAGGCGACCCAGCCTTTTTCCTCAACCAACCGGTGGAAGGAATGGCCCAGCATCCGGTCCATCTCGCGGTCCAGATCGATGAACGGCAGTCCCAGTTCAGCCGCCAGGCGCCGGCCGATCGTGGTCTTGCCGGAGCCGATCATCCCGCAGAGGTAGACGTTGGCGGCAGGCTTCGTCATGCGCGGTCAAATATCCTGAGCCGGCAGTAAGGCTTGCCTCGGGCAATGCGTTCCTCCAGCTCCATGCGCACGCCGTGGGCGTCGGCCCGGCCGCGGTCGCCCTCCATGGCGATATCGCAGAAGAGGTCGATCTCTTCGGGCGAACAGCCCATTTCCTCCCAGGCCTCGACCAGCGCGCAGAACTTCATGCGCTGAACGGCGCCCTCCGCGTTGAGTTCGACGTCGGAGTCGAAGACCAGCGCCGATCCTTTGGAGACGTGCTTTTCCACCCAGGCGCGTGCGCTGAAGGGCTCGGGGTCGCTGCGCGCTTTCATGCGCCCGAACTCAAAAATGGCCTTGCGCGCCAGCCGCTCGACGTCCGCTGCGGGCAGGGTCTCCTTGAAGCTTCGGTAGAGCAGGGCAAACCAGGTGGCGCGGTCCTTGATGGCCGCGCGCACCCGGGCGATCATTTCGGCTTGAGTCACGGTCTCGGTCATATGCCCTCATGGGTTACAGGTGGGAGATGTCGAATCGTTTCTGGCCCGCGCGCGCGGCCGCCACCACGGCGCGCACGACGTCCGGACTTGCCCAGGTGTCGATGCTGCAGCCGTTGGCCATGAAAAACCGGCGGCCGCCGCCGAGGGCGAGGCCTTCGGCGACATGGTCTTTGAGAAAGGCCGGGGAGCGCCGCGTGAGAAGGGTCTGGTCGATCCCGCCCATGACGCAGCCGGAAATCCGCTGTTTGACGCTTTCCAGCGACGGCCCGTTGGGGCCGCGATCCCACCAGCTGAAGACGTTCACCGGGAAGTCCAGGCAATCGTCCATGTAGAGGTCCTCGCCGTGGATGTGGGCGGTGTTCATGCGCCCGCGTCCGGAGACGGCCTCGAAGACCATCCGCGCGTAGGGCTTGACGAAGGTCAGGAAGATATCGTGGCTGACGATCTCCCTGGCGGCCGGCACGGACATGAAGATTCCGGCGGCCCCGATCTCAAGCGAGGCGCTGGCATAGGCGATGAGATTTTCCGCTGCCGCTGAAAGCGCCGCGTGCAGGGCCTCGGGCTCGTTTTGAGCCAGGTGCTCCATGTTTTCGCCGGCGACGCTGCGACGGATGCTCTGCCAGGGGTCGAAGACCGTGTCGAGGTAATAGGCGCGGCCCTTGAGCTCCCGCGAGATGATGCGCAGCGCCTTGAACTGCTCGCGCCACGCACTGCGCTGCACGTCGAAGGTCGTGAACTTCTGAAGGTCCGCCCGGGTGCGCACGGCATCGAGTCCGGGCGGAATGGGATAATAATAGTCGTTCATCACCTTGAGGAAGTCGAAGTCGTAGTGCTTGAAAAACTCCAGCGTGATGCGCGCGAACGGTTCGCCGTCCCCGTGCTGCACTCCGAAGTGATACCAGAGGGAGATCGGCGGGTAATCGACGTCCTCGCCTTTCAGTACCCGATCCACTCGTTCAATCTTGTTCATCTCGGTCTCCAAAAAAGTGTTAAGCAACCCCTAAATACGCTTTCTGCATCAACGGGTTGTTCATCAGGTTTTCAGCCGTGTCGTGCAGGACGATTTCACCGGTTTGCAGCACGTAACCGCGTCGGGCGACCGAAAGGGCCATGCTGGCGTTCTGCTCGACGATCAAAACAGCGACACCCTCCTTGCGGTTGATCGTCTGGATGATCTCGAAGATCGTGTCGACGTAACGGGGTGACAGCCCCATGGAGGGTTCGTCCATGATGAGCAGCCGCGGCCGAGCCATCAGCGCCCGCGCCATGGCGACCATCTGCTGCTCGCCCCCGCTCAGGGTCGATGCCAGCTGCCGTGAGCGCTCCTTGACCACGGGAAAAAGGGCGCCCATGCGCTCGATGTCCTCGCGGATGCCGCCCGCGTCACGGCGGGTGTAAGCGCCCATGAGCAGGTTCTCGTTCACCGTGAGGTACGGAAACAATCGTCGCGCCTCCAGCACCGGCGCGATTCCGGAGCGCACGATCTCCGATGACGGCAGCCGGTCGATGCGCCGGCCGAGGAACTCCACCGTTCCGCTCTTCGGCCGCACGAGACCGAGGATGGTCTTCATGGTGGTCGATTTGCCGCAGGCGTTGCCGCCGAGCAGCGAAACGATTTCGCCTGCCCCGACGGTCAGCGAAACGTTCTTGAGCGCCTGGATCGGCCCGTAGAAGGTGTTCACATCACTCAGCGTGAGCACGCTGCCGTCCTCCCATATACGCCTCGATCACCGCGGGATCGGCCGCAATCGCAGCGGGCGGTCCCTCGGCGATTTTTTCGCCGTGGTCGAGGACCACGATCCGGTCCGACACGGTCATGACCACCTTCATCTTGTGCTCGATCACCAGAACGCTGTGGCCGCGATCGCGGATGAGACGGATGAGGTCCACCACCTGCTGGGTTTCATGCGGATTCATGCCGGCGGTCGGTTCGTCGAGCAAGATGAGGCGGGGGCCGGCCACCAGCGCCCGGGCCATCTCCAGCCGTCGACGATTGGCATAGGACAGCTCCCGGGCCGGCTGGTCCAGACGCGGCAGCAGCCGCTCCCCGAACAGCGCGAGAACCTCCAGGCAGCGCTTGCGGTTTTCGGCCTCCTCCCGGCCGACCCGCGGCGGCCGCAGCAGCGCTCCGAAGATGCCGGTCTGGCCCCTGAAGTCCCGGCCCACCATGACGTTTTCGAGCACCGACATCTGGCCGAACACCCGGATGTGCTGGAAGGTCCGGCTGATCCCTCTCCGGGCCACTTCGTGCGGCGGCAACCCGACGAGCTCCTCGCCTTTGAACCGGATCGATCCGGTATCGGGAGGCAGGGTCCCGGTGATGCAGTTGAAGAGCGTGGTCTTGCCGGCGCCGTTGGGCCCGATGAGGCCGATGATTTGGCCCTCGTCCAGGTGCAGGGATACGGCATGGACGGCTTTCAGCCCGCCGAACTCCTTGGTGACTCCTGCGACCTCCAGCAGCGCCATGCATCAATCCTCCGGAAGGAATTTATCCCCACGTTCGAAGACCCTGGGCCGGGCCGGGTCGAACCAGGTGAGCCGCAGACGGTAGGATCGCCCCCCCAGAAGCCCCTGGCGCCGCACCAGCATCATGACGATCAGGATGCCGCCGTAGACGAACATGCGGTATTCCTGCAGCGGCCGAAAGAGTTCCGGAATCAGGATCAGGGCCGCCGCGCCCACTATCGGGCCGATCAGATTGCCCTGGCCGCCGAAGGCGAGCATGGCGAGCAGAATGAAGGACTCGTTGATGGTGAAGCTGTCCGGGCTGATGTACTTCACGAAGTGGGCGTAAAAGCCGCCGGCGATGCCGGCGTAGAAGGCCGCCAGAACAAAGGCCTGGGTCTTGTAGCGCGTGGTGTCCACGCCCGTGGCTTCGGCGGCCAGCTCGTTTTCCCGGATGGCGGTCAGGGCGCGGCCGAAGCGGCAGGTCATCAGCCGATGCATGCTGAAGACCGTCAGCAGCACCAGCAGCATCATCAGGTAGTAGTAATGCAGCCGCGAGCTCGCCACGAACCCGAAGAGCGAAGGCGGAGGAATGTCCATGATTCCCAGCGGGCCATTGGTGAAGCTCATCCAGTTCTGCAGCACCAAAAAGAGAATCATGTTGAAACCGAGGGTCACGAGCGTCATGTAGATGCCTGAAAGACGCAGGGTGGGCTTGGCGATCAGGTAGCCGCACAGCCCGGCGATCCCCCCGGCCCCCACCAGCGCCGCCCCCCAGGGGAGGGCCATTTCCATGGTCAGCTTGGCCGACGCATAGGCACCAATTGCATAGAAGGCGGCATGTCCGATGGACAGCAGCCCCACGTACCCGTTGAGCAGGTTGAGGCTCAGCGCTAGAACCACGTAGATGCCGATGAAGACCAGCACCTGCAGGTGGTAGGTGTTGGTGAGAAAGGGCGGCACTGCGACAAAGACCGCAATGATCAAAAGGACCGGCGAGTTGGCCAATATGGTTTTTAAGAAACGCATGCGTGACGATCTCCCAACAACGCCATCCTCATCCGAGGACCTTGTACAAAGCTCCCGCATCAGTCGCCGCGCATGTGCGCCAGCTCCCTGCCGCCAAAGAGCCCGCCCGGCCTCAGCATCAAGATCAGGATCATGAAGACGAAGGAGAAGGCGTGGCGGAAGTTGGAGGCCCCGAACTCGACCGAAAAGGTCTCGACCAAGCCGATCAGCAACCCCGCCACCACCGCTCCCGGCAGGCTGGTCAGCCCGCCGACGACGCTGGCGCTGAATGCCTTGAGGCCGTAAAGTCCGCCCATGGTGGGGTAGAACAGGTTGTAGTACACCCCCACCAGCACGCCGGCCACGCCGCCGAGCATCGATCCGATGGCGAACGCGGCCATGTAGATCGCGTTGACGTTGACCCCCATGGCATAGGCCGCTTCGTAGTCCTGGGCCGTCGCGCGGATGACCCTGCCGAGCTTGGTGCGGTTGATGAGGGTATAAAGCGCCAGCATGAGCAGCAGGGTGACTCCCAGCACCGAGATCTGCAGAAAGGTGACGTAGACGCCGGCCAGGTTGATCTCAAAATCGCCGAGCCGGTCGAGCAGGCTGAAAGGGATCGACTGGGTCTCCGGCCCCCAGATTTTCTGAGCCAGGTTGACGAGCAGGATCGAGACGCCGATGGTAACCAGCAGGGAGGTGGCGTGCGGCGCGTTGCGCAGGTAATGAAACGCGAGAAGCTCGACCACGATGCCCAGAGCGGCCGTAGCCGCGAGGGCCGCAACCAGGGCCATGAGAAAATTGGGGTGAAGCGCGCGGATGATCTCGAAGCCGACGTAGGCGCCGATCATGTAGATTTCCCCATGCGCGAAGGTCACCATGCGCAGGGTGCCGAAGATCAGGGTGAAACCCAGGGCCAGCAGGGCATAGACGCTGCCCTGGGTCAGGCCGTTGATCAATTGCTCGATGACGAATGATGGCATGGTCAAGGCTGATACAGCACCCACCGCCCGTCCTTGATCATGATGCGCACCAGCTGCTTGGCCGGGTCGCGGCCCTCGGCATAGGAGATGGGGCCGGTGGCGCCCTCGTAGCCCTTGAGTCCGAGCAGGCCTTCGCGCACCCTTGCGCGGCTGTCGGTGCCGACCGCCTTGAGCGCCGCCGTCAGCAAGCCGGCGGCGTCATAGGCCAGGGCCGCGAACTGGTTGGGGTCTGCGCCGTAAAGCGCCTGGTACTCCCTAGTGAAATCCTGCGCCGCCGGCCGCGGGTCGCTGCTGAAATAGTTGACGGGGATCATGGTCCCCTCGACGGCCTTTCCGCCCATTTCCAGGGTTTTGACCGAGAAAAGGGAGCTGTTCGCGAGCACGGTCGGCTTGAAGCGTGCGCGCTCGGCCTGGTTCATGATGGCCGTGAAATCGGCATAAAAGGTCGGCATGTACACCAGCTCCGGCTCCAGGCGCTTCAGTTTGGAGAGGATGGCGCTGAAGTCCTTCTCGCCGGGCGTGAACGCCTCTTCGGCGAGGATCTCCGCGCCGAGCTTCCGGGCCTCGGCCACGAAGTATTTGTTGGCATCGACGCCCCAGTCGTTGTTGATGTAGATCGTGGCGATCTTTTTCTTTTTCAGGTCGTTGACCGCCCAGCGGGCGTTGTAGGGTCCCTCATAGCCCTGGGTGGCCACGACGCGGAACATGAAATCGCCCTTCTTGGTCCAGTCCTGGTGGGAGGCGGTGGGCGAGATCTGGACCATCTTGGCCTGCTCGTAGACCGCCGCCGCCGCCATGGTGCTGGAGCTGCTGAAATCTCCGACCTGGGCGATGACGCCGGGGTCGGCCACGAACTTTTCGGCGATCAGCACCGATTCCTTGGCGTCGCCGCGACTGTCGGCGATCACCAGCTCGATTTTCTTGCCGTTGATGCCGCCTTCCTTGTTCACCTTGTCGATCACCATGGTGACCGACCGTTTGAAGTCGCTGCCGTACTCGGCCCAGTCGCCGGTCAGGGGGGCCGACAGCCCGATCTTGACCTCGCCGGCTGCGTTCGCCGGGCCCGCACCGGCGAATGCGCCGGCCAGGATCAACGCCGCCATCATACCCGTCACCGTTGCCTTCTTGATCATTGCCGCCTCCTTCTTCGCGTGTTCATCCAAGGTGGGTTCATATTCTCGACCCCTTGATCCTTCTCCTACCCGATAAACCGTCTCAGCCGCTCCATGGCCTCCGCCACGCGCGGCGCGGGATGGGTCAACGCGATGCGGAAGTAGCCTTCGCCGTTTGCCCCGTACATGGATCCCGGGATCATCCAGACCGAGACCGCCTCCAGAACCTTGAAACAGAATTCCCGGGAGGCGCCGGCCCCTTCCGGCACTTCGGCCCAGACGTAAAACGTCGCCTTGGGCCGGTGGGCGCTGATCCCCATGGCCTGCAGTGCGTCCAGGACGGCATCGCGGCGCTCCCGGAAGGCCTGGTTGCGCGCCTGCATGAAATCGACCGGCCCGTTCAGGGAGTCGGTGGCGGCGACCTGCAGGGGGTAGAACATGCCGCGGTCCGAGTGCGATTTGATCTTGCTCATGGCGGCGATGATTTCGCTGTTGCCGAGCATCATCCCCACGCGCCACCCGCAGCAGTTGTAAGCCTTGGAGAGCGAGTTGAATTCGACCCCTACCTCCTTGGCGCCGTCCATCTGCAGGAAGCTCGGCGGCCGGTAGCCGTCGAAGCAGATCTCCGAGTAAGGGTTGTCGGAGATCACCGCCACCTCGTAGCGCCGGGCCCAGTCGATCAGCCGGCGGTAGAAGCCCTCATCGGCCACGGCGGCGGTGGGGTTGTTGGGGTAGTTCACCCAGATCATGCGCGCCCGGCGCGCCACCTCGGCCGGAACGGCCTCCAGGTCCGGCAGGAAACCGTTTTGCTTGAGCAGCGGCAGCGGATGGACCCGGCCGCCGGCGATCTTGACCCCGGCGACGTACGCCGGGTAGCAGGGATCGGGCACCAGGGCGACGTCGCCGGCATCCAGCAGGCAGGTGTGGATGTGAAACAGACCGTCGGCCGAGCCGAGCAGGGGCATGACCTCCCTGTCCGGGTCGCAGTCGACGCCGAACCGCCGCCGGTACCAGTCGGCGATCGCCTGCTTGAACGGTCGGGGCGAATAGAAGCTCGGGTAGTGGTGGCTGTCGACGTCCAGGCAGGCATCCGCCAGGGACTGGCGCTGAGCCTTCGAGGGCCGCACGTCCGGGTCGCCCAGCCCCAGGTTGATCACGTCCTTGCCCTCCGAGCGCATGCGCGTCAGGCGCAGATTCATTTCGGTCCCCAGGTAGGCGTCGAATCCCTTCATCCGTTCGGCGAGCCGCATGGTCCCTCACACGTTTTCTTTTTCGTAGATATTGCAGATGCAGCACAGGAAAGTGGCCGGATGCGTGTCGCTCAGGTTGCGCATGCCGTGGGGCTCCAGACTGGGGATCACCACCGTGTCTCCGGCCGCGGCGATGCAGGTCTTTATTTTCTGATCGGTCTGCGGGTCGAACTGGTAACATTCGAAACGGCCGCTCAGGATGTGCATGGTCTGGGTGTAGAAATGATTGTGGATCGGGATTTCTCCGGCGGGCTGGGCCGTGAACAGGCGCAGGCCGTATTCAGGGTAGCCGGTGCCGTCGTCCCCGAATTTCGACAGCCAGCGCACGCTGATGCCCCTCACGTCCAGGGGCTGGCCCTTGTAGGGAAATTTGGCGATCTTGACGTCTTCGACGTTTTTCCAGCTGACCAATTCCATGATGCCCTCCCGCATATCCTTAATAGAGATAGGATGATTCTATATTCCGAGAAGCCGAAAAATTTCAAGCATATAATCCCAAGCCGGCCAGGTGGGAACGAAATACGAAACCCGAAGCGCGAAATCCGAAACAAATTCGAATGATCGGCGATCGGCAGGGCATCCATGTCGGCCCGAATCATGAGACCCGGGCCGGGCCGGTTGCCCATCAGCAGGCCGACCCCACCGTGCTCGGCGATTCGCGTTTGGACATCGAGGCCGAGTTCTCTCAGCCGTTCGGCCAACTAGGCCGAGGTCCTCTCCGCCTTGAAACCGTGCTCGGGGACGCGGTGCCGGTGCCGGCGCATGCGGATCGCCGGCTCATTGAGATCGGTCGCCCCTTCGCGAATGGCGTCCTCACCCTTGCTCGTCAATAGCAGCCCAGAACCTTCAGGTATTCGCTCTTGGCGGCGATTTCCTCACGCACGGCCGCCAGCTCCGGCGACTGGAGGTCGGCCTCCAGGTCGATGTAGAACATGTATCTCCACGGCTCGCCGGGGATCGGCCGGGACTCCAGCTTGATCATGTTGATCCGGTTGTCGGCCAAGACCTGCAGGATGGAAAACAACGCCCCGGGCTCATTGCGCGCCGAGCAGATGATCGAGGTCTTGGCCGCCCTGCGCCGCTCGATGGGCTCGCGGCTGACGACCACGAACCGGGTGAAGTTGCGCGGGTTGTCCTCGATGCCTTGAGCGACGGCCTCGAGGCCGTAGTGTTCGGCCGCGGTCTGATTGGCGATGGCGGCGTCGCCGGGATTTTCGGAGGCGGCGACCCGTTCGGCCGCGCCGGCCGTATCGCTCACGGCCACGTGCTCCCAGTCGTACTGGGAAAGAAACCGGCGGCACTGCTCGAACCCCTGGGGGTGGGACAGCACCCGCCGAATGAGGCCCAGCTCCGTGCCGGGCTTGGCCAGCAGGTTCTGCACGATCCGGATCTGCAGCTCCCCAATCAGCTGCAGGTCGTATTCCCTGAGCAGGTCGTAGTTCTCATGGATGCTGCCGGAGAGCGAGTTTTCCAGAGGGATCACGCCATAGTCGATCTGGCCGGCCTTGATGGCCTCGAAAATGGATTGAAAGGTGGGCAGGGACCGCGGTTCGACCGAATCGCCGAAGTACTGCCGGCAGGCCTTGTGGCTGAAGCTGCCGACACGACCCATGAAGCCGGCCCGCTGTCGGCCGCTGCCGTTCTGCCGTCGGCGCTCGATGACCCTCACGCGTTCCAGCTGGGCGGAGTCGAGCTGCTTGCCGATGACCGGTGCGATGACGTAGATGTCCCGCATGAGCTGGCGGAACTGGTGAGGGTACAGGCTCTGAGCGCCGTCGGACAGGGCGTGCTCCGGGTCGTGGTGCACCTCCACCATGATGCCGTCGGCGCCGGCGGCGACGGCGGAACGCGCCATGGGGCTGACCTTTTCGCGCATGCCGGTGGCGTGGCTGGGATCGACCACGATCGGCAGGTGCGTCAGCTTCTTGAGGACCGGAATCGCCGATAGATCGAGGGTGTTGCGGGTGTACGGTTCGAAGGTGCGAATGCCCCGCTCGCAGAGCACCACCTGCTGGTTGCCTTCGGACAGCACGTACTCGGCGGACATGAGCCATTCCTCGATCGTGCCGGACAGGCCGCGTTTGAGCAGCACGGGCTTGCCCATGCGGCCCACACACTTGAGCAGTTCGAAATTCTGCATGTTGCGGGCCCCGATCTGGACCACGTCCACGTACTTGATCATGAGATCGGCCTGGGAGGGCGATGTCATCTCGGTCACCACGGCGATCCCCAGGGTCTCGCGCACTTCGGCCAGAATCCTGAGTCCATCCTCTTCAAGCCCCTGAAACGAGTAAGGGGAGGTGCGCGGCTTGAACGCGCCGCCGCGGAACAGCGAGCCGCCGGCCTTTTTGACTTCACGGCCGATGGTGAGCGCCTGCTCCAGGCTTTCGATCGCGCAGGGCCCGGCGATGACGCAGATGTTCTCGCCGCCGATGACCACATCGCCCACCCGCACCAGGGTGTCCTGGGGGTGCATGTCGCGGCCGACGAGCTTGTAGGGGGTCTTCACCCGAATCACCCGGGCGACACCGGGGAATCGCCGCAGCTCCTGATCGTCGACGCCGGGCTTGCCGAGGATGCCGATGCGCTCCGACTCGGTCGGCGGCAGCTCGCGGCAGTCGCAGCGTTTGGCTCTCAGTCTGCGGACAAGATCCGCCTTGCCCTCAGACGTCAGGTCCTTGTCAAGTTCCAGAATCATGGCTTTATTCTCCTTGCCATCCTTGGCGGTTATGGCCTTCAAAAACATCAAGCCCCGAGGCTGTGTCTCGGGGCTTGATGAGAAGCGAAACCCCGGACAGACCGGCTACGGTCCATCCGGGGCTGAATGTATCGAGTTGACTAACGGCCCGGATGGACGCCTCTAAACCACCAAAAGCGGAAGAAGCGTCCAAACATGTCCTGAAATGCCTACCGATCGAAATTTTCCCAACACTTAGGCAAGTCTGATCCGGCTGTCAAGAGCTGTTTTCGACGGGCGGTGGCCAGGCGCCCGGCAGGGTCAGGGGTTGATTACTTCCTTCAGCTTCAAACCCGTCGCGCTGAGGGACCCCTGGCGGAGGTTGGCGCAGGCCGCCCGGTCGCTCAGTTTCATCAGCTCGAACGGTGGGAGCCGGGCGTTGTCCGCGGTGTATTCCAGATAGCCGTAAAGGTAGTTCGTCCAGAAAAAGGAGCAGAACTCGGCATCGATGTCGCGCGCCCGGTTGGCGACCAGTTCCACAAAATGCGCATCGAGCGGCTGCCAGAATGAAAACACATCCCGGCTGACGGCTTCCACGGGAGAAACGCGGTGGAACTCCCGGCCCCAGAACTTGTAAAGCCAGGCCTCGCCGATGCCGACGGCCTTGCCGGCCGAGCGGGCGATGGCCGCCGCCGTCACCGCCCGCTCGGCTGCGAAACCATGCTGGATCGGGTAGATGTGCAGATCCAGGTAATCGAGCTCCGGCAGCTGCGCCAGGGCCTTGAAGTACTCCAGCGTGGTCCAGGTTCCGGCGCCGGCGCCGATCCGGACTCCCGACGGCTTCAGCCCGCGGGCCACGCTTTTAACGGCCGCCGCGAATTCGGCCGGAGAAAAGGTCAGGCTCGTGTTGCGGCTCTGGGTGTCGGGTTCCGACAGCAGGGTCAGGTAATCCGGCCGGATGTCGGCGATGGCGGCCTCGGCCATCTCGCGCAGTCCGCCGGTGAACCGGTCCCGGCTGAGGCCTCCCACCCCGGCCCCGATCCGGTCGAACTCGGGATCGCGGAAGGCCGAGCCCAATTGGGTCACGATCCCCAGCCCGCGGCGGCGGATCTCGGCGGCCAGGCTGCGGTAAAACGCCCGGTATTCAGGGGTTCGGGGATGGGCGCGGGTCAGCACGGGGTAATGCAGTCTGAGCGAGACGCTGCGCACGCCCAGGGCTTTCAGGCGGTCGAGGACCAGCGCGCTCGCCTCCAGCGCGGACGCGTCCAGCAGAGCCTCGCCGCGGTCGCTGTTGGCCAACCAAAGCTCCACTCCGAAGACCGTCCGGCTTGTCTTTTGCCCCCACGGGGAGGGGATCAGCGGCAGCTGCCGGTGGAGCTCGGCGTCCAGCTCGCGGTAGACCATTTGAAAGGGTTCGGGCACCTGATCCGGCACGGGATGGACCGGAACCGCCTCATGCAGCCTGCGGCAGCCCGCGGTCGCCATGACCACCAGGGCCATCATCGCGATCAGAACCTGTTTCGACACGGCATCCTCACTGGCGACGGGCCTCGAAAATGGAATCGGACCGGGCCATCGCCCATCCCGTCCGTCCCGGCGATAGCCGACGGGAGGGTCCCGGCCCTTTCCGGCGTCCTGCCAGGCTAAACCGGGGCCTCCGGCTTTACAATACCCCGCCAGGCATTAG
>Ga0114939_10000781_pt1 | contig 26240 bp, 23 predicted proteins | sample AshMeaCrysSpring_FD_87196 | JGI IMG/M metagenome (GOLD analysis project Ga0114939, IMG submission 87196) | Groundwater microbial communities from Big Spring, Nevada to study Microbial Dark Matter (Phase II) - Ash Meadows Crystal Spring | ecosystem: Environmental > Aquatic > Deep subsurface >...
CCATTCCCCATTCCCATCCATCATCCGTGTATCCGTGATATCAGTGTGTGCCCCCTTCCCGACTCAGCACTAAAAACTACGTCCAGCTAAGTGTGTCACCACACTCACCAATTGATTAATATCAACTGGCTTAGAGAGATGCTCAGCAAAACCAGTCTCTAAGGCTTTGCTACGGTCAGATTCTCTAGCGAAGGCAGTCAAGGCTACACAGGGAATTCTGATGTTTAGTTGTGTTTCTATATCTTTAACTTGGCTAATTAAACCGTAACCATTGTGACCTGGCATCCCAATGTCACTGAGTAAAACATTGGGTTTAAATATCGCCAAAGATTCTATGGCATCATCAGCATTAGCCGCTAAATAAACATCTGCTCCATACTCTGTTAAGGCCGTGTAGAGAAATTGCCTATTATCCATATCATCCTCAACCACCAGCAGTTGTAAACCGGCTAGGGGAAGAGAAGAGGAAAGGTAAGGGGTGTCAGGGGATGAGGAGGAGAGGAGTGATTTGTGTGGATCATCATGTTTTGATCTGTATGCAACCTCTTGCATCAGGGGAAGCATGACAGTAAATGTTGTCCCTTTTCCTTCGCCTTCGCTATAAACTGATACCGTGCCCCCGTGGAGTTCAACTAGGTGGCGGACAATTGCTAAACCCAGTCCCAATCCGCCATAATTTCTGGTCATGCTGCTGTCTTCTTGGCGAAAGCGTTCAAACACGTAGGGGAGAAAATCCGGGTTAATCCCAATACCTGTGTCGCTGACGGTAATTAGTGCTGAGTCCTGACTTTTTGAGAGTCGCACCTCAACCCGTCCACCATGAGGTGTAAATTTAATGGCATTTGTAAGTAAATTCCATAGGATTTGTTGCAAGCGGTCGGGGTCGGCATAGACTACCCCCATGGATTCATCAAGACAACATTGCAATTGAATCCCCTTGGAGTCCGCTGTAGATTGTACGGTGTCGATAGAATTGTTAATTATCGGTATGAGGCTAATGGGGGCTACGGTCAAGCGCATTTTCCCTTGGATGATGCGTGATACGTCGAGCAAATCTTGCACTAGTTGTTTTTGTAACTTTGCATTGCGCTCAATTGATTCTAGAGCGCTAGCTGTGGTATCTGGGTTAAGTTGACGCACCCGCAAAATTTGCGCCCAACCTAAAATCGCATTTAGGGGGGTACGCAACTCGTGGGAGACAATAGCCAAAAACTCATCTTTGAGCCGGTTAGCTTGTTCTAAGTATTCCGTTTGTTTCCGCAGCGCGGCTTCCATTTGCTTGCGATCGCTAATATCTGTATGGGAACCGACCATGCGAATTGGGCTTCCGGTGGCGTCCCACAGTGCCTGACCCCGTGATAAAATCCACTTATAACTGCCATTTTTGCACTGTAGACGGTGTTCGCTGCTGTAAAATTTGGTTTTCTTAGCCAAATGGTCAGCCAGTGCTTGGTTTAGCATGTCCACATCCTCTGGATGGACTCGCTTGTGCCATTGTTCAATGTGATTGGTTATTTCGTGGTTTTCATAACCCAGCATTTCTTTCCAGCGGGCTGAGAAAAAAACCTGATTGGTTTTGATGTCCCAATCCCAAATACCATCGTTACTACCTTGTAATGCTAACTGCCAACGGTCTTCACTTTCCTTTAAAGATGTGCGATTAGCTGCTTCCTGCAATTCCCGCTCGACCGCCGGTACTAGTCGCGCTAGATTTGTTTTCAACAGGTAATCGTGTGCCCCTGCTTTCATAGCAGCGACAGCAATCCCATCCCCAATACTGCCGGAAACGATGATAAATGGTAAATCTAAGCCTGTTTGTTGCAATACTTGTAAGGCTTCAGTGGCATTAAATTTCGGTAAGGCATAATCAGCGAGGACTATATCCCAAGGCTGCTGAATTAATGCTGTCTGCATCGATGATGCATTATCTACCTGTTGGTAGATGACATTGTAGCCACTGCGCTCTAGTTGGTAAACGAGTAACTCAGTATCGTCTTCTGAGTCTTCGACTATCAAAACACGCAGAGTATTAATCACACTCTTTATCCCTTATATAGATACAGGTTCATTTAATCGCAGCCAATATAATCCTAATTGCTTTGCTACATCGACAAATTCGGCAAAATTTACAGATTTACGGATATAGCTATTGCACCCTAGCCTGTAACTATTAATTAAATCTTGTTCTTCTTTAGATGTTGTCAGCACTACTACTGGAATATATCGAGTACGTTCATTGGCACGCAGGTGTTGTAAGACTTCTAAACCACTTAACTTGGGTAATTTTAAGTCTAACAAAATCACCGTCGGCATGATGGTTAAATCACGCTCAGCGTAAGTTCCTATACCAAATAAATACTCTAATGCTTCTGCCCCATCCCGGACAACTACTACTTGATTATCAATCCCACCCTGTTCAAATGCCATGAGAGTTAGTTCTTCATCGTCGGGATTGTCTTCTACCAAAAGGATGATTTTTCTTGTCATGGCATTGTTGTGGCATCGGAAATTTGGATTATAAATAATTCCCAGGGTTAAAAGCCAGTCTTTTGAGTAATTGGTAATGGGGTAAACTACTAACTATTTCTCGATCTGTTTGCTACTAGAGGGGAAGACAAAAGTAGAATGTTGCCCCTTGGTCTACGGCTGCTTCTGCCCAGATGTATCCACCGTGACGATGGATAATTCGCTGTACGGTTGCCAGACCAATGCCCGTGCCGGGAAACTCATCTTGGCTATGTAGTCGCTGAAAGGCACCAAATAATTTCTCAGCGTAGTTCATGTCAAAACCAGCACCATTATCTCGGACAAAGTAGACGGTTTGACAATGGACAGAAGAATTGATTTCTGCAGATCTATCTGAGGTAAAGCATTTTTTCTGGGGAACAGATAACGAAGAGGAGGCACAATCGAGCATCCCAAATTCAATCCGTGTCTCTGCTCTATGAGACGTAAATTTCCAAGCATTATGGAGCAGATTTTCCAGGACTACCCGCAACAGTCTGCCATCACCCTTAACAACTGCATCTGGAACAATGGTGAACTCCACTGACCTTTCTGGTTGTGTCTGTTGCACTTCTGTGGTAATTTCTTGGAAGATAGCACTCAAATCAACGCTTTGCAGCCGGATTTCGCCGCGCGTTACCCGTGAAAGCTCAAGCAAATCATCGATTAATTCCGCCATCCGTTGACTGGCTGCACGTACTCGCTTGAGGTAATGTTGTGCTTTCTCGTCCAATTGGGACTGATAGCGTTCCAGTAGGGCTAAACTAAACCCATCGATGCTGCGTAAGGGTGCGCGCAAATCGTGGGAAACTGAGTAACAAAATGCTTCTAGTTCTTTGTTAGCTGCTTGTAGTTGGGCTGTGCGTTGAGCAACTCGTGCTTCTAATTCTTGGTTGAGTTCTAAGAGTTGCTGTTCAGCGTGTTTACGGGCTGTAACATCTTGTACCAAACACAAAATTGAGACTAAATTCCCAGCATCATCTAACAAAGCTGAATTGTACCACTCACACCAAATTACTGCTCCGTCCTTAGTATAATTACGGTTATAAGACGTATTAGTTGCGTTGGTACCATCACTTAAAGCAGTAGCTACCACATCAACTTGTTCCACATCTTCTTGATAGACAAACCGCCAGTCTGATAAAGATTTACCGATGACTTCTTCGGCTGTCCAACCAAAAATTTGTTCGGCTTGCTTTGACCATCTTTTGAGGCGAAAATCTTTGTTCCATTCCACCACCCCTAGAGGTGTGTTCTCGACGTGGAAGTTAAGTTTTTGCAAGGCTTTACGCAAGTTTTGTTCCGCTTGGTGACGCTTGGTAATGTCCACACCAATACCCCAAGAAGCCCAGCCAGGAATGGGAAAGCGATCGCTAATATTAGACCAAGAAGTAATTTTAACGCTACCATCTTTACAAGTAGTTTGCCATTCCCAGTCCCGGTAATAGTCTCCCCGTTCTGACCAAGCGGCGAACATTAAGGCGCGATATTGCGGATCGGGGTACAATATTTCCACCGCTTGGGGATTGCCGACAATTTCTGCAGCACTGTAACCTGTGACTCGCTCACACTCTTGGTTCCAGGTGATAAATTCTCCTTGTTCGTTGACAGCATTCATCATCACTGGCATATTCTGGACTAACAACCGTAAGCGTTCTTCACTCTCCCGTAGTGCTTGTTCATCGCGTTTGCGATCGCTAATATCCATCGCCGTACCAATCATCCGCACTGCTTTCCCGGATTGGTTATAAAACACCCGTCCTTGACTGGAAATCCAGCGGATGCTACCATCACTCAATATAGTCCGAAACTCGACATTATAATTAGCTCGGTCTTCGATAGCGGCTGATAGAGCTTTGTTAACCCTATCCCTGTCTTCTGGATGTACCCGATTCTGAAAAGTAGCATAGCCACTTTTAGGGGTATCTACAGCAGACGAACCACAAACTAGCTCGTGGTTTTCTGAGACTGTGAAGCTATCGGTTTGTAAATCCCAATCCCAGTAACACATTTTGGCTGCTGCTAGGGCTAAATTCAGTCGTTCCTGACTTTCTTTGAGTGCTTTTTCACTACGTTTGCGTTGGTTAATATTTTGTGTCATCACCATGACCCCGAAAATTTTACCAGATTCGTTTTTCACGGGGATAATGTGGGTCTGGTAAATATTACCAGCAAAGGGAATTTCTTGAACGCTGGAATATCCTGCTAAAGCAGCGCGATAATTCGGTTCAAGAATGTTGCTAGTTTCCGCCGGAAAGGCTTCCCAAATTGCTTTTCCTTCCAAAAACTGTTTAGGAATACCCGCTGGAGCTAACTCCATTCCTTCTGCCAAGGTACAGCGTAGGTTTTCATCATACAATACCACGGCGCCATTAGGGAAGTTTTCCGCCAGAGTCCGATATTGTTTTTCACTTTGTTGCAGTGCTGCTTCTATTTGCTTACGCTTAGTTATGTCCTGCATGTAAACAGATAAGCCGTTGAGTGCTGGATAAACACGGACTTCTAGCCAGACATTAAATGGAGGATAAAATTCTTCAAAGTGAACGGTGATGTTTTCTTTTATCGCTCTGTGATACTCATGGTAAAAGCTTGTGTCTACCGCTTCAGGAAACAATTCCCAAACATTTTTACCCAGAATTTCTGTCTGGGTTTTTCCTAATATTTGTTCTCCTTTGTGGTTAACATAGGTAAATCTCCACTCATTATCTAAGGCAAAAAAAGCATCAGAAATACTTTCGATAATATTCGTCAATTGCTGCCGCAAATTTTGGTCTCGTAGCAGTAATTCATCTTTTATTTTATTAGCTACTTCTAACTGGAATGTGCGCTTAATAACTCGTTTTTCTAGTTCATTATTTAACTGCCGAATTTCTGCTTCTGCCGCTTTGCGTTCTGTAATATCAAGAAAAAAGCCATCATAAAGAATATCACCGTTTGGCAATATCTCTGGTTGGGAAATATTTTGCAACCATTTGAGTTGACCACTAGGAGTAATGATACATCCTTCCCAGTTTATAGGTGCTAAATTTCTGCCATTTTTTGCGATGATTTCCTTGGCGATTTGGCGGTGTGACGGATGCAGTATTTCCATCATCATTTGGGGATTTTTTTGTAACTCTTCTACTGCTAATTCCGTGACTTTCTCAATCTGGGGACTGAGATAGGGAAAGGAATAAGAACCATCTGGATGCAGCAACAACTGATAAAGCACTCCCGGTACGTTTGCTGCCAAATTTTGAAACTTATATTCCCTTTGTTTAAGAGTCTCTTCTATCTGCTGTCTCTGGAGAATTTGCTGCTGTAAATTAGCATTAGCTATCATCAATTCAGCCGTACGTTGTTGGACTTTTGTTTCTAGTTGATCATTGGTATTTTGCAGCGCTAATTCTATTCTTTGTCTTTCCGCAATTTCTGTGTTTAATTTTTTATTGATTTGAATAAGCTCTGCTGTTCGGTCTGCTACTATAGACTCCAAATTCGCATTAATTTTAGTTAGTTCTTCATGAGCATCAGTTAATTTATTTTGGGTTATTTTTAACAGCAAAGGGGCTTCAATGAAGATATTATATTGTTGCCGCAATCCCAGGTAAATTATGGCTACAATTGCTGTTATCGAGTCAAATATAATCTGGATAGTTGTTAATGGTATATAGCTGGATATTTCCCCTTCTACCATCATCAAAGCGTGGGTTCCATGTCCTAAAGAGCAGCTAAAAAACATGGCTATTGTTGCCACTATCAAGGGACTTTTCCAAACTTGTTGCTGCTCACGCAGTAATCCGCTCAAAATCAACCAAGCAATTGCGAAGTAACAGACTGATATGGTGATGTTTGCACCTAAAATTATGTAGTTAGTCATAAAATCAAAATAGTTGGAACCTGGGGATTTTGAAGTGGGAAGTTTGAATCTAATTATCGCTGTTATTTATCTTGTCCTAATTTTCCCATCATTGGGTGAAAACAAAACTATTAAATTTTACAGCAATCAGACTTAAATTGTGAATAAATCATCTGTTATCGGTAGTTTACAGGTAAAGTCTTTACAGACTTTTATGACCGATTTAGAAAAACTTTACTTTACTACATTCCCAGTAATAAGATGATGAATATAATATATAACGGATGGAAAACTCATTTATTTGTCGCCACTTTCCCGGAAAGGTATTTCCGAGAGTATCGGTTTTTCTAAAGGGGTGATACAATTATCTTTCCTTAGTCTTCAACCAGTCTGAGGTAATTATCTCCAAATAAACCGCCTTTAGTTTGAAAACTGTAGTTTTACTAATTTCGATAGTACAAACTTACACAGAGGGTAGCATCCCAATTTTGCATAAATAGGTTTGTAGTATGAGCATCTTGCTCCTTAATCCCCAGAAAGCGACCTAGAAGCCCGCACTACAAAAAATTTAGCTTTTATTTTCTGATAATTTATTTTGGTAACATTTTTTGAAATTAATTTATAATTTTTTGCAATTAATTAGGAAATGTGCCTGGGTTGAGGACTTGACTAAAAACATTTTTTATTATAAGTTAAATAAATGATAAAAGAGTTGGTAATCTAATACCTAGATGGGGTATTAATTAGGTGAGCATAGCTCACCCGACAACAGCTAGGATGCAAACAACCAGTTGTTAATTTTTGCCAAGCTTTGCCAATCTGGTTTGCGGCTGAAACCATCTGCAATGTTTTTTTCCACTTCCTCGCGCCATTCTTGGTTGACAAATATCAACTGATGGGCGAAATCTACATGCTCGCGTAATCCTTTTTCACCAGTCTCCAGCATAGCAAGAGCGAGGTTAATTCGAGCTTGAGGGTCTTGGGGATTGAGCTTCACAGCTTTTTGTGCAGCTTTATAGGCAGAGTTGGGTTTGTTATCAAGGAGGTACAACCATGCCAAACAAGTCCAAGCAGCACTGCTTTTGGGAGCGCGATCGCACACTTGTTTAAAAACGGGAATTAAATCCGCGACTGGTTCTCCAGCTTTATAGCGCTCCAAGCCATTATCAAACAAAGATTCAACAGTTTCGGTCATACTAAACAAATGAATAGTCAATAGTCAATAGTCAATGGTTAACCGTCAACAGTCAATCATAGTAGAACACATGACTAATGACTAATGACTAATGACTAATGACTAATGACTAATGACTAATGACTAATGACTAATGACTAATGACTAATGACTAAACACCAAAGGATTTACCGCAACCGCAGGTCTGGTTAGCGTTGGGGTTGGTAAATTGGAACCCACCACCAATCATGGCGTTGCTATAATCGAGCATCAAGCCATAGAGATAAAGCATACTTTTTTTATCACAGACAATTTTAAAGCCGTCGTAGTCGTAAACTTCATCCTTATCGGTGATTTTGCTGGAATCTTCAAAGTCCATCATATAAGACATACCGGAGCAACCACCTTGACGCACTCCTACCCGCAGACAAAGGTCTGTACCTTGCTGGTCGCGCAATAGTTTCACCTGTCGCAAAGCTGCTTCGCTCAACTGAATACCCCGTTGTTGAGATGCTTGTGCTTGTGTCATTGGCTTTTAGAACTCCTTACGTCGTTAAAATTCCGGGAATTGCCATTGTTGGTTTTTGTCTTAATTTTAGCGAGATTGCCGCCAGGAAAGTAGGAAATTCTAAATCCGCCGTCAAAAGCAGCCAAACATTCTTATCCTAGAAATGATAGGTTCAATGCGGTCTTGTCCTAAATCCTGTGAAAATGGGTAATTGCGTGGCTACAATCAAACGTACCGCCAGCTAATATCCACGTTCTTAACGTCTAGTTTGCTTGTTTTAATAGTAAAAGTCATATGACAAGTTTTAATCGCTCTACCCGTCGTCGGTTACAGACATTAAACCAGATTCCTTCTGTCTGGGAGGGCGATCGCCGGTCCTTAAAATCTGACCACCAGCAGTTAGACGCACCAGCTAAGGGGGAATGCATTGTTTGGGTGGATGGTTCCCAGGGTATTGTCCGCGCTATGGACGTAGTAGCCCCAGAAACTGGTCCTGAAGCCATTGTGCGAACCCTAATGCGGGCTATGGAGCATCCCCACAGTCCCGGTAAACCTGCTAGACCGCAAAAAATCATCGTCAAAGACCGGGAAGTGCAATTTTTTCTGCGCGGAGTCTTACAGGGTTTAGACATTACCGTTGACTATGCGCCAGAATTACCCCTGATTGACGACATGTTTCGCTCCTTTGCGGAAGTTATGGACTCTCAGACGCCAGAACTACCGCCGGACTATGCTCAAGCATTATACGAAAAGGCATTTGAAATTTGGCAGCTAGCACCTTGGGAAATTCTCGAAGAGCAGCAAATTGTGGCAATAGAGATTAATCAATGGGATGTCGGCACCCTCTATGCCTCGATTATGGGAATGCTGGGGATGGAGTTTGGGATTTTGTTTTATCGAGAGCAAGACTCCCTGAAGCGGTTTCGGGCTTCAGTTTTAGATGAAGAAGCTGCCACAGAACGTTTAGAAGAAGCTTTTCTCAAGCAAGATTGCTTGTTTCTCACCTTTGACAGTGATGACGACAGCGACGAAGATGATGATGATGACGATGAATTGTTCAGTTTCAGCAATAGCTCAGGTAATTTAGTTGAAAGCGAATTACGTCCTTGTTTTGGTAATATTCACCCCCTAGAAGGACTGCGTTCGGTGTTGTATGAGGAAGAAGCCTTGGCTGTGTTTGTGGCTCTGGAAGCCTTGCATCGGTTTATTCGCGACCACCGTCGCTCTTTACTGGGGGATGAGTTTCCTAGCCTCAGCCGTCGCTATCGGATTGCACCTCCCAAGACAGCAAAGGTGACTCACAAACAATTATCTGTCACCGTCTCGACAATGCCGGAACTAGCTGCCGAACTGGAAGAAATGGCTGGCTATGATGATGAAGACTCCGATGAAGTGTTAGCTGGAATGCCAGATTTCCAGTCATTGCGAGATGACTTGATTCCAGAAGATTCCTTCCTCAGCTTAGGTGTGGTGTCTTGGGAAATGCTGGAGTATTTGCGCCAAGGAGTCAAACACCATCAACAAAGTAACATCACTACGTCCGGTGATGGATTACCAGTGGTATTAATTCAAACTTCTCGCCCCAAAGCGCAGACGGTAATTGAAAATATTGCCGCCGCTGGTGGACTTAAGGCTATTTGTTTTAATCCTGGTGCTAACCCCTTGGATGGAGAACGTTACGACCTGGGTTTACTGCAAACGGAAAACAACGAACTATTTCTGTTTGGCGAATTTTTAGATGACGACCCTGTGCATGTAGATGCACGTAAAAAATGGAACCAGCGATGCAAAAGCACTCATGGTTACTGTGGCTTAATTATTGCTAAGGGTCTCACGGGTGCGGCGCGGGGTAATCCACAATTGCGAGATATGATGGCGTTGTTTGAAGCGCGATCGCTCTCACCCAAGGATTTAGGCATTGGTACCCTACAACTTATGCCGCAAGTGGAATTTGAATCATAGTCATTGCTCAAGAGTCATTAGTCATTAGTCATTAGTCATTAGTCAATTACTATTGACTGTTGACTATGACGATACCCGTAGGTAGTTGATGTATATAAATATCACTGGTCTGTAATTGTCCATAAATAAATCTAACCAAGTAATTTACTAATATTTATTGCTTAAAGGCTTATTTAAAAAGCATTACGCCTGATTATAAATTATAATAAATAGTATTTATGATATAAAAATCACAAAACAATAAGTGATATCACTTATTATCTATTTAAAAATAAAAGTATAAATAAATTACTAAACAACCATCTACCAGAAGTTAGTGTAATTAACTACAAATTTGTTAATACAAATATGAGATTTTATCATCGAGAAATATTACAAAAATTAGCGAAATCTCATAACTAAGAGTATTTACGTCAGATTCTCGTTGTCATAGTATTCAAGGGTGATTAATTTTTGTCCCGGCACAAATATAGTGTGTTCCATGAATAATACACCTAGTCCTTTTGAACCGGAAAGGTCAAAAAGGAGTAACTCAGCAACAGTACATCATTTAGCCCAAATGTGGGCTAAAAAGTATGTTCAGAGCGTTAACGCTTACAATGATTTTCTATCCCCAGATGTGGCTCTGGCTCATGAAGAAGTCAGAAGAAGCCATACGGTGAAAAAATTGCAGCAATCGCTGCGAACTGCTAGTATCAAGGCCTGGACACAAACAGAAAAACTGATTGCCAGAGAAATTCGCCGACATCAAATAGATGAACAATTAATCGACCCCTGGCAGATATCGGAAGATTGTTTTCGCGTCTATCAAAAAACTATCCAAGTTTATGCTGAGCAATGTTCCCCACAACATTTGGCAAGGGTGATTGGTTCTATCATAGGGCGTATTCGCTACAAATATACCTGCGTTGATCCACGGGTGATTGGTTTTGTATCATTGCAATTCCACTACACTGGGCAAATGTTGCTCAAGGAAATTTCTGAATGGGAAAGGGAGCGGGTAAATAGCTATTTTAAAGTTATTGATGACTATCTTTACATGCCCCTGCAACGTGCCTATGAAGCTGCAGCTAAGCATCAACTTCACTCCAGACAATTACTGGTAGTGCAGCAGTTGTTACCTATGAGCAGCGAAATAGCCAGGAATGTTTGTCAACGAGTCATTGAACTATATCCCACCTATCGTACCTACTCAGGTTCACTGCAAGATTCTGTAGTAAAAATTGCCAGCATCCGTGATACAGAGATGTTTCAAGTCTATTTGTGGGTGTGTGTTTTAGAACAAAATATTGGTGCAATTCAAGAAGAATTGTTTCCCTTGTGTTTGATGCTTTATCCGTCTTTAAGGGTGAAGTGGGAATTGGTCAGGCAGATGATTTACTTATTAGGACTAGAAATTCGCTCACGCTTGGGTGAAACACAACAGAAAATGTTTTTACCTTATTGTCAAGCTCTATGGGAAATGTTTAGTCCGGAGGTATTTCCTGAAGGTTTAGATGATATTTGACCTGCTGGGTGTTCCGGAGATTTAGAGTCGCACTTTTATCGCGCTAATTCTACTCGCTTACCGATGCTCCTCCTTGATACAGATATTTTGACCTTGCTGATGAATACATTTGGTTTGTTCCTTGCATTTGGGGTTTAAATTTACCTAGTTATCAGTTGATTCTTGATTTGAAATTATTTTAAGATGTATGATTCTCACCCTTAGATTTATCCCAGGGTTAATTATGATGCACGATTTATTAATTAGTGAAAATTTAGAGTCAGAATCCATAAATTAAATTTAGTTATCAGCCTATAAATTATACTAATTTAGTATATAAATTAACTTGTTATTGAGAAACAAAACTAACATTAACGATTGTAATTTCGATAAATATTAGGTTCTTATAAGTTGCCTCCTCAGCAAGGATAGTTATTTATATTTCTAGGAAATTACCTTTATATACAGATTTCATAAATATTCATTAAAGGTAGAATGAACCCTTAACATGTTTCTTAACGGTTTTTGTAAAATATTAAACACAGTCTTTAGCTAAGAGGCAGAAAAAAACTATTATTAATTATCCTATAGTGAACCATATAAAAGCCGTGTTGAACATACCGAATAAATCACCCGTGGAATCATTAGCACAGCAGTGGGCAAAGAAATATTTGCAGGGTCTGCACTTAGATATCGACAAGGAGGACACGTCCGACCAACTGAATTTAGCAAGTATCGTCTCGAATACAGGACGTGCAAAAACAGCCGCCGAGTTAATGTCGTCTCTACGGACTGTGAGCGCCAAAGCATGGCATAAAACCGAGGCACTGTTAGCAAGAGAAGTTAAGCGCCACCGGCTTGACCCCAGGGTAATTAACCCTTGGGAAATAGCGGGGGACTCATTTAGGATTTATGAGAAGACATTGGCAGTCTACACTCAGCAAGCACCACCACGCAAGCTGTCGATGGTGTTGCGAATGGCGCCTGATGGTAATCCCCTCTATCAGAAAGCATTGGAAATTTATACCGAACAGGTTGCACCCAGTTATTTGGTGACAGTAATTGGGCAAGATATTGGGTTAATCCGCAAGAAATATACCAGTGCAGACCCTAGAGTCATTGGCTTTGTGAGTATGCAATTTCATTACACAAGCCAAATGCTACTGGAGAAAGTTTCTTATTTAGAACGTTCTTTGGTTGGGGCATATTTTAAAGTCATTGATGACCACTTGTACATGCCCCTGCAACGTGCTTATGATGCAGCAGCTAAGCATGACTACGAGTCCCCAGCCTTAAAAGCAGTGCAATTGATGTTACCAGTCAGTACAGAAATTTCCAAAAAAATTTGTCAAAGGGTAATTGAACTGTATCCATCTTATAGATGTTATAGTGGTTTTTTACGCGAATCGGAGGTGAAAATTTCTAGCATCCGAGATGTGGAAATGTTTCAAGTTTACCTGTGGGTGTGTGCCTTAGAAGGGAGTATCACTGCTATCCAACAGGAATTATTTCCCCTGTGCGTCATGCTTTACCCCACCTTAAAGGTTCAATGGGAACTTGTGCGCCAAATGTTGCACTTGTTAGGACAAGAAATTCAACATCGCTTGCCTGCTGAACCTGCTAGTACCTTAATGCCTTATTTTCAAGTTCTGTGGGAAATGTTCTCTCCCCAAGTATTTGGTGCATTGGGATTCGATGACAATTCCACATCAGCTTTCGATGACGAAGATGGACAATTTTCCCACTCATTATTTGGCTAATGGCTAACTTGTCAGAGAGGGTCTCTCAACCCAAAATTTTGCTGGGAAATTCGGAAATATTGTCTGCCAGCGTTGAAATATCAGTGTGACAACTGATTTTACTAGGACGCTGGTTTTTGTTCCTCAGTCGTACAAAGAAACAAAATACACTATTACTCAGCTAATGAGCAACCATTCACTTATTGCTACATTACTTAAACAAATTCTAGTTTTTATTGCTACTGAAATACTTTTTTTTTGGGAAAAAACCAATTGATTCTGTTAATGATATTGATTATTTTATGACTACCACTTTTATAATGCTGTAACGTTAATTTTTTGGCAAAAGCTTGGTCTTTTGTTCGATGATGTCAATATACAGCAAATAGGTGAATAATGTCAAATAAAAAATGGGCTGTGAAGCGGATCACTGTTAATCTCGCGGCACAAGAAGCAGAAAAACTCGAACAGTATTGTCGGCAAACAGGCAGACCGGCAACTGATATTATTCGAGAATTAATCCGGGGTTTACCAATTTTTGAGGAAGTGAAGGAAAAAAGTAGTATGAGTTGAGTAATATAGCCGACACCTACTTCAGTATCTATCTGTCACCACCGGAAATTTAAAATCAAGAAATTCCTATCCCGACCCAGTTACAATTTGTAAAGAAACTGAAAAGGAAGGACGGAATGCGTGTTGCAATCATCGGTGCGGGACTAGCTGGTCTAGCAACCGCTATAGATTTAGCTGATGCTGGGTGTGAAGTGGAAATTTTTGAGTCCCGTCCATTTGTGGGAGGTAAAGTCGGCAGCTGGATCGATGGAGAAGGTAACCACATTGAAATGGGGTTGCATGTATTTTTTGGGTGCTACTACGAGCTGTTCGACTTAATGAAAAAAGTAGGAGCGTTTGAGGATCTACTTCTCAAAGAACATACACACACCTTCATCAACAAAGGAGGAAAGACAGGGGCTTTAGATTTTCGCTTCGTCACAGGAGCGCCGTTCAACGGTTTAAAAGCATTTTTCACCACGTCCCAATTGTCATTACAGGATAAGGTGCAAAATGCGATCGCCCTCAGTACCAGTCCAATAGTCAGGGGTTTGGTGGATTTTAACGGCGCAATGAAGACTATCCGTGACTTAGATAGCGTCAGCTTTGCTGACTGGTTCAAACGTCACGGTGGTAGTGAGGGTAGCATTAAGCGGATGTGGAACCCTATTGCATATGCACTCGGCTTTATTGATTGTGAAAACATATCCGCCCGTTGTATGCTGACTATCTTTCAGTTCTTTGCTGCCAGAACCGAAGCCTCGGTGCTGCGGATGTTAGCGGGTTCCCCCCACGAATATCTACACAAGCCCATTCAGGAATACTTAGAAGCCAGAGGAACCAAAATTTACACTCGTCGCCGGGTGAGACAAATTGAATTTACCCAGGACGACGAGATAACTCGGATTACTGGCATGGTAATTGCTGATGGTGATACCGAACAAACTATCACCGCCGATGCCTACGTCGCTGCTTGCGATGTCCCTGGAATACAGCGCTTGCTTCCCCAGGAATGGCGTCACTGGCCTTTTTTTGATAATATCTACAAGCTCGATGCAGTACCAGTAGCAACGGTACAGTTGCGCTTTGATGGTTGGGTTACAGAACTGCATGATGCTCACAGGCGCAAACAGCTAGCTGAGGCTACAGGGCTGGATAATTTGCTCTATACACCCGATGCGGACTTCTCCTGTTTTGCCGATTTGGCGTTAACCAGTCCAAAAGATTATTACCGGGAAGGACAGGGGTCTTTGTTACAGTTGGTGCTGACACCAGGAGACCCGTTTATTAAGAAGAGTAATGAAGAAATTGCCCACCACGTCCTCAAACAAGTTCATGACCTGTTCCCTTCCTCACGGGAACTGAATATGACTTGGTATAGTGTGGTGAAGCTAGCACAGTCTCTCTACCGGGAAGCCCCTGGGATGGATGTTTACCGTCCTCAGCAAGCAACACCCATACCTAACTTTTTCCTCGCCGGTAGCTATACCCAGCAGGACTATATCGATAGTATGGAGGGGGCGACGATTTCCGGACGACGTGCTGCTAAGGCAATTTTGGATACTGTCAAGCAGTAGGGGTGACGGCACAAAAACCGCAAACAAGCGAAGGACGCAAAGAAAGAAATGTCAGACTGGTTGGAGCATAGCGTGCAGGTGGAGGTAGAGACTCCCATAGAATTAGTGTGGAGCCTCTGGTCTGATTTGGAACAAATGCCTCGCTGGATGAAGTGGATTGATTCAGTGAAGATACCGGAGGATAATCCAGATATATCGATTTGGAAACTCAGTACTGGCGGACTGGAATTTAGCTGGAAGTCCCGCATTCTTAATCTTATTCCTCATCAGATTATCCAGTGGGAATCGGTGGATGGTTTGCCCAACCGAGGTGCAGTACGCTTTTACGACCGCCACGGTAGTAGTATCGTCAAGCTGACGATCGCCTATGCTATTCCTGGGTTTCTGGGGAAAATTATGGATAACCTGTTCTTGGGACGGGTAGTTGAGTCTACCATCCAAGCAGACTTGGAACGGTTTAAAGAGTACGCTCTGAAGCAGGAAATGGGTAATGGGTAATGGGGCACACACTGATATCACGGATACACGGATGATGGAGGGGAATGGGTAATTGGTAAGACATGAATTTCCCCATGCCCCATGCCCCATCCCCAATACCCTATCCCCCATGCCCCACTTACCACGTCGGGTCGCTGAACAGATGAATTGTCAACTGTTCCCGTCCAGGGGGAACTGCACTGATGCAGGCGCGGATAACGTCGTCATTGTCTAGTTCGACAGTGCAAGCATGGCATGACCCCATGAGACAGCCCGTGGGAATAAATACCCCAGCCCGGTCGGCTACATCCAGGAGTGGTTCTCCGACTTCGGCATCAATCGTGACATCATCTGGCAAAAAGCGGACACGAACAGTCATGATTTAGACCTGACTAAGACAACAAAGGTGATAAGTCTATATTTGCCTCAACTTTGCTGGCAAGGTGATCTAAAATTCCTTCTCGTTGTTCTCGATAGTTGGAAACACCTGTAGGTAAGGATTTCAGTCCTCTCTGCTGCCGCAGGCGATTCAACCAAGCTCGACGCCAAGGACCGTTGTCAAAAATCCCGTGTAGGTAAGTACCCCACACTGATTGACACTGATCTACCATGCCAAGATTGGGGTCGTCAAACAAGGGGTGATATGCTGGGGGTTCAGTACTCGGCATATCCCCTAAGCGCGATCGCCCTTGATGGATTTCAAAGCCATTGACTGGCAAGCCCAATTGGGGAAAATTAGATGTTACTTGGCGCTGACGGGCGATTTTCTGGCCGGTAATTACGGTTTTGATGGGTAGGAGTCCCAAGCCGGGATAGCGTCCGGCTTGTCCTTCTATACCTTCTGGGTCGGCAAGTAGCTGTCCCAGCATTTGATAACCGCCGCAGATACCTAAAACTGTTCCCCCAGCGGCTGCGTAGTTTTGAATTGCTTCTGCCATACCAGTTCTTTGCAGTAGCAGCAAGTCAGCAATGGTGGTTTTCGTACCGGGGATAATTAGGGCGTCGGGGTGTCCCAAATCTTGTTTGGGGTTGAGGTATTTCACATTCACCGTTGGTTCTGACTCTAGGGGGTCAAAGTCGGTGAAGTTAGAAATACGCGGTAACCGGATGACAGCAACGTTGAGTTCCGTTTGGGATTTTTGGTGACGACGTTCTAGTAGATCCAGGGAGTCTTCCGCTGGGAAAATATCATCTATCCAGGGAATGACACCGACTACAGGAATCCCAGTCCGTTCTTCTAACCACTTGATACCAGGGTCTAGGATAGATTTTTGTCCCCGGAACTTGTTAATCACTACCCCTTTAACTAAGGCTCTTTCTTCTGGTTCTAGTAACTCTAGGGTTCCCACCACATGGGCAAAGGCGCCACCTCGGTCAATATCTACTACTAATAGAGTGGGTGCATTTAAATATTTCGCTACCCGCATATTTGTCAGGTCGCGGTGCTTGAGGTTGATTTCTGCTGGACTACCTGCCCCTTCACAGACTATCAAGTCAAATTCTGACCCCAGATGCTGTAGAGATTCTTCAATTGTTCGCCACCCCATGTCAAAATATTGCTCGTAGTAATCTGTGGCGCTGACTCTACCAACAGGTCTACCTTTAATAATTACTTGAGAAGTCATATCCCCTTGGGGTTTGAGTAAAATTGGGTTCATTTCTACCCAAGGTACAACACCCGCAGCCCAAGCTTGTACTGCTTGAGCGTAGCCGATTTCGCCACCAGATGGGGTAACATAGGCATTTAACGCCATATTTTGACCTTTAAAAGGTGCAACTCGCCAGCCACGTCGCGATAACATCCGACAAATAGCAGCAGTTATTAATGTTTTACCAGCGTGGGATGTGGTACCCACTACCATAATTGCTTTCATAATTAGTTATTAGCTTTACAAGAGTTCGGTAAGGTGTGAGGAGGGAGCTATTACACAAATAGCAATTTAAAATAATTAAGCGCTATTAATGTTGCTGTAGTTTAGTTTATTGTGCCCATCTTGGTGTGAGTGCTAACTGTTTGAGTCCACCACTCCTCTAGAGACGTTCCGGGGAAAGTCTGTAGCTCAGTCTTGTAGATACCTTCCGGTGGAAAGTCTATACCTGATTCCTGAGTGGGGGTAGATGAAAATTAGCGGTTTTTCCTCAGTCAGACAGCACGCAGTTAGTTGCTCACCAACTACTAAAAGGGTAGTCTAAACCAGCGATTGACAGCATTAAGGAAGCGATCGCTCCCTGTGGGAGGACGCCAATTTTGTCCCTGATATTGGTCTAGTATTTGTCGTCCTAGGGGGGTGAGCCGAAAGCTATCTGTAATTCCCTGTCCATCTACTTCTCGTCGCAATACACCTACTTGGATTAACCATACTAAGGAATTATCTACTGCTAACTCCGACAAGGGACGTTTGCTGTATCCCTTTTGGACACCTGCATTCAGAGCTATTTCCCCCAAGGCCACACTATGGGAGCGCATGGCTGTAAATAGGCTCTTGTTGAAAGGCGAACATACTAAAGCACGCTCGGCTCGTTGTAGGGTTTGCTGGGGATAGGAAAATGGTTTCAGGCTGCTAGAATCTATAACTGACATCTTGATAATTTTGATACAGGGTTAAGCTGCTTCTTTATCGTAGCTTATGTATTCTATATCACACAATTTCTTTACTGTACTCTGTAGTTCAACTTAAAACGGATGATGAGCTATAGCTTTGTAGGAGAAGTTTTCTATTGCTAGCAATGATTATTTGACTCTTGTCTGTTGATAGTAGCCAATTTACATGAATCATGTATTTACAAGTTTTGAGTTAGTAATTAGCTGAAATAATTTTTACTTTTTTAGCAATCAAATATGCTACATTCACTTTTGGTTAATTCATCACAAAGCCTCTCAACTGTTTATTTATTTCTAAGTTTACTATTATAAATTATTGTAAAATCTCAAAGCATCAAAAAAATTAACGAGGAATAAGCAAGTATGCCCCTAGCAGTTGGAACTGATGCACCGCAATTTACGGTCAAAGATACGAATGGTAACACTGTATCTTTGTCTGATTTTGCTGGCAAGACGGTAGTACTATATTTTTATCCCAAGGATGACACTCCCGGCTGCACCAAGCAAGCATGTAGTTTCCGCGATGCTCAAGCAGATTATCAGAGTAAAGATGTGGTTGTTTTAGGTGTGAGTGCTGATGATGAAGCCTCCCACCAAGCCTTCACGTCCAAATATAATCTGAATTTCCCCCTATTGGCTGACACCGACAAATCCTTAATCAAGGCTTACGATGTCGATGGTGGTGGCTACGCTAAACGGGTTAGCTACGTGATTGATGGTAATGGTAAAATTACCCACGTTGATGCTAGCGTTAATACCGCTACCCACGCCCAAGATATTTTAGCTGCCTTGGGTCTGTAATTACCTACAGACGCGATATATCACATCTTTATCGCGTCTGTAGATATTTAATTTATTCAATTACCTGACGGCTGGGTTGCATTATTTGGCTGAGAAGGTACAGCAGGTGGTTGAGAATTCAGCATTTGCTGTCGTCTTTGCAAAAAATTGTTAGCTTCTTCATCAATTTGTTGTCTTTGAGCAGCAGGATCTAGAACTTTATTGTTACTATTCACACGATTGATTAACTCCATCAACCCTCCGATAGGTGTACTGTCATTTTCAGCAGACCAGGGGTTGTTTGTCGTCTGTCCGGTATAGTTATTTTCCAACTGGTCGGCAGAGGGATTAGCGAAAGCTGCATTCAGTATAAACACGTTAGTTGCAGCAATACTGGCAACACTCGTGACCATAATTATCGTAACTTGGGACAAGGATATTTTCATTGTATTTTCACCTCTATAGAAGGTACTGGGCGGGGTTTCCCCGCCCCTACAGTATTAATTATGCAAGACTACGACGCAGTAAGGATTGAATACTCAGTAATGCTACGAGGGCAAAACCTAGTAATACCAACAACGCGCTACCAAAGGTAAAGGTAGCAAAGGGAGCTTGCATGACTACACTACCTAATCCCCAATCTGCGTGGGTATACAAATAGCGAATGGGTTCAATAGCGTAGCTCAGGGGATTGAGGCTGGCGACAACCTGCAACCAAGTAGGCATGAAGGATAAGGGTGCTAACGCTGTGCTGGCAAATAACAGCGGTAGGTTGGTAACAAAAATTACGGCGATTAATTCGATGTGTCCGGGTAAAGCAAAGGCTAAACCCAGACTAATTGCAGTCACACCCAGGGCTAGGAGGAAAACAATCAAGGCGATCGCACCCAAACCAGCCGCATCTGGTAAACCTGCACCTAAAAATGCAGCAGCGGCAACAATCACAGCGGCTTGCAGCAAACTTTGAGAAATAATAAAGATTGCTGAAGCCAGAACAATCGAATAGCGGGATGCTAAAGGTGCTACCAGTAAGCGATTCAAAAAGCCAAACTCACGGTCAAACATTACTGGTAAACCAGCGTTCAGCGCTCCAGCAAAGGCAGTAAAGACAATTACTCCAGCACTGAGAAATTGTGCGTAGGAAGGAGTACTGCCAAACAGTCCTTTGGGGGCATTTTGAAACAAAGCCCCAAACAGCACCAGCCACATCACCGGCTGAATAATACCAGCAATTAAAGTGGAAGGACGGCGTTGGAGTTGAATAAACAAGCGTTTGGTTAAGGCTAACGTCTCTTGCACCAACTCAGCAAAAGCATTAGGTGCAGCATCAGCGTAAGCTTGAGGAGCCACTGCTTGCTGCCAGTTAATCTCTGATTTTGGAGGTAGTACAGTACCACTCATAGGAATTTGGGTAATGGGAATGGGGAACTCTTAACAGGGAACTCTTAACAGGGAACAGGGAATGGGTAATAGGTTAGGACTTACGCAACTGGCATATCACTTTGTTTGTAGTAAGCGCTTTAGCGCTTATTTTAAGCACTGAAGTGCTTACTACGAAATAAAAATTTACTTTTAACTGTGACAAGTAGCTTTAGTCCTATAGGTAATAGGGAATAGGTTTTTCCCATTACCCATAACCCATTACTCATTACCCCGTGCCTATTTCTTCATCTGTTGCTTGCGTTCTGCCTTTTCATCGCGTTTACCAGCTGCTTCTAATTCTGCATCCATGAGGGTGCGTCCAGTTGCGGCTAGGTAAACATCATCGAGGCTGGGACGAGATTGGGCGATACCAAACACGGGTAAACCCGCGTTATTGAGGGATTTCTGGATGGAAATCAGGTTGTCGTTTTGCGGTGTTACCACCAAATTTAGGGAGTTACCCTGAGCGTTATTGATAATTACTTCTTGCACAAAGGGCAAAGATTTGAGCAAATCTTTAGCTTTTTCGGCTTCTTCGGTGGGGGAAAACTCGCGGATACGTAAAGTGATGCGATCGCCCCCGACTCTATCTTTCAACTGGGAGGGTGTACCCGTGGCTATCACCACACCTTGATCAATAATCGCTACCCTGTCAGCTAAGGCGTCAATTTCTTCCAGGTAATGGCTGGTAATTAATACGGTAGTTCCCGCTTCCCGCAGTTTCCGCAGGAATTCCCAGACAACAAACCGGCTTTCAATATCCAGTCCCACGGTGGGTTCATCCAACACCAACACGTCGGGAGCGTGGAGTAACCCTGCAGCTAAGTCGAGGCGTTTCTTTAAACCACCGGAATAGGTACCAGTCTTTTTATCGGCGTATTCTTGCAAGCCGAGTAATGTCAACACCGTATCGATGCGCTGCTTTTGCACCCCCTTGGGGAGATGATACAGCGCCGCTTGTAACTGCAGAAGTTCTCGTCCCGTGAGGATTTTATCTAAAGCCACTTCCTGTGCGACGTAACCTAGCCGTTGTCTAGCGGCTTTGGGGTTAGCGATAACACAAATGCCAGAAACTTCGATTTTTCCCGCATCTGGCGTGGTGAGGGTACACAAGGCACGGATAGTAGTGGTTTTTCCAGCACCGTTGGGACCGAGTAAACCAAAAATTTCTCCGGGTTCTATCTGAAAGGATACGTCCTTAACGGCTGCAACCGAACCGTAGCTTTTTTTGAGATTTTCTATTAAAACGGCGGGCGCCATGACAGCTTATCCCTAAATATACAAATTGCAACAATGTCTATTTCTATTTTAGGGGAATCGGCACGACACGGATTTGGTGGCGGATGCACGGATGGTTAGGACATACGCAAAAAAACAGCGAAATATTGATTCTTTCGTAGGGGCACAACACTGTTGTGCCCCCACATACGTGGATGTTGCTTTTTTGGCTCGCCAGCTACAAATGGAAAGGATTAAGCGTCAGCTGCCAAGGAAAGCTGTGCGCGCAACAAAAATCAGTCATCTGGTGCGTTACGCTGTCGCTAACGCACCCTACAGCAGTTTGCGTTCTTCTTTGCGGCTTTGCGTCTTGGCGCGAAACAAAAATTACGGTTCAGCACTCAGGACTAAAGCATCAACACTCAAAACCTGGTCAACTGTCAACACTAACTCTGGAAAAACATGAGAAATAATTTGCTCATTATTCCGGAAAATAGCTTCCTCATAAAACCCCTCTACCCAAGAGAAAACCGTCACACCAGGGGGATAATTAGGGTCATTTTCTAGGAAATCTACCACCCAATATTCCGGAACTTCTAGGATATTGTATTCCGCCCGTTTGCGCCGGTGGTCAAGAAGTTTCGTATCTTCACTGACTACTTCCACTACCAGTAGGGGTGCGGAATCAACTAAAACTGCTGTATAGTCGAGGATTTCTTGCCACTGTTGTGTTGTCACCACAGTAACATCAGGAATTCTTGTAGTCACTCTACTCCCTGCTTGGGGAACTTGCACCCCAATAGCAGCTTGTTTGCATACCCAAGCTAAACCTAAACGCTCAATTTCTGAGCGAAATTCATCATTGAGAAATTCAGTAATTGCAGCATGTCTACCAGTAGCTGGTAACTTCTCTACTAAATCCCAGTTGACCCACTCGTAGTACTGTCCATCCTCGCTCGTGAGATTGTCGTGAAAATTATAGAGACGTCTTTCCGGTACCATACTCATGGCGATCGCCCCCTCACAAAATTAAGTAATCTAAAGTTTAAAGGGGTATAGGGGGCACAAGGGAACCGGGATAAAGCTGTAATAAGGGAGACAGGGGAATGGGGACGCTTGGACTGGGGACTAGGAAAGAAATTATCCCCAATCCCCACTACCTCTAACTACGCTGCTAAGTCGGGGAAAACCTCCTGTACCGCTGGATGAACGATGCGATGGTTTTTGACGTTCACACCCCTAGCTAATGCTGCGTTCATTCCCAAGGCTTCGATTCCTCGATTTGCCAAGAGCAGGACGTAGGGTAAAGTACTGTTATTCAGTGCTTGTGTAGCTGTCCAAGGTACAGCCCCTGGCATATTGGGGACGCCATAATGGACTACACCTTCTTCTGTATAAACTGGGTTAGTGTGGGAAGTTGGGCGTAATGTTTCTATACAACCGCCTTGGTCAACTGCGACATCCACTATTACAGCACCGGGATGCATTTGTTTGACTAGTTCCCGTGATACTAGGATAGGTGCGCGGCGTCCTAAAACTAATACTGCACCGATGAGCAAGTCTGCTTCTCTGACTGCGGCTTCAATGTTGGCTGAGTTACTGTAAAGCAGTTCTACTCTAGAGCCAAATAGGGTTTCGAGATAGGATAATCGTTCTACATTTACATCTAATATCTGTACCGAGGCACCCATACCCACGGCTATTTTCGCCGCTTCCGTACCCACCACACCACCGCCTAAAATCACTACTTTACCCGGTTTTACGCCAGGTACACCGCCCAATAGCACTCCTCTACCGCCTGCGGGGCGTTCCAGGAACCTGGCTCCAAATTGTACCGCTAAACGACCGGCAATAACGCTCATCGGGGTGAGCAAAGGTAATTTATTATTACCATCTTGTTCTACCGTTTCGTAGGCGATCGCCGTGATGCCACAGTCAATTAAATACTCCGTTAATCTGCGGTCTGCTGCCAAGTGTAAATAAGTAAACAGTAGCTGGCTTTTTTGCATGAATTGATACTCTGCTGGCAGCGGCTCTTTGACTTTAACTACTAGCTCTTGATTCCATGCTTCTTGCTGAGTAACAATTTCCGCCCCTGCTTGCCGATACTCTTCATCCGTAAATCCCGCACCATTACCTGCTTGCGTTTCTACAAATACTGTGTGACCGTTTTCTTGCAATACCCGCACGCTAGAAGGACTCAAACCCACGCGAAACTCTTGGTCTTTGGTTTCCTTGGGAACGCCTATTTCCATTTGTCGCCTCTTATGATAGGTCCTGTTCATAGCTTAAGTCTGACAGCTTTATACCCGCCACTCTGTCGCGGATTATGCAGATTGGGGGATGGGGGATTGCAGTCGTATATCCGCCTTATCCATGTGGTGCTTGACGATTACCTAATGTTTTTTACAATATATAAAGGTAGGTAAATAAATGTAAATTGATGTTTTAGCGCTAGTATTGTTTCTACAGTCTGGCAGTGAGAACGTCCTAACTAGTAAAGAGGTTTTGTATCATGACATCACAAACACAGCCTACAACCACACCCAGGCTAGAGGAGCCAAAATTTGGCTTTAATGAATATGCTGAGCGTTTAAATGGTCGTGCAGCGATGATTGGCTTTCTAATGATGGTGGTGATTGAATACGTTACCCATCAAGGTGTACTATCTTGGCTAGGTCTAAGATAAGTCGAAAATTAATACGGAATAGCAACTGCTAAGGTAGTAGTAAAAGAGTAGCAACCAGCTGGGACTCCCGGCTGGTTATAGTCTTAGGTCTTAAGATTAGAAGTAAGTTATAGCTAAACAGGAATACACCACGCTGTGATGAATGTTGGATTGACTCGGTTTATTAAATCAGCTTATCGGAGAGAACCAATCCCTAGTACTTTAATCACGATGGGGTTAGTGGAAGCGGTAATTGGTGGCTTTGATTACAAATGGTCACTGTTTACTTTTGGTTTACTTAGTGCAGGTGTAGCGTTAGGATGGCGGTGGTGGATGATCCAACAGCGTCAACCCTTAGCGGAAGAACAACCCGTAGTGCAACAATATTTGCTACCTCATTCTTCTAGTTCTAATACAGCGTTACCCATGCTAAGTATGACTAAGAAAAAGCCTCCCTATTAATGGTCATTGGTCATTGGTTTATATTCATGACTGGGGACTGGGGGACTTTAGCAACTAGTAAAATTGAGGAATGATAATTGAGCAGTATGGGCAGAGGTAGGGGTATCGCTGTGCTTCGCCCTGGCATTATCCTATTAGTTACGGCAGTGCTTGGCTGGACTTTTTTGAGTGGAGAAAGGGCTATTTTTGCTCAGGTTCGTGCGGAGACGGAATTTACACCCCCTTCTCCTCCCAGCAACAGCTTTACTAATCCACAACTGGTTTACAGCATCACCGAACATTCGGGAACGGTGACATCCCTTACCTTCAGTCCCGATAGTACAATTCTAGTGAGTGGTGGTGGCGATAATGACACGAGAATTGGCTTGTGGAACACCCTAACCGGGAAAAGAGCGGGGATTATCCGCAAAGCGCACAGTCAGGCTGTAGAATCGCTGGTAATTTCGCCGGATGGTCAAACTCTAGTTAGTGGTAGTGATGACAACACGATTAATCTGTGGAACCTGAAGACAAATAAATTTACCCGTGCTTTTCACGAACATACCGCCAATGTGTTGTCACTGGCAATGACACCGGATAATAGAATTCTTGCTAGTGGTGGGTTAGATGGGGTACGTTTGTGGGATTTGCAACAACAGCGTCCCTTGGCTAGGGTAGTCAGGTTTGATAATTTGGTGCATACCTTGGCAATTAGTCCTGATGGTAAAACTTTAGCTACAGGTGATGCTAAGGGGGTAATTAAGCTGTGGGATTTGAATACTGCAAGGTTAATTCGTACAGTCGCAGGAGCGCATTCTAATATTATCAGCGATGTGGCTTTTACACCAGATGGTAATACCCTAGTCAGTGCCAGTCGCGATCGCACCATTAAACTTTGGAATGTGAATAATGGTAGACTTACTCGTACCTTGAGAGGTCATAGTAATTGGGTGAGTGCGATCGCTATTAACCCCCAAGGTAATACCCTAGCTAGTGCTGGTAGAGATGGAATTATCCTGTGGAATTTACCTACTGGTCAGTTATTAAATAAACTGCCTGTACAAGATTGGGTGAGTGCGATCGCGTTTAGTCCGGATGGTAAAATGCTTGCTAGTGGGGGATTTGATAGAACGATTCGGGTTTGGCGGGGTAATTAGAAGGTTTGTTTTATGTTTATAAGAAATCTCAATATTAATTCGCTTTGCGTTTAGCAAGAGCAAGATATCAGATTTACTGACCATTTTTGTGTAAATGGTGATGCTCTGGATTTTGAAGCCGAAGGCTAAGATAA
>Ga0114939_10000782_pt1 | contig 26234 bp, 25 predicted proteins | sample AshMeaCrysSpring_FD_87196 | JGI IMG/M metagenome (GOLD analysis project Ga0114939, IMG submission 87196) | Groundwater microbial communities from Big Spring, Nevada to study Microbial Dark Matter (Phase II) - Ash Meadows Crystal Spring | ecosystem: Environmental > Aquatic > Deep subsurface >...
CTACGCGGCGGATCCGGCCTTCCTGCACGAGGCGCAGTACGGAACCACGGCCTCGCACGAGGCGGACATGTACGGCGACTTCATCCCGCCCGCCGAGCCCGCCGGCCACACCCAGGGCGACCTCGAGGTCGACGCCGCGATCGCCGAGGTGGTCGCTGAGGCCGAGGCCCTGGTCGTCGGGGTGGCCGAGTCGGAGGCGGGGGAGAGCGCGTACGCCCGGCTCACGACCGAGGAGCGGGTGCAGAGCGACGACGTCATCCTCGACGAGCTGCTCGCCCTCGTCCTGGAGAAGAACGCGTCTGACCTGCACCTCACCACCGGCGCCCGGCCGTCCATTCGCCTGCACGGCGATCTCAGGCAGCTCGATGAGTACCCGGTGCTCACCCCGCCCGTGATCCAGCGGGTCATGTACTCGGCGATCACCCAGCGCCAGCGGGAGAAGTTCGAGGAAGAGCTCGAGCTCGACTTCGCGTACTCGCTGCCGGGCAAGGCCCGCTTCCGGGTGAACATCTACCGGCAGCGGGACGCACTCGGCGCCGCGTTTCGATTGATCCCCTTCGAGATCAAGAAGCTCGAGGAGCTCGGCATGCCGCCGAGCGTGAACAACCTGGCCCAACTGCCGCGCGGCTTCGTCCTGGTCACCGGGCCCACCGGATCCGGGAAGTCCACCACGCTGGCGTCCCTGCTGGACCTGGCCAACCGCACGCGCAACGACCACATCATGACGGTCGAGGACCCGATCGAGTTCCTGCACCGCCACCGCTCCTGCCTGGTCAACCAGCGCGAGGTGGGGGAGGACACGAAGTCGTTCGGCAACGCCCTCAAGCACGTGCTGCGGCAGGACCCGGACATCATCCTGGTCGGCGAGATGCGCGACCTGGAGACGATCTCGGTGGCGCTGACCGCCGCCGAGACCGGCCACCTCGTTTTCGCCACCCTGCACACGCAGGACGCCGCGCAGACGATCGACCGCGTCATCGACGTCTTCCCCTCGCACCAGCAGGAGCAGATCCGGGTGCAGCTCGCGAGCTCGCTGCAGGGGGTCGTCTGCCAGACCCTGTGCAAGACCGCCGACGGCCGTGGCCGGGTCGTGGCCGCCGAGGTGCTGTACGCGACGCCGGCGATCCGCAACCTGATCCGCGAGGGCAAGACCCACCAGATCTACTCCGCCATGCAGGCGGGCGCGCAGCACGGCATGCAAACGATGGACCAGCACCTGGCCGACCTGGTGAAGGCCGGCCGCATCACCTACGAGCACGGCCTCGAGAAGTGCCACCACGTCGAGGACTTCAACCGGCTGTTGGCCAAGTAGAGAAGGCAGACGACCATGGCGGCGACGCTCACGTACCAGTACTCGGTCCGCGACAAGGCGGGCAAGATCGTCCAGGGCAAGATCGAGGCGGACTCACCCGCGGCCGTGGCCTCCAAGCTGCGCGGCATGGGCTACGCGCCCGTCTCGATCACCCAGGCCAACGCCGGGATGCAGAAGGAGCTGAGCATCCCGGGTTTCGGCAAGAAGAAGGTGAAGCTCAAGGAGCTCGCCGTCTTCTCGCGGCAGTTCGGCACGATGATCAACTCGGGGCTGTCCTTGCTGCGCTCGCTGACCATCCTCGAGGAGCAGACCGAGAACAAGCGCTTTGCCGAGGTGATCGGGCAGTGCCGGCAGGACATCGAGGTCGGGCAGTCCCTGTCGAACGCCCTGGCGAAGCACCCGGATGTCTTCCCGCCGCTGTTCACCAACATGACCCGCGCCGGCGAGGTCGGCGGGTTCCTCGACTCGGTGCTGCTGCAGATCGCGGAGAACTACGAGGCCGAGGTCAAGCTCCGCGGCAAGGTCAAGGCCGCCATGACGTACCCCATCGTGGTGTTCGTCATCGCCATCCTGGCCGTGATCGCGATGCTGCTCTTTGTCGTGCCGACGTTCGCCGGGCTCTACGACTCCCTCGGCGGCACGTTGCCGGCGCCGACGCAGTTCCTCGTCTTCCTCAGCGACATGCTGAAGACGCTCTTCCCGCTCATCGTCGTCGGGCTGATCGCGTTCGTGATCGTCTGGGGGAAGATCAAGCGCAACCCGAAGGTCCGCAACTTCGTCGACCCGCTCAAGCTCAAGATGCCGGTCTTCGGGCCGCTCTTCCAGAAGATCGCGCTGGCCCGCTTCGCCCGCAACCTCGGCACCATGATCCACTCGGGCGTGCCGATCCTGCAGAGCCTGGACATCGTCGCTGACACCACCGGCAACGTGGTCCTCGGCCGCGCCATCCGGGACGTGCAGGAGAGCGTGCGCACCGGCGAGTCGCTCGCCCGACCGCTGGTGAACCACCCGGTGTTCCCCTCGATGGTCGTGCAGATGATGTCGGTCGGCGAGGACACCGGCGCGCTGGACGCCATGCTGCACAAGATCGCGGAGTTCTACGACCAGGAGGTCGAGTCGACCACCGAGTCGCTGACCGCCCTCATCGAGCCGCTGATGATCGCCGTGCTGGGCGGGCTGGTGGGCGCGATGATCGTCGCTCTCTACATGCCGATCTTCAAGATCTTCGACCTCATCCAGCCGTAGGGCGGATCGGGGCCCCCGGGGTGGGGCGACGAGTTGGGGGCGGGCCGAGCATTCGGCCCGCCCCGGCCTCGTGCGTGAGCCACTTGCCGCCGGACTGAGCCATTCCTGCTTGATCAACAACGGGGTTGCGGGCCCCGCCCCCCTTGGGGTTGATCAAGCAGGAATGGCGGCCCTCTTGGGGTTGATCAAGCAGGAATGGCGGCCCTCTTGGGGTTGATCAAGCAGGAATGGCGCAGGGATTGCTCGGGGCTGTAACGGGATTGTGATCTTCGGTGCTCAAGTGCGGGGCCGGCCGGACCGAAGTTGTCCTTGTCAACGAGCTGCACCGGCCAGACAAAGGCAAACCCGCCGCGAGGCGGGGACGCAAAGCCAGGGGGCTCCCTTCGGGGAAGCCAGCCCAGCTACCTCGGCCGGTCCGCCCCCCGAGATCCGGGAGTCGGGCCGCCTAGGACCAGACCGAGGCGGCTCACTCATCGACCTTCCGGAAGGGGAGGACCGCAGATGCTCACTCGCATCCGCAAGGCCCAGGAGAACAACGAGGGCGGCTTCACGCTCATCGAGCTCCTCGTGGTCATGATCATCATCGGCATCCTGGCCGCCATCGCCATCCCGACGTTCCTCTCCCAGCGGGAGAACGGCTGGCGCGCGGCCCTGAAGTCCGACCTGAAGAACGCAGCGGTTGGTGCTGAGTCGTACGCGACCAACACCTCCAACGGTTCGTACGCCGGCCTCACCGTCGCACTCATCCAGGATGAGGTGGGTACCGGCACCGCCGACATCACCCTCACCGTCCAGGACGCCAGCGACACCGCGTACTGCGTCTCCGCCGAGCACGCCAGCATCCCCGGCGAGATCTGGTACTTCGACAGCGACACTGGTGTTCCGCAGAACACCGGCTGCGTCTGATCCAGTCCCTACCACGCCTGAGGGGCGGCTCCCACCCGGGAGCCGCCCCTCACGGGCGTATCGAGCGCCGGTCACCGCCTGCCGGTGACGTCGGCCGTTACCGAAACGTGTCGGTCCGCCCTCAATCCGCGCCACGCCGGTTCCGATAGACATCGCATGGACACCCACCTGCCTTCCGGGCGGAGCGCCGCGGCGCCCGGCGACGCGCGCCCCCGCGGCCCAGCACCGCCCCTCCGTGATGCCCGCCAGGGCCTCGACGCCGGCTTCACCCTGATCGAGCTGCTGGTCGTGATGATCATCATTGGCATTCTCGCCGCCATCGCGATCCCCACCTTCCTCAATCAGCGTGAGAACGCCTGGCGGGCCGCGGTCAAGAGCGACGTCAAGAACGCCGCCATCGCCGCCGAGTCCTGGGCGCTGAACACCGGGGGTGGCGTCTACACCGGCCTCACAGACGCCATCGTCGTCGACGAGGTCGGCGAGGGCTCCGGCGACGTCGCCGTCTCTGTCGACCTGGTCAACATCACCCCCACCTACGTCTGCATCGAGGCCGAGCACGCCTCATTGCCTGGCGAGGTGTGGAGCTATGAGAGCAGCACCGGGTTGATCTCCTCTGGGCCCTGCTAGCCGCCCAGTGCCGCCCGCGGCCCCGCCCCCGGACCCATCGTCCGGCGGCGGGGCCGCTTTCGTGCGGCATCGGCGCCCATGCCCGCTCAAGTCGGACCTCCGCGACGCCGACAACACCCGCATGAGGGGCCTGAGGACTGGCGTGTTCCGTCGTACTCCTGGGCGGGGTGACGCCGGCTTCACCGTGGTTGAGGTGGTCGTGGCGATCACGATTGCCGGCTTTGTGTTTCTCTCCATGGGCCTGGCGACCATCGCCGCCATGAAGGGGACGCTCACGGCCAGGCAGAGCCAGCTTGCGGTGGACATGGCGACCCAGGGGCTGGAGCGGGTCCGCGCCCTGGGATACGCCGATGTCACCTTGGTGACGGGCGACTCCACCCTGGGAGTCGACCCGCGCATCGTCTCGGGGGACCGCTTCGATCCCGGGACTGGCACCGCCGAGGCCTTGGTGCTGTCGTCGGTCGGCACCCTCGACCCGCACCTCGAGGTCGTGGCGAAGAACTCGGTGGACTACTCGATGTGGACCTATATCACCGTGCCGGCCGGGGCGACGACCGACGTCAAGCGCGCGACCGTGGTCGTCACGTGGCCGCAGGGGGGGCAGATCCGGGAGAAGCGGGTGTCCACGTTGGTCACCCAGACCCGCCGGGGCCTGCCGCTGCCGCGGTTCCAGTTCACCACCGTGTCCGCTGCCTCGGTCACCCAAGGGCCCTCGACCCAGGTCGTCTACGGCTTCCGGATCAAGAACTACGGGGCCCGCGACGCCTGGAACATCTCGACCGCCAGCGGCCTCACATGGACCTACTACCTGGACGCGGACAAAGACGGCGCGCTCGACGCCAGTGAGACGACCGAGCTGGCGGACAGTGACGCCAACGGCGCCAAGGACACCGGCGCCGTCGCCGTCAACGGCGAGCGCTACTTCCTGGCCGTCGCCACCGCCCCCGGCACCGTCGGCGGCCCGACCACCCACTCCTTCACCCTCACCTCGGCCGCGCAGCCGTCGGCACCGAGCGCCTCGCAGACGCAGCCGGTCTCGCTCACCACGTCGGATGCGGCCCCGCCTGTCCCGTCGCCGACACCGACCGGTTCTCCCTCGCCCACCCCGAGCCCCACACCAACGGCTGCCTCGCCGACCCAGTCGCCGTGGCCGCTGCCGATCGCCACCTGCTCGTCGCCTCCGTGCACCCTGTCCACGGTCTACTGGCTTCACGAACTGCCCTTGGGCAGCCACGCCAACAACGGTTCCAACACCTCGTCCTTCGGCCCCAGCTCGGTGCTGCAGTCGGCGGCCCACGACTACTCCGTGGGCAAGCCCGGGGCGCTCGGCCGCTACCTGGACGACGGGGGCGCACTGCTCAGCGACAGCAACCCCGACAAGGTCGGGGACTGGCGGATGCAGGCGCCGGCGAAGATCGACTTCAAGGCCGGGCGGGCGATCGCGACGCTCTTCGTGGCGTGCCTCACCGGATCCGGGCCGCTGACGGTGAATGTCGCCATCGGACAGTCGGGGGGCACCTCTCTCGACAGCTTCACGTCCCGTGGGACGGGCACCGCCACGCTGCTGGAGTGCACCACCACGTTCCAGCCGCTCGTGGTCCCGGTGACCGTCACTGATTTCACGGTGACCAACAACAAGTACGCCGTCCTACGGGTGACGACCCCTGGTGGCTCGCCGGATGTGCGGGTCGGCTACGACTGGGACTCGGCCTCGTCCTCGGTGGTGATCCCGCAATGATCGCCGCGAACCTCCTCCGATCGATCCGGGCCAGGCTGCGCGGTCATGCTGGGGCAGATGCCGGCGTGACCCTCGTGGAGCTCTCGGTCGCGATCTTCTTGTTCGGGATCGTCTCGACGATGTTCTTCACCGCCTTCGCCGTCACCGGGCGCACGTTCACCAGGGTGGATGACGAGTCGACCGGCCTCGCCGACGTCCGCAAGGTGTCGGAGCGACTCGGCCGTGACATCCGCAACGCCCGGGGTGTCGACGCCGGCGCCACCGCCAGCAAGCTCGTCCTGTGGATCGACTCCAATTCCGACTACCGCCGCAGCGCCGATGAGTCGGTGACGTGGGAGCTGCGCACCATCGCAGGTGACGCGGACCACTTCGATGTGATCCGCAAGCAGGGCGCGGAGACCGAGGTGATCGAGGCGCGCAGCCTGGTGAGCGAGATCGCGTTCGAGTACGACCTGCCGGCGCCCGCGACCCAGGTCGTGGCGACCACCCTGAACTACGACGCTTTCGCCGGGACCGGAGCCGCTCAGCGCACCCTTTACTTCGCCGAGCGGCTGCGCAATGCGGGCGAGGTCTGAGATGAGCCGAGGAGAGGACGAACCGATGAAGGGTCTGACGTGCCGGTGGACCAGGTGGCGCGGCTCCGCCGCCGATGACCAGGGAATCGCGCTCTCCATGGTGTTGCTCATCACGGTGGCCATCTCGGGCCTGATCGCGGCCATGGTGATTATCGGGACGGGGGCGCTGCGCTCCTCGACCGGGCATGCCAAGTTCGACCAGTCGCTGGCAGCCGCGGAAGCCGGGATCGACTCGCTCCTATCGGAGCTGCAGGCCGACCAGGCGTTCACCAACGCTGGGTCGGTGCCCTCGTCGTGGGCGACCGCGCCACCGACCGAAGCGGAGGAGCAGGCCTGGGCGCGGGCCGCGATCCTCGCCCAGGACTCATCGGCGGTGCAGGACGCCGGCGTCGGTGAGTACGTAGCGATCAAGCCGGCCGGCTGGAACGCGGTCTACGCGATGGGGTGGTCGCCGAGCAAGGCCGCCCCCAACGCGACGGCCCGGCTGATCAAGGCCGAGTACCTCTTCGCGCCGTACAAGCCCGGCAACGCGATTCTCACCTCGGGCAACCTGGCCTTCTCGTCCAGCGTCACGGTCGACGTCTCCACCGGCTTCGTCGACGCCAAGGCCAACGTCCACACCAACGGCGAGGCCGCCGGCACCGGCTGCTCGCAGACGGTCAACGGCACGGTCACCTCCAGCGGCGCGTACGGCGTCTGCGGCTCGGTCGGCGACACCGGATCAGGGGGAGGGTTCCCACTGGAGGACGTCCCGCTGGTTGACCCCCGCTTCGTCTACAACACCTACGCCTCGGTCTACGCGGACGACGCGCTCGGCCCGGACTTCCAGTGGTACGACCTGTGCTACGACGGCAAGGTCCGGCGTCCGGGCGGCGTCGGGAGCGCCCCCTGCACCGGCGATGAGCTGGCGGACCTCGAGGCCGGCGGGACCTACCGAGGGTGGTCGTACGCGGATGGGTCCGGCACGACCGCACCCATCTGGACGATGGATTCGACCACCTGGGGCCCCGGCATCTACTACGCCTACCAGTCCGACGCGGTGATGGACCGGAATACGACGGTCGCCCGCGCAACCGTGCTTGCCGAGGGCGACCCCAACGGCGGCCCGACATCTCGATGCCAAATGAAGGGCGGCAGGATCACCGCCAAGCTCGTGAGCGTCCAGGCCGCGGCTCTCCCGGGGATCGTCTTCCTGGCTGACGACGACCTTGAGGTCACCTCGAACTTCGAGGGCGGTATCGGGTTGTTCGGCGCCCGCAACCAGGTCAAGCTGGAAACCTCGAGCAACGGCATCACCGGCACCGTCATCGCCAACGACACCTGCACGGCCGGCGGAGACCTCAACGAGGTCAAGAACGCCGTCATCAACTACGACCGCAACGTCGAGGTCCCGCTGCTCGACATGATCCGGACCACCCAGTGGCTGGAGCTGAAGTCCGGCGCCTGATCTCCCGCCGTCCACAGCCAGCCGCGTCGCTCCCGACTCGGCGGGCTGCGGGCGCCTAGGGTGGCGGCCGTGCCCGAGGTGCTGCCGTTCCTGATCGCGTTCTGCGGTGTGCTCGGCCTGATCATCGGGTCGTTCCTCAACGTCGTGATCTGGCGGGTGCCCCGCGGCGAGTCGGTGGTCTCGCCGCCCTCGCACTGCCCCGGCTGCGACGCGCCGATCGAGCCGCGCGACAACGTCCCGGTGATCTCGTGGCTGTCGCTGCGCGGCCGGTGCCGCCACTGCCACGAGCCGATCAGCCCGCGCTACCCGTTCGTCGAGGCCCTGACGGGGGTGGTCTTCGCCCTGCTGGCCTGGCACTTCGGCCTGGCCTGGGACCTGCCCGCATACCTCTACCTGGCCGCCGTGGGCATCTCGCTGTCCGCCATCGATCTGGATACCCACCGGCTGCCCAATGTGCTCACGCTGCCTTCGTACGGCGTGCTGGCGGTGCTCTTGCTGCTGCCGGCGGTGATCGACAGCCAGTGGGACGACTACCTGCGGGCGGCCCTTGGCGGGGCCGTGCTTTTCGCCTTCTACTTCTTGCTGGTCCTCGTCTACCCCAAGGGGATGGGCTTCGGCGACGTGAAGCTGGCCGGGGTGCTTGGCATCGCCCTGGGCTGGCTGGGGTGGGGCAGCGTGATCGTGGGCGGGTTCCTGGGCTTCCTTCTGGGCGCGATCGTGGGCGGCGGCATGATGGTGCTCGGCAAGGCGGGCCGCAAGAGCAAGATCCCGTTCGGCCCGTTCATGGTGGCCGGCGCGTTCCTGGCGATCTTCGCCGGCCAGCCGTTGGCGGACTGGTACCTCGGGCTGACCGGCCTGTAGCCCGCCGCGTCACCCGGTTGGCCTAGCGGCCCCCGCGAACCCTCAAGGGCCCCACCCTCCGCGCCGAATCCCTCCCTGACAAGCGCCCGACCCGGGCGCCGCATCGCGGTCGTAGGGACCGCCTCGCGGGAGGGATTCGCCGTGGCTGGACGGACTGCCATCGGTCTCGACATCGGGACCTCGGGCGTCAGGGCCGCCGAGCTCGCATTCGGCAAGGGGCAGGTGACCTTGCAGCGGTTCGGCCAGGTCGCGCTGCCGGAGGGCGCCGTCCGCGACGGCGAGGTCATCAACCCCGACCTCGTGGCGGAGGCCCTCAAGCAGCTCTGGGCCCACACCAAGTTCTCGGGCAAGAAGGTCGTCATCGGGGTCGCCAACCAGAAGGTGGTCGTCCGCCAGGTCGACCTGCCCTGGATGCCCCTGGACGAGCTGAAGAAGTCCCTGGGCTTCCAGGTGCAGGACTTCGTGCCCATGCCGGTGGAGCAGGCGGTGCTCGACTTCCACCCGCTGGAGGAGGTGGCCAACGCCTCCGGCGGCCGGATGATCAGGGGCCTGCTCGTGGCCGCGTCGCGGGACATGGTGATGAACTCCGTGCTCGCGGTGCAGAAGGCCGGCCTGGTCCCGACCATGGTCGACTTGTCCTCGTTCGCGGTGCTGCGCTCGCTGGCCCGCCCTGACCACCTCGGCCTTGACGGCCAGGCGGAGGCGCTGGTCGATGTCGGCGCCCGCGTCACCAACATCGTGGTCCACTCCGGCGGCGTCCCGCGCTTCATCCGCATCCTGCTGCTCGGCGGCCAAGACCTCACCGACGCCGTCGCCGAGCGCATGGGCGTCCCGCGCGAGCAGGCCGAGGCCGTCAAGCAAGAACTCGGCGTCTCGGGCTCTGGGGCCACCCTCGACCTGCAGGCCGCGGCCCGGGTCCTCGAGGGCTCCGTGGCAACCTTCGTCGACGAGGTCCGCGGCTCGCTCGACTACTACATGGCCTCCAGCGGGTCCGGCCCGCTGACGCGCCTCGTGCTCACGGGCGGCGGCAGCCGGCTCAACGGCCTGGCCGAGCGCCTCGCCGCCGCGACCCGCCTGCCTGTCGAGCAGGGCAACCCCATCGCTCCGCTGCAGGTCGGCGACACCGGCCTCAGCCCCGAGCAGATCCAGTTCGTTGAGCCGCTGGCTGTCGTGCCGGTGGGCCTGGCCCTCGGAGCCGTGTGATGTCCCTCCACGAAACGACCCAGACCACCGAGACCGCGGCGCCGGCGCGTCCGACGACCGCACCGGCCCTGCCGCGGGTCAACCTGCTGCCCGCCGAGATCCAGGAGGCGGCGCGCTTCCGCAGGGTCCAGCTCGGGCTCGCCGGGCTCGTGGCCGCAGCGGTGGCGCTTGTGGCCGCGGGCTATGTGATGAGCATGGGCCAGGTGACCAGCGCCCAGGAGGAGCTCGACACGTACGTGGCCGAGGGGGCGTCGCTTCAGGCCAAGGCCGACCAGTACGCCGAGGTGCCCGTGGTCTACGCGCAGGTCGCCGCCGCCGAGGCCGCCCTGCAGACCGCGATGGGCCAGGAGGTCCGCTACTCCTACCTGCTCAACGACCTCAGCCTGACGATCCCGGACAAGGTGTGGGTGTCGGAGATCGTGGTGGCGCAGAACACCACCGAGCCGACTGTGGGCGCCTTTGGCACCACCGGGATCGGCACCGTGACGGTCAGCGGCTCCGCGGTAGAGCACAACGACGTCGCCGGGTGGCTGGACTGGGTCGGGCAGCAGCCGGCCTACGCCGACCCGACCTTCACCAAGTCCACCGACGACGTGGGCACCTACGCCTCCCTCACCCGCGCGTACGAGTCGAGCTTCCTGGTCACCGACCAGGCGCTCTCCAACCGCTACACGAAGGCAGGTCAGTGATGAGCCGCTCCCGCACCTGGACGGTGGGCGCCGCGGTGCTCGCCCTCGCGGTGCTCGCCGCAGGCTGGTTCGCCCTGATCGGGCCCAAGCGTGCCGAGGCCGCCGATCTGGAGGCCCAGGCCGTCGAGCAGCAGGAGGCCAACGCGCGCCTGGAGAGCAAGATCAAGCTGCTCCAGGCGCAGGCGGCCGACCTGCCCGCGCAGCAGGCCAAGCTGGCCGAGATCCGCACCCGGATCCCGGGGAGCCCGGCCCTGCCGGCCCTCGTCCGATCGCTGACCGACCTGGCCCAGCGGGCCGGGGTGGAGGTCTACTCGCTGGAGCCGGCCGCGATCGAGCCGGTCGAGTCGGCAGGTGCGACCACCGAGACGCCCGCCGCCGCGGAGAGCCCGGCAGCGACCGAGGAAGCCAGTACGGACGCGGCGGCTCCGGCAGCGAAGCCGGCACCCACGCCGACGAGCACGCTCACCGCCCAGCCGATCAACGTCATCGTCGTCGGCAGCTACTTCGGGGTCGAGCAGTTCCTCAACCTCGCCGAGGACCTGCAGCGCTCCTTCCTGGTGACCGGGTTGACCCTCCGCGCGGCGGAGTCCGACGAGGTCGAATCCGCCCAACTCGGCCGGCTCAAGGGTTCAACGGTCCCGCTGCGTGCGGCGACCTTCAACGCCCGCGTGTTCTACCAGCCGGCTGCCGCCGCGGCGGCGCCCACCCAGCCCGTCGCCCAGCCGGCCGCCCCCGCGGCTCCGGCCCAGTAGGAGGATCCGATGTCGCAGAACACGCTCCCACCGTCGGGCGGGGTCGGGCTGGCCGAGCCGGAGGCCGTCGAGGCCCCCGCCGAGGACTCCTCGGGCGGCAACCGCAAGGTCCTGCTGTTCCTCGTCGGCGGCCTGCTGCTCGTGGGTGCGTTGGCCGCGTGGTTCCTGGTCTTCTCTGGCGGCAGCGCCGAGGACGAGTCCCTCGCGCTGCCGGTCAAGAAGCCGGCCGCACCCGCTCCGGCTGACCCCGCGGCGCCGCCGGCACCCGAGGCTGTCCCGGCCCCGCCGCCCACGTTTGACAGCGCCACCGGGCGGGACCCGTTCACCCCGCTGGTGAAGACCGCAGAGGAGGCCGCCGCCGAGGCGGCCAAGGCGGCCGAGGCCCAGGCGGCCTCCACCTCCGGCTCGACCGCGGTCGACGCCAACGGCCAGCCCGTCGGCGCCGGCACCACCCTCGCAGTGGTTCAGGTCGAGGACACCGGTGCTTGGGTGACCGCCACCGTGGACGGCGTGGCCTTCAACACGCTCCCGGCGGGCGCCCCCTTCGGGGAGTTCTTCCAGGTGTACTCGATCTTCGCGCCCACCTGCGCCGGCTTCCTCTACGGCGACGAGAACGTCGTCGTCTGCGAGGGCAAGTCGGTCACCCTCTCCCAGTAGCCCGCCGGATTCGGCCGCCCGGCCGACCGGACCTCGAAGGCCCGCCCCGCCCGCGACCAGCGGGCAGGGCGGGCCTTCGGCCGTGCCCGAACCGTGGGAGGATCCCGCGGGGCGCTCCCGTTGCGCCCGCAGGTGATGGCCAAGGTCGACGACGAGGAGCCCCGGACCCATGCTGCGCTGGCTGACGGCAGGCGAGTCGCACGGCCCTGCGCTGGTCGCCATCCTGGAGGGTCTCCCGGCGGGTGTGGAGGTCACCTCCGACGACCTCGCCGACGAGCTCGCGCGTCGCCGGCTCGGCTTCGGCCGCGGCGCGCGGATGTCCTTCGAGCGCGACGAGGTGGAGTTCCTGGGCGGGGTGCGGCACGGCCGCTCACAGGGCGGCCCGGTCGCGCTTCGGGTGGGCAACACCGAATGGCCGAAGTGGGAGACGGTGATGGCATCGGATCCGGTCGACGCCGACGTCCTCGCCGGGCAGGCACGCAATGCGCCGCTCACCCGGCCGCGCCCCGGCCACGCCGACCTGGTCGGCATGCAGAAGTACGGCTTCGCCGACGCGCGGCCCATCCTGGAGCGGGCGAGCGCCCGCGAGACCGCGGCTAGGGTCGCCCTGGGCGCCGTGGCCAAGGCCTTCCTGCGCCAGGTGGCCGGTGTCGACGTCGTCAGCCACGTGGTTTCCCTCGGCGCGGCCGAGGCCCCGGACGGCGTCGTGCCGGGTCCGGCCGACCTGCCCGCCGTGGACGCCGACCCGGTCCGCTGCTTCGATCCGGCCGCCAGCGCCGCGATGGTCGCCGAGGTCGAGTCGGCCCGCAAGGACGGCGACACCCTCGGCGGCGTCGTCGAGGTGCTCGCGTACGGCCTGCCGCCGGGCCTCGGCAGCCACGTGCACTGGGACCGTCGCCTCGATGCGCGCCTGGCCGCCGGGCTCATGGGCATCCAGGCGATCAAGGGGGTCGAGGTCGGCGACGGGTTCCGCACCGCCCGGCGCCGCGGCTCCGAGGCCCACGACGAGATCGAGTCGGGGCCGGACGGCCTGCGCCGCCGCACCGGCCGCGCGGGCGGCACCGAGGGCGGGATGTCGACCGGCGACCCGCTGCGGGTGCGAGCCGCGATGAAGCCGATCTCGACGGTCCCCCGCGCCCTCGACACCGTCGACGTCGCCACCGGCGAGCAGGCCAAGGCGATCAACCAGCGCTCCGACGTGTGCGCGGTGCCGGCCGCGGGAGTCGTCGCGGAGGCGATGGTGGCGCTGGTGCTCGCCGACGCCCTGGTGGAGAAGTTCGGAGGGGACTCCGTGGCCGAGACCCGCCGCAACGTGGCGGGCTACCTCGAGCACCTCAACGACCACCTCGAGGTGCGCTGACGTGCCGCCCCGCGTCGTGCTGGTCGGCCCTCCGGGGTCGGGCAAGAGCGCCGTCGGACGGAGGCTGGCCGAGCGCCTGGGGCTGCCCTTCCGCGACACCGACTCCGACGTCGAGGCCGACCAGGGCCGGTCGATCGCGGACATCTTCGTCGACGACGGCGAGGGGGCCTTCCGGGCGATGGAGTCGGCGGCCGTGGCGGCGGCCCTCGCCGACCACGCGGGGGTGCTGGCATTGGGCGGGGGAGCGGTCCTCGACCCGCAGACCAGGGTGCTGCTGCGCGGGCTCCCGGTCGTCTACCTCGAGGTCTCCATCGCCGACGCGGCCAAGCGGATCGGGCTCAACCGCGACCGTCCCCTGCTTGTCGGCAACCCGAGGGGGCAGTGGATCCGGTTGATGGACGACCGCCGGGGGCTGTACGAGGAGGTCTCCGCTGTGACCGTCTCCACCGACGGCGTGACCGCCGACGAGGCGGCCGACCGTGTGCTGGCCGCCCTCGGCGCCGGGGCCCCGCAGTGAGCGCCGTGGTGGAGGCGGATGGCCGGCCGACCCGCATCAGCGTCGGCGGCGAATCCCCGTACGAGGTGGTGGTGGGCCGCGGGCTGCTCGGTGAGCTCGGCGCGATGCTCGGGGGGTCGCACCGCACGCAGCGGGTGGCCGTCGTGCACCCGCGGGCCCTGCGCTCCACGGCCGAGGCCGTGCGCGCGGACCTCGCCGATGAGGGCTTCGAGGCGCTCACCGCAGAGGTCCCGGACGGGGAGGAGGCCAAGACCAGCGAGGTGGCGGCCTTCCTCTGGCAGGTGCTCGGCCAGGCGGGGTTCACCCGCAGCGACGCGGTGGTCTCGGTCGGCGGCGGGGCCACCACGGACCTCGCCGGCTTCGCGGCGGCCACCTGGCTGCGCGGCGTGCGCGTGGTCCACGTGCCCACCACCCTGCTTGCGATGGTCGACGCGGCGGTCGGCGGCAAGACCGGGATCAACACCGCCGAGGGCAAGAACCTGGTCGGCTCCTTCCACCCGCCCGCGGGTGTGCTCTGCGATCTCGCGTCGCTCGACACCCTGCCCCGCCACGAGCTGGTCAGCGGGATGGCCGAGGTCGTCAAGGGCGGCTTCATCGCCGACCCGGGCATCCTCGACCTCATCGAGGCCGACCCCGAGGACGCGCTGCGCCCAGACGGCGCCCGCCTGCGGGAGCTCGTCGAGCGCAAGGTCCAGGTCAAGGCCGACATCGTCGCGGGCGACCTCCGCGAAGGCGTCGCCGCCGGCACCGCCGGGGCCGTGAGCCGCGAGGTCCTCAACTACGGCCACACCCTCGGCCACGCGATCGAGCACGTCGAGCGCTACCAGTGGCGGCACGGGGCGGCCATCTCGATCGGGATGGTCTACGTGGCCGAGTTGGCCCGGCTGGCCGGGCGCCTCGATGACGCGACGGTCGACCGCCACCGTGCGGTGCTTGAGTCGTTGGGGCTGCCGGTGGCCTACCGCGGTGACCGCTGGCCGCAGCTGCTCGACGCCATGCGGATAGACAAGAAGTCCCGAGGTGACCGGTTGCGGTTCGTGGTGCTCGACGGGCTGGCCCGACCCACCATCATGGACTCGCCCGACCCGGCCCTGCTCGTCGCCGCCTACGCGGAGGTCAGCGCATGACGCGCGTGCTCGTGCTCAACGGTCCCAACCTCGGCCGACTCGGCAGCCGCGAGCCGGAGGTCTACGGCAGCCAGACGCATGAGGAGCTCGCCCGCCTCTGCCGCGACCAGGGTTCGGCCCTCGGCTTCGAGGCCGAGGTGCGCCAGACCGACGACGAGGCGGTGCTGGTCGGCTGGCTGCACGAGGCGGCCGACCAGTCCCTCCCGGTGGTGCTCAACGCCGCAGCCTTCACGCACTACTCGTACGCGCTGCGCGACGCCTGCGCGCAGCTCACCGCGCCGCTGATCGAGGTGCACCTGTCCAATCCACACGCCCGCGAGGAGTTCCGCCACGTGTCGGTGATCTCGGCTGTGGCGACCGGCGTGATCGCCGGATTCGGGGCCGACTCGTACACCCTCGCGCTGCGGGCGCTGGCCTCGCGCACCCCGGCGTAGGCGGCGACATGCCCGCACTGCAGGAGCCGCGCCGGGAGCGCCTTCGCGGCGTCCTGGCCGAGCGGGGCCTGGACGCGGCCCTGGTCACCTCGCTGGTCAACGTGCGCTACCTCACCGGCTTCACCGGCTCGAACGCCGCGCTGCTGCTCACCCAGGACTCCGCGGTGCTGGCCACCGACGGCCGCTACATCACGCAGTCGGCGCAGCAGTGCGGCGACCTCGAGCGGGTCATCGACCGCCAGTGCGCCCAGGCCCTGCTGGCGCGCGCCAGCGGTCGGGTCGGGTTCGAGGCCCACATCGTGACGGTGGCCGAGCACGCCACGCTGGTCGAGCTCACCCCGGCCGGCGCCGACCTCGTCGACCTGGGCGGCGCGGTCGAGGGGTTGCGCCGGGTCAAGGACGAGACCGAGATCGCGTACCTGCGTGAGGCGTGCGCGATCGGCGACCGCGCGCTCGCCCGGCTGCTACCGGAGCTGCGCCCCGGCCTGACCGAGCGGCAGATCGCACGGCGGCTCGAGGCGCTCATGTACGACGAGGGGGCGCACGCGCTGTCCTTCGAGACCATCGTGGCCGGCGGCCCGAACAGCGCGGTGCCCCACCACGACCCCGGCGACCGCCCGCTGGAGCCGGGCGACTTCCTCAAGTGCGACTTCGGCGCCGCCTATGAGGGCTACCACGCGGACATGACCCGCACGCTCGTCATCGGGGCCGAGCCCGCGGGCTGGCAGCGCGACCTCTACGACCTGGTGCGCCGGGCGCAGCGGGCCGGCCGGCATGCGCTCGCGCCGGGCGCCTCATTGCCCGAGGTCGACGGAGCGGCCCGCTCGGTGATCGAGGCGGCCGGCCACGGCGAGGCCTTCTCGCACGGACTGGGGCATGGAGTGGGGCTGGAGATCCACGAGGCCCCGCTCATCGGGTACGCCGCGACGGGTACCCTGGAGGCCAGCACGCCGGTGACCGTCGAGCCGGGGGTCTACCTCCCGGGCCGTGGCGGGGTGCGCATCGAGGACACCCTCGTCGTGCGCCCGCAGGGACCGGAGCTGCTGACCACCTCCACCAAGGAGCTGCTCGTCGTCTGACGGGCGCCGCCGCACGCCAAGCAGGAGAGCCAAGCCGTGGCCACGACCAACGACCTCAAGAACGGTCTCGTGCTCAACATCGACGGGCAGCTGTGGGCCGTCGTCGAGTTCCAGCACGTGAAGCCCGGCAAGGGTGGCGCCTTCGTGCGCACCAAGCTGAAGAACGTGCTGTCCGGCAAGGTCGTCGACCGCACCTTCAACGCCGGCACCAAGGTCGAGACGGCCAACGTGGACAAGCGCACGATGCAGTACCTCTACAAGGAGGGCAGCGACTACGTCTTCATGGACTCGCAGACGTACGACCAGATCCACGTGTCGAGCGAGACCGTCGGCGACGCCGCGCACTTCCTGCTGGAGAACCAGGACGGCATCGTCGCCCTGCACGACGGCAACCCGCTCTACATCGAGCTCCCGGCGTCGGTCGAGCTGACCATCACCTACACCGAGCCGGGGATGCAGGGCGACCGGGCGACCGGCGGCACCAAGCCGGCGACCGTCGAGACCGGCTACGAGATCCAGGTGCCGCTCTTCATCACGCAGGGCGAGCGGGTCAAGGTCGACACCCGCGACGGCTCGTACCTCGGGCGCGTCAGCTCCTGACGTGGCGGCGCGCACCAAGGCCCGCAAGCGGGCCCTCGACGTGATCTTCGAGGCCGACCAGCGCGGGGTCCCAGTGCTCACGGCCCTGGAGGAGCGCCGGCGCGCCGACCCCAAACCGCTCAACCCCTACACCGTCGAGCTGGTCGAGGGGGTCGCGGCGCACTCCGCGCGCATCGACGACCTGCTCTCGACGTACTCCATGGGCTGGACCCTGGAGCGGATGCCGGCCGTGGACCGCGCGGTGCTGCGACTCGGCGCGTACGAGCTGCTCTACGGCGCCGACGTGCCCGACGCGGTGTGCATCGACGAGGCCGTGGAGCTCGCCCGCGAGCTGTCGACCGAGGAGTCGCCGGCCTTCGTCAACGGCCTGCTCGCCCGGCTGCTCGACCTCAAGCCGTCGCTAACCGGCTCGGCGGAGTAGCCCCGCTCGGCCGCCCTCCGGCGGTACGTTCCGCGGGTGAGCAGCGAAGCGGCCGCGCGCGGCACGCCTGGGGGAGTCGGCGGTGCGCTGAGCCGGCACACACACATCGGCTACGCACTCGGCTCGGTGGGCACCGGGGCCTTCGCCACCGTCCCCGGTCTGCTGCTGGCCTACTACCTCACCGACACCCTCGGGGTCGCCGCGGGACTCGCGGCCCTCGTGGTCGCGGTCCCCAAGCTCTGGGACGTCATCGCACTGCCGGTCGTCGGCCGGCTCTCCGACCGCGCGGCCGACCGCTCCGGGTCGCGGCGGCCCTTCCTGCTCGCCGGCGGGCTGCTGCTCCCGGTGGCCTTTGTGGCCCTGTTCGCCGCGCCGCCGTCGTGGTCGCCCGAGGCCTCGGCCGTGTGGGTCCTCATCGCGTTCGTCCTGGCGGCCACCGCCTTTGCCGTGTTCCAGGTCCCGTACATCGCGATGCCGGCCGAGATCACCGACTCCCCGACGGAGCGCACCACGCTGATGTCGTGGCGGGTCGCCTTCCTGGCGGTGGCGATCCTGCTGGCGGGCGCCGGCGCCCCGGCCGTGCGCGACGCGGTGGGGGAGACCCCCGCGGGCTACCTGGCGATGGCCGTGGCGGTGGCGGCGCTGATCGCGCTCGGCATGCTGGGCTGCTGGTGGATGCTGCGCGGCGTCGAGCCGGTCCGCACGGTGCAGAGCGAGGCCCGGCTCCGCGATGCGCTGCGGGTCGCCCTCGCCGATCGCGCCTTCACCCGGCTGCTCGCCGTCTTCATCCTGCAAGCGCTGGCGACCAGCGCGATGCTCGCCGCCGGGCAGTACTTCGCGACCTACGTGCTGGACGACTCCAAGGCGATCACCCCGCTCTTCGTCTGCCTGGTCGCCCCCGCCGTGCTCGTGATGCCGCTGTGGATGCGCGTGGCCAGGGCCCGCGGCAAGGCGTTCGGCTACACCGCCGCGACGCTGCTCTTCCTGGCCGGGGCCCTCGGGTTGGTCGCCTCGCGCGCGCTGCCGGTGGCCGCCATCTACCTCCTCGTGGCGCTGTGCGGCATCGGCTACGCCGGGATGCAGATGTTCCCGCTCTCCCTGCTGCCCGACGTGATCGCCGACGACGCCGAGCGCACAGGCGCCAACCGGGCGGGCGTCTTCACCGGGGTCTGGACCGCCGGCGAGACCGCGGGGTTCGCCCTTGGCCCCGCGGTGGTCCTCGCGGTGCTGGCGATCGGCGGCTTCGTGTCGTCGCAGCCCGACGAGAAGGTCACCCAGCCAGACTCCGCGCAACTCGCCGTGCTGCTGGCCTTCAGCGTGGTGCCCGCGTTGCTGATCCTGGTCAGCCTGCCCCTGCTGCGGCGAATCGGGCGCGCCTCCGATCTGAGAACGAGGGAGTGAGGACTGCCATGGCCCAGGGAACCGGATGGCCCGCGTCCAGCCCGGACGAGATCGAGCGACGCCTCGCCGGCTTCCGCTCAGGTGACGCGCCGACGCACGGCGGGCGGACCTTCGCCTACGTGTACGACAGCGGGCTGGCCGACCTCGACGATGTGGCGGCGCGGGCGCACCGGGCCTTCGCCCCCGTGAACTGCCTGGACCCGACGGTCTTCCCGTCGGTGGCCGCGCTGGAGAACGGCGTGGTTGGCATGGCGGCAGGCTTGCTGGGCGGCGGACCTCAGACCGCCGGGGTGGTGACAAGCGGCGGCACCGAGTCCTGCCTGCTTGCGGTGCTCGCTGCACGCGAGGAGTACCGCGCCCGAGGGGGGACGGGGACCCCGCAGATCGTGGCCGCCACCACCTCGCACGCGGCCTTCCGCAAGGGGGCCCATCTGTTCGGCCTTGAAGTTGTCGACGTCGACGTGGACCCCGCCAACTCGCGGGTGGCCGTGGCCGACCTGGTCGCCGCCTTCACCGACCGCACGGCGATCGTCGTGGCGTCGGCCCCGTCGTACCCGATGGGCGTGTTCGACCCCGTCGCGGAAGTGGCCCCCCTCGCCGCCGAGCGAGGCGTCTGGGTGCATGTGGATGCCTGCATCGGCGGCTGGGTCACGCCGTACCTGCAGCGCGCCGGCGAGCCGATCCCGCCCTGCGACCTGTCGGCGCCCGGGGTGCGCTCGCTGTCGGTCGACCTGCACAAGTACGGCTACGCGCCCAAGGGCGCCTCGGTGCTGCTGTTCGTCGACGCCGCCTCGCGCCGCCGGGCGTACTTCTCCTCGTCGTACTGGCCCGGCTACCCGGTGGTGAACTCGACGCTTCAGTCGACCAAGTCCGCAGGGCCGCTGGCGGCGGCGTGGGCGACCCTGAACCTGATCGGCGACGAGGGCTACGCGGAGCTGGCGCGCAAGGCGCGCGAGGCGACGCTGGCGCTGGCGAAGGGCGCCGTGGCGATCGAGGGTCTGCGGCTCGCGGCTCCGCCCGAGACGACCCTGGTGGCCGTGGCCACCGATGACCCCGCGCTCGACGTGTACGTCGTTGCCGACGAGATGGCCGCACGGGGGTGGTACGTGCAGCCGCAGCCGGCCTACCGCGGCCTGCCCGCGACGCTCCACCTCACGGTGACCGCCGCCAGCCTGCCCAGGGTCGAGCCGTTCCTGGCCGACCTGTCCGCGGCGGTCGCGGCCGCCAAGGCGCTGCCGCTCCCCGAGGTCGACCCGATGCTGCTCGCGGCCGCCAAGGCGATCGACCCGGACGCGCTCACCGCCGAGCAGATGGACGCCGTGCTCGGGCTGGCCGGCTTCGGCACGGGCGACGGGGGACCGGCGCTGCCGGAGCGGATGGCGCCGGTGCTGACGCTGCTGCAGGCGCTGCCGCCGACGCTGCGCGACCGGATGCTCGAGGAGTTCTTCAGCCGGATCTTCACGGCCCGCACGGGCTGAGCGAGCCGTCCGCTGGGTGCCCCGGGTGGGATTCGAACCCACACTGTGCGGGTTTTGAATCCGCCCTCTCTGCCAGTTGGAGTACCGGGGCGAGGCACCGCAACACGCTGCGCCGTAGTCTCTCACGCGTGTCCGGCCCGTCCCAGCAGCCCCGTCGCGTCGTCGTGGCCGAGGACGAGGCGCTGATCCGCCTGGACCTCGTCGAGATGCTCGCCGAGGAGGGCTATCTCGTGGTGGGGCAGGCGGGAGACGGCCGGGCCGCCGTCGAGCTCGCCAGCCAGCACCGCCCCGACCTGGTCATCCTGGACGTCAAGATGCCCGTCCTGGACGGCATCAGCGCCGCCGAGCAGATCGTCGCCGAGCGCAGCGCGCCGGTCCTGATGCTCACCGCGTTCTCCCAGCGCGAGCTGGTCGAGCGGGCGGCGGAGGCCGGGGCGATGGCCTACCTGGTGAAGCCCTTCGCGAAGGCCGACCTGATCCCGGCGATCGAGATCGCCATCGCCCGCCACCAGCAGCTGACGGCCGTCGAGGCCGAGGCATCCGATCTCGCCGACCGCCTGGAGACCCGCAAGCTGGTCGAGAGGGCCAAGTCGCTGTTGCAGGCCCAGCACTCGATGACCGAGGCGGACGCGTTCCGGTGGATCCAGAAGGCCTCCATGGACCAGCGGCTCACCATGCGGCAGGTGGCCGAGATGGTCATCAACGAGGCCCCCGACCCGCGGTAGCCGGGCCCGCCGAAGGTCACGAACGCGTATCGGACTCGCCTCCCGGCCGCGTCCCCCGATGCGCTCGTCTCCGCACTCGGTTAGGTTCCCCTCTGCGGGCCGGGACCCTCCGGTCCGCTTTCCCTGATTGATTGAAGGAGAGGGTTCATGACCCGACCCACCAAGGCGTGGAAGGCCATCGCCCTCGCAGGCGTCGCCGCCCTCGCGCTGGCGGCCTGCGGCAGCAGCGACGACACGTCGTCCGACACCAGCGAGAGCGCCCTGCCCAAGGGTGACGGCACGCTGACGATCGGCACGCTGCTCCCGCAGACCGGCTCGCTGGCCTTCCTCGGCCCGCCGGAGTTCGCCGGCGTCGACCTGGCGGCCAAGGAGATCAACGAGGCCGGCGGAGTCCTCGACAAGGACGTCGTCGTCATCGACGGCGACTCGGGCGACACCTCGACCAACATCGCGTCGCAGACGGTCGACCGCCTGCTCAGCGAGGATGCCGACGTGATCGTCGGCGCCGCCTCGTCCGCGGTGACCCTGACCGTCCTGGACAAGGTCGTGGGCGCGGGCGTCGTGCAGTTCTCGCCGGCCAACACCTCGATCAAGCTGTCCACCTACCCCGACGAGGGCCTGTACTTCCGCACCGCCCCGCCGGACACCTTCCAGGGCGCGGTCCTGGGCAACCTGGTGGCCGAGGACGGCAACGCCACCGCCGCCGTGCTCGCGCTGCAGGACGCCTACGGCGAGGGCCTGGCCAAGACCTTCGGTGACGCCTTCACCGAGGCCGGTGGCACCGTGAACGAGACGATCATCTACGACCCGAAGGCGGCCGACTACGCCGCGGACGTCGCCAAGATCGCCGCGACCAACCCCGACGCCATCGCGCTCATCGGGTTCGACGAGTCGGCGAAGATCGTGGCCGAGCTCATCAAGCAGGGGGTCGGCCCGCAGACGAAGAAGCTGTACCTCGTCGACGGCAACCTGTCCAACAGCCTCTTCAAGGACCTGCCCGCCGGCACCATGAACGGTGTGAAGGGGACCACGCCGGGCGCCGCGGCTCCCGAGGAGTTCCGGGCCTCTCTGCTTGAGGTCGACCCGTCCCTCACCGACTTCTCGTACGCCGCCGAGTCCTACGACGCGGTGAACCTGATCGCCCTGGCCGCGCAGGCCGCCGGCTCCGACAACGGCGAGGCCGTCGCGGCCAAGCTGGTCGAGGTGTCCGAGGGCGGAGAGAAGTGCTCGAACTTCGCCGACTGCAAGAAGCTGCTCGACGAGGGCGAGGACATCGACTACGAGGGCATCTCCGGCCCGTGCGACCTGGCCGAGAACGGTGACCCGAAGAAGGCCACCATGGGCATCTACCAGTACGGCGCCGACAACAAGTTCTCGTCGACCGCCATCAAGTACGTGACCGGCGACGTGCCGGCCGCGAGCTAGCTAGCACAGCAGAGGGCCCGGCCACCCGCGAGGGGGCCGGGCCCTCTGCTTGCCCGGGGGCGGGGGTTGATCAGGCCTTGGCGAGGGTGCCGAGGTAGAGCTCGATGACCTTGGGGTCGTTGGCCAGCTCCGCCCCGCTGGCGGTGTAGGCGTTGCGGCCCTGGTCGAGCACGTAGCCCCGGTCGCAGATCTGCAGGCATCGCCGGGCGTTCTGCTCGACCATGATCACGGTGACGCCGGTACGGTTGATCTGCCGGGTCCGGATGAACACCTCGTCCTGCAGCGCAGGGGACAGCCCCGCGGAGGGCTCGTCGAGCAGCAGCACGGACGGCTCCATCATCAGCGCGCGCCCCATCGCGACCATCTGCCGCTCCCCGCCGGATAGCGAGCCCGCCCGCTGCTTGCGGCGGTCGCCAAGGGCGGGGAACAGCCCGGCGACGAAGTCGAAGCGCTCGGCGAACTTCTTCGGGGCCTGGTAGAGCCCCATCTGGAGGTTCTCCTCGATGGTCAGGCTGGGGAAGACGTTGTTGTTCTGGGGGACGAAGCCGATGCCCTTGTGGACCAGGATGTTGGCCTTGAGGTTGGTGATCGGCTCGCCGTCGAGGGTGACCTCCCCGGAGCGGATCCGCACCAGGCCGAACATGGCCTTGAGGAGCGTCGACTTGCCGGCCCCGTTGGGGCCGATGATGCCGACCAGCTCGCCTCGCTGGGCGTAGAAGTCGCAGCCGTTGAGGATGTTCACGCCCGGCAGGTAGCCGGCAATGAGGTTCTCGGCCCGGACGAGCGCGCCCTCGGCCGCGGCCAGGTGGGCCGAGCGGTCGGAGATCTCGTGCTCGGACGTGGTCGGCGCCTCGTCTTGGTCGATCTCGGCCAGCGTGTGGCTCTGGTCGAAGGCCCGGTTGTCCTCGGCATATTCGGATCGCTCGCTCACGGCTGGTCCTCCGTCTGGCCGGACTCGGCGTCCAGGACCCCACGGCCATCGGCCGCCTCGTCCTCGGCGATCCTGGCGGATTCGTCCTCGGGCGCCAGCGGCTCATCGTGGTGGGAGCCGAGGTAGGCGTCGATCACGGTTTGGTTGGCCATGATCGAATGGGGTGGGCCCTCGGCGATGATCGCGCCCTGCGCCATCACGATGACCCAGTCGCTGATGTCGCGCACCATGTCCATGTCGTGCTCGACGAACAGCACCGTCATCCCCTCTTCGCGCAGGGCCTTCACGTGGCCCAGCAGCGACTGGGTGAGCGCGGGGTTCACCCCGGCCATCGGCTCGTCGAGCATGACGAGCTCGGGCTGCACCATCAGCGCCCGGGCCATCTCGAGGAGCTTGCGCTGGCCGCCGGAGAGGCTGCCGGCGAAGTCCTCGCGCTTGGCGTCTAGCTTGAAGCGGGCCAGCAGCTCGTCGGCCCGGTCGGTGTTGGCGTTCTCTTGGCCGCGCCACAGCGGGGCGAACATGCCGGCGAGCATGCTCTCGCCCTTCTGCCCGGTGGCCCCAAGGAGCATGTTCTGGATCACGGTGAGCTTGGACAGCGCCTTGGTGAGCTGAAAGGTCCGTACCATCCCGCGACGGGCCACCTGGTAGGGCTTGGCCCCCTTGAGCGACCTGCCGTTGAGCGACCACTCGCCGGAATCCGGCTGGTCGAAGCCGGTGAGTTGGTTGAAGAAGGTGGACTTGCCGGCCCCGTTCGGACCGATCAGCGCGGTGATGGCCCCGCGCTGGATCTCGACGTGGCGGACGTCCACGGCAGTGAGGCCGCCGAATCGCCGGACCATGTCGTCGACGATGACGATGGGGTCGGGCTTCTTCGACCCCGGCTCCTGGGGCACATCGGCGAGGGCGCGCAGCGCCGCCTCGCGGCGGGAGCCCGGGACGACGGGGTCGCCCGTGGTGGTGGTGGCCTCAGCGGGCATCGATCGCCAGCTCCCTCTTGTCGCCGAAGATCCCTTGCGGGCGGTAGATCATGAGCAGCATCAGGGCCAGCCCGACCAGCATGAAGCGGACCTGCCCGACCTGGGTGTTGTTGAGGATGTCCCCGGAGATGTAGCCGGCGTTGATGAGGCCGTTGAGGAAGTTGTCGGTGAACGCCAGCAGCGCCCAGAAGATCATCGAGCCGATGACCGGGCCGAAGACCCGCGCGGCCCCGCCGAGGATCAGCACCGTGTAGGCGAAGAAGGTCAGCTCGGTGGAGTAGTTGTCCGGTTGGGCGGACTGGTTGGCGATGGCGAAGATGAACCCACCGAAGCAGCCGAGCACGCCGCCGAGGACGAGGCTCTGCATCTTGAACGAGAACACGTTCTTGCCGAGGCTGCGCGCGGCGTCCTCGTCCTCCCGGATCGCCTTGAGCACGCGGCCCCACGGGCTGCGCATAAGCGCCCACACCACGAGGCAGCACAGCAGCACCAGCACCCAGCCCACCGTGAGCACCCACATCTGGTTCTCGTTGCGGATACTGATCGGGCCGAACTCGTAGGAGCCCTCGGGGAAGGGGTTCAGGGCATAGAAGTCGTCGGCGAAGGCGCTGATCCCGTCGGAGCCGCCGAAGGTGTCCTTGAAGGTCACCGAGCGCAGGACCAGCCGGATGATCTCGGCCGCCGCGATGGTGACGATGGCCAGGTAGTCGGCCCGCAGCCGCAGCGTCGGGGCGCCGAGCAGCAGGGCAAGCACGATGGCCGCGAGGACTCCGACGCCGATGCCGACCCAGAACGGCAGGCCGAACGTGGCCACGCTGGTGGCCAGGCCGAACGCGGCCACCGCCAGGAATCCCGCCTGGCCGAAGTTGAGCAGCCCGGTGTAGCCGAAGTGCACGTTGAGCCCGATGGCGGCCAACGCGTACACCACCGCTTCGACCCCGATGAAGGCGGTCAGCGTGTTGCTGAGGATCGTGCCCCAGTCCATGGGTTCTGTTCTCCTTCGCCGTCAGCCGATGCGCTCTCGGCGGCCGAGGATTCCCTGCGGCCGGACGAGGAGGACCAAGATGAGGATGACGAGCGCGCCCACGCTCTTGAGCTCGGTGGGCACGAACAGCGTCGACAGCTGGATGACCAGGCCGACGAGGAGGCACCCGACGAGGGCGCCGAACGCGGTGCCGAGGCCACCCACGGTGACTCCGGCGAAGATCAGCAGCAAGATCTGGAAGCCCATCTGCCAGCTCACCCGCTGGTTCATGCCGAGCAGGATCCCGCCGAACGCGGCCAGCGCGGCGCCGATCACCCAGACGGTGTTGATCACCCGTTCCACATCGATCCCGGACGCCGCCGCGAGGGCGGGGTTGTCGGCGACGGCGCGGGTCGCCTTGCCGATGCGGGTGCGCAGCAGCCAGAACGCGGTCGCCACCAGCAGGAGCGCGGCGATGATCGAGCCGATGAGCGCCTTGGGGGTGATGCTGATCGGCCCCCACTGCAGGCCAGCCTGGCCGGCGTACTCGGCGAAGTCCTGGCTCTGCCCGCCGAAGAAGAACAGGATGAGGTAGCGCAAGAAGATGCCGAAGCCGATCGAGACCACGAGCATCGCGATCAGGCCGGTGCCGCGCTTGCGCAATCGGGCCCAGAGCAGCTTGTCCTGGATGCCGCCTAGGACGCCGCAGGCGAGCACGGCCAGGGCCATCGCCAGCAGGAACGGCACGCCAAGGACGTTGTTGAAGATGTAGCCGGCGATCCC
>Ga0114939_10000783_pt1 | contig 26192 bp, 18 predicted proteins | sample AshMeaCrysSpring_FD_87196 | JGI IMG/M metagenome (GOLD analysis project Ga0114939, IMG submission 87196) | Groundwater microbial communities from Big Spring, Nevada to study Microbial Dark Matter (Phase II) - Ash Meadows Crystal Spring | ecosystem: Environmental > Aquatic > Deep subsurface >...
ACACTGGCCAAAGTTTTCTTATTTTGTGCGATTGAGTGCATTTTATCCACTAGTGATCGATTTCAACTTGGCCGGAACGGACCCGGCCAGGACTTGGAATTCAAACACTGAAAAGCCCTGCCGGGCAGGCGATTGGCGTCGACGCGGGATTGTGGCTATAGTAAAAACGGAGCCTGATATGGTCAAAATCATAACCGATACAACTGCCTGCCTGTCCACGGGTTTCGCCCGGAAATACGATATCCCCATCATCCCTCAGGTGATCAACTTCGGCACCGACAGCTATTATGAGGGCCGCGACATGGACGCCGAGGCGTTCATGGCCCGGCTGAAAAGCTCGGCCGAGCTACCCACCACCGCCGCGCCGCCGCCCCAGCTTTTCGCCGAGCAATTTCAACGGCTCGCGCCGCTGGGCGAGCCGATCCTGTGCATCCATCCCTCGGCTGAAATCAGCGGCACCGTGCGTTCAGCCACCGTCGCCGCGGCCGATTTTCCGGACGCCGACATCCGCGTCATCGATACCCGCCTGGTCGCCAGCCCGCTGGGGACGATCGTCCAACTGGCGGCCGAGGCGGCGGCCAACGGCGCGGATGCCGAAGCCATCGTCGCCCTGATCCACGACCGCGGCCGTCGCGGCCGCCTCTACTTTCTGGTCAGCACCCTGGATTACCTGGCGCGCGGCGGCCGGATCGGCGGCGCGGCGGCATTGCTGGGCAGCATCCTGTCCATCAAGCCGATCCTGCGCCTGCAGGACGGCCGGGTTGAGTCCTACCAGAAGGAACGCACTCACGCGCGGGCTTTGTTGCGTTTGAAGGAGCTGGTCCGGGAAGAAAGCCCACGCGACGGCCGGGGCTATTTATCGGTCATGTATGCCGGCAACCCGGAAGAGGGGCAGGCCCTGGCGGAGGAACTCGGCCGGGACATCAACCAGCCCACTGTGCCGGTGGTGGCCATGCCACCGGCGATCGTCACCCACGGCGGGCCGGGGATTCTGGCCGCGGGATTTTTTGTGGAGTAAGGCAAGGTTCATCGCCATCCCCTACGCCACCATCCAGGCCAGCACGTTTTGGATCATCCTGTCCCAATAGGCCCAGTTATGCTCTCCGGGACCCTCCTCATACGTCAGATCGAGGGGCAAGCTGGTCAGGAAGTCGCGAAAACTAATGTTGTTCTGGTAGAGGAAATCTTCCGTGCCACAACATTGGTACAGGCGCGGCTTTTCCGCGGCCTGGGCAACCGCGCGGGCCAAGGTGCGCAGATCGTGATCGCTACCGGCGACCCGGCTTAGGTCCGCGCCAAAGATGTTGCGCATGCCGGCCAGCCAGGCTTTATCCCCATCATCACCCTCTTCGGACAAAAGATAGCGAATATCCAGCGCGCCGGAGAGACTGGCGGCGGCGGCGAATCGGTCCGGATGGGCCAGGCCCAATTTGAACGCGCCGTAGCCGCCCATCGACAGGCCGGCGACGAAGTTGTCGGCGCGGGCCGGCGAAAGCGGGAAGATACGCCGCACCAGGGCGGGCACTTCTTCGGCGATGAATGTCCAGTAGCGGCCGCCGTGGACCATGTCGGTATAGAAACTGAGGTGGGCATCGGGCATGATCACCGCCATATTCAGGTTTTCGACATAGCGCTCGATCGACGTCGAGCGTGTCCAGGCGGTATGGTCATCGGAATAGCCGTGAAGCAGGTAGAGCGAGCGGTAGGTGGGGCGGGTGGTTTCGCCAAAAAGAGGTTGCGGCAGAAGAACGGTCATCGCCGTGTTCAAGCCCAACGTTTCGGAGAAAAAATGGAGTTGGTTGAGAATCATGGGGCTATTCTTGCGCCGAAACAGCCGGCTGCGGTTGCCCGACGCCATTCAATGTATTCACGACATCAATTAGATCCCCCTGGCTGTACCAGTTCACGGCGATGAAGTTGGGCATTTTCCCCCGCTCGGACTCACACTGGCGAGCGCGCGCCAGCAGGAAGTCGTAATCGTTGACGATGGCCGCATCCACCCGGTTGGGAGCGCCGCGCTGGATCCAGTGATTCAACAGAAAGAAGTCTTTGCCGGTGTCGCCGCGATTGGGCTTGCAGCTGAAGTCTTCCTTGAAGATGAAGGTGTAAGGTGTTTCTTCGGTCGATTCCCAGACATTGGTGTACCAATCCGGCGGTGGGCCTTCGTTCTCGGCCATGATAATCAATCGCTCATTCCGGTCGATCAACTCGCGCAGGGTCGGCCAGGGCTGCCCCTCAGGATGATCGTAAATATAGGGGAGCAAGCCGGCACGAGCCACAACGCTGTCCGTATCGCTGGCCGTGATCTCGTCCTGGATGATGATGAAGAGGATTTCGCGCGGGTTTGTTTCCAGGAACACCCGCACCTCTTCGAGGGCATCCAGGGCCGAAGAATAGCCCAGACCGCATAACTGGTGGCAGAGGAACTCGCCTTCCAGCGACGGCGGCCTGAATCGGGCGATGGCTTTTTGAGCCACCGCGCGCATTTCGGGCGGCAGTGAAGCCAGAACCTCTGACCGGCGCTTCGCCGTGTCCAGGTAGTGGGTATCGATGAGCAGGGCGCGCACGCCGTCATTGAGTTGGTCCGTGATCGTGCCGTCGTGCATGGGCCATATCCAGCCGTACTCGGCAATCGACATCGCGTTGTGACTGGAAGCGTAGGCGACTTCGTTCAACGGCCGGTCGCATAGTTCAACAAAGCCGTTACAAGGCAGGTTGGCCTGCCGGGCTTCGGCCGTCGCCAGCCGCCAGACCAACGGCAGCAAAACAAACACGCCCACAACGCCGGCCAGCACCGCACATTTGTAGGCCCACACCGGAGCCAACAAGCGCTTCAGAAAGTCCATCAATCGCTCGCTGTAGGCAAAGGCCAGCAACACCAGGCCTATGACCAGCCAGAATAACGCGGTCGTCCAGACCGAAGACCAGATGCCCCGGCTGAGCGAACCGACGACATCATCAATGATGCCGTCCAGGGCAGCCGTGCCAATCTGCGCCGCGGCCAGATTGGTCCGCAAGATCGAGCGGATGATGAGACCGCCGATCAACCACAGACCCATCACCAGGCCGCTGGCGGCCACAAGCGTCCAGCCGGCGGCCCGCAACGCCGAGCGCAGGTCATCGGCGTTCAGCCAGATAATGAGGATCATCGCGGCCAGCATCACCAGGACCAACGGGATCAACAGGCGCTGCAGTAGTTCAGCATAGCCCCGCACGGTGTTCAGACCGCCAACGACCTGGTCGCGCGTCCGGCCCAATTGGGCGGCGGCGCCGGAAATACCTATCAGCGCCTGGGTCTCGGCCAGTTGCGGTTCCGCCGCGGCGAGACGCTCCGTCACCCGCAACTTGAGCCGCTCCGTCACGGCCAGGGCGATGGCGCCGGGCATATCATCGGCCGCCAGGGCGGCTTCCATCTGCAACCGGGTATCATCCCCGGCCGAAGCGGCCGCCGGGCCAAGCATCAGGGTTACCAGCCGCTCGCTATCAACACCGGATAGCCCGCGGGTTGTGGCGCGTATGAGTTGCCGGGGAATCGGACCGATGCGGCCGTTGCTGATCTCGTCCAGATAGCTGGTGAGGAGCGCTTCAGAGAGCACTTCCGTGCCTCTCTCGACAATGGGCGTGGTCTTGTCCACCGCCTCGATCGTGACGGCCGTGGCCGCGCGGACAACGCGGCCGGCCAGCACCTCCGGCGTCAGCGCCTGGCCAAGTTCCAGATTTTCCGGCAGTTCCGGCGTGTTGCCGGCAAGATAATTGGTTAACCTGGTGAAGAATTGGTTGGTGGCCGACTCCATCTGTGCCGGTGGCAGGATCACATAGAGCGCGCCGACGATCTGGGCGTAAGCCTCCTCGGTGAGAAGGTTGAACTCGATACCGGTCAGTTCCTTAAACTGTTCCTGCACCGCGGGATCGGCCAGCAACTCGGTGTATACACGGTCGTAGACGGCGTTCTCGGACAGAGCCTGCGTGTAAAGATCCGGGGCGAGCAGGTCGCGGCGGATGACCACGCCAAAGATAAAGGCCACAAAAGCCAGGACAAAGACCACGCCCAGGATAATGGTCCAAAATTTTCGCCATCCGTCACTCATATTCATTTCCTTTTCCTAATCAAAACCGTGTGTTGACCCTGTTATTGCCCTTATTATGCAGGTTGCCCTGGAATTTCCGGGGCGACGATACGCCGGTCGCTTTTCATATCCGCGATATTACCAAATCACCGCCTGAGGTCATCTATGGGGACGAAACAAACAGTTGAGGGCTGTTGAGGAATTTCTACCAAGGGGATCGTTCGCTCGAAAGGAGACACTCCAGGTAGTGGGTGTTGTGCAGGGCTAGATGAGCCGGAATAGTCCCCTGGCGAGAGAACGATCCCCGAATCATGTCCGGGAAAACACAGGCAAGATAACGCCATCCGATGCATGCAGGGGAGAGTATAACGTAGCCCTTAGACGGGGGAAAGACGCTCGGCTCGTGGAAAAGGGGTAATAAAGGGGGTAATTTGTGATCCAGCCGATTTTCACCGACCCGTCGCCGGTTATCATGTGGGCCAACGCGATTAACTAGCACGGTGATCGCCGCAATAACAAACCGGCCAACCGGCACAGCGGCGGCAACTACTTAATACCAGCAGGGAAATGCCAGGCACTTCGGAAAGTGCCCGGCACCTGTACCAGCCGATTCATAGCATTATAGTTATGCGAAACATCAATGCTGATTGATCCCGGATCGGGATGCGTCACAGCGATTGATTGGTGCGGGTCGATTTGCCAGTACCGACCCTACACCCCCGGCCGCTAACCATACGGACGCGCACCCTCCCGATGACGATGACTTGCATTCACCCCCGCCACACCCTAAATTAGAACGCGTACGCGCCGGTTGAGCGTTACCGGGTGTCAAAATACTGAATCAAGTAGACAATGATGACGCAATCGAAGCGATCATTACTGATAGTTGTTATAGGCCTGGATCGCGTTACACCTCTCCGGCGATCTCCTCCGCCCAGGCCCGCACCGCGTCCCAATCCCTGAAATCGCCCAGCGGGGCCTTGACGTTCTTGATCATGAACCGCTCCATGAAATTGAGCGTCTCGGGGTCGAGGACGCCGTGAAAGACCATAATCCCGCGCGGCGCGATCCGCTCGATGAGCGCCGCCTCGCCCGGCGGGAAGCGCCAGCCCTTCAACAGCTCCACCGGATCCCCCTCCCCCGTCGGGCCGCTGGAAAATATCCAGAACGGCTTGCCGGCCAATGTGGTCTCGTATCGCTTCAGGAACTCGGCCGCTTCCTTACGCCACTGGCCGATGTAGACCGCGCTGCCCAGCACGACGGCATCGTAGGCCGCCGGGTCGCCGGCCGATTCGACCGGCTGCACGTCGGCGGCCAGGCCATGCCGTTGCATCTCTTCGCCGATGATAGCGGCGATCTCTTTCGTCCCGCCGTGTTTGGTGGCATAGGCCACCAGGACCTTCTTCGTCATATTCGTCTCCTTATCTTCGGTGGCGGCAATATTGCAATTCTAAAAAATAATCACGTGTGTCGTAGGGGCCAGGCAACCGGGAATCGCCTCACACGGTTCACCAGCCACTCCTCTCCCGGTTGCCTGGCCCTCTTCAAACGCGGCCAAAGAGGGCGAGGCGGCGCCGAGATGGGGCCATCTGTTCCCGGCTAAGTCTATCGCCGCCGCCTCGCCTCTACACGATGAACGGGGTTGGATTATTTCGGTTACAGTGTATTCAGTGTTACGATTTAGGTTATGTCAACTCTGCAACCGATCGGTCGCGCCGCCGGCCACTCCGGCCAGCATACAACAAATCGGAATCGGCCGTGAAGTGACAAAAGTCACCTCCTCGAGATTCTTTTGACGAGCCAATCGCTAATGCCTATAATTTTTTATAAGCTCAAGTTGGTTGACAAAAAAACGAAGAAAAACACAGACATGGAGACAACGATGACACAATCGAAGCGAACAATCCTGTTATTTGTCGTTGGCATCGCGCTGGTGGCGGCGATGCTGTCGGCCGGAACACGACCGGCGGCCGCCCAGGACGCTACCTGGCGGGCGGAATATTGGAACAATCCCTCCCTTGGCGGCACTCCCATCCTCACCCGCCAGGAAAATCAAATCAATTACAACTGGTGGGACGGCTCCCCCGCCCCCGCCATTCACCCCGATAACTTCTCGGCGCGCTGGACCCGGCGAGTGAATTTCCCGGCGGGCACCTACCGCTTCGCGGCGACGATGGACGACGGCATGCGCGTTTATCTGAACGGCAACCGCATCATCGATGAATGGAACCTCAGTACGACTCACACCGTCTCGAAGGATGTCTACGTTCCGGGCGGGAGCAATGAGATCGTCGTGGAGTACTTCGACAGCGGTGGCCAGGCCGTGGCCAGCTTCGAATGGACACTGGTCGGCGGTTCCGGCGGCGGCTGGGAAGGCGGCGGCAACGGCGGCGACCCCGGCGGCGCTTATCCCAACTGGAAAGGTGAGTATTTCAGCAACACGTCCCTGTCGGGCAGTCCGGTTGTGGTCCGCGACGATCGCTATATCGATTTCAACTGGGGCAAAGGCTCCCCGGCCTATCCCGCGGTGCCGGATGATCGCTTTTCCGCCCGCTGGACACGCAACGCGACTTACCCGGCCGGGCAATACAAGTTTGTGCTGACCAGCGATGACGGGTCGCGTCTTTACATCAACGGCGTGCAGGTTATCAACAACTTCGGCAGCCCGCCCAACCTGTCGCCGATCTCGGCCGATTACTGGCATCCCGGCGGCGTGATGGGCCTGAAAGTCGAGTATTACGAGGCCACCGGCCCGGCGCGGATGAAGCTTGACATCATCCAGGTGCCGGGCGGCAGCGGCGGGGGCGACAGTAGACCGCCGTCTGACGGCTGCCCCGCGGTCAGCGGTTTCCAGGCTATGGTGACGGTGAACTCCCTCTTTATCCGCAGCGAACCCAGCCAGTCGTCGAATACCCTGACTTCGGTGAACAAGTGCACGTTGTTGGTCCTGACCGGCTTCCGGACGGCCGATAACCAGTGGGTCTCGGTGGGCATTCCCGGCACCAACCGGTTCGACGGCTGGGCGCAGGTCCAGAACCTGCGCCTGGGCATTCCGATCACTAACCTGGCCATCTGGACGCCCACCGGCGGCAGCGGCGGTGGCACCGGCGGCAGCGGTGGCAGCGGAGGGTCAGGCGGCGGGCCTGTCGGCTAATGCCCTGCCACGCCTGAAGAATCGCCAGAAAAACCGGGTTTCAATCCAGAAACCCGGTTTTTTTCTTCCCGATCGGCGCGGGGGATCACAACAATTGTTTCCCGTGAAACACTATGTCAAGTTACGGAAGCGGGCGAGGCAACGGCGGACAGCGGCCATTCTTGAGGGTGGAGGTGGTTTCGCCGTTGCCTCGCCCGACCAATGCATCGTGAATCGCCGTCACACCTGTATGCCGCTCGTTTTGTAGCGGCGATTTGACCAAATCGCCTAACCCGGCAGTCACTTGACAATTATAACGCGCTGCGTCATAATAGAGGTAGATTATCGAACTGCGTCGATTGCGCCATTATCATCGCGATACCCATCCACCAGCTCGATGCAACCTTTCATGACGCGGCGCGTATAGACAAACACACGCGACAATCCGGACCGCGGGCCGGCTCCTGCCTGCCCCGGCCAAGCAAGAGGAATGAATACCATGACAGACGAAACGATCCATATCCAAGAAGAAGTGACCGAAGCGGCCAAGGGCGTCTCGGCGACGGCCAAGCGCTGGACAGAAGAGATCAGCGTGCGCGGCATCGACGTGACAGAGACCGTAGGCCGGCTGGCCAAGCAGGCCACCGTGCGCAAGATCACGATCAAGAAAGCCGACGGCCAAACTCTGGTCGATATTCCGCTGGTGCTCGGCGCGGCCGGCGTCCTCATCATCGGCCCGTGGACGGCGGCGCTGCTGGTGGCCGCCTGGGCCATGCGCCTGTCGATCCTGATCGAGTATGAAGCGCCGGTGGAAGAGAAAGTTGCGGCGGCCGTCGACGCGGCGGCCGAGAAGATCGAAGCGGCAATCGCCTAGAAAAAAGTGGCTCGCGCGGTGGTGTGGAGACATCGGGCCCACCTGCCCGGTGTCTCCGCGCGCCGCCCTTGATTGATGCAGTTGGGAGAAAGAGATGACTGACGAAACGATGAATGTCGAGGAGACCGTCCTGAAAGGCGAGGAAGCCGCGCGGGAGACGGTTGAAGAAGTGAAAGTCGCCGGGCGGGACCTGGTAAGCACTCTGCAAGCATTACTACGCGAAGGCGCGGTGCGCAAAATCACCGTTCAGGACAAGACCGGCCGCACGCTGCTGGAGTTCCCGCTCTATGCCGGGGTCATTGGCGCGCTCTTTGTCGGCTCCTGGACCGTGGTGGCGCTGATCGCCGCCTGGTTTGCCGAGGTCTCGATCCTGATCGAGCGCGACGTGGCCAGCGACGGCCATGTGCCCGCCGTCGGCGGCGAATTGCTGGACAAGGCCGCGGGAACCGTCCGCTCGACGACGCAAGTCGCCGGCGAAACGGTCAAGACGGCATCGACCTCGGTCGGCGGGATGATCGGCGGCGTGGCGCGTTCGGCCAGCGGCCTGGCCAAGCGGGCGGCCGATTCGCTGGAAGGACGCATGCAGTCCGGCAGCGAAGTGTCCGAAGCGGTTGAGGAAGCGATCGAGAGCGCCGAAGCGGCCGCCCAGCCGCAGCAGTGCGTCGCGCTGACAAAGTCCGGCACGCGCTGCAAGCGCACGGCGCTGCCCGGCTCCGACTATTGCAGCACCCACCAACCGCTGGCGAATTAGCCCGGAACGAAGAAAGATAAATCCACAGATTTCGCGGATTTCACGGATTTTTTAGAATTAAATCTGTGTCATCGGCGCAATCTGTGGATTTTCCATGTTCTGGAATTCCCGCGGGTCGCGCTCGCCGACCTGCTGCCGCCACATGGCGTAGTACAAACCCAGTTGCCTCACCAGTTCGTCGTGCGTGCCGGTCTCGACGATTTTACCCTTCTCCAGCACATAAATACGGTCGGCGTGGGTGATCGTGCTCAGCCGGTGGGCGATGAGGATGATGATGGTCTGCCGTTCGGCCGACAGCTGCTTGACCACGGCGGTGATATCCTTCTCGGTGATCGAATCCAGGGCGGAGGTGGCTTCGTCGAAGATCAATAACTGCGGGTTGCGCAACAGGGCGCGCGCGATGGCGACCCGCTGGCGCTCGCCGCCGGACAGGCGCACACCCCCTTCCCCCAGGCGGGTATCGAGGCCTTTATCGGCCCGTTCCAGGATCTTTGAGGCCGCCGCTTTTTGCAACGCCGACAACATCTCCTCTTCGGTGGCGTCCGGCTTCACGAGTTGCAGGTTCTCGCGAATGGTGCCGGAAAAGAGTTGCGGGTCCTGGGTGACGATGCCGATCTGGCGGCGGACGCGATTGAAGCGCAGGGAGTCCACCGGCACTTCGTCGATGTAGACCGTGCCCTCATTGGGCCGGTAGAGGCCGGTCAGCAACTTGACCAGCGTCGATTTCCCCGAACCGGAGGGGCCGACAAAGGCTATCGTCTCGCCCAGCACGGCGGCGAAGGAAAGGCCGTCGATGGCGTTTTGCGCCGCCGTCTTGTGGCGAAAGACGACATCGTCGAAGCGCAGGTTCTCGATCGCGCCGATATCGACCGGTTCGTCCGGGCGCGTCTCGACGGGTTTACTCATCAGCTCTTCAAAGGTGTTCAGCGATGTTTCGGCATCGCGATAGGTCAGAATGAACCCGCCCAGGGACGAAAGTGGGTTAAAGATGGTGTTGATGATGACCTGCAGCGAAACCAGTTCGCCCGCGGTCAGCACATTATTAAAGATCAACCACAGCAAGAGGAAGAGGATGGACTGGCGAAGGAGGTTGAGGATCGTGCCCTGCAGCACCGACAGGAGCCGGACGCGCCGGACCTTTTCCATCTCCAGCTCAAAGATTTTTTCGGTGTACGTTTGCAGCCGGCGAATTTCCGATCGGCCCAGGCCCAGGCTTTTAATCAGTTCCACATTGCGCAGGGATTCGGTCATTGAGCCGTACATCAGGCGGGATTCCTTCATGATGCTGCGCTGGATTTCCCGGATGCGCCGGCTCAACATGCCGTTCAAGCCCCCCAGCACGACCAGCCCGACGAAAAAAACCGGCAACAGCAACCAGGTCTTGGTGTAGGCGTACCAGACGAGGAAGCCCAAACCGACGATGGTGGTAAAGACGATATTGACCGAGCCGCTGATGAACCGTTCCGAGTCGCCGCGCACCTTTTGCAGCGTGGCGATGGTCGCCCCGCTGCTGCTGTCTTCAAACTCCTGGTAAGACAGTCGCAAGGTCTGGCGCAGGCCGTCGTTGAAGATCTGCTTGCCGGCCGACTGGACGACCCGGGTCATGGTGTAATCCTGGAAGGTGCCGGCGATCCGGGATGCCAGGGATACCAGCACGGCGATGCCCAGCCAGATCAACGCACCGCGGACGCGCTCTTCCTGGGGCAGGTTATTCTGATTGAGGGCGTAATCATCGATGACGCGGCCGAGGATGAGCGGGTCGATCAGGCTCAGCAGGTGGGAGACAGCGGCGAACAGCAAGCCCAAGGCGACATGCCAGCGAAGCGGTTGGAGGTATTTCCAGAGTGTTTGCAACGATGAGTCTCCGGAATAAGGCGCGGTCAGTGACGCCAGCGATTTTAACCAGCCGGGATGAAAATTCAACCATTAATTATCCGGAGTGGGAATTTCCTATGTTGTGGCCCGGCAGCTGGCGGCCGGCCGGCGATATCGGTGGATCAGTTTATATGTGTTATGTCATCCTGAGCGGCCGCCCAATTCCCCGCATTGGCCCGAAATTCGCCCCTGACGAGGTTTTTCAGGCTTTTTCCTATCTGGCCTTTCCCGCGCCACGTATGGTATCCAAAATCCGATCTTGGAGATTAGTAAATTGATGAGCGCGGAGGGGCAGGCAGCCGGGAAAGATGTGGCCGGATAACCTGAGCCTGCCTCTCCCGGCTGCCTGCCCCCTACAACGACACCTGATTATTTTTTTTAACCTGCAAAACAGGTTGCCGCCCGCACTCGTTACTCGTCACTCGTTAATCATCACTCGAATCTCGTATCTCGTATCTCGTCACTCCTCATCACTTCCAACCGCACAAACCACTGCCCTTCGCCGTGGTCGCTGCCGCGCGGGGCGCGGTCATAGTAGATTTCAAAAGCGCGGCCGCTCGTGGTTTGGACGCGGAAAAAGTAGCGGCCGACACCCCACGAGCCTTTTTCGGCGGCGCGGGCGGCGTGTTCGGGCTGCATGTTCTGGGCCATGCGGCCGCGGCGGCCGAAGTCGACCCACTGCTCCAACACCGCGGTGACGGTGAAAGTCTCGCCGTTCCAGACGAAGCGATCGGGGCAATGCGGCCGCTTGCTATAGAGCGGCGGCCGGTCGAATTCGACGGTGATGGGTTCGCCGATGAAACGGGTAGACATAGCTTTGGTCGAAGTAAGCGTTTGATCGCTGTCAGTGGTTATGAATTGCCTACGACAAACCGCTTTTAGTAGGCAAAACGTCGATGACAACCGACCAAACTGGATTATAATGCATGCTGATCAACCTCAGGTCCCCGGCGGGGCAAACGGGCGGTCAGGAGAATCGCCGCACGCCTCAACCGTGAGTTTTTCGCCGGACGGCCGCATTTTATCATACGTGCTTGTTAGACGAAAAAGGAGATTTGAGGATGAAACGTTTTCAAACCGTGATTGGACGCGGGCTGCTGATCGCCGTGGTATTGGCGATGGTCGCCCTACTCACCGGCAGGTCCGTGAGTGCTGCCGCACCCACGGACCTTTTCTTTTCGGAGTACATCGAGGGCAGCAGCAACAACAAAGCTCTCGAGATTTACAACGGCACCGGCGCAGCCATCGACCTAGCGGCCGGTGACTACGAAGTGCAGATGTTCTTCAACGGCAACACATCGGCCGGGTTTACGATTGCCTTGACCGGCACAGTTTCCGATGGGGATGTATTCGTTATCGCGCCGACGAATGCCAATGCGACTATCCTGGGTGTTGCTGACCAGACACTAGGTACTTCGTGGTTCAACGGAGACGATGCCGTCGTGTTGGTCAAGAATTCAACCGTCATCGACGTCATTGGCCAGGTCGGCTTCGATCCCGGCAGCCAGTGGGGTAGCGGGGACACCTCGACGGAGAACAACACCCTGCGGCGCAAAGTGACCATCTGCGCCGGGGACACGAACAGCAGCGATGCCTTCGACCCGACGGTCGAATGGGACGGCTACTCGCAGGATACCTTCAACGGCCTGGGTGCGCACACGGCTATCTGTTCGGGGGTCGTGGAGGATACAGCCCCAGCGGTGACTTCCACCGTTCCCGCCGGCGGCGCGGCCGACTTCCCGCTCGCGGGCAATCTCAGCGTTACCTTCAGCGAGCCGGTGACAGTCAGCGGCGACTGGTTCAATCTCAACTGCACCACCTCCGGCGCGGATGTGGACGCGACCGTCTCTGGCGGGCCGACGACCTTCTCCCTCGACCCGGTCGTCGTTCTGGCCGGTGGCGAGAGTTGCACACTGACCATCTTCGCTGCCTACGTCGCCGACGTGGACACCCTCGACCCGCCGGACAACCCGGCGGCCGATTTCACCCTCACCTTCTCCCCGGCAGACGTCTGCGCCACCGCCTACACACGGGCCTACGCCATCCAGGGCAGCGGTCCGAACGCGGCCATCACCGGCACGGTGACGACGCAGGGTGTGGTCGTCGGCGACTATGAAGGAGCCTCGCCCACGTTGCGCGGCTTCTACCTGCAGGATGTGACCGGCGACGGCGAACCGGCCACCTCCGACGGCATCTTCGTCTTCAACGGCAGCAACAATACTGTCAACCTGGGCGACGTCGTGCGCGTGACCGGCGCGGCTGGCGAGTTCCAGGACCAGACACAGGTCTCGGCCACGTCGATCGTCGCTTGTGGCAGCGGCACGGTCAGCCCGGTCGATGTCACCTTCCCCGTGCCCGACGCCGGCTATCTGGAACGCTACGAGGGCATGCTGGTGCGCTTCCCACAGACGATGGTCGTGACCGAGCACTTCCAGCTCGGCCGCTTCGGCCAGGTGCTCATGACCCCTGCCGTGCGGCTGCAACAGCCGACGGCGGTCGTCGCCCCCGGCGCGCCGGCGCTGGCACTGCAGGCAGCCAACGACCTGAACAAGATCCTCGTCGATGACCCGCTGAATAACCAGAACCCCGACCCGATCTTGTTCGGTCGCGGCGGCAACCCCCTCGCGGCGAGCAACACGCTGCGCGGCGGCGATTCGGCCACGGGCATGGTAGGCGTGCTGACCTACACCTGGGCCGGCAACGCCGCCAGCGGTAACGCCTACCGGTTGCGGCCGGTGGGGGCGTTGGGCGGCGGCGTACCGGTCTTCCAGGCCGACAACGCACGCCCGACCGCGGCCGCCACGCCGTCGGGCAGCGTCCGCCTGGCCAGCATGAACCTGCTCAATTACTTCAACACCTTCACCGGCTGTACCAATGGCGCCGGCGGCGCGCCAACCGATTGCCGCGGCGCGGAAAATCAGACCGAGTTCGACCGCCAGACCGCCAAGACCGTGGCCGGCATCCTGGCCACCCAGGCCGACATCATCGGTGTGATCGAGATCGAAAACGACGGCTACGGCCCCGACAGCGCCATCCAGGACCTGGTTAACCGGCTGAATGCGGCCACCGCGCCCGGTACTTATGCCTTTATCGACGTCGACGCGGCCACCGGCCAGGTCAACGCCCTGGGTACCGACGCGATCAAGGTCGGTTTTATCTACCAGCCGGGGGTTGTGACGCCCGTCGGCACGACCGCAGCCCTGAATTCAGTCACCTTCGTCACCGGCGGTGATAGCGCCGACCGCAACCGCCCGGCGCTGGCCCAGGCCTTCAAGGAAAACGCCAGCGGCGCAAGCTTCGTGGCCGTGGTCAATCATCTCAAGAGCAAGGGCAGCGCCTGCGACGTTGCCGACGCCGGCGACGGCCAAGGCAACTGCAACATCGTGCGCACCACCGCGGCTAACGAACTGGCAGCCTGGCTGGCGACCGACCCGACCGGCTCCGGCCAGCCGGACGTGATCATCCTCGGCGATCTCAATTCCTATGCCAAGGAGGACCCGATCATGGCCCTGCAAAACGCCGGTTACATCAACCTGATCGACGCCTTCAACGGGCCGGACGCCTATTCCTATGTGTTTAACGGCCAGTGGGGTTACCTGGACTACGCGATGGGCAACGGCGCCCTGAATACCCAGGCGACCGGCGTATTCGAGTATCACATCAACGCTGACGAGCCGAATGTGTTGGACTATAACACCAACTTCAAATCCTCCGGTCAGGTCGTCAGCCTGTACGCACCCGATCAATTCCGCAACTCAGACCACGATCCGGTGCTGGTCGACCTGGCGGGCAACGCCCCACCAGATTGCACGGCTGCCACGGCCAGCCGGAACATCCTCTGGCCGGTCAATCACAAGTTCGTGCCGGTAAAGGTGCTGGGCGTGAGCGACCCCGAAAACGATCCGCTGGCTATCACCATTACCAGCATCTTCCAGGATGAAACGGTACTCGGACAAGGCGACGGCAACACCGCGCCGGACGGCCAGGGAATTGGTTCGGCCATTGCCGAAATTCGTGCCGAGCGCGACGCCCGCGCCAACGGCCGGGTCTATCACATCAGCTTCACCGCCGATGACGGCTTCGGCGGCACCTGCAGCAGTACGGTGCAGGTCGGCGTACCCAAGAGCATCAACCGCGTCGCCGTCGACGATGGCCCGCTCTATGATTCAACACTGCCGTAGTCCGCTTACACGGTAAGGCGGCCAATAAAAAGGGCAAGGCGGGCGTATCCGCTTTGCCCTTTTTTGAATTTTGATGCTATAAGTGTCAACCGCGGTTGACACTTACCAGCCATAGCGCTCGCTGACTGACGCTTTGACCTCTGCCGGCACGAAACCCCACAACCAGCGCAGCCCCGCGGCGGCCGACAGGCTCATGGGCACGGTCAGGATCAGGCTGTACTGCGGCCACTTGGTGTTCCAGAGCAGCAGGAAAGCCAATCCAATGGCCCACCACAAGACCAGCACGCGGCCGCGGCCGCCGTAGGCCGGCCACAAGAAACGCAGCCCGACCACGGCCAGGACGGCGGTCACGACATCAAAAGGCGAGATGATGATCCCCGGGTGCCACAGAAAAGGCTGGGCAGTGAACAGCCAGATAAAGGGTTGGTACCAGGGCAAGGCCATCTCCTGCACGTGCGCGCCTTGCGAATAGGCGGCGTGGAAGGCCAGCGAAGCCGTCAGGCGACCCAGGGGGTCGGGCCAGAGGTAGGGGTTGGCGGCGTAGAAGACGAGTAGCGCCAGCCCGCCCCAGGCCGTCAGAACCAGCAGGCCGCGGCCGGTGCTTTTTTCGCCGGCGCGCCGTTGGCCGATCAAGTGCCAGAGGTAGTCGGCCAATATCGCCACCCCGGCGACGCAGTAGACATACTTCGCCGCAGCCGTCAATCCCAGAGCGACGGCCGACAGCGCCCACCAGAGAACTGGACGCCGGGTCGCTTCGCTCCGGGCGCGCATGTAGGCGAAGACGGCGAGCGTCGCGGTGAGCATCGGCAGCGCTTCGAGGTAGACCTGGGACGTGTATTTGACGGTGTAGGTGTGGACGGCCAGCAGCGCCCCGGCCGCCGGGCTGACGGCGGCGACGAGCAGGACATTGAGCAGGCCGAAGACGAGCGAGGCGTGGCGGGCGGCGGCGAACATGGCCATATATTGTCTGCCCAATACCGCGTTCATAATGCCCTCGAAACCGCCCCATTCCTCCGGCGGGGGGATGGTGATGATGGGCGGGAAGCGGCTAAAAATCAGGCCATAGACGACGTTGACCAGCGCCGGGTGCTCGCCGGCGTAGTCGATGTTGGTGAAGCGCTGCAAGTCGCCGGCGCGGATGGCCCCGGCGTAGAGCTGCCCGGCGCGGAAATAGATCGGCTCGTCGTAATCCCCCGGCAGGCGGGTCGCGGCCAGCTCGCGCAAGACGAAGGCGGTCATGAGGATAAGCAGGATGGCCAGCAGCCGGTTTTTGCGAGCGCGCATTCGCTGCCTCCGAAGGGATCAACGATATTGTAACATGAACCGCATAGCTGCTATAGTGACGAAAGTCACCCGGCGATGGATTGGTGGCGATGGCAAGTGGGCCACCGGAATCCGCCGCGCGGGGAGTTTGTCTATTCTGTTGATAGATGTGGGGCGATTTGGCCAAATCGCTCCACATCTAAGAACAGATGCGTTGCCCACCATCGGCCAACGAAATCTTGACGCCTTACCGGGGACTGATCTATGATGCAGGCAGGCGAGCTAACGTGGTTTGTATTTGTCGGCCGCCAAGGAGCCACGCATGTCCCCCAGCGCTTACCGGCCAATCTTCCGGATGGCGATCGTCATTCTTTTCACGGGCGGTCTGGCGATCGCCCATGCCGCCACGACGACCGCCGGTTTAAGCGGAAGCATCCGTGTTCGCCACCCCCAAGCTACGAACCAATCCGCGGCCGTCTTCCTGCCCCTGGTGGCCGGACCGGCTTTGCCGCTCTCTGGCGGGTTGATCGTGTTTGAGGATACCGGCAACGGCGGCGAGAACGACCTCTATCTCATCACCACCGACGGTCACCGTCGCTACCCATTGACCGACACCCCGGAGAGCGAATACGAAGCCGACTGGTCACCAGATGGCCGCCAGGTTGCCTTCATTCGCTATGCGAGGCTGTTCGCCCGTTCAATCGTCAGCGGCGACGAGATCGACATTGAAACGGAAAATTTCCCGGCCTACGGCCAGTTGGCGTGGTCGCCCGACGGCCAGCGGATCGCGTTCGATACATTCGGGATTGGCGGCAACGATATCGCCGTCACGTTGGTCAGAGGCGGGGCGACCCGCTACATCGTCAACCGGCCCAAGATCGGCGATTCGGCCTTATCCTGGGCGCCGAACAGCACGCGTTTTGTGTTCGGCAACGAATTCGGCGAATTGATCATTGCTAACATCCAGGGGACGGTGAATGAAGAACTGACGGGGGTGGAAGAACCCGCTTTCAATCCCGATTGGTCACGTGACGGCCGGCTGATCCTCTACCAACGGCGGACGAGTGCCGAGTTTGACCCGGACTATCAGAGCGACCTCTACCTGATTCCGGCCGAGGGCGGGCAGTCGACGTTGCTGGTTCGCGATGGCCGGGATGGCAGCTGGTCGCCTGACGGCCGTCAAATCGTTTTTGGGCGAAAGGGCGGTGGCATATACCGGATCAATGCCGACGGCAGCGGCTTGATGCTGCTCGACGGATCACCAACCGCGCTGCGGCCTGTCTGGCGGCCGTGAAGTGTCAACCGCGGTTGACACTTTAGACGGCTCGCAAGCCGGGCGGGAGGGTGTCATCGCCATCGAATATGGCCTGCAGGACGTCGCGATAGGACGGCATCGGGGTCCGCCATAACCACTCGACGTGGAATCGGAAATGGGGTAGCGCCGTGGAGAGGAAGATCCCGGCCTGTATCTCGACAGGTTGGAGCAGGCCTTCGCTATCGCGGCGATAGAATTCGGCCGTTTGCTGGTAGGGACGAGAGTCGATCAGCCAGTATTCGCCCACGCCGGCCTGTTCATATTCGCTGAATTTGCGCACCCGATCTTCACGAACGCTGCCGTGGGAGATGACTTCGACGGCGATATCGGGCGAGCCTTCGAAGCGGCGCTCGGTCAGGTGCGCCAGGCGCGTTTTGCTGATGAAAAATACATCCGGTTCGCGGGCCGGGCCGCCCGGCCACAGCTTAAACTCAAAGGGACCAGCCCCCACCAGACCCAGGTCGAGGGCTTCGACAAAGCCCTTGATGAGGCTAAATAAAAACCAGGTGATTTCCTGATGGTGTAGGAGGGGGGGCATATATTCAATCATCTCCCCGTCGACCCACTCGGCGATGTGGGATTCACTCGCCTCGACCTGATATTCCTCGTAGGAGGCCGGACGGCGGATCACATCGTGTTGCTCTGTCTGCACAGGTGCCGTAGTCATCGCTTGCCTCGCGGTGGATCGAGCATTGCATTATTCTAACACATGAAGAGATAAAACGCAGATGACGCTGATCGGAACGAGTTTGCGGCACATCTGTTGATTTGTGTGGGGCGATTTGCCAAATCGCCGCTACAACCGCGAAAATCAGCGTTGAAATCCGCGTCATCAGCGTTCTATTCTTAATCTTAGCTGGTAGTCGGGCCGGCGACCGTCGAGCAGGACGAACGGCTCGATGTCCTTGGTGCGCACGCCGATCTGCCGCAGGTCATTCACCGAGCGCAGCGTCGCCCGGCGACGAGCGGCCAGGATAGCCTCGGCCCCTTTCGGCCCGATACCCGGCACGCGCAGCAGCTCCTCCCGTTCGGCGCGGTTGACCTCGACCGGCGTTTCGCATAGGTGAACTTCGGCCCAGGCCCGCTTGGGGTCAGTATCCAGGGGCAGGCGGCCCTCAGCGTCGAAGGGCATCTCCTCCAGGTCGAAACCGTAGTCGCGGAAAAGGTAGGAGGCCTGGTAGAGCCGGTGCTGCCGCCAGGGGTTCTCGGCCGGGTGGTTCTCCAGCGGCGTATCGCGCACGGGGCTGAAGGCGGAGAAGTAGGCCCGCTTCAGGCTCGCCTCGCGCATCAGGTAATGGGTGACGTTGAGCAGCTCTACGTCGCTCTCATCCACCGCGCCGACGACAAACTGGGTCGTCGACGACGGCCAGCGGCCGCGCCAGCCCTCGCGCGGCGGCCGCTCGCGGCGCACCCGCTCGATGAAGCGCAGCGGGGCCAGCAATTCCTCGACGAATTGCTTCTTGGGAGCCAGGGACGACAGCCGCTCCGGCGTCGGCCCCTCCAGGTTGATCGACAGCCGGTCGGCCAGCTGCATGGCCCGCACGACCTGGTCCTCCTCAGCGCCGGGCATGATCTTGAGGTGGACGTAGCCGCCGAAATGGTGCTTCGACCGCAGGATGTCGACCGTGTCGATCAGCTTGTCTTGCGCCCGCGCCCCGCCGCCGATGATGCCGCTGCTGAGGAACAGGCCCTCGACCAGCCCGGCGCGGCGCATGTCCATGAAGGCTCTGGCCATCTCGTCGGGGGTGAAGGTAACGCGGCGGGTGTCGCGCCCGGCGCGGAAGGGGCAGTAGTGGCAGTCGCGCTCGCAGGCGGTGGTCATCATCGTCTTGAGCAGGGGGATCGTCCGGCCGTTGGGCAGGGCGGCATGGGTGACGCCCAGGGAGTCACGCTGGGCGGCCGCGCGGCGCTCGGCGCGAGACGAGCTGCTGACCGCGGACGACGGACCATAGACGGCCGAAGCGCCGCTGGACGGGGGGCCGATCACCTGCCCGCAGGGGGCAACCGTCGTCCCCGGGCCGCTGTTCACGCTCGGCGGCGGCGGGACCGGCCCGACCTCCTCGGCCGGCTCCAGGTCCATGTGGACGGCGATCTCCTGAAGCTTGATGAGCGTGTCCATACCAATAGTATAGAACGGTTGTTCGTATGAAGCAAGCGGTTCGTAGGGGTCAGGCAATCGGGCATGGTGTTGGCCGGATCATCACGGCGTTTGCCCCCGGTGGTCTGAACCTGAATTCCCATACAAAACGCAAAACCGGTACAATCTATCAAATGCTCGATCAATTTGACCCGCAGCGCCACCATCGACGATCAATTCGTTTGGCCGGGTGGGATTATCGATCCCAAGCCTACTACTTTGTCACCATCTGCACCTACGAACGCCAGAATCTGTTCGAATCACCGAATTTTGCTGATATCGCTGCATCCTGCTGGGTACAAATTCCTGAACAACCCCATGCGCACGGGGTGATTCTCGACGAATGGATTATCATGCCCAACCACCTTCATGGTTTATTGCTACTCCCCGGATCGCCATCCAAAACAGTAGTGACTGACGATCATGAGGTCATCATGCCCGGTATTCCGTTTGATATGCGCTTTGCACCATCAAACACCCTCAATCCAGCCGACTATGCCGATGAACACCCACACTTGTTGCCGGGATCACTGGGAGCGATAGTAGGAACCTATAAATCCGGTGTTACTCGGCGTGTGAATGCCATACGCCGGTCACCTGGCAATCGCGTGTGGCAACGGGGTTACTACGAGCGTATTGTCCGCGACAACCATGAACTGGAGCGTATCCGGGACAATACCGGCAAAATCCGGAACGATGGGCTGAGGACCGTGACAATATGGATGCACTTTTATCACGAATGGCCCACATCACATCGCGATAACCCACATCCCCGTTGGTGAAAATTTAAGACCGTTACCACCGGTCCCTAAAGGGCAACCCAACGGCCGACCATGGCCGTTCTGCAGGGCAAACGGGGTTTCGCCGTTGCGTCGCCCCTACGATCGGGTGCCATTTCGGCGTAGGGGTCAGGCAACCGGGCATGGTGTTGGTTGGATCACCACGGCGTTGGTTCCCGGTTGCCTGACCCGTTCAACATTTGCCCCCAGAGGGCGACGCAACGGCCGACCATGGCCGTTCTGCAGGGCAAACGGGGTTTCGCCGTTGCGTCGCCCCTACGATCGGGTGCCATTTCGGCATAGGGGTCAGGCAACCGGATAGGGTGTTGGTGGGATCACCACGGCGTTGGTTCCCGGTTGCCTGACCCAGAGGGCGACGCAACGGCAAACCATGGCCGTTCTGCAGGGCAAACGGGGTTTCGCCGTTGCGTCGCCCCTACAACCGGCCCAGATTGTCGCGCACGATTTTCGTGTGGGGATGATCCGGGCCTAATTTAGCCTCAAAGATCGCCAGCGCCCGCTCGTAGTACGGCCGCGCCCCGGCCAGGTCCCCCTGGGCTTGCAGCAGGCTGCCCAGGTTGTTGGCCGCTGACGCGGCATTGGGGTGCTCCGCACCCAACGAGGCTTCCCAGATCGCCAGCGCCCGCTCGACGTACGGCCGCGCCCCGGCCAGGTCCCCCTGGGCTTGCAGCAGCATGCCCAGGTTGTTGGCGGCCAAGGTCGCTTGGAGGTGCTCCGCACCCAACGAGGTTTCAAAGATCGCCAGCACCCGCTCCAGGTACGGCCGCGCCCCGGCCAGGTCCCCCTGGGCTTGCAGCAGGCTGCTCAGGTTGTTGGCCGCTGACGCGGCATTGGGGTGCTCCGCACCCAACGAGGCTTCCCAGATCGCCAGCGCCCGCTCGTAGTACGGCCGCGCCCCGGCCAGGTCGCCGCTCATCTGCAGGTAGTAGCCCAGGTTGTTGCCGAGCGTCGCCGCGGTCTCGTCCTCGCGGCCGGCGGCCGAATCGACAACATGGCGCAGGTGAGTTTCCCACGCCCGCAGCGCCCGCGGGTCGCCGGCGGTGAGTTGCTCATAGGCCAGCCTGATGACCGCCTTTTCGACCGCCGCGCGGGCGGCCGTTATTTCCTCGCCCGCCACCGTCGCCGCGAACCGCGCCAACAGCCGGTGCAGCCGGACCAGCCCCGCTTCCGGTCGCTCCAGCAGCCCAACCGATACCAGCGCGGCGAGGGCGTCGGTGAGGTCACGGCCGCGGGCCAGCGGTTCGCCGTCCGCGTCGACGGCCGCCGCCCGCAGCAGCGCCTCCGGCAGCGGCTCGCCGGGGGCGAAGCAGGCGGCGCGGGCCAGCAAGGCTTTGGCCAACTGGTCGATGGGGTCGTCGTCACGCAGCCGGTCGAAACTGACGCGGAACGTCCGCCAGACGCTCAGGTCGTGGGCCGTGGCGCTGACCGCGTCGCGGCCGACCGGCACCAGTTCCGGCGCGGCGGCCAGCTCGGCCAGGTAGTCGTCGACGCTTGTCGCGCGGTAGCGGGCCAGGAAGTGGCCGGCCAGCGCCAGCGCCAGCGGCAAATCGCCCACGGCACCGGCCACGCGGCGCAGATCGGCGTCCGTCTCAGCCCGTCCGGCCGGGTCCAGGTAAGCCCGCAGCAGGTCGACGCTCTCGTCGCGCGGCAGGGGGGCCACCGGCTGCGTCGCCGCGCCGAATTCGACCGGCCATTGCCCCACCCGGCTGGTCACCAGCAGCCGCGCCCCGCCGCCAAGCGGTCGCCAGCGGCGCAGCAGTTCGGGGTCCTCGCAGTTGTCGAAGACCACCAGCCGCGGCTCCGGCGCGGCCCAGGCCCGCTGGGTGAGGGCCACCCGGTCGGGCAGCGGCAACTCGCTGAAGGCCGGGTGCAGGCCCATCATCTGTCCGCAGGCGGCGATCTCGCCGGGGACGGCGCCGGGGTCGGCCATGCTGACCCAGTGCACGCCGTGGAAGCAGCGGCCGTAGCGGTGGGCGAACTCGGCCGCCAGCTGGGTCTTGCCCACGCCGCCGATGCCGGTCGATATAATGACGAGTGACGAGTGACGAGTGTTGAGTTCAGAGCGCGCGTCACTCGTCACTCGTCGTTCGTCACTCGTCACTTGCAGCATTGTCGCCAGCGCCCGCAGGTCGTCCTCGCGGCCGGTGAAGAGGGGGTTGGGCGGCAGGCTGACCCGCGCGCCGGGCGGCAGCGGGCCGGGGGCGGGGATGGGGTCGCCGGGGGCGGGCGGGGGGTCGGGGGTGAAGTCCGGTTCGGGGCGCGGCCGGCCGGCCACGCGCCGCCGGATCGTTCGCCACGGCCTGACTTCGCCGGTCTGGCGATATTCGGCCGCGAGCCGGACCAGAAGGTCATCGTCCTCGATGAGCCGGTAACGAAAAATGGCTGTGGCGCAGGCCTGGCGCGTGGCGGCGGGGGTATCGCCTCGATTGAGGACATAGACCAGTAACGCGCCCAGCAATTGGTAACCGGGTCGATCCGGCAGGGTTTCGCCGTCCTCCAGGACGCCGATCAACTCGCCGGTGAAGGTTCGCGCGGCGTTGTCGGCCAGGGCGGTGAGGCTGGGCAACAAAAAACCCAGACCGGCCTGGTTGAGCAGCACCCGCCGGCCGATTTGGCCCTGAAGGACGTCGTCCAGTTCGGCCAGGGCGCCGGCCAGGTTCGCCCGATCCCCATCATGAAGGAATTGCCACGACATCGGCTAGGCGCTCCTCCCGACGGCGGCGACGCGCCAGTGAACCGGCGAACGGCTCCAGACCTGTGCTGTCCACGCCCTGTTTCGATCGACTGCCATCACGATTCGCCCCTCCATCGGCCGCGCCGGTTTGCTCCGGAAATGATACCCCGGATGGGTAACGGCGGCACGTTATATTAACTCTGTAAGGTTGTTCGTCGTGGGCGATTCATCGCCCCATTTTTCCTTGCCGAAGCCCCCCGCATCGGCTATCTTTCTCGAGAAAATGAGTCACAGAGGGATGCTGGCATGATCGAGACGTCGGATTGGATCATCTTTGCGCTGGTGGTGGCGGCGCGGTTCCTGGTGCCGCTGATCATCCCCTTTTACCCCCTGCCGGGCATCCTCATCGCCCTGCTGCTGGATGGCGTCGACCAGACCATCTTCCAGGTCTTCACCAACCTGCCGCTGGACGGCTACCAGAGCTACGACAAGGCCCTGGACATCTATTACCTGACCGTGGCCTACATCTCCACGTTTCGCAACTGGGTCAACGTCGACGCCTTCCAGGTCAGCCGCTTCCTGTTCTATTACCGGCTGGTGGGGGTGGTGTTGTTCGAGATCACCCACTGGCGGCCGTTACTCATCTTTTTTCCCAATACGTTCGAGTATTTCTTCATCTGGTATGAGGCCGTGCGGCTGTGGTGGGACCCTCGCAAGCTGCCGCGCACGTTCCTCGTCAGCGCCGCCGTGGGCATCTGGCTGATCATCAAGCTGCCCCAGGAGTACTGGATCCACATCGTCCAGATGGACGCGACCGATTTCATCAAGGAAAACCTCCTGGGCGCTTCCCTCGACACGCCCTGGACGGTGGCCATCGCCGACAACTGGCTGGTGATCCTGATCACCCTGGCCGTCATCGGCGTGGCGCTGTGGCTGATCATCAGCTGGCTACGGAACGCCCTGCCCAAGCCCGATCACGGCATTATCTTCTCGGCCGACAAGTCAGTGGCACGGCCGACCGAAGGCCAGATGAAAAACGCGCGGCTGGAGTGGCAGCGGCAGATCTTCGACCGCGACCTGTTCGAGAAGTTCATCATGATCGGCTTGCTGACGATCATCTTCGCCCACGTCCTGCCCAACGCTACGACCTCCTCGCTTACCATTCTTTTCCAGGTAGGCATTTTCGTGACGATCAACACGATCGTCAGCCACATCCTGGCCCGGCGCGGCACGTCCTTGTTGTCCGGCCTCGTTCATTTCCTCGTGGTTCTGGCCCTGAACGCGGCGATCACCCTGGCGCTGGTACTTCTGCCCGGCGGCGAGACCAATTGGATTAACGCCATCGTCTTCATTTTGTTACTGAGCCTGCTGGTGACGCTCTATGACCGCTTCCAGCCGGTGCACCTGGCGCGATTCCCGCGCGGGGTGCCGCTGGTGATGGATGTGACGAAGTGAGGGATGTGAGCGGGAGTAAGACCTGTCAGGTGTCGGCCATCTGACAGGTCTGGTCGAGGAACAGGAAGCGGGGGCTTTCAGTTGGTTAATATACTAATATTATAATAAGTGGCGAGTCGCTTGTCAAGTAAGTCACCAACCAAGGCGTGCGCCCCATCTGCTTCTAAGTGTGGGGCGATTTGGCCAAATCGCCGCTCCAAACCTCCATTCTTTAACAGTACGGCCGCGCACAAATCGTCCGGGGCGGGCGGGCGGGCGATTTGCGAAACAGGTGCTTTTCAGCCATCATTACCGGTGGGGGGGTCGTTATTCACGAATGACTTAATTATGCCTAGCTCATAATTTATTCAGTGAATGTTAAAGAAATCTCACAGAGGTAACCCATGAAACTCGCCATCGGATCAGACGAACGCACCCATGTCACCGACGCCGTTGTCGTCGATTTACATAACCGCGGCCACGAAGTCATCCTCTTCGGCCCGCTGGCAGTCGAGGCTGTTCCGGTCGGAAACAACCCGGAAACCAACTACTGGCCGGCCGTCGCCCGGCAGGTGGCCGAGGCGGTGGCCGCCGGCGCGGCCGACGAGGGTATTCTCTTTTGCTGGACGGGCACCGGGGTCAGTATGGCCGCCAACAAGGTGCCGGGCATCCGCGCCGCGCTGTGCGATGACGCCGAGACGGCCCGCGGCGCGCGCTTGTGGAACAACGCCAATGTGCTCTGCCTGTCGTTGCGCCGGACGAGCGAAGCGCTGGCCAGGGAAATTTTAGAATCCTGGTTCGCTACTTCGTTCATACCGAACGAGACGGATAATGCCTGTCTGGCCCAGTTGGACGCGTTGGAGGAGGCGTATTTTGAGTGACGAGCGGGAGGAGATACGAGATACGAGATACGAGATACGAGATACGAGTGACGAGTGACGAGTAGGGGTCAGGCAACCGGGAAGGGCATGGATCGGGCAACCACGGCCTTGTCGCCCGGTTGCCTGACCCTCGGCCGGCGCAAGAGGGCGAGGCGACCGCGGGCAGCAGCCGTTTTGCGGGGCGCAAAGGGTTTCGCTGTCGCCTCGCCCGTACGATGGATCGAGAAATCGCGGCTGGTTGGTAGGGGTCAGGCAACCGGGTAGGGCATGGATCGGGCAACCACGGCCTTGTCGCCCGGTTGCCTGACCCTCGGCCGGCGCAAGAGGGCGAGGCGACGGCGGGCAGCAGCCGTTTTGCGGGGCGCAAAGGGTTTCGCTGTCGCCTCGCCCGTACGATGGATCGAGAAATCGCGGCTGGTTGGTAGGGGTCAGGCAACCGGGGGCTTACCGGCTCGGAAACAAACGGCGTTCACTACCGGTTGCCTGACCCTCCGGCCAAAGATGGGGCGAGGGGCTGGGGATGACGATCGCGAACACATGGGGGATAATCAGCCGTCATGGAGACGACCGAGTTCATCCCGCCGCCGGTCATCGAGTACCTGGCGGTATTATTGTGGGCCACCAGCGGGGCGATCGTCGGCTGGCGCAAGGGCTACGACAATGTCGGCGTCTTCGTTGTCGCGGCCGTCTCGTCGTTCGGCGGCGGCATTCTGCGCGACGGCCTGTTCTTGCAACGCGTACCGCCGCTGCTGACGGAAAGCATCTATCTCCCTCTCGTTTTCGCGGCCACGGCGATTGTCATCCTGG
>Ga0114939_10000784_pt1 | contig 26180 bp, 22 predicted proteins | sample AshMeaCrysSpring_FD_87196 | JGI IMG/M metagenome (GOLD analysis project Ga0114939, IMG submission 87196) | Groundwater microbial communities from Big Spring, Nevada to study Microbial Dark Matter (Phase II) - Ash Meadows Crystal Spring | ecosystem: Environmental > Aquatic > Deep subsurface >...
TAATAGCGGCAGTGGTTCTAGGGGTTTTTTTCACCGGCGTACTGCAGATAAACCAGATGAAGCTGAATGAAAAGATTCAGCAAAGTTTGTTTACAAATTATTCGTTTGAGTTCAGCCATCGCATACCACGTATCAATATGAAAAGTGTGGACAGTTATTATATGCCTGAGTTGGTAAACCGTTTTTTTGATGTGGTTTCGCTTCAAAAAGGCTTGAGCAAACTATTGCTTGATGTGCCGGCCGCTACCATTCAAATCCTGTTCGGCTTGATTTTGCTGAGTCTGTACAACGCTGTGTTCATATTTTTCGGCATCCTGCTGGTCGTTATCCTGGCCATCATCCTTTACACCACCAGCAACCGCGGGCTGGCAACCAGTATTGAAGAAAGCGATTACAAATACAATGTGGCAGCCTGGTTGCAAGAAACGGCCCGCATTATGCGCAGCCTGAAGTTTAGCCACGAAACCGACCTGCATTTACATAAAACAGATGGATTTGTAACCGGATACCTGAAGGCTCGTTCAGCACATTTCAAAATACTCCTGCTTCAGTATTGGTCGCTGGTGTTCTTTAAGGTACTTATTACGGCGGCTATGCTTATTGTTGGAGGACTGTTGCTTATTGATCAACAATTAAACGTAGGACAGTTTGTAGCTGCCGAAATCGTAATTATAACCGTACTGGCCAGCATTGAAAAGTTTATCATTAGCCTCGATAAGGTGTATGATGTACTAACCAGTGTAGAAAAACTGGGTAAGGTAATAGACAAGCCCATGGAACAAAGCGGCACACTTTCTTTAAACGCCGAAAAGGGAATTGCCGTAAAGGTTGATAATGTAACTTTTGGATACAACGATGATGAAACCATTTTACGGAACATTTCAATTGACGCGCCGGCCGGCTCCATCGTAAATTTACTTGGTAGGGAAGGATCGGGCAAAAGCACTTTGCTACGGCTGCTTACAGGTTCATTTACCGATTTTTCGGGAAAAATTCTGCTAAATGGTATCCCTATTGGCAACTACTCGATTCATGAATTGCGCCGCCATACCGGTATCTATTTCAGCCAGCAAGAGATATTTTCGGGTACACTGTGGGAAAACATTTCGATGGGGCAATGTGCACTTACCATTGATGAAATAAGACGACTTGCCGAAAAAATAGGACTGGCTCCTTTTATTGCTCAGCAAAAGCATGGCTTTAATACCGTGTTGGATCCCGTAGGCCACCGCCTCAATAAAACCACCACATTAAAGATACTGTTCTTGCGTGCCATTGCCGATAAGCCAACGCTCTTGCTGCTGGAAGAGCCTTGGGAAGGAATGGACGAAAATAGCCGACAGCAAATGATAGATGTTTTACTTACCGAATTGAATGGGGCTACCATTTTAGTGGCTACCAACGATGAAAGCTTCACCAAATACGCCACACTTGTTTACCGCTTGCAAAGTAACAATAAATGACAAGCGATACTGGATTTTGTAAAGATTTGAGCCTGCTTACATTTTTACATCATACGCTATCAGCACCCAACCATTCGTTTTATGAAAGTTGAACATTTGTCGGAAAATCTTGAAGAGGAAATAGGCTTTAAGGTCGAAGCCTTTAAGCATGTGTACAACAAAGATACCGGAAGCCAGGTAAAAAGGTGGTTTTATATCATCATGGGGGTGCTGCTATTGTTTCTGTTTTTGCCGTGGACGCAAAACATACGCTCCGAAGGCTTTGTTACCACCCTATACCAAAATCAACGCCCGCAGGAGCTCAATAGCCAGATACCTGGTAAAATTTTGAAATGGTATGTAAAAGAAGGCGATTTTGTTCAGGCTGGAGACACCATTTTACAACTTGGTGAGGTAAAAGATGATTACCTGGATCCGCAAATTGTGCCCCGTACTGAATTGCAGATTGATGAAAACCAAAATAAAGCAAGGTTTTACGAGGGTAAAATTGCCACTGCCGACCAGCAAATTCAGAATCTGCAGGAGCAACGTGACCTGAAACTATCGACCCTCAATAACAAGCAGATTCAGATAGATCGAAAAATAGTAGCTAAAAAGGCCGAATTGCAGGCTGCCCAGGTAGATCAGAAGCAAGCAGCAGACCAGCTTGAGCGTGCAAAAAAAATGCTGGAAGATGGCGCTATCAGCAAGTTCGACTTTGAACGGCGCAACGCAACCTTTCAGAAGGCTGCCGCCGCTGCTACCGATAAGCAAAATGAACTGGACAACCTGAGCCAGGACCTGCTAATAAACAAACTGGATATAAGTAACGCCACTCAGGAATATGCCGAAAAAATTGCAAAAGCCCAGGGCGACCGTTTTTCCAGTAGCAGCGAAATAGCCTCCGCCCGCGAAAAAGTGGCAGCGCTTGAAATTAAGAAGCAGAATATTGAGCAACGCGCAGGATTTTATTACCTGGTAGCGCCACAAAGCGGACAGGTAATTAAGGCTACAAAATCGGGCATAAATGAAATTGTGAAAGAAGGAGAAAAGATAGTGGAGATAGTGCCTGATGATGTAAAACATGCCGTGGAAATTTTTGTAAGCCCCATGGATTTGCCGCTGGTAAATATGGGTCAGAAAGTACGCTTTATGTTTGATGGCTATCCTGCTATTGTATTTAGTGGCTGGCCATCGGCATCATACGGTACATATGCCGGAAAAGTAATAGCCATTGAGACCAACAGAAGCGTAAAGGGCAAGTTCAGGGTTTTGGTAGTGGAAGACCCCGACGACAGGCCCTGGCCACCTCAAATGAAACTTGGTGCCGGCGCCATTGGTTTTGCGCTCTTGAAAAACGTGCCGGTTTGGTACGAACTGTGGCGAAACATCAACGGGTTTCCGCCGGATTTTTATACCGCTGCCGATGCAGAACAAGACAAGGCAAAAAAGGAAAAATAAAGGGCACAAACAAAATTGCCAATAACTGGGCGCTGTATCCAACTGATATCGGATGAGGAAAATGCAACGGAAAATATTCATAATACTGACGCTCTATATTCAATCTGCTGCACTTACTGCACAGCAGGTTGCCGATAAGCGGTTGTCGCCCGAGGCCTACCTTGAAATTGTGCGCAAATACCACCCCGTTGCTAGGCAGGCTGCGCTCTATGTAAATCAGGCAAAGGCGGCCCTGCTTGCATCGCGTGGTAGTTTTGACCCGCTGCTTTATCTTACCAACGACCAGAAAACATTTGATGGAAAAAACTATTACAACTACAGCAACCTATCGCTTAAAATACCCACCTGGTTTGGCATTGAAGTTAAGGCAGGCCTCGAAAACAACCAGGGCGTTTACACAGATCCGCAGTTGTCGCTTGACAAAACAAGCTATGCTGGGCTTAGCCTGCCCCTTGCCAAAAACCTGCTGATGGATAAGCGCAGGGCTGTGCTGGCCCAGTCTAAACTTATGGTAAGCCAAAGTGAGGCCGAGCGGGAGTTGGCGCTCAACGACCTGATGTTTGAAGCTATGGATGCTTACCTGCAGTGGGCATTGCAATTTCAGAATTTCCGCATTCTTACCGATGCGGTGCGCATCAACGAAGAACGCTATGAGCTTATTAAGGTGTTGGTAATACACGGCGACAGGGCAGGAGTGGATAGCACTGAGGCACTTACCCAATTGCTCAATTTCCGCTTTCTGCAAAATCAGGCTTTGCTCGATTTTCAGAATTCGGGCAATGAACTCAGCAATTTTTTATGGACGGAAAACAATCAGCCGTATCAGTTACCTGCCGATGTTCTGCCATCTGTGGTGCTCGACTCGGCCAATCCCTACAAAGCCATTTTTCAACCTTTGGATGATATGCTGAACCTGGCACGCAATGAACACCCCAAGCTCCGCTCATTGCAGTTTAAAGTTGACGTGCTGGATGTGGAGCGCAGGTTGAAGTTTCAAAGCCTGCTGCCTACTGTAAACCTCAAGTACAACGCCTTGAGCGAGGGATACGAGTTTTTTAAAGGCATGGATGCCTGGTCGTTCGAAAATAACTACAAGTTTGGTGTAGATGTGGGCTTGCCCTTGTTTTTGCGGCAAGGCAGGGGCGATTATCAAAGTGCAAAACTCAAATTACAGAGCACCCAAATAGATCAGGATGCTACAATGCTTGCTATAGAAAACAAAGTGAGGGCTTATTATAATAACCAGGTAACACTGCTGCAGCAAATTAAAACTTACGAAGAAGCGCTAGCTGCTTACCAACGTGTGTACGATGTGGAACTCATGCGGTTTGAAATTGGAGAAAGCACCTTGTTCTTAATAAACAGTCGCGAAAACAAACTACTGGAAACGAGGCAAAAGCTGGCCGAATTAAAAGCTAAGTTTTTCAAGAGCCTGTACGGAGTACAATGGTCGGCAGGCACCCTGCGCTAAAATTGAAGGTTCACTTTTGGGCACTTCTAGAAACCCCCGGTGCTGCGTTACGCCTTCCTCGTAACCTTCTCATTTACAAGTAGTAAACTCCGGGGTTGCTCGGTTGGCAAGCCTTGCCTGAGAGGTTTTTAGAAGTCCCCTTTTTTAGATGGTGAAACCTACTACCGCTGGTTTAGTCCTCCAGGTTTTGTGCCAGTTCCAATAATTCTTCTTTTTTATAAGAATATTTTACATCATCAAAGCATAGGGCCAGCTGCTCCAACAATAGCCTGATGATGCTTTTGTTGGACAACGGTTTGAAATAGGAAGCTGTTTGCGGTACAGATATGCGTTTGAAATAAAGTTCAATGTCTTTGTGCGAAAATCCAACACCGGAATTTGAATCAATGAAGAACTTAATGCCTTCAGCGCCCGTTATGTTTTCGAAATTATTTTCATATAATGTTTGATTCGAAAACCATGCCAGTACAAATTGCCCGGGTATGTTGATGGCTTTTATCGGCATATCGAGCATGGCCGCAAAAATGAGGTACACAATTCCAGTGGTAATTGCATTGCCTTTTTTGGATTCAATTACTTTATGAATCAAAAATTCATTGATGGCATTATACCCAACATCGCCACCGCGCATACGGTAATAATTGTATAAAATGCTTTCCATTACTTTCACCTGTTCCACGGCCGTCATATAGCTATTCAGTTCCAGCCATATGTTGCGCCTCATGCGCTCTATTTCTTGTAAAGTAACGGAAGGTTGGAGTTCGGGATATTGGTACTTGGCTACCAGCAGGGCGCCATACAACAGCTCAGCAAATCCTGATTTCCATTTGTCGAATTCGAAGGAAAGGTCACGAAATTGAATACGGTGGATAATCATTTCAATCCGCTCCTGCGTAACCTCGCTTATGGTGTTTTCCCACAAATGTTCCAGGTTGGGAATCACCAATTGCCCATACGAAAGCAACCGGTTTTCTACTGTTTCAAACACCTCGGGGTCCGGGTCATCTACCAGTTGCAGCAAGGCATGTATTTCGCGGCCGGCATCCATTGTTTCTTTTGTCAGCCTCTAAAATGCACTGCAATGTGATGCGGGCAAAATCTTGTTTCCCACATAGCTGCATTCATTTGCCTGCCGCTTTGTTACCGGCCTCCGGCAATTACTTCGGGTATGGCCTGCCCTATATTGCCCGAAGGCATTTGTACATGCAGTATAGAACCTAAGGTAGGCGCTATATCAGTCATATATGTTTGCCTGATAACTATGCCGGGCCGAATACCCCATCCCATAAATACCAGCGGAACATGCGAATCGTAAGGGTACCAGCTGCCATGTGTTGTACCGGTGGTTCCGCCCTGAAAAAATCCGGCTTTCAAAATCACTTGAATATCCCCGCTCAGTTTTATATTGTAACCCTGTACAAACATTTCCTTTACCGGTGCCGGCAGGTTGGTTTCATTGGTTTTGCTCAGTTTAAAGGCTACCAACACGGTTGTATCACTATTTAGCTCCTTCAGTAAAAAGTCTTCTACATCTTGCACTGTCTTACCACGCTTTTTGGCAATTTCGGCGTAGTTCAAATAAAGCTGGTAGTTGGCGCTTTCTTCTATCACTCCGGCAATACCCAATGCCGATTCAGCCTTTTGATTGAGCTCATTTACTTTATTGGCAAGGGTTCGCACCGGTATGCCATGCTCCTTCAGATATTGGGGTACATGGGCCACAGCATGGTCGGCAGTAAGAAATACGGTGTAAGCACCTTTGCCCACTTTCGCATCCAGAAAGGCAAAAAAATCGGCAAACTCACGGTCGAGGCGTAAATATGTGTCTTCAATTTCAATAGAATTTGGGCCAAACTGATGGCCGATATAGTCAGGTGAAGAGAGGCTGATGGCCAGCATATCGGTTATATCATCCTGCCCCAAACCTTCTTGTACCACTGCTTCGCGGGCAAACTGCATAGTAAGGGTATTGCCTTGCGGCGTAGCCCTTATAATGCCGTAGTTGCGGCCTGCCAGGGTGTCGAATTTGTAAGGGAAAACGGGTGAGGCATCGCGCACATATCTGCCTTCGTAAGGCATATTATCCTTGTCGCTTTGTATGTAAGTTTCTATTGGGTGCAGCGTATTCCAGTTAAGCCTTGTTAGCGAATCCACTACTTTGCGGCTATTGAACGCATTTACCCAAGCCGGCAGGTTGTTCATATAAAATGTGCTACTTACCCAATTACCATTTGCGCCTTCGTACCAATAAGCTGTACCCGTATGGCCTGCAGGCAAAATGCTACCCCTGTCTTTTATTGCTACGCCTATTACCTTGCTTTTAAAATTGGTGGCCAACCTGAGTTCGTCGGCTATGCTTGTAACCCACAAGTTGCGTGGCGACATGGGCTCCGATTTGGAGGTGCCGCCCAGTACACTTACCGAGCTGTCTTCTACACAATACACAAACCTGCCAAGACGGCGGTCGTACCAATCGTTGCCCATAATGCCATTAATAGCCGGTACACTTCCGGTGTAGGCACAGGAATGGCCTGAAGCGGTTACCGTCTGCGCATAGGGTATCAGCGTGTTTTCGCAGGTGGCACCTTCGCGCAGCATACGCTTTAGGCCGCCCTCGCTGTAGCGGTCGTAAAAACGATACAAAAAGTCCCACCGCATTTGGTCTACCATCAGGCCAACCACCAGTTTGGGTCTCGCTAATTTGGCATCTGCATTGCCGGGCTTTTGACCACCCCCTGGTATTTGCGCCGAAACTGTAAAGACAAGGCAGGCGAGGATAACCATTTGGGCCAGGCGAACTGCGGAAATGGAAAAAGATTTTTTCATAGTTAGTTGCCGGCAAAGATAGGAGGAGCGCAAAAGTAGCGAGGTGCTGCGTGTTAACATTCAGCTATGTTCACTATTCATTGGCAAACTCAGCATTCAATAGTACTTTTGTACGCAAATTTTTGAGTACCTGGTTTTCTTCTTCACTGGCCTTTTTGAAGATTGGTAAATAAGTAAAATATTGGTTTTCAATAAGTAAAACGACAACTTAACATGGCAGACATTTTTGAGAAACTGGTTAAAAACTACGGGCCAATAGGCCAGCACCGAGATCACATTTATGGCTATTTCGCGTTTCCCAAGTTGGAAGGCGATATTGGGCCCCGCATGCAGTTCAGGGGTAAGGAAATGATTGTGTGGAGCTTAAACAACTATTTGGGGTTGGCTAACCATCCCGAAATACGCAGGGTAGATACGGAAGCCACCTCCCAGTTTGGCCTGGCTTACCCCATGGGCGCTCGCATGATGAGTGGCAATAGTGTGCACCATGAACAACTGGAACGGGAACTGGCTGACTTTGAAAGCAAGGAAGACGCCATTTTACTCAACTATGGTTACCAGGGCATCATGAGCGCCATTGATGCCATATGTGGCCGACATGATGTGGTGGTGTACGATGCTGAATGCCACGCTTGCATTATTGATGGCCTGCGATTGCATCCTGGCCATCGCTACGTTTTTAAGCACAACGATGTGGAAGATTGTGAAAAGCAACTATCGCGAGCCACACAACTTATAGATAAACAAAAGGCCGGCGGAATTGTGCTAATTACCGAAGGCGTGTTTGGGATGGCTGGCGACCAGGGCAGGCTCAAAGAAATTGCCGCCCTTAAAAAGGATTACGAATTCCGCCTGATGGTAGACGATGCTCATGGCTTTGGTACACTGGGCACAACCGGTGCAGGCGCCGGCGAAGAGCAGGCGTGCCAGGATGATATAGACCTCTACTTTAGCACATTTGCCAAAAGCATGGCCTCCATTGGCGCTTTTATGGCAGGCCCCAGGGTCATAATTGACTACATCCGCTACAATATCCGAAGTCAGATATTTGCAAAAAGCCTTCCGATGCCTATTGTTATTGGCAACCTCAAGCGCCTGGAAATGCTGCGTACAATGCCCGAATTGAAGGATAAACTATGGCAAAACGCCCGCAAATTGCAGGACGGACTCAAAGATCGCAGATTCGATATTGGCAAAACAGATAGCGTAGTTACACCGGTTTATATGAAGGGTGGAGTGGAAGAAGCCACAGCCATGGTAACCGACCTCAGAGAGAACTATGGTATTTTCTGTTCTATAGTTGTTTACCCCGTTATTCCAAAAGGACACATTATATACAGACTCATTCCCACGGCTGATCACAGCAACGAGGATATTGACCGCACCCTTGAAGCGTTTACCGCTACCAAGGACAAACTGGATACCGGTGCTTATAAAGTGACCGAAATACCGGACATGGCCGAAAAGGTATAAGCGGGCGATTGCGCATAGCACCGCTGTTATTAACAACCAATTTTACAGAGAGCCTCCGTCGGGAGGCTTATCTGTTTCTGCAAGGTTAGTTATCACAATTTTCCGGGATGAATCCCCAAAAAAATCCCTCCAATTTGTGGAGGGATTTTAATTCAAACCATTAACCAATAAACCCTATCCTATGAAAATTAATATGCAATATATTAAGGAATCGTTACGCAGGCAACATTCAGGGCCCAAGTTTTTGCCAAAAGGGCAAAAAAAGGGCCCGGATAGAAATCCAGGCCCGTCTAAATCCAATATTCTATGAAAAACCTATAACTTGATGCAAACTTGATGCCAGAGGTTGCACCTGGTTTGCTTTTTTACCATGTAGATGAAAAGTTTTTATTGAAGGCCTCCCAATTGTCTAAGTTGGAGGCTTTTTCACCAAAAAACTTAAGGTATTGCTCGAGTTCCTGGGCTTTAATGGCACCTTTTAAAATAACAGGTTCTCCATCGGTTGGAATGATGACCGTGGATGGATAAACCATATTGCCTTGCAGCAGGTCGATTGCCAGGGTGTTTACCTTATAGTTGGACTTATACACAAATGTTTTTCCGAACCAACTTACTGAATCCCTGCTTTCTGCATTGAACTTTACTGCATAAAACCGGCTGTTTATATACTCCACTACCGAATCATTTTTCCAGGTGGTGGCATCCATTAGTTTGCAGTACTGGCACCACGAGGTATACACATCAACCAGAATAGGCCTTTTTTCTGCCAGGTATCGAGCTTCTACTTCGACAGGACTCTGCCACTTCAACTGCGCCTTTTTACCAGTATTGGCAAAAAAGGAAAATGTTGAGGTTGCAAATGCTATCACAACGAATAGGGTAGACTTAACCATATGGCCGTTTACATGTTATTTTGAGCAAAACTACTTAGCGTGGTGCAAAATATTGTGATTGCTGTCACCGGGGCTTCGGGAAGTATATATGCCAAGGTGCTTTTTGAAAAGTTACTAACCATAAAGGACCAGTGGAATAACGTTGGTGTGGTGATGAGCAAAAACGCGTGTGATGTGTGGCAGTATGAACTGGGAAATGACGACTATAACTTGCTGGAAGGCCGTTTTGCAACTGCAGAAAAAAACTTCCGCATATATACAAAAACCGATTTTTTCGCACCATTTGCTTCTGGATCGGGCCAGTACCAAACCATGATTGTGGTTCCGTGCAGTATGGGCACCCTGGGCCGTATTACCCATGGTATTAGCGATGACCTGGTTACGCGTGCCGCTGATGTGGTACTTAAAGAAAGACGCAGGTTGGTGTTGGTGGTGCGCGATACTCCGTACAACCTTGTCCACATCAAAAACATGGAACTTGTAACCCTTGCCGGAGGCATCATTTGTCCAGCTACTCCCTCTTTTTATAGCAAGCCTCAAACCCTTGAAGATGTTGCAGCTACTGTGGTAGACAGAGTGTTGGACCTGGCGGGTTTTAACCAAACAACCTACAGGTGGGGCGGAGGTGAAATATAATTTCTGGTGCTTAGGTCTACCTCATTGGTCTATTACCTCTACTCCTGGGTACTTCGATTTGTCGAATGCAAACATTTTATCGTCTAGCGGGGCATTTGCCTTAAAACCTGAGATGGTGTACTCATAAACATTTCCACTGTTTTCGTACACTTTTGATGATACAATAAGTGCCTGAGCCTCATCTACATACACGTATACTTTGTAGAAGTTTTTCCGCTTGTCGGTGGGCGTCATCTCAATTTCTGAGCAATTTTTGCCTGCCACTGCCTTTTTGCCATTGAGCTTATACAGAAAATCTTTATCGTAAAAATTGGTAAAAAGTTTTTGGGGTGTTATACCCTGTGCATTAGGGTCCACGGCACTTACCGATACCTCGTTGGCAGCAGGTTCATATTTCCATATTTGCTTTCCATCGCTCATTATCTGCATGCTTTTTTCAGTAATCAGGTATTTCTGGCCTTTCAAGAAGATTTTTCCTGTTCGCTTACCGGCAGGCTGATTCATCCTGTTTGTAACATTGAGGCTATAATTGGCCTGAACGGTTTTAAGTGTTTTGAACTTGGCGCTTACTTTATCGAGTACCGTTTTAGCAGCAGGGTCGTTTTGCTGGGCCAAAGCGGCTGTTGCGAGCAGGGTGCAGGCAATTACTACAATTTGTCTCATGAAAAGTGATTAAAAAGAGTGGTCAAAAGTAGGTATATGACGACAGATTGAAGCAGCAGTATAACGCAGAAAAACTTTTGGCTGGCTTTTAGCAATTAGGGAGATTTAGGGTGAGGCTGAAGTTGGGAAGCATGGAGCAAGTGGAAGAGGCCAATGCTCATCTTCAATAGCTCAAATTGATAACCACAAAAATCCTGCATCTTAAACCGAGGTGCTCAATAAGAATGCAGGCTAAACGGATGAAAAATAGGAACACGCAACTCCTGTCAACCGTCATCTGATAACTGTCAACTTAAAAATTACCTAATATATCCTCCAAATCCATTTCTGATTTCACCAATACCTCGCGGGGTTTGCTGCCCTGGTTGGGACCTACAATGCCGGCTTCCTCCAGTTGGTCCATCAGTCGGCCTGCTCTATTGTAGCCCAGTTTCATGCGCCGCTGGATAAGTGAAGTGCTACCCATTTGGTTTTGCACGATGAGTCTGGCAGCATCGCCAAACAGAGGATCACGATCCGAAATGTCAAAATCCCTGGCTTCCATTTCTTTTTCATCCAAATATTCGGGCAGTAAAAATGCCTCGGGATAGCCACGTTGTGCCGTAATAAAACCACAAACCTTTTCAACCTCGGGGGTATCTACAAAGGCGCACTGCAGGCGCAAAAGTTCGCCATTGTGGCTGATGAGCATATCGCCTTTGCCAATTAGCTGCTCGGCACCGCCTGCATCCAAAATGGTTCGACTGTCTATTTTGCTGCTCACCTTAAAGGCAATACGGCTGGGAAAGTTGGCTTTGATGGTACCGGTAATGATATTAACCGATGGGCGCTGCGTTGCAATTATCAGGTGAATACCTACCGCACGGGCCAACTGGGCCAGTCGGGCAATAGGCATCTCAATTTCCTTGCCAGCGGTCATTATCAGATCGGCAAATTCGTCAATTACCAGCACAATAAACGGCAGGTATTGGTGGCCCTTTTGCGGATTGAGTTTGCGCTTAACAAATTTCTCGTTGTACTCTTTTATGTTGCGTACACCGGCTTCCTTTAGCAGGTCGTATCGGTTGTCCATTTCTATACAAAGAGCGTTGAGCGTGTGCACCACTTTTTTGGTATCGGTAATAATAGCCTCTTCTTCGCCGGGAAGTTTTGCTAAAAAATGGTGTTCAATAACACGGTAAAGACTAAGCTCCACCTTTTTGGGGTCTACAAGCACAAACTTAAGTTGTGAAGGATGCTTTTTATAAAGCAGCGATACCAGTACCGCGTTAATGCCCACCGACTTACCCTGGCCGGTAGCACCTGCCATAAGCAAATGCGGCATGCTGGCAAGATCAACAACAAAATGTTCGTTGTCAATTTTTTTACCAATAGCTATGGGTAGGCTGAAGTTGCTGTTCTGAAACTTGTCGCCCCCCAGCAATGTGCGCATGCTTACAATGGTTTTGCGGGCGTTTGGCACTTCAATGCCAATGGTACCTTTACCGGGTATAGGTGCTATAATGCGTATGCCCAGCGCGGCAAGGCTTAGGGCAATATCATCTTCCAGGTTTTTGATGCGGCTGATGCGCACCCCGGGTGCAGGCACTATCTCGTACAGGGTAACCGTGGGACCTATAGTAGCAGAAATACGCTGAATAGTGATATCGTAATTTTTAAGCGTATTTATAATCTGGTTTTTATTGGCTTCCAACTCGGCAGGATCGCTAATGATTTTTTCGCTACCATAAGTTTCCAACAAATCCAGGTGCGGAAACTTATATCCCTTCAAATCGAGAAAGGGATCGTACGGTGGCAGGTCTTTAGAGGGTTCTGGGGCTCGATTGATTTGTTCTTCCTCTGCCAATTCATCGGCACTTGGCTTAATTTCAAGATCCAGGTTGGAGGTAGGTTTCGTATTCTTCTGTACGGGAAAAGAAGGAATTGGTTCCGGGGCACCATCGGGCACATCAACTACAGCCGGCTCCTGCCGTGTTGATATTGAAAGGGGCATTGGAGGCGGGGCTGCCAGTATAGTGCTAAAAGTGCCTTTTTTGCCTCCGGTTTCGGTGGCATCTTCTACTTCTTCTTTAATTTCAAAAATCAGGTTGGGATCGGGCGGGGTGGGGCCTTTACGCGGCACAACAACTAATGCCGCTCCCTCGCCATTGAGGGTATTTGCTCCGCCTGCTACCTGCTGGTGTTCAAGCGGGTTGGGTTCATCGGGCTGTACCAATGGCCGCTGTTGAAGTACATTGGCCTTACCCGATGCATATAACTCGTTGATTGACAAACCGGTTGACGGCAGGGTTGCATCTGTTGGAGATTTATTTATTTGCACAATCGGCTCATTAGGCTCAAAAGATTCATCCTCAGAAGCAGCTACAACAGATTCCTTCAAAGTCGCATTTTCATCGGTTTGTGCGTAATCCTTAGTCATTTTGGCAGGAACCTTGAAGGTGGGGTTGAACCGCCATATAATCCAACTGATGACAGCGGTAGCAATAATTAACCCGGTGCCCACTTTGCCAATTACAGCCTCTAGGTAGTCGCTTACCATCATGCCGGCAGCACCTCCGTAGCTAAAACTGTTGCCTTTGGTAAAATAAGCAAGCGCCACACTAAAAAACACAGATCCCGTACTTGCCATGGCCAGATTTTTGAGTAGCGAGAACAATCGTTTGCCAAAAACGAGATTGAGCCCCCATACCAATGGGAATGTGCAAAACAGGAATGAGGCTAACCCAAAGCCACGCCAAACAAGCTGATGCCCGGTCCAGGCACCCAGCCTACCCAGCATATTGTCTACCTTTAAATTTTCTACAAACAGAAAGGAAGCGCCTGCTGAAAGCACTTTATCCTGATCTTGCTGCCACGTAAAGCAATACGACAAAAGGGCTAGAAACAATAGCACAGCCAATAGCAACAGGCTAAAACCTGCAATTTTAAATGTACGCTCGTCTTTAATAACAGCCTGTACCGATATTTCTTTCTCCTGCTCAGGCTTTAGCTGTGGCGTAGGTTGTTTACTATTTGGCTTTTTTTTGGGCATAATATTCCAGTGTCAAAGATAATGGCGGTAAGCGGCTGCAAATTGTATGCCCACCCGTATGGGGAAAGGTGGAAAACTTATTTGCGGCTGCCTGCCATCTTGTAAATCATGGCAATTTGGAGCACACCGGCCACGGCCCAAAGCCAAAGCGCTACCCCGGGCAACTCATGCAAGTTGCTTTTTTCAGCCAAAGAACCAGCCGATTCCTGGTTGTTTGCTTGCAAAAAACCAATTATTCGGTAAAGAGATGCGCTGGCAATGAGAACCGCACCAATGATACCTGTCCATAAAGGCCATGGCCTGTTTTTTAAAATGCACCAACCTGCAAATGCCATAAGCCCAAAAGCCAGCGCAAATGCCACCCACACACTGTAGCTGGTAAACATGTAGGTGTAGTAAATACGCCCATCGAATTGGATTTGGCTTTCGGGCAATAACATGGCAACCCATACAGCCAAAACCAACACGAGATATAATTTTTGAAAAGGACCGGTTTTTCCCATTTAAATGTTGATTTCATCAAGTATATAAAAGGGGGCACATGATACATGCACCCCATGTAGCCAACCGCAAATATTAATTGTTTACGTTTGTCGGGCATGGTATCGCGTATTATTAATTTCAACACCGACCAGGTAGCCCCTTTTGAGGCAAAAAACCGCTTGCTGTTGATGGGCATGGCTGGGCAAAGCTGTCGGCTAATACTGTGGAACAGAGAAACAGCTGCGCCCGAGGCAGTGGAATGTTTTCAACTAAAGAACTGGACCCAGGAAAATTGGGACATGTTGCTTAATCAGTCGGCGCTGTTGGGTTTTCGTGATGTGGAAGCCCGGGTATCCATTGGCTTTGATCGTGGCACGCCAGTGCCGGCTGCTATTTACGGGCCCGAGGTAGCAACGGCCTCTTTGGAAGCATTGTTTGGATTGGCAGGTGATCAGCTTTACAGCGGTGCAGATATTGCCAATGGAAGTGAAATTATTTTTACATGGCAAATGTCCGCGGCATTGCACAGCCTCGTTGCCAACCAGTTTAGTGTATGTTCGTTCAGGCACGAGGCTACTTCTATTATAAATCCGTCACCGTGGCAGGGTAGCTGTATACAGTGCATGGTATACGACGAGTACGCCTGGGTGACATTGCACCACAACGGCGCCTTGCGAATAGCGCGTCCTGTGGCTGCGCGCTTTGCCAACGATTTTACCTATCAGTTGCTGAATATGTGCAAGGTAAACGAGCTGGATCCGACAGTGGTTGAGCTGCAGCTTATTGGTTTTGTAGAGCCAGGCTCGCATATTACCCAAGCGGTAGAGCGCTTTTTTCCGGTAAAAACTTATCCACAGCCAACAGGCGAATGGCCCGCCGATGTGCCCTACCATTACTTTGTTCAAATGCTAAGGTTAATTCAGTTATGAGAGTGATAGGGGGCCGCATGAGCGGGCGTAGAATAAACCCACCTGCCAAGATGCCTTATACCAGGCCTACAACCGATATTGCCAAAGAAGGGTTGTTCAACATACTGCAAAATATGTTGGACTTTGAAGGCATAAGCACCCTTGATTTGTTTGGTGGCACCGGAGCCATTAGTTATGAGCTTGCGAGCCGTGGCGCAGCCCACCTTACAGTTATTGAAAAAGACATTGCTATGCACAGCTTTATTTCGGAAAATGTAAAAAAGCTGGGTATAGAAAATTGCAGGGTAATCCGCAGCGATGTATTCCGTTTTCTGGATTCGGCTACCGGGCCCTACCATTTTATTTTTGCCGGCCCGCCATATGCGCTGGGAACCATAGATGAGTTGCCTAAAATAATTGTTTCCAAAAAGCTGCTTGCTCCGGAAGGTATTTTTGTATTAGAACATACGCCGCGCAACAACTACGAAAATTTTGCAGGCTTCTTTCGGCAGCGCAATTATGGCACTACTGTTTTTAGTTTTTTCAGAAATGCAGATCAGGATATAGCCAATTCTTAAACCTTATATGGTACAGCCTGTTGGCTGAATAATGGTATTGAAAACAGTATTATTTGAAGATATTGGCCAAATGCCCTACAAGCAGGCATGGGATTACCAGGAGCAACTGCTGAGGCAAGCCATAGACATAAAGGGCGCCGGCAAGGGGCTTCCCGTAAACCGCCTGCTGCTGGTGGAGCACCCGCCTGTATACACGTTGGGCAAAAGTGGGCATGTAGAAAATATCCTGATTTCGGAAGAAGAAATGCGACTGAAAGGAATCGAGTATTTCAAAACCAACAGGGGCGGGGATATCACCTTTCATGGCCCGCAGCAAATAGTTGGTTACCCAATTATAGACCTGGAACAGTTTTATACCGATTTAGGCCGCTACCTGCGCTCTCTGGAAGAAGTGATCATTGAAACAATAGCTGTTTTTGGCATAAAAGGTCAGCGTTCACCTGGCGAAACAGGCGTTTGGTTAGATGCAGATCGCAAAGGATATGAGCGCAAGATTTGTGCCATGGGAGTACGGTGCAGCCGGTGGGTTACCATGCACGGCTTTGCTTTAAACGTAAATACAAACCTTGATTACTTTAATAATATTGTACCCTGTGGCATTAAAGGTAAGCAGGTAAGCTCTATGCAACAAGAGTTGGGCCATGTTGTTGACTTTGAAGAGGTTAAGCGGGTTTTATTAACCTGTTTTGCAAACGTGTTTCAGGTGGAAATCGTTTACGGCTGATGGATAATTGCTTTAAGGACCGAAATCTTTTGGAAGATAAATTTTGTTGCGCTCCTTAATTCTGCCATTTTCTTTAAGCTCAAATTTGAACCAGCCTCCGTGGTAAAAATTTACCTTGTCTATAATGAAGTAGGTGTCTTTAATATTTTTGAATTCCAACACAGGACTGTCGTCTTCTTCCAAAAACACCAATTCATAGCGCTTGGCAGCAGCATCGGTTAGCTTTACCACCACGTAACCATCGCGATCGGTAAACACATATGGGCTAATGCGCTGCACATATGGCGGAATATATTGGTATAGGTACACCGAGTCATCATTTTTTTGCACCAGCGTATCCTGCGTTTTCGTCATTACTGAGTCGCGAAAACGCCGAAAGTCTTTCAAGAGCACTTTTTCGTAAAGGGTATCTTTTACAATTATATTGATGATTTTATTTGGATCGTAGTTTTCAAATCCGGCCTTTTCGGGGTCTTTTACCGACATGAATTTGGAAAGTTCAGCATCCAGCATATCACGCCGCGAATCGGGCTGGTATTTCTTTTCAGGTGGCGTTACCACTCCTTGGACTTTTTTGCTGGCTGTAAAAAAATATGCGCCGCCCTGCATTACATAAAATATACGGTAGTAGTATGCCTGCCATTGCTGGTTTTGGTCAGCAAAGCCATTTACCGGCAGTTCGGGAGAAGTGGCACTGTACACGGTGCTAAAACGTTTGAGGCTGTCAACAGATCGCTGTACCGCTACCTGTATCAAGTTGGGGTAGGGGTTGCGCCAACTAATTACTATCCGGCCATTGCCTGCATTTTCTATGGTGAAATCCGGAAGCGTGTCTTGTGCTCTTGCCGACAGGCCGCAAATGAAACTTAAGACAATAACAGACGTGATTAACCTTGCTAATGAATTCTTCATGCGTGCAGCAAATGTAGGTGGGCAACAAGCGTAGTATTTCAAAAAATTAATCCACTTTGTGTGCGGTTGCCCTGCAGGCCTCCGGTGTGCACAGCCAGTATATTTTCCCCGGCCTTAAAAGCGCCGGCTTCCAGGGTTTGCAGCAACCACATCATCATTTTGCCGGTGTACACCACATCGAGTGGTATACCAAAATGTTCATAAAAAGTGTTCATGAAGCTTACGTGCCCTGCGGTAGGCTTTCCAAATTTTGTATTTGGAAAGGCATCTATAAGACCTATCTCCTTAGGTGTAAACTTAATGTTCAGGTTCTTCGTAAGTGAAAGAAGTTTGGCATCGCGGGTGCCTGCATCAATACCTAATAATTGCCGGAAAGGATATGCAGAGTATGCAATACCAGCCAGAGTGGTGCCAGTGCCCGCGGGCACTACTATGCAATCAAAACCTACAGGCACTGCCTTCTTGAAGGTATGTGCTACTGCCTCAACCGCCATAGAACCTTCGCCCCCCATGGGCACGTACAAAAAGTGCTGTGCTTTGGCAAATGCCTTCCATAGCCGATGATTGTAGAAATTTTCGCGATAGGCATAAACAACGTTTGCCCCCCACTGTTCCAAATCGTGTAGGGTTGGTGTTTTATAACTTTCGGGGGCCTTTACCACTGCGGTAAACGAAAGCCCAGCCTGCAAGGTGGCATAAGCAGCGGCATGCAAGTGGTTGCTGAAGGGGCCGCCTGTGGATAAGATGCCTTTGTAACCTCTGTACAAAGCCAATCTTAACCAGGGGTCAAACTTCATCCACTTGTTTCCCGAAACAATTGGGTGCACCACATCAAGCCGAAGCATACTAATCGATACCCCTGCCTGTTTGCCTATTTCGCAATCCAGTTTCTGTATAAATGGTTCACTCAGGGGCAATTCTGGCATCATAATCTGGAGGTCACCGCTATCTTCGCGCCACTTTTTTCAACTCCTCAAAGATCAAGAGCAATGGCGAAACCTACATTGGTAATATTAGCGGCAGGCATGGCCAGCCGTTACGGAAGCATGAAACAGGTAGAAGGATTTGGCCCACATGGCGAAACCATTATGGACTACTCCATTTACGACGCCATCAAAGCTGGTTTTGGTAAGGTGGTATTTATTATTCGAGAAGAATTTGCCGATGCATTCAAGGCCATTATGGAACCCAAACTGAATGGTCGCATTGAAACAGCGTACGTTTACCAGCATCTAAGCTATTTTTTACCAGAAGGATATGCTGTGCCCGATACCCGCACCAAACCCTGGGGAACAGCCCATGCGGTATTATGTGCCAAAGATGCTGTGCACGAAAATTTTGTGGTTATTAATGCAGATGACTTCTACGGTACCGATGGTTTTGAAAAGGCATATCGTTTTTGCACCAACGCCTGCAGCGATAACCTGCACGGAATTATTGGGTATACCCTGCGCAAAACGCTCAGCGATCATGGCACGGTAAGCCGCGGCGTTTGCCAAACCAACCAACAGGGCAACCTGGTGGCTATAAACGAACGCACCAAAATAGGCTGGAAAGGCGACAAAGTGGTATATGAAGACGAAAGCGGTGAGCACGAGGTAAGTGCCGATTCGCCGGTAAGCATGAACTTCTGGTGTTTTTCGCCCGGTGTGTTTGCGCTGAGCGAAAAATTGTTTCATTCATTTGTACAAGAAAGGGGCAACGATCCTAAAGCTGAATTTTTTATACCTATAGTGGCCGATTATTTCATTCAGCAAGGGTTGGGCAATATTCAGGTGGTTTCTACCGATGCGCAATGGTTTGGCGTTACCTACAAAGAAGATGCACCGGGCGTAAAAGCCAGCCTAACGGCGCTGATAGATGCAGGAGAATACCCCACGAAACTTTGGCCCTGAGTTAGGTGCAGGTGCAATGCTTAAACGGTACCTGCTGCGCTAAGCTAAACAATATTGACCTCCCTCTGAAGAGAAATGCCAAATTTCTGCTGTACAGAGTCAATTATTTGCTGGCTCAGGTGCAGTATTTCGCAGCCGGTGGCTTGTTTGTAGTTTACCAGTACCAGGGCTTGCCGGGTATGCACCCCGGCATCTCCAAGGCGGTACCCTTTCCATCCGGCCTGCTCTATAAGCCACGCAGCAGGTACTTTCATTTCAAGTGCGCCACTTTGGTATGCAGGCATAGATGGGTAAACTTGTTTGAGTTTATCAAATTGTGTAGCCGGTATTACCGGGTTTTTAAAGAAACTACCGGCATTGCCCACCACTGCGGGGTCGGGCAGTTTGGATTGCCTGATGCGGATGACTGCTTCGCTTACCGCCTGCAAACTGAGTGTAGAAACGCCCATGGCATCCAGTTCGGCTTCTATGGCGCCATACGAGGTATTGAAAACGGGCTGCTTCTGCAGTTGAAAATCTACATGCGTAATAATTACCCGGTCCTTCAATTCGTGCTTGAAAATGCTTTCGCGGTATCCAAAACGGCAGTCGCTATTGCCCAATTGCAACATTTGCCCATCGTTTACCTGCAGGCAATGCACCGCCCCACACACATGGCTTATTTCTGCACCATAGGCGCCAATGTTTTGCATAGGTGCCGCGCCTACACAGCCCGGAATTAGCGACAGGTTTTCTACACCGCCATAACCGTGTGCTATACACCATTGTACAAACCCATGCCAGTTTTGGCCTGCTCCAACCCTTACCGTAACGGTTTCGGGTGTTTCTGCAATTTTTTCAACACCGGGTATTTCGGTTTTTATAACTAGTCCATCAAAATTTCTGGTAAGCAAAATATTGCTGCCGCCACCCAATACCAGGCGGTCAGGCGCTTTTATGGCCACTGCTTCCCTTGCTTCATCAATGGTGGTAATACGGCAAAACATGCCGGCTTCCACATGTATATGAAAGGTGTTAAATGGTAGCAGCGATATGTTTTTTTCAACCTGCATTGCCTGGTTAGCTTACTGTGGATCTACGTCTATAGCAAAGCTGGCCGCTTTGTACAAAGGTTGCATTACAACATCTGTTATCGACCTATGAATATGCGCTTTGCATTGGTTAATTACCTGGCTGTTGCGCGGCAGTTTTAGCAGGCATTCCATAATAAATAGGTTACGCACCCTGCCTACCGGTGGCTCTGATGGACCCACCAGGTATTTTTCGAAGGCGGCGGCCATGTACAACACAAAGGTTTCTATGGCTGCATTGCACACCTGCTTGTCTTTGTGCCGGCAAAATATTTTGATAATGCGGCTGTAGGGAGGGTAAAAAAAAGCTTTACGTGCTTCATCTTCTACCTGAAAAAAGCCGGCATAATTATGTTGCATCAGGTAGGGTAGCAGTGGGTGGGCAGTATCTTGAATTTGCAGAAGTACTTTTCCGATTTCGCCTTTTCGGCCGGCCCTGCCGCTTACCTGTTCCAGTGTTTGAAACGCCCGTTCGTTTACCCTGAATTCGGCAAAATGAAAAAAGCTGTCACCCGCAGGTATACCTACCAGGCCCACATGATCAAAGTCGAGGCCTTTTACCACCATTTGTGTGCCTACCAACACCTGAATCCGTTGCTGTTCAAACTGTTTAATCAGGGTATCGTGGGCATTTTTGCCCCGTACACTATCGGTGTCCATGCGGGCTATTTTGGCATCCGGTAAAAGCTGTTCCAGTTTTTCCTCCAATTGTTCGGTACCAAAGCGCTGTGAACGAAAATCGTGGTTGCCACATTGGGCGCAGGTTTTGGCCAGGGGGTAGCTGCTGCCACAGTAATGGCAATGCAGCTTTTGTGTGCTTTTATGGTAAGTAAGGCTCACATCGCACTGCTGGCATTTGGGTATCCAGCCACACGTGCGGCACACCTGGTAGGGTGTATAGCCACGCCGGTTCTGAAAAATGATTACCTGCTTTCCGTTGGCCAGCGTTTGCTTTATGCTCTCCAATAGTTGAGCCGATATAATTACCTCCTCTCCGGGCGGGCGAACAATTTTCTTTAAATCTATCAAGTCAATTTTGGGCAGTTCCAAATCGCCATAACGCTCCAGCAGGGTTACCAGCCCGTATTTGCCGGTAATAGCGTGGTGGTAGCTTTCTACCGAAGGGGTAGCGCTGCCCAGTATTACTTTGGCGCCGGCCAGGCCTGCATAGTATACGGCACTATCGCGGGCATGAAAGCGGGGTGGAGGCTCCTGCTGCTTGTACGATGGGTCGTGCTCTTCATCTACTACTATAATCGACAGGTTGCTGTAAGGCAAAAACAGTGCGCTTCGTGGCCCAACCACAATCTGGTATTCGCCGCTACGTACTTTGTTCCATATTTCTACCCGTTCGGCAGGATTAAACTTGCTGTGATACACAGCTACGTAACCGCCAAAATGCTGCTGTAGCTTCCGAATGATTTGCGAGGTAAGCGCTATTTCGGGCAAAAGAAAAAGGCATTGTCTGCCCTTCAGTACTTCTTCGGCAAACAGCTTGATGTACAGCATGGTTTTGCCGCTACCAGTAACTCCATGCAACAGGGTAACAGACTTTTCAGCCATTATTTGATGCAATGCAGCAAGGGCCACCTGCTGCGCTGCCGACAGGTTGAACTCAACAGAAATGCGCCTGCTAAGCGATGGTAGCCTGTCCACACTACGCTTGTCCAACTGCAGTATCTCTTTTTCAACAAGCTTCTCCACAACCGATGGGCCTGCATTTGTTTTCTTTTGCAGCCCTATTTTGGTCACCTGTCCTTCTGTTTTCAGCAGGTGCAAAAAAGACAACAGCACATCCAGTTGGCGAGGGGCATGCTTCCAGTTATTGAGCAGTTCTTCTAGGGCGCTTTCGTTGCGGTATTGGGGATGCAGCAGCAGATAGGTTTCCTTCTTCTCTTTATACCTTTCATACATGGCCTCCCACACGGTGCAAATGCGCTTTTGAATAAGCTTGTTGATAACAGGATATGCATTGGCCACATCCAGTATTTTTTGCACCTCGCTTATCTTAAGCTCCTTTTTTATTTCCAGGGCTTCTGCCAGCAAGTACTCGCGGTCGCTGAGGCTGCCGGGGTGGTAAGGCTCGTTGTCGTTATACTGAATAATGGTTTCGCTGCTCAGTTTCAGGTGGGCCGGAAGGGCCGCAATCATTACTTCGCCTTCGGAACTCATATAATAGTCGGCAATCCAACTCCATAATTTCAACTGCGTTTCTTGTAAAATTGGCTCATCGTCCAGAAGGTTCAGTATAGGTTTCAATTCAAAATCGGGCCTATGCTGATGAATGCGTTTAATAACGCCGGCGTAGCGTTTGGATTTGCCTATTTGCACCTCTACACGACAACCAACTTTGGCAAAGGGATCCAGTTCGGAGGGTAAGACGTAAGTAAGTGTTTTGGGTAAATACAACGGCACAATCACATCGGCATACCGACTAACAGATGGGGTAATGCTAAAGAGTGGTGGCGACGACATGCCAACAAATGTATGGCACAACCGTGGCGCCTAAGTACTGCACTATTTGTAGTTGCCGTTGTATCGTAGTATTGCCGATTCCATGGCTTCATAGGTTTTTTGCTTTAACAATGGCACATCATTCAGGGTAAACCCTGCTACCGGGATTTCTGGCAAAAGTACCGCCCTCGATTGGCCGGGAGTAAGTGTAAATACGCTTCTGTAATGCAGGCGTGCCAGGGTGTCGAGAAAAACAAACGGCTTCACAGGCGTTTGTGTTTCGATGGCAATACGAAATGCACCATCGTAAAAGTTCTTGAGCGGATTGCCGGTTTCGTTAAAAGTGCCTTCGGGAAAAATGAGTACGGAAATATTTTGTTCTAATGTGCGCTTCAAGCGGTCAATACTCTTAGCCCTGTGTTCGGCGCTTGTTCTGTTTACCAATACCACCACAAGCTTATACAAGGCACCAAATATGGGTATGGCTGCCATTTCCTTTTTGCCCAAAACCCTGAAATGGCCATTGCGCAGCACCTGAAAAATGCAGGGAATGTCCAAATAAGAAATATGGTTGGCAACAAACACATAGTGGCGGTGTTTTGAAATAGGCTCGTCCATGATGTTGCGGTGTCGTATGCCAATAATAAACAGCCAGCCATCGCTCCACAGTTTACATAGCCTGAGTATGAGGTTGCCACCGGCCGGCTGCCCGAGCATCATGGCAATTAATATGCCCGGCGAAACAAGTACGAGACCACCAATAAATGTGACAAACCCATACAAGCAATAAATCCAGTGAAAAGACTTTATGATGAACTTCATATTTGAGGTACTACAGGCGCAGCATAGAATGCGCCACGGCCTTTTGTGCAAACATAGGTTTCACCGTGGTCCAAAGTGTTCTGAAAAACTGGCTGTACCGGTAATTATTCAGCGATTCTTCATTTGCCCACTGGCTAATGGTGAAAAACACGCCGGCTTCATTCAGGTCTTCAAATCCATTTAAACTTATGCACCCTTCAAATAGGGCAATATGCTGCTGGTGCGCCTTGAATATCTGTTTAAATTGTTCTATGTATTCTGGATTAAAGGTAAGTTTAACCACCCGGGTAATGGCATTTGCCGTATTGTATTCATTATTCATAACCGTTGTATTCAGGTAAAGTAAATACGCACCCGTTGGTAATAGCGCCGTGCGGCCAGCATGGCTTGATTGGCCTTTTCGTCAAAAGTATGCAGGCCCAGCAGGCTAGCCGCCCTGCCTTTGTTAATGGCTATTTCAAGATGGCCCGCCGCGTTAAAAAAGGCTACTTTAAACCCTTCGGGCGCACCGGAATAATTGGTACTGATGCGGCTGATGGTTTCGTTGCTTTTAATAACAATCGTAAAGTTGCGGCCGTTGCGGGCAGCCTCAAATTCGTGGCGTGTTATATCTAGCACCACATTGCCAAACCTGTCAATACTAATGATTCGTCCTTCTATGTAATCGTCGCCTACCAAGGGTTTTGATTCGTTTTTTTCTACTATGGAGGTTGGCTCGTAGCCTACCATAAGCAAACTTGCCCCATCTTCAAGGCTGGCAATAGCCTTGCCGGCAAGGGCTGCCCATTCCAGCACGGTGCTAAATGTTCCATGCAATGTAATGCACTGCTCGGGTGCACCATTCAGTATCATGCTAAGCAGGCCATTATTGGGGCAAACAAAATATTGTCCACGGGCAAAGGCCAGCAAAATGCCGGTATCACTCGTTTCAAATGGGTTGACGATTACAAGGTGATAACTATGCTGCGGAAATAGGTAGGCACTGTTGCGAATGGCATACACTGCTTCGTGCTCCATGAAAGGAGTAATGCTGTGGCTTATATCAACAAGAGTGAAGGCGGGGTTTATGGAAAGCAAAATGCCTTTGACCGCGCCCGACAAATAATCCTTTGAACCTAAATCGGTTGTTAGGGTAATAATAGCCACCTGATACTGAAATGATGGCGGTGAAGGTAAAGCAACCCGCTAATTAATACATCTGTAGCAAGGTGATAATCAAAAGAATGGAAGACAAACCTGCATTTTCCTTGTAGCAAAAAGGCAAACTACTTCACCAGTTCCCCATCTTTGAAGTAATATTTATGGACCTGCCTGTCCACAAAACGGGGCATCAGCCGGTTTACAAATACGGTAAACTTTCCTTTAAACGTCAACTCCTTGTTGCGGCTCTTTTTAGCAATGGCCAGCAGCACCTCCTGGGCACACACTTCAGTTGACATCAGTTTTTCGTCCAGCGGAAAATTTTCATCCAGTAGTGAGCCATCTGCCTTCAAAGCGGCACGCCTGATATTGCTTTCAGTAAAGCCCGGGCAAATCCAAAGTACATTTACTCCGGAGTCTAGCAGTTCGGTACGTAATGCTTCCATCCAACCTTGCAAGGCAAACTTACTGGCGCTATATCCTGTGCGTCCGGGCAATCCTCTATAGCCTGCAATAGATGAAATGGCTGCTATGTCGCCTTTGGAATCCAACAAATAGGGTAGGGCGTATTTGGTAGTATACACCGAGCCCCAAAAATTTACTTCCATCAGCTTGCGCAGTATTTCCACGTCAGCCTCGGCAAAAAGAGCCCGCATACTAATACCTGCATTATTTATGAGTATGTCTATACGGCCAAAATTTTTAATAATTGCATCAATAAATAGTTTGCAATCGCTTTCGTTGCTCACATCGGCCACCATGGTAAGCAGGGGCTCCGACACGTGTTCTACCTGCAGTTTGTACAGTTTGTCTGCATTGCGGGCGCAGGTTGCAACGCGGGCACCGGCAGCGAGCAATTGCCCAACCATGGCTTTACCAATACCATCGCTACCGCCAGTAATGGCTACTACTTTGTTTTGGAAATAAGCATCGAACATGATGATGTAGTCAATCGGTGTAAAAAGCGATGGCTACAAAGTTTTGGAAGTACGCGCACACAGACACCAAATAAAATGCAAACATTGCGTGGATAAACAAAATAGAGTTTTTTTTGGCTTAAAAACTCCAGCCTCCTATTTTTGCACTCCCAAAAAAAGAAGAACAAACTTTTTGTTGCGGCTAAGATCTGGTAGCTCAGTTGGTAGAGCAATACACTTTTAATGTATGGGCCCTGGGTTCGAGTCCCAGCCGGATCACAACTTGCTTTTCTGTAAACGCCTAATTGTCAATCAGTTAGGCGTTTTTTATGCCCTTTGCTTTCAAATTAGGGGCCACATTAGGGGCCGTTTGCATTGGAA
>Ga0114939_10000785_pt1 | contig 26176 bp, 20 predicted proteins | sample AshMeaCrysSpring_FD_87196 | JGI IMG/M metagenome (GOLD analysis project Ga0114939, IMG submission 87196) | Groundwater microbial communities from Big Spring, Nevada to study Microbial Dark Matter (Phase II) - Ash Meadows Crystal Spring | ecosystem: Environmental > Aquatic > Deep subsurface >...
ATGGACATGTCTGCCGATGGACATGTCTGCCGATGGACATGTCTGCCGATGGACATGTCTGCCGATGGACATGTCTGCCGATGGACATGTCTGCCGATGGACATGTCTGCCAAGGAGCGGGCCTGCGTGCGAGAGGGGCTGTCTGTTCCCGCCACCAGGTTCTGGCTCGTTGTCCACCTTGCAGTTGGGAGAGCGTTCGTGTGAGCGGGTCGACAGCAGCGATCGAGCAATCCGATGAACGCGGGGCGTGGTGGCTGTCCGCCGTCGCACTCGTCGGCGCCGTCCTGGGTTACGTGGCGATCGCAGGCGCCATATATCTCGGAGGACAATTCGATGCCGCTCAAGGAGGACGGGCTGGATCGCTCACGGCGCTGTTCGTCGTACTGCTGAGCCTGATCGGCGGTATCGCTGGGCTGCGGGGGTGTTCCCGAACATCCGGTTGGTCGCCTTCGATCCGCCGCTATTGCGGCCTGACCGCGTCGGCCCTTGGTCCGCTGGTGGCTTTGGGGATCGTCGTCTTCGTCTTCGCCGCCGCCGATGCTTGGCAGGGCGGGCTTGGAAACTTCTGGTCGTTGGGCAGCTTGCGACTGGTGGCTGTCCAGACCGTGACGATCGCTGTCGCCGCTTTGGGCATGACGATGATCATCATTGCCGGGGGAATCGACCTGTCGGCCGGAACAGCGCTCGCGCTCTCTGGGACCGTTTGCGCGCTGATGTTCAAACATGAATTCGGTCCACTGGCTTCTCTGTCGGCGGCGATTGCATGCGGGGGGGCCTGTGGAGCCCTGAACGGCGTGTTGACGAGCATGCTGCGGCTGGTCCCGTTCATCATCACACTGGGAACGATGACAATCTTCCTGGGGATCGGCAAATCGATCGCCGAGGATGGAGGGACCATCACCCCTCCGATGCATGCCGTGCCTGAATGGCTGGAAACCATGGTCACGCAGTCGCCCGCCTCGCCATGGATTGCATGGCCCCTGCTGCCCAACTTTGCGTGGGGAGTTTGGCTGGCGTGCGGATTAGCAGTCCTGGTCGCCCTGATACTGCATCGAACCCTGCTGGGCCGTTACGTCTATGCGATCGGATCCAACGAGGCGACAGCCCGTCTCTGCGGCATCCCTGTTCCTCAGATCAAAGTGCTGGTGTATGCACTCGCGGGTTGTCTCGTCGGGATCGCTGGCATCTACCAATTTGCTCGACTGAGCAAAGGGGATGCCACATCGGGAATGGGGCTTGAGCTGAAGATCATCGCCGCAGTCGTGATCGGCGGCGGCAGCCTCAGCGGAGGACGCGGTTCGGTCGTCGGTACGTTGTGCGGTGCCACGATCATGAGTGTCATCGGGCACGGATGCACGGCATTGGGCCTGGAAAATCAGGTGGAAGACATTCTGCTGGGCATGATCATCGTAGCCGCCGTATATGTCGACCACTTGCGCCAACAGCGGCTCGGGACATAGCCCCGAGCGTCGAGCCATCACAAACGCGTCGCGCGTTACCATGGACGTGGGTGGTCACTCGGGCTATTCGAGCGGCTTGATGACGCCAAACAGGTGGCCGCCTTTTTCGTCGTGCCGCCAAGTGCCAGCGTATTTGCCTTCGTGAATCAGTACCCGCGCAGAGAACGTGCCCAGGCCGGGAATCGCAACGTCGGTCAATGAGATGACGGGAGTTTCCCCTGCCCACTCGACGGGCAGTTCCAACGGCAACTCCAGGTCAAGCTGGCCATAGCGAATCCGTGTGGTGAAGCGCCACATCCGGCCATCGCCAATCTTCTCGAGCTGCTTGATGGTGTATTCCTCGTCGCTGGTTTGTCCGAGATCTGCGTCGAGCATCGTAAACCGCCCGACGAATCGTGTCCCGGAGACTGCCTTGACGAAGGCTGCTTCGCGCGCCGAAAGAGGAGCCGCTTCCACCGACGGGTTCGTCTCTTGTCCAAGCGCCGAGCCGGTACACACCAGACTCCCGACCGCAGCACAGATCACAGCGACGATGGCTCGTGTCTTCGACTTTGTCATCACGTGCATGCTCTGTTACTCCGCATCCAAGGAAGGGTCGTCATCGAGATAATCCTGATCGTCCGTCACGCGACGCAGCAGATGCCCCACAGGCGGCGCTAGAGAATCGTCGAGCCATTGAACCGAGACGTCGGCTAACCGTCGGCGAACGAGCTGTTCCAACAGAAAATCGGCCAGGTCCCGCTTCAGGCGATCAGGCTGGTCGACCATTGTAAAGTCGCCGTGTCCCGACTTGCGCTGCAGCACGCGAAGGACGTGCAGGCCCACGGGCGAGCGGACCGGACCCAGGGTACGCTGCATTTCACCTTCGAAAGCCGCGCGGGCGACCGGAGGTGGCACGCTGCCAATCGCCTGGACCCATGTGGCGGGAACCCACCGAGGTGCATCTGGCTCGTCCGCTGCCGCCGCCGACCAAGGGCGTGAGCCAGCCTCCAGATCCTCAGCCCACCGCGTGGCTTGTTCCTTCAGCCGCTGGATCGCCTCGCCGCTTGCATTCTCAGGCATAGGCCACAGGAACTGTTCGATCTCCGCTTCCGACCCGTCATACCGCCACTTGGCCCGGTCAAACCACTTCCGCTGATACTCATTCGTCTGGTAACGCCGCAAATATTCGCGCCATCCCATCTGCCATGCGATCTCACGGCGAAACATGTTGGGTGTCAAACCGAGCTGCGCCGCAGCCTTGATCAGGGAACTGCCACGGGAAGCTTCCAAGGCCGCGAATCGATCGATGGCTCGGTCTGACAGTTGCCGAAGCGCATCGCCTCCATCCGCTTCAAGCATCTGATGAGCAAGTTCCTGCCGCACCAAGGCACCAGCGATCGCGCGCCGCAATTCGGGAGATGGCTCCTGGCGATCCAAAGAGCCTTGACTTGCCTGACGCTGTCTGAAGACGTAGTCGATCTTCGCAACTGCCAATGGTTGCTCGCCGACTCGCGCAAAGACGGTTTCATCGACCACCGGCGTTCGATCGCCCGCTTGGTCCTGTCCATACACGCGTAACCCGAAGAGTGCGTTGTCTGCAGAGGTCAAGCCGCAGAGGACCAACCAAAGCAAAATACCAGCCGCCCGTGAGGCGAGTGGCTTCCGGCGTATCCTTCCCTCAGCGACTCGATGCAAAGACGGGCGTCCCCGGCCGCGGGTCCTCGAGACGGTCGCGGATGCTGCCTGCCCAGCAGACATTTCAATTCCCAGGCTTGAAAGAGTGGGGACAGCAGGAGTCATCGGGGAATCGTCCTCGTTTTCGATGCAATATTTGGGGGCGACTGATTTCAACGGGACGCCTTTCCTTGGGCATTGAGCACGCATGCAATGAACGTTTGGGAGCTGCCCTACGGCAGTGGGATGTCCTTCAAAACAAACGGAATCGCTACGCGCTTGATCCCCGTCGGTAACTCACAGACCAACCGGTGTTCCGACGGTTCTCCCTCGATGGCAAACAATAATCCGATGCCCACTTGATCGGTGGTTTGCCTGATCATTTCCAGACCTGCGTTTTCCACGCGTTTGCCTTGCGGCGTCAGCAGATAGGCTGGCTGATCAAAAATCCATTGTCGGTGCGACTCGAGGACCACATCCGGGTCCAAGAATTGGATCAACAATTGAACGTTCACGAGCTCATTCTGCATCTCAACCGATCGTACGCGGACTCGTATCTGAGATACGGTTTGATCCGGTTGTGTGGAATTCAAAGGAAAGAACTCGAAGCGATGGGTCGCCATCGGGAGCACGGCCCAAAGTTCTCCATGGAGCGATTGCAAACTGGAGGCCGAGCGAAGGGGCAATGGCAACGCAGTACGAACCTCGGTTTGCGAGGCGCCTTGAATCGGGAGGACCTCACTGACGTCGGGCGAGTCCGCATCCGAGAGATCTCGCCCCTGGTCGTCGATCGCGAAGAGTTTTCGCGCAGGCATCTGAATCGCGATCGGTTGAAGACGCGGTTCCCAGGCGATTGCCAACGTCAAATCAAGACCATCGAGCGCCTCATTCCGCAGGTCGCGGACGGCTTCGATACGCTCAGCCGCGATCCGAAATGGACCCGCATAAGCGACCATCTTGCGGCGTTGTTCGCGGCTTGGCACGAGTACCAGTTGGCCTTCATTCGCGTAGCGGTCCGTGGTTAGCTGACAACGGTCGAGCAGGTCGTCGACAACTTTCCAGAAGGGATCGCCCGCCGCAGCGACCGTTACCTGCTGCGTTCCAAGTCCCGGTTTTCCCAAGCGAATCGAGTTGCCTGTCAGCAGGCTGATCAGGTCCAGGGTTTCACCGAGCGAGCGAGTGCCTGCAACCGTGACGCGGGTGGGTTGGACGGCTCGCAAGGCCAGTCGGTCTTCCAACGCGGTCATGATCCGTTCGAGCCGGTACCGAGTTTCTCCGCGGAGCGATTCCGGTGTCGGCAAGAGGGGTAGGACCTCGGGACCTGCCGCAAGTAATGACTGCTCGGCGCGCTCTCGATCCGCCAGACTCGGTGCACTCAATCCATCCATCCATTGCCGAATCTGCTCAGGCGCTGCACCCCTTGGAGGCTGGCTTTGAATTTCTTGACCGGCGGCTGACTGAAGTCCCGATGCAATGGCCAGCCCGCACAGGAACAGCCATGTCCACGCTTGCGTCCATGTCGACGCACGTGCCCGGCAGCGGAATTGTGATGCGCGGAGCGGCATGATCGTCATTTTCGGAACAGCCATGCTGAGGTGTCGGCGGACTGATTGGCTTCCAGATCGCGTCGAACCGAGCCAAGCGCGAATATAACCTAGGCTCTCCATGGACGCTGACACGCTCCATTCTCAAGGCGGTTCGTGGGCTGGTCCAGGATCGCACGCGGAGGCTGTGAGGATTGGGTTTGATTCGAGTCCCTTGGAGCTGGCGCGCTTCGGATCCTCGGCAGACCTGATGGAAGATTCAGGAGAACGCGGCTTGGCATTACAGCCGGCGGACCAAAGGCGGGTTTGGCGTTCACCGACAGGCAGGCTGCTGCTCGCCTTGTCGCTGATCGGCCCGTCTCCGCTGAAGACTTTCTCTGCCGAGCCGTTAGTTCGAGTGGAAATGGCGGAAGGATCTTTCGTCGGGCTCCCGCTGACCTGGTCTGCGAACTACGGGTTATTGCTCGAGCCAGACGGGCGGATTCGCGAGGTGGAGCCGGCGGCCGCTTTGCAGGTCGAGCAGCTGGACCAGGGCTTTCGACCATCTTCCGCGGTGGATGTCCGCGCCGCGTTGCAAAGAGAATTCGGGGATCGTCATGCGATTTCCACTACTCCGTATTACGTCGTAGTTCACCCTCATGGCCGCGAGCAATGGGCCGAGGAATTCGACCGCTTGCATCGGACGTTTCTGAGGTTCTTCGAAACGCGCGGCTACCCCCTGCGTCAGGGAAGATTTGTGATGGTGGCAATTGTGATGCCGAACCGACAGTCGTTCGAACGTTACGCGCACCAGGAGGGGATCGCGATCGCGCCGCAAGTGGTTGGTTATTATTCCAAACGAACGAATCGCATCGTGATGTACGACGATCTGGGGGCCGCCTTGATGCCCACGATCCGGCACGAAGCCGCGCATCAGTCAGCCTACAATACCGGCCTGCACGATCGGGTCTATCCCATGCCGACATGGGTTGTCGAGGGATTAGGCGGGGTGTTTGAGGTCGAGGCACCGGGTCACCAAGAACCTTCCGACATGAGGTCCTACCTAAGAACAACCATGCGCAAGACCGCCCAAGCAAAGGACTTGGTCGCGGAGCTGGTGGAGAGCGATCAATTGTTCGCCGAAGAGCCCGCCCTGGCCTATTCGCTCAGCTGGCGATTGACCGACCATTTGCTTCGTACGCGTTCGATGCATTACGTGCGATACCTCCAGCAGCTCTCTGATCCTGGGGTCGCTTTGCAAAGGAGTGCAGTCCATCGACGAGCCTTGTTCGAGACGCACCTGCAGGTGAGGATTCCCGAACTGGCCCGTGAGTTAGAAAACGGGCTGGCGAATCCATAAGGTCGGGCAGGTCTCTAAGTGGATCCGCTGTCCGTTTTCGAATGCGCGAAGTTCGACCAATGATCGCGATTCGCTCGCAAGATGGAGTCCAGTCGTCCTCTGGATGGCCCACGTTCGTTCGCCTTGGGGGCGCGGAGTTGGGATCCAGAAGTTCCTCCGCAGGCCGGGGATTTACAATTCGGCGATCCAGCCGTCGGCGGCCATGATCGGCTTGGGGCGAGCACGACGAAAACGCTGGACTGTGGCGACGACCATGGCTCGATATCGAGCATGGCGAACGCAGAAACCCCTCGGCCTGCGTTGCGGGTCTTTCCTCCCGGGAGTATCCAGGGGCGCCGACTGCCGGGCCGCCGACGGGGAATTCTCGCAACCTTTAGCCAAAAACCCCTCCACCAGCAGCGGTCGGTTACACTCAGTCACCGATGACTCGTCTTCCGTTTTTCGATCTTGGTGCGTGAGCTGTTATCCATGCGGACCGCTACGGACGCGCTGCTCGATTCGATCGCCGGACGCCGCGCGGCCGTCGATCAGCTGTTCGAGCTGATGTATGACGATTTTCATCGGATGGCGAACAAGTATTTGATGCATGAGCATGGCCGGGATCGCTTGACGGCAACGTCATTGGTTCATGAGGCCTACATGCGGATGATCGATCAGGATCGAGTCGACTGGAGGGGAAGGACTCATTTCTTCGCCGTGGGGGCGCGCGTGATGCGCCGCGTGCTGGTCGATCATGCTCGACGCGTCGGCGCTCAGAAACGCGGAGGTGCCTGGAAGCGGATGGAGTTGGCTGAGGACAGCACCTTTCAGCTGGACCGTGATCAGGACATCCTCGTCCTGAATGAACTGCTCGAGAAACTGGAACAGCGAGATCCCATTCAAGCCAAGATCGTCGAGCAGCGCTTTTTCGGTGGGATGACGATGCAAGAAATCGCCGATGAGCTGCAGATGGGTCTGCGGACCTGCGAAAAAGAATGGGCGATGGCCCGGGCCTGGTTGCGGCAGCAGATATCGGAAGCAGATTCGTCCCAGGATGGCGCCGAATGAGTATGGAGCGTTATTCACGCGTCAAGCAGATCTTCCATGAGCTAGTCGATGTTCCAGACGCGGAGCGACAAGCCCGACTGGATGCGATTTGCAGTGGCGATCCAGACCTGCGACGTGAACTCGCCGGCCTGTTGCAGCACCACGATCAGGAGGCAGCCCAACGCGAGGCTGTCAGCAGTGCTCCCGAACGATTTTTGCGGAAGCATGCTCGAACGCGGGTGGAGTCGACAGCAGCACAGTCTTTGGTGATCGATAGAAAGGAGCAACCTCGAGCCGCGTGGCGCGGATGGCTGCAGCGATTGGCCTGGGCTTTGCTCGCTGCCCTGGCGATCGGGATCGTCGGTTGGCTGACCGATCAGCAGGTACGGAGCCGGCTGCAATCCAACGCCAGCGACCAGTTGGAAATGCAGCTCACCTGGATCAGCGATGCACTGGACCGCTGGGCCGAGCAGCGCAAGGAAACAGTTTCTTCATGGGCACGGTCGCCGGAGGTCGAGGAAGCGACGAAGACCCTACTGGCTGCGGTCCAGCGAAGTGTGAACCCGCGGCAAGCCCTACTCAATTCACCGGCCCGACAGGAACTCGATCAAGCTCTCCGGCAGTTGGCTGGTACATCCGGTCTCGAATGGTCGGGGCGGCTGACTCCGGTGGATCCTTATGCGGCGAGCGCCGATGTCAAGTACGTCCTGTACCGAATGGATGGCATGCAGTTGGCTTCCTGGGACCCGGATGGAAGGGATGTTGGTTTCGAAGCCCTGCCGGCTCAGGTGGCCGAGATTCAACGGGTCCTGGAAACTGGTCCATTTCTGCACCTGCCCGAATGGCTCGAACCATTTCCCGGTTTCGAACCCCGAGACAAAGACCTCGAACAGCCCGGGATGTGGATCAGTGTGCCGGTGCAAGCAGGTGATCAACGGGCCGTGCTGCTGGTCCGAGGAATCGGCTTGTACGACGACTTGCAACAGATCCTCGCGGAGTCCACGGTTGGTGGGCTCCGTGTATTCATGTTCGACGATCGAGGGGTGATGCTCCATGAGCCCGTTGAGGGCAACGATTGGAAGAACACCGTCCTGGCGGTGGATTCACATGGCGGATCCGCGGTGGGCCAGCTGAAACTGCGAACTCCGCCCGAACCGATCTTGGGAAACCGTCAACGGGATTGGGCTCCCGAACGGTGGCCCCTCCATCCGCTGGTCGAACAAGTCCGGCCATCGGACGTGGCGGTCGACGTTCGCGGGCATCGGGACTACTTGGGACGTGCTGTGATCGGCGCTGCACGGTGGTCCGCGGAGAACGGATGGGGATTGCTGATCGAACGGGATGCAGCGGAAGCCTATGCACCGTTGGCTTCCGTCCGGCGCGCGTTCCTGGCCTTGCTAGGCGCTGTCGGCATCGGGAGCGGACTGGCCGCCTGGCAGGCTTTTCGCTGGGGCAAAGCGACCGCAAGTCAGCGTGAATCACACGAACGGCGGGTCGGTCCTTATGAACTGATCGGGATTTTGGGCAGCGGCGGGATGGGTACGGTGTTTCGCGCCCGTCATCGGCTGCTCAAGCGATTGACTGCCGTGAAGGTTTTGAACCCCGGTTCGTTCCGACCCGATGCCCTGCCCCGCTTTGAGCGCGAGGTGCACATCGCGGCACGACTTCGCTGCCCACACACCGTGTCGATTTACGACTACGGCTTTGGTCCGGAAGGACAACCCTATTTTGCGATGGAACTTCTGGAAGGATTGACAATCGATGTGGTCGTGTCACGCACCGGACCGATGCCTCCTGCACGCGTCATTCACTTGCTGCTGCAACTGCTTGAGTCCTTGGCCGAGGCGCACAGTCTGGGATTGGTGCATCGTGACATCAAGCCGCAGAATCTGATGCTGACGCGGCGTGGCGGCATCGACGATTGGTTGGTCGTGTTCGACTTCGGACTTGCAAAACCACTCCAACCCGACCCGCAGCTGTTCGAGACTCGCGAGCGAATCTGGGCGGGGACTCCTGGCTATATGGCCCCCGAGCGGATCATGTCTCCCGGAAAATGCGATACGCGGAGTGATCTCTATGCGGTCGGTGCCGTCGGATTCTTCATGCTTTGCGGCCACGATCCGTTCCGGGGCATCGATCCACAGCAGTTGCTCGAAACAATCGTCAGCGCGCCGGTCCCGCAGCTCGACACTCCCATCCGTCAGGCCACGCCGCCGCGGCTGGTGGCCTTGATTGAGGCATGTCTGGCGAAGGATCCGGAGCAGCGGCCAAAGTCGGCAGAAGAATTGATCGATGATTTGTCGGGCCTGGAGCCCGCCTATCCATGGACTCGACAGCAGGCGCGGGCCGCCTGGATCAGGCTGTTGGAAGCGGGTCCACCTTTCGCGGATCAATCTGGCGAGACGGCTCGCGGCGAGGGCCGGACGGGAAAGGGACTGTGAAGTTCTGTCGAGAACTTGACCTGTTCAGCACCAGGACCCGCATTTGCCGTTAGACTTGCCTCCGAGCCGAAGCCTTGGTCGGTGGACTCCAACCCCACTCGAGCTCGACGATTGGGCAATCGTCTATGGCGGCCACGTTCTTTGCAATCTCCGCGTCGCCCGTCTTACAGGCGGAACTTCAGCGCTGGTCCGCCGCGCATGCTCTTGCCCTCGTCGAGTTGCCATCTACGGATCAGCTCTGGCCTCGATTGCAGCCCGAAGACGCCGTGGGCGTGCTGCTTGCCACCGCGCACGAACCGTCGATGGACGCGATCGAGTCCCTCTGTCAGCGAATTCCGGAATTGCCGGTGATCGTGGCCCTCGTGGATCCTCCGACGTGGACCACGGTTCGGTGCATGCGCGCTGGAGTCGCCACCGTGATCGACCTGGCCGCCGACTTGATGAAGCTGGATCAAGAACTCGATGACGTCCTGGCGCGTTACTACGAACGGCGGCAACGGTTCGAAACGCGACGGATGGCACGCGACCGGATGGAGCGTCTGACCGATGGTGAACGAGCCGTGCTGGAATTGATGCTTGGCGGCGAACCGAACAAGTTGATCGCCAAACGCCTGGATGTCAGTCAACGGACCGTCGAAGCTCGTCGCGCGAGAATCTTCAGCAAATTGCAGGCAAGCTCATTGGCCCAGCTCGTGCGTTTGGTCACAGAACACTTTCAAGGTGATCCCACGGCTACCTGGTTTCGGGTCGATCCGCCGCAATCCGGACTGCAAGCCCGGCCACCGGAAACCGACCCATCCGACGAATGACCCTGCCCCGGACCGATCCGCGGCATTTGGGCGGCCGACGGGCCTCTTGGGCAGCCGCGCGTCGCGGGCAGCCAGTTCGAGCCGCCACAAGGCATGGCTTGTCGCTCAGGCCAGTGTGATCAAGCGATACAGCCGAGGATCGGCCAGCGAATCAGCGACCAGGTGAACTTGAGGAAAGACATGATGGCGGCTGTGATCTCCTGGCACGGCGATGGTGCATGCACCGCTTGCGACGCCCGCCATCGCCCCGTTGCCGCTGTCTTCGAGGACCAGCATCTGTTGAGGCTCGATCGCTAATCGATCGGCAGCCCGTAGATAGATTTCGGGGTGAGGTTTGCCTTGGAACACGTCCTCGCCACAGATCAAAAATCGCAGTTCATTGACGAGTCCGGCCTCGCGGAGCAGAAACTCTGCCAACGTCCGGCGGCTGCTTGTCGCGACTCCGAACGGGATCGCGGTACCCCTGAGCAACTGCAGCAACTCTGTCAACCCAGGCATGCATCGAGGCTTTTGGGCGAGTAGCTCGAGCATGTAGTCTTCTGTTTCTTGAAGCAGCGCTTCCGCGGATTCGCCGTGGAGGCCTTCTGCATCGATCAAGACTTGCATTGCCACCGGTCCAGGTCGGCCCATCATCTGGCGGCGAACTTCGTCCCGAAAGGTCTTGTCGCGCCGCTTCAACAACCGGCACCCAGCCTCATAATAGAGGGGTTCAGTATCGAACATCAGTCCATCCAGGTCGAACGCGACGCCACGGATGGGGTGCGGCCAGGCAGACATGGGGTCTGTCATAAATCGAAATCGGATGGTGATGTGTCGGGCACGGGGTTAGACCGATCGGGCGACTGGATCGCTGCCGAACCGCAGCATTGGCAAGAAGAGCCATTTCTGCCAGTCCCATCGGATCATTTGCTGGAATTTCTATGTCGCCAGCCGGCCTTTGCCAGTCCGCGGGACGAGGAACTGCGTCGTGCCGCCGAACGGATCGGCGAACAACTTCACGCGTTCTATCGCGACCGCCATGAACGTGCGGCAAGTTTGTACGCCGCATTGGATCCGGATCGCGACGTGCGGTTGATCATCGAACCCACCGCGGCGGAACGGCGGCGGCAGGCCGCCGATCTGGCGGAACTGATCGTCGATGGGCTCCGCGGTGCGAACTACACGCGACTGTCGCGTCAGGAGATCGAGGCGGCGTTGGAGGCCGTCAGTGATTGGGGCGTTCGACTCCGCGTCAACTTTCATGTATTTGAACATCTCGAGGTTTGGGCGCGGGGCGACATCATCGGCCAGCGCGAGCGCCGGCATTGGCGAGATCTGTGGCGCCCGAAGTCCGTGGATGTGGCCATCTATCAGCGTCTGGCCGTCATGTTCCAGGTCCGCGCTGGACAGATCATCGATGAACAACTGGATCCGCTCTGCCTGCACCTGAGGATGTTCAAGAACATTCCTCAGGCGGATGTCGACATGCTGCTTCCCAGCACCCGCGTCCGCTTGGGCTGGGTCGATCGGTGGAAGATTCTTGTTCCCACGCTATCCGGGATCTCGCTCAACCTGTTCAAGATCATTCGCGGCGCCGTGATCCTGGCCTTCGTGGGCGCCTACGGAACCGTGGCCCTGTTGGCCCTGATTGCGGCATCGATCAGCTATGCCGTTCGTAGCTTCCTGCATTTCGGCCGCGCCCGAGACCGCTACCTTCTGAACATGTCCCGGAATCTGTATTTTCAGAAACTCGACAGCAACGCAGGTGTGATCGCTCGATTGCTCGATGAAGCGGAACAGCAAGACGAGCGGGAAGCGCTATTGGCGTATGCCGTGCTGGCTGCGGCCGATGGACCTTTGCCACTGGATCAGGTCAAACGGCGGGCAATCCAATGGATCCTGGAAGCGATCCAGGTGGCCGTGGATTTCGAAGCCGATGACGCAATGCGGCGGCTGGAACATCTTCGGATGGCCCGCCAGGATTCCTCGGGCGACTGGTCACTGGTGTCTTTCTAGTTCACCAGACGCGCTAAGACGCCAGCCCCCGCACCGCTCAGAGTTTTCAGCCCCGCGTGAAATCACCGCCGATCCCCTAGGCGAGACAAGTCGTCTGACGGATGATCAACGGCGGTAGTGGGGCGGTATGGGCCGTGCTGCGTCTTCTCTTGAGGCTGCCTTTCGTACCCCTGCGAAACCATGGTGCTGCTGATCGACAACTACGACAGTTTCGTGCATAACCTGGCCCGTTATTTTCGGCAGCTGGGGCAGGAAACTCACGTCGTTCGCAACGATGCGATCACTGCGGCGGAGGCGGCCGCCAGCGGCGCGGACGCGATCGTGTTGTCACCCGGACCATTGGCGCCCGATCAAGCCGGCATTTGCCTGGATATCGTCAAGCAGTTAGCGGGCGTTATCCCAATCCTGGGCGTTTGCCTCGGCCACCAGGTAATCGGTCAGGCCCTCGGCGGACAGGTGATTGCCGCTCCCACGCCGGTGCATGGAAGATCTACGGAGATTGAACACGACGGAGCCGGGTTGTTTGCTGGCTTGCCCTCGCCCATGCGTGTCGGCCGGTACCACTCGTTGGTGGTCGACCCCCAGCAGCTCGGTCCCCACCTGCAGAGCTTGGCCTGGGATCGCTCTGGAATCGTGATGGCGATGCGGCATTGCCAGTTTCCCGTATTTGGAATCCAATTCCACCCGGAGTCGTTGTTGACTTTGCATGGGTATCGAGTGCTTGCCAATTTTCTGGGCATGGCGATCGATGCGCCGGTTTCTGAAGCACGATTGGCCGAGTTAACCGACGGTCTGCAGAGACTTGGGAGCCTTCCTGCGATGGGAAGTGGTGGATGATTCTAGAAGGGCTGCTCACGACCGCCGATGTGGAAGGTCGCATCAACCTGGCGCCGATGGGGCCGCGCTGGGAAGAAGCCCCCGAACGGCTCGTGCTGCGACCTTTTCGCACGAGCCGTACCTATGCAAATCTCCGCGCCACAGGGCGCTCGGTATTTCATGTGGTCGACGACGTGCTGCTGCTGGCACGGGCCGCCGTCGGTCAGTTGGTACCGCCTCCCGCGATGCGTTGCTTGCCGGCAAATGCCGGTTGGGTCCTCGAGGACGCGTGCCGATGGATGGCGCTGGAGGTTGAACGCTGGACCGAGTTGGGAGAACGGACCACGGCGATCTGCCGCATCGTCGATCGCGGTCGGATTCGCGATTTCTTTGGGCTCAATCGAGCAAAGCATGCCGTGGTCGAGGCAGCGATCCTGGCCACGAGGCGGCATTTGATCGCGCCGAATATCCTGGCAGCCGAGCTGGCTCGTCTGGAGCCGCTGATCTCGAAGACCGGAGGTCCCTCGGAACAGCAAGCGTTCCGGTTAGTGGCGGACTATATCCGGGCAGCTCCCGCGTCTCCGGCCTGAGACGGATCCGGTTCGATCCTCGTCCACGCTGCCATTGGACCATCCATCCATGGTCGATCCAGGGATCGTGTCTGGAGAAGTATTCCCGTCCTACAGCGCTCTATTTGTGAGATTCCCCTTCAAGCACAGGAACCCCAACAGCACGATGCAGGCGGAGACAATTCCCCACTGCGTTTGGTCCATACGATTGAAGTAGTTGAAGCTGTAATCGACCAGCTCACGGAACCAGCTCATCTGCGAAAAAAGGTACATAGTGCGGCTCGCTTCACATCCCAAGCCCCGGGGCTTTGAGGGAGACCCCCAAGCTCCCGTCGATCCCCGGTCGGTGGATCGTCAGGGAGCCTTTGTCGCTCGGGCGAACGTCGGAACAGCGCAAATCTAGGTCATCGTTCGCAGCGGAGCCGATCGTTCCCCCGTGGAAAACTGCCGTGATTCGTGCGGGATGGAACGGTTTTGCCGGTGCGGACAGGGTCTGCTTGTCCAGCGGCTGAGGCCGCGGCGGGCGTCCCTTGCGACCCTCCGGGCCAGGGCTATAATCGCCTCGGTGCCGTTCGCTTTGCGGGCGGAACAAGCGAGGGGCCGTAGCTCAATTGGTTAGAGTACCGGACTGTCGATCCGGTGGTTGCGGGTTCGAGCCCCGTCGGCCTCGCTGACTGTTTCCACTGTGGCGATCCCCGATCACCGCTTCTGCTGAAACGTTTCGAACCGTCTCAAGCGGCTTGACCGGCCTCTTGGGGTAGCAGCAAGCACTGGCTCTGGATTGCCTTGCCACGGCCCGTTTCGGATTCCAGTTACGCTTCCGAACGATTGCTCCGCGGCTGACGCAGTTCTCGCGTCGCTCTTTGCTCCAGGGCATCGATCCGCCAACGGATCGCCGCAACCTGCTGCTCTGCCGCCGCTCGGCCCACTGCGGCAAGTTCCTCGGCACGAGTGAAATCCGAGAAGGAGAACGGCGCCGTGTTCGGCTCCACGAGGATGTCGATCCCACGGGCTTGGATTGCGTCGAGCGTCCGGCCCTGAGTTTCGATGACTCGGAGAAGTGTTTCGACAAGGCCCACCGAGCGCATCCGCGGCGTAGGTGTATCCGGGCGATTGCCTCCGAATTCAGCCCGCGGGCGGGAGCCGACCGAGACACCGACAATCAGATCGGCATTCTTGGCGCGAAGCGCGTTGGCGGGCAGCGTATTAAGCACACTTCCGTCGACCAGCGCTTGTCCATCGACGAGGATCGGTTTGGAAACCCCGGGCAGATTGATCGACTGGAGAATCGCCTGCACCGCGTCGCCCGAATCACGGATCACCTCGCGCGCCGAAACCAGATCGACACATACGGCTCCAAACGGAATGGGAAGTTGCTCGAGTCGCCAGTGATGCAGATAACGACGAAGCATCGACTCCCAAGCACCCGTTCGATATTGCCAGAACAGGTACCAGTTGTTGCTTGACGGCAGAAAGCGGAAGCCTTGCGGCGGATGCAGGTCGCGGCTGAAGGCTCGCACGGTCCGATCAGGTTCCATGCCGGCGGCGTACAGGATGCCCAACATCGCGCCGCAACTGGCACCGCTCATGCAATCGAAATGAATGGCGGCCTCTTCGAAGGCCTGGAACACGCCCAAATGCGCCAAGCCCCGCGCGCCGCCTCCACCCAAGGCCAGCCCCAACTGAATATTGCGCAGTCGGCGGACGATGCGATCGATTCCCTGCCGCGAAAGCCGCGTGGCAGACCGACCTTGGTCCGGCCATTCCAACACCGCGTGCCGTTGTGAAAAGTCCCAGGCAGGGTGGGGTTGTGGAACGGCATAGACCTGCGGATCCAAGATCCATGTCACCCATGAGCCACGATCGAGCTGGGGCGCCTGCTGCTGAATCGTCAACCGCAGTTCTCGCAACCGCCCTTCAGATGTGGGTTCGACCAACCAAACGATCTGATCGCACTGGGCGAGCCATGGAATCAGATCGGTGTCAGTGATCGTCGGATCGATCTTCAACAGCACGCGATCCGAGGTCTGCAGCGCGGACGACCAGATATCGCGCATCGCGGCACTTGAGTCCAGCCGCGTTCGTGCTTGATCGGAGCCTTCGATCCCCCCCAACACGAAGCACGAGATCCGCTCGCCCCGCTGTTGCAAACCCTGTTCAATCGCCTGCAGGATGTCTCGGCCGCGTTGCCCAGTGGTGATCAAGGCAACCGTATGTGCCACTGGTTCGGGGTGCTGCCAACCGTGAAGTTCGCGCACTCGAGCATGGAGCGCTTGCACAACATTCCGTGCAAACCGCGGGCTGGATTCGAAGAGATCAATAAAGTTCTCGCTGGGAATCGCCAGCAAGTGGGATCGCTCCAATGCCCGAACATCGATGTCGTATCGTCCCGATTCCAGCAACGCGTAATGACCAATAAAGTCGCCCGGCTGCCAGGTCGCCGCAGGCGCCGAATCCATGTCTTCCGGGCCGCGCGCATCCGAACCGACACGTCCCTCGGCAATCAGATAGACCGTTTCGGCCGTCGCTCCCGCGCGAAAGATCGGTTCACCTGGGGGGACGTCAACCAAGCTGGCGCCACGGCTGAGCCGCGCGAATTCGCTTGCATCCAACCCGGCACACATCGGACTTGCGCTGAGCCACTGCCATGTCCTTTGTTCACTCAACCCGCAAGCCCTCCCCCGCCGCATCGGTGACCGTTTCACCGTCTGACAGAGACGCATGTTCCGTTGGTCCGCTCTGCACGTCTTTCAGCATGGATTGCGGGCAGGAATGCGACAAGGGATGCCGGCGCCAGCGGCGAGCAAAGGCGGCTCCGGCACACGGTAAACAACGTCCAAGAAAAATGCCGCAGAATCGAAGAAAAGGAATCGCAGAGGCGGCGTGAAGGTCATTTCAGTGGCGGTAGGCCTCGCTCACGTCTCAACCGATTCAACTCCAAAAAGGCGGGCCGGTGTGCGGCGAGCAGTCGCGACAGTTGCGTCGCTGAGGTACCGGCCTGTACGGCGAGCCCCGCCAAGTCGGCCTGCGGGTCCGCTGCAGCGGCATCCAGGATCAGCGCCGCAACGGCCGGGAGATCAGGATTGTCTGTGGCGATCCGCAGCCGACCCGCTTGCACATAGCGACGCAAAAGATCCACCCGGTCGCTCGCCGGCGGCACGCGGACCAGAACCGCAAGCTGCCAGCGCAAGCGTTGGATCGCGACCGCGCGATTCTGGGGCTGATTCCGGGACTCCATGGCCGCGACGCGCGTGCCCGTCGGAGTATGTTCCAATACCACCCCAGTGCTGACCTTGTTGCGGTGCTGGCCACCCGGCCCAGAACCGCGGACAGGGCGCAGCCGACAGACTGCCAAAAGCTGATCTTCAGCAAGCGCTGCGGGATGAATCTCGGTCACAGATCTATTCGAAGCCAGAGCGAATCGAGCGGACCTAGGTTCCGTCAAGAGAGCGACCGCGAGCGACCAACGCGATCAACTCGTCGACCGAACGGTGGGCTTCGATCGGATGCCGCAAAGCCTTCCCAGGCAGGATCACGTACTGATTCTGTCGACCGATCCGCTGCCGGCGCAAATAGCCGCCCGCCTCCAAGTCCGCGATGATCCGCTGCACGGCCCTCTCGGTGATGCCGACCTGACGTGCTACCTCCCGCAACACGAGCTGTCCGTTGATCGCCAACACGATCAGCACATGCGCGTGGTTTGTCAAAAACGTCCATTCTGGCGAATGGTGCCCCATCGCCGGGTCCGCGGGCAGAAGCGGGGCGTTCGACTCTTCCAACGGCTGGGCGAGCGATGGGGAGGGGTTCGATGGTCGCGCTTGGTTCATGGCGGCAAGTCCATCGCAGACAACAACTTATGGGGCCTCGTCGGCCTTGCGCCAGCGGGCCCCGCTGCCGAATTCTACCCGCCCCGGGAAACCCTGTTGGATTGAAGATCCCAAATTGCCGAAATATGATTGACGAAGATTGTATCGTGATATAAAAATCACGCCACGCCCGTCATATTTGAGAGTCGGGTGGGCTTCTTCTGGGCAGACGAGGGACCTGAGGTATGGGTTTGGTTTGGCTGATCGCAATCGCGGGTCCGCCGAGCGTGCTGCTTGGGCTCGGCCTGCTGCCAATCCGCAGGGCGCACGTCGGCCTGGTGCTGGTGCGTTCGATCGTCTGCAGGGGGGCACTGACGACGTTCTTGGGGGCAGCTCTGTTTCTGGCGACCGCGGGCTCCTCTGCACCGGGCCGCGTGTCGTTGTTCGAGCTCCCGGGACTCCCGATCGATCTCTATTTGGATCGCTTGAGCCTGCTGATGGCAGTCCTTGTAGGTGGTCTGGGAGCGGCGGTCGCACGGTACTCGGTTCGCTACTTGAAAGGGGAACCGACTCAGGGCCGATTCTTCCGCTGGTTGGGCTTCACGTTGGGAGCCGTCCTCTGGCTTGTCTTGGCGGGCAACCTGCTGTTGTTCGCGTTGGCCTGGGTCCTGACCAGCATGGGGCTCCATCGACTGCTGACGCACTATGCCGACCGACCCGTCGCGGTTCGCGCGGCATGGCACAAGTTCTTCATCAGTCGTTTGGGTGACTGTTTTCTTGTGACGGCTCTGATTTTCACCTATCAGCACTTCGGTTCACTGGAGTATTCGGAACTGTTCCAACGCGCAGCCGAGCTGCAGGCAGCCAATGCAAGCCTGCCTTGGACAGTCCATTTGCTCGCCGGACTCTTCGCACTGGCCGCCATGACCAAGAGTGCGCAGGTTCCGTTGCACAGTTGGTTGCCCGACACGCTGGAAACTCCGACGCCTGTCTCTGCGTTGATGCATGCCGGAATCATCAATGCGGGCGGCTATCTGTTGATTCGACTCAGCCCGCTGGTCGGTTTGTCGGCCACTGCGTTGCAGTGGTTAGCGCTGGTCGGAGCTCTGACCGCCATTTTGGCTGCAACCGTGATGTTGACGCAGACAAGCATCAAGCGAGTCCTGGCTTATAGCACGGTCGCGCAGATGGGTTTCATGCTGCTGCAATGCGGCCTGGGAATGTTCAGCGCTGCGTTTCTGCACCTATTGGGTCATTCGTGTTACAAGGCTTTCGCGTTTCTCAGTTCCGGAAGCGTGTTGGCCAGTGCGGTCGGTCCACGGCTTCACCAAGGTCCGGCGATTACACGGGCCCGGATGGCGGGGATTCGCCTGGCAGCGTTGCTGGTGTCGGTGCTGGTGATCGGGGGGACGGGGCTGATGTGGGGATGGCACGCGACGGAAGGCCCCAGCCCGCTTGTAATGATGGCCGTTCTGGGCTTGGCGTTGTCGACGTTGTTGATGCCGGCGCTGTTGATTGGTTCCTGGCGAACACAAATGTTGGCCGTCGGCACGACGGTCGGCGTCGCTCAGGCGTACTTTCTCGGTTTCCTTGTGCTGGACAGTTACCTCGGCACATCGGTGGCTCATCTGCCGCTGGCCTGGTCGCTGAGCACCGGGCTGCTGACCGCCATGATTGTCGGCGGGATGCTGTTCCTCTGGTGGTGGCAGGTTGAACTGTTGCCACAGCGGCTCGGCCTGGTGCTTCAGGATCCAGCGGCCGTGCCCATCGCTCGCTGGCGGCAGCAGTGGTATGTGCATGCCCTGAACGGCTTTTACAGCGACGTGTATCTGTGGCGTTGGCTCGATCGGTGGATTCCGGCCGCACCGCGGTGGACGGTCGATGGTGGGCTGACACGAGCACACGTGGACTGACGGTTGGGTGAGGTCGTTGGCGTCTGGCCGGTGGGAATTGACCGCAAGGAGAATCGAGGATGTCCGTGGCTGATCCGGTATGCAAGACACGCGGTGGCTCTGCTGTGAAGATGCGGTCGGCGCAGGCCTCCGCAGCGGCGCCCTCTCCAATGACGCGTCACGAAGCTGTGTCTTCACGGGCTGCATCTGATCCGGGAAGCGGCAAGGATTGGATGCTCGCCGAAGTTTGGGAAGACGTCGCGCGCGTCATTGCTCCCGTCTGGCCGCTTCGCGACTACGTGGCGGTGAATCCCTGGCTGAACATGATCGATCGACCGTTGATCGAGGTTCGGCAAGAACTGCGGGCAGCCAGCGACATCGAGACGTTGATGCCGCTGACTTATTTCCGAAAACGTTGGCAGGCGGGCCTCATCTCGCAGCAATCACTGACTGCGGCCCTGTCGCATGACGCGCCATTGTCATTCGGGTGGCAATCCCAGGATCTGATCGCAGCGCTGACTGAAGCATCGGACGATTCTCAGCGATCGGCCAACGATCGCGCCTGTCGCACGGTTGCTGAGTCGCTTGACCTCGAATCCGCGACACGCTGGCAGGCGGAGATTACGGACCATTTGTCGGGCTTCTGCGCGGCACATTTCGATCAGGGACAGGCGAGCTGGACGAGCCCATGGCGGCATCTGCCTCTCTGGCAGGCGTGGCGCGAATATGCCGCCATCGATCGACGTCCCGAGGCAGCGGGTGTCAGGGGTTTCCGGCGACTCGTCGCAGAGTCCCTGCCCAAAACCGCGGCCGACGCAGTGACCTGGATACTCGATCGGTTGGGCATACCGACCGAACTCCGAGTCACATTCCTGCGGTGCCAGTTGTTGTCGATCGCCGGTTGGGCGGCCCATCTTCAGTACAGAGACCAGTGGCGGCAGCCGAGCGGTGAGCAGGACACGCCGCGTTTGCTGGATCTGCTCGCGATGCGGTTGGCCTACGATTACGGACTGGTAAACGCGGGGCTCCATCCCTGCTGGCCGAAGGCGTTGCAGAAGATGCACGTCGATCGCACGGGAAGCGGCCCGCGTCGGGACGCATTATTGCGTTCACTGCTGCAGCGCGCCACGGAGGAACAGTATGGCAGCGAACTCCGCAGCCGCCTGCGGAGCGAGCCCGTGCAGCCGGCAAGCTTGCAGCCAGTGCGACCTTCCGCCCAAGTCGTGCTGTGCATCGATGTTCGGTCGGAAGTCATTCGCCGTCACCTTGAGGCGCAAGACGCATCGCTGGAGACATTCGGCTTCGCGGGATTCTTCGGACTGTCACTGCATCTCAAGCCACTGGCGCCACAACCCAATCGCGCCCAATGCCCCGTTCTGTTGCAGCCGCAGGTACGGATCGAGGAGCGGTCGGCCTGCGGTTGCCACTCAGACGGATGTGGCAATGAACCGGACAGCCTGCGGACTCGCCTGGACTTCCGCAGCGCGTGGCAGTTCTTTCAGACGTCCGCCAGCTCGACGTTCACATTCGTCGAGTCCATCGGGATCAGCTATGGCGTGAAGTTGCTGGCGGCAATGCTCCAGCCATGGCGGAATCGGCTTGCCAACCGCAGTGCTTCGCAGCAGTCGCTCGACGCATCTGCGTCACCGGTTGCCCTGGCCGCGATCGATTGGCCACTGTCTCAGAGAATCGAGGCGGCGGCGGGGATCTTGAAGAACCTTGGGCTGCGGACTGGGTTTTCGCGGCTGGTGGTGCTGTGCGGCCACGGCACGCAAACAACCAACAATCCGTTGCAAGCTGGGTTGGACTGTGGTGCCTGCGGCGGCCATGCCGGTGATGTGAACGCTCGAGTCGTGGCCAGTCTGTTCAACGATCCCGCGGTCCGCGACGGATTGCGGGGCCATGGAATCGACATTCCTGCGGATACCCTGTTTGTTGCGACGCTGCACCAAACGACGACGGACGAGGTCCTGATCCTGGATCAAGCCCGCTTGCCAGAAAGCCATGGAAGCGATCTGGCAATGCTCCAGCGCGCCTGGCAAGCCGCCGCGGCGCAGGCACGAGCGGAACGGCTCCAGCGATCACCCGATGATCTGGCGCAGCCGGCGGCACGGGCGGTCGACTGGTCTGAAGTGCGACCCGAGTGGGGGCTTGCTGGCAATGCGGCCTTCATTGCCGCGCCACGGTGGAGAACTCGCGGCGTTGACCTGCAAGGTCGCACGTTTCTGCACAGTTACGATCCACACCTCGACACCGACGGAAGCGTACTGGAACTGATCATGACCGCACCGCTGGTCGTGGCCAGCTGGATCAACATGCAGTATTACGCCTCCACGGTGGACAACCGGAACTACGGTTGTGGCAACAAGGTTCTGCATAACGTCGTCGGGCAGTTTGGACTTTGGGAAGGCAATGGCGGCGACCTCCGGGTCGGCTTGCCACAGCAGTCCCTGCACGATGGCCGCAGACTTCAGCACGAACCTCTGCGGCTCAATGTCTTGCTCGACGCGCCCCGCGATCGCATCGACGCGATTGTGGCCAAGCATGCGATGGTCCGCGACCTGATCCACCACGGCTGGGTGATGATCCATCACTTGGTGGATGGACAATGGCAGCGGTACACCGCGGCATGAGCGCGGCAAACGGAGGATTGGGGGCGCCTCAGAAGCGAATCCCCAAACCGGCGTTCGCGATGAAGTCGGCCGCATCCCGGTTCATGCCCCAGAACACGCGGGTGCCGATTTCCATGTTCCGCGTCAGCAAGTAGTGAATTCCCGGGCCGGCGTAGGCACGTCCGTAGTCGTCTTCACGCTGCACACTGTTCAAACTGAAGTATTCGACATGCGCATTCAGCCGGTCGCTGAAGACCGGCATTTTGAAGACAGCCGACGGCGCCCACTCCTGGAAATGATCCTCTTCTTCTGCGAGTGCAATCCATCGCAGGCCCATGTCGAACTCGTATCCGCGTTCCGCTTTCCACCCGACCGCGTATTCAAGCGAGAAATCCGTGTCGTTCGATGGGCCGCTAGTGGGCGAGTAGCCTGTGAGGATCAACGAGCTGTCGGGCAACCAGCCGCTCGCTTTGGTCAACAGCAGCTTCGCGCCGTAGTTGATGATCCCTTCCTCTTCACCTTCCTCGACAGCGGGGCCTGTCAAGGATTTCCCATCCTCGTAGTTCCAGCCTATTCGCAGCTCGAGCCAGTCATTCGCGCCGACCCGAGCCAGAAAATCCGGATAGATGTAACCGTTGGGCCCCCCACTGTTGGTGAGGATCGTGTAAGAGCCTTCCATGACGGTCCAACCACGTTCCACGACCCGAGGTGAACGTGTAAACGAGTCACGATCGGTCTCGATTTCCTCTTGGGCGCGAAGCCAAGTCGTCCCGATAAAGCACCAAACAAAAGCTGCCAAGCAACCGACATTGCCTTGCCAGCGACTCAAAGCCTTTGCCATGGGGCCTCCTTCAACGGGCCAAGTACGTGGGCCGATCGGCAGGCAGACGCGGAAATCGTGAGCCATTGGCCGGTGAATTGCCTCCGCGGAATCGCTCTGGCGGGAGGCTGGACCAATTGGATGGACTTTGCAGGCTCCGGGTTTTCTCCGCACCGGGCATCAGAAAGCGTACTGAAGCTGCATCCGGAAGAACCACCCGTTGTCTCCAGGCTGCATGTCCAGGGCTGACGACTCGATCGGAGCACCGTTGATGTGGGTCAGGTCGCAAACCAGCTTGGCGTTTTGCCGACGGGAATACCAGGCAAATGCCCCAGCCACTTCGTCGGCCGATTGGTTCCGCAGGCCCAGCGTCCCGGAATCACCTTGCACGCGCGACCAACGCGCGATCAGTTCGACACGTTCAGGCACGATGAATCTGCCGAACTGCAGCCAGAATCCCTGATCAAATAATCCTGGGATCGAGGAATGACCGCCTTCAAACTGATTGATGTAGCGGAAGTAGTATTCCAGCGTCGCGGACCAGCCACGATATTTCAGCGAACCATCCATGCAATACTGGTACGTGGTGTACTGGTCCACGGAGTGCGGCAGGATGTTGCCGAGCGGCAAGCCGGAGTCGACGACAGTTAGCTCACTGAACTCGGTTCGTCCCCGGCGTGAAATCGAAGACGTGGCAAAGCCACAGCCGACGCGGGTTGCGATCTGTTCGTGCCACTCGAAATCGGACAGTTCACTGGATCCCCATTGCCCGATCGGATAGCCCCAAAACCGAGCCGAGTACGCTGGATTGTCGTCCAACTGCTCGCTGGCTCCGGTCTCGGCGCCACCGGTAACCAACCCATTGAACGTGCTTACCGACCAATGCCAAGGCTGCGTCGTTTCGGGCAGGTTGCCGCTGAACTTCCAGCCGATGCTGCGGTTGACATCGAAGAACATGCTGGCAACCGATCGATCAGCAAACTGGAATTCACGCGCCGTCAGCCAGCGAGCCAGGTTAAACGGGACCTTAAAGCGTCCGGCTTCAAACGTCAGTGCCCCAGCCTTGGCATCCCAGAAATGATGCCCCAGGTCATAGTTCACGTAATAGTCCAGCATCCGAATGTCATCACCGGACGTACTGCGCGCATCGATCTGGAGGAAGTAGCTGAAGTCCGGTGTAAAGGCATGGCCGGACAAGACCAGCCGCCCGCGCTTCAGTTGAAACTGGTCCAGATCCGGGTTTTCATTGGCCGACTCAAAGAATGTCCTCCGCAACTGTCCCCACCCATTAATCCGCAAGAGGTAGGGTGCAGGCTGCGAGTCCAAATCGTCCGGGCCACGGCTCGCGATGACGAAGCCATCGTCGTATCCGACCGACACGCGATCGAACCAGGTCGGGAGTGGACGAACTCTCGGAGAAAAATCTCCAGCCACTTGAGAAAGTTCACGCGGGTCAGCGAGTGGCTGCGCGGACCCATCGTCGACCACGATTTCCGCGTCGGAAGGAAACGAGCCATCGCTTGACTGCGCCGGGTCCGCGATCACGCGATCGCCGATCCAGGTTCCAGGCGGGAATGTGTCTTCCGTAGTTCGCAGCGCTTCCGTTTGCGGCCCTCCGGCAATCGGCCCGGCCCACGGGGGGCCTCCGCTTGCCGTCCCCGCCAACACGAGAACCAGCCACGCCACGCGGGGCCCGATGGCGAACGACGCCGCCCCCGACTGCCCCGGCAAAAGGCCTCGGCCTCGGTTCGTTGTCCGGTCGACAGTCCGCGCCACGCTTGAGACCACCGCAGCCCTCTTCTGCCCTTCCAAACCCCGAACGGCCTGCACGCTTCCGCTTGAACATGTCGCGCCAAGAAACGACGACGGGTAGTCTGAGTTTCGGCATTTCTTCACGGATCCATGCAGCTTGCCCGGGTCACCTGCTTGATTTGATCGGAAGACTTTGCGGGATCACGGCCTTTGGTGGTTAATTTGGGGGCCCTGGGGCGCGGTGGGAGATCTGTCGGCGGCTGGGATATGACGCTGCCGCCTGGTTCTACGGCAGCTTCGCATGGGTAGGAAGGCACCCGCCCGACTCCCGGGCAGCTGGTCTGCTGTATACTCTCCGCCGATCATGCTCGTTGCGGAACTTTGCGACGACCGGAAGTGAGCGAGCTTGCCCTGCCGCGATATCGTCGTCCCGTTTTCTTGTCTTGGGGGGAGGCCCTATGCGACGGTCGATGGGTTTCGTTTTGGCGATGCTTGGCATCGGTTTTGGATTGGGGCAGCTGGCGATAGCGCGACCCATTGGAGACAGCCCGCAACGGGTAGTCCATGATTTGCCGTCAATCGCTCCGCCGGTGGTTGACTGGAGCGTTGAGGCACAAGTTTGCGAAAGCGAATCGCGCCGCACGTCATGCTCGGCGGCCAGCGGAATGCCAGCGGCGACGACTCTGATCGCAGCACCGGTCCACGCCACCGCCGCGCAGGCTGGCAGCGCGAAGAAACCCAATATCGTGATCATTTGGGGCGACGACATTGGCCAATCGAACGTCAGCGCCTATTCGATGGGCCTGATGGGCTATCAGACACCCAACATCGATCGCGTTGCAAAAGAGGGCATGCTTTTCACGGACTACTACGGCGAGCAAAGTTGCACGGCGGGCCGGGCATCCTTCATTACAGGGCAACATGGATTGCGGACAGGATTGACGAAAGTCGGCCTGCCGGGCGCGACGTTGGGGCTGCGGTTCGAGGACCCGACGATCGCGGAATTGCTCAAGCCCCACGGTTATTCCACAGCCCAGTTCGGGAAAAACCATTTGGGCGATCGCAACGAGTTTCTGCCGACGGTCCATGGGTTCGACGAGTTCTTCGGGAACCTCTATCACCTGAACGCGGAGGAGGAGCCCGAGCACCGGGATTATCCGAAGGATCCGGCTTTCCGCGCCAAATACGGACCGCGAGGGGTACTTGATACCAAGGTGCAGGCGACGGCGGATCAGACCGAAGATCCTCGCTTTGGCCGCGTGGGAAAGCAGTCGATCAAGGACACCGGGCCGCTGACACGCAAGCGGATGGAAACGATCGACGACGAGACGGCTCAACGCGCAGTCCAGTACATCGAGCAGCGTGCGAAGGATGACAAGCCGTTTTTCCTGTGGGTGAACTTTACCCACATGCATTTTCGGACGCACGTCAAACCGGAAAGCCTGGGCCAGTCGGGACGATGGATGAGTGAATATACGGACGCGATGATTGATCACGACAAGAACGTGGGTCAGGTGCTCGATGCATTGGATCGACTCGGGTTGGCTGAAGACACGTTCGTCATGTACAGCACCGACAACGGTCCCCACATGAACAGTTGGCCGGATGCGGCAATGACCCCATTCCGCAATGAAAAGAA
>Ga0114939_10000788_pt1 | contig 26147 bp, 14 predicted proteins | sample AshMeaCrysSpring_FD_87196 | JGI IMG/M metagenome (GOLD analysis project Ga0114939, IMG submission 87196) | Groundwater microbial communities from Big Spring, Nevada to study Microbial Dark Matter (Phase II) - Ash Meadows Crystal Spring | ecosystem: Environmental > Aquatic > Deep subsurface >...
CCAGCACCTGGCGCGCCTCCAGCACCTGGCGCGCCTCCAGCACCTGGCGCGCTGTTCTGAGACGCCAGTGCCTGTTGGGGCGCGCCGCTGGTGACTTGCGTACCGGTCGCGGTGGCCACCATTTCCGCGAGCGAAGTGCCCCTGCCACTCTCCCCTTCTTTCGCCGAGGGCAGGTCCATCAGGTCGAGGTGACTGGCCAGGTCGAGGACGACGGTTTCCCCTTCCTTGAGACCTTCCGAGACCACGGCGAACTTTTCATTGGTCGCCGGTACGGTCACTTTTCGCGTCTCGAACGATGAACCGTCCTTCACCAAGGCAAACATCAGGCCGTTGTGTTCATAGACGCCTTGGATCGGCACCTGAATCGCATCGGGCATCTGCTCGACATAGATCCGCACGTTCGCCGTCAAACCGACTCGAATCGATGGAGGTGGGTCGATGATCTTGATGAACGTCGCGTATTCCTTGATCGAGGAGCTGAACCAGCTGCCGGGCTCGGCATAGCGATTCACTTTCGTGACTTGGCCGATCATATCCAGACCCGGGATCGCATCGACGGAAATCCGAGCGGCCATCCCTTCGCGAATGTAGGTGATCCGCCCTTCATTGACGGTCGCTTTTACCTGCATCTGAGTGGGGTCGGGCAGGCGAATGATCGTCTGGCGTTCGCGCACGGACGCGCCGGGCTCGACGACGAATTCCGCACTGCCACCGCGGCTGCTGTACTGATTCGCGTAGACGACAATCCCGTCTGCCGGCGCCGTGATGATGCACAGTTTGACCTGCTCTTCGATCTCCTTGAGCTTCGATTCTTCTTCGGCAAGGCTTCGTCGATCGGCTTCCAACTGGGCGCGCGCGGCTTCAATCTTGCTGTCGTACTCGACGAGCATCTTCTTCTTCGTCAGTTCCTGAAGCACCCGCAGTTCAGCCTGGGCGCTTTCCAACTGGTTTCGCGCGTTTGCGACGGCGAACTTGTCGGCTTCCAGCTGCAAGCTCTTGACCAACCCCTTCGCCACAAGCCGCTCGGTGCTCTCCGAAGCCAGCTGCGCCTTCCGAAGATCCTGCTCGGCGACGGCGATCTTGCTGAGGATCGTCTTCTCGTTGGTCGTGTACAAACCCTCGAGATACTCCTCCTTCGTGATCTCCGCTTGCTGCAAGGCCGCATCGCTGCTGATCACTTTGGCCTGCGCGGCATTGACGACGACGCGCTGTTGCTTGGCTTCATCCTCGAGCGCGGACGAATCGAGCTCGACCAGCTTGTCGCCCTTCTTGACTTGAGTCGCTTCCGGAATGACCCAAATAATCGATATCCCGCCGCCCCCCTTGGCCTTCACTTGCGACTGGACATCGATGTTGCTGCTGCTCTCGACTTCGCCTTGTTCCAGGACGATGTGATCGAACTTACCGCGAGCGACCTGAGCGAGACTGAGGTCGCGCTTCACGTCGGCTCGCCCCGCGACCAACCAATACCAGACACCGCCGATGACCGCTGCCAACAGCAAGATCAAGACCACCGGCACGGCAAACGAGAGGCCCCGCTTCGGATCCCGGGAAAGGCGGCGCGACGAACGGGTACGGTTATTTCGCATCAGAGGGCTCTCCAGGCCGGAGCTCAGAAATCGCGGGAATCGGCGGTTTAGGTGGGAGGGGCCAGTGCGTCCGGCCGTCTTCCTCTACGGAAGGACGGTTCCGCCGGTGCGGCCCGCCGCGCCGCTCACCGAAAATCGTTCATCCCCGCCGGCAATCTAAGTGTTGATCGTCGGCAAGTCAGGATCGAAGTCCGTTAAACCCCTGAGGTCCCCGGGGGTTCCGCCGGGCAGGAGTTTTAGGAAAGACGGGCGAGCCGCTATCGCCCTGAGGGCGAGCCGCTCTACCCGAACTTCGTCGAGAGTCGAGCCCAAACCGCATTTGAACGCGGGCCGAGACGGGCGAACTTTTTTTGGAACTCGTCAAGTGACACCAAGTGTCCAGGCGATCACTATCAAGCCGCCCTATGAAGGCTGACCGGACGGAGCGGCCGCCGGCGATCGCGGGGGATGAGTCGGTTCCTGGATGTTTCAGCGAGGCGACGGATCGTGGCGCTGTTGCTCGAATGCGATGATCTTGTCCTCATGTTGCAGGGTCAGGCCGATGTCGTCCAACCCATGGAGCAGGCAGTGGCGTCGGAACTCGTCGAGGGTGAATGACCGAGCAAACCCATGCTCGTCGCGGACCGTCTGCTGCTTGAGATCGACGGTCAGTCGATAGGGCTGATGGTGGGCGGCGCGTTCGAAAAGTTCGTCGAGATCGGTCTCCGAGAGGACGATTGGCAGGACTCCGTTCTTGAAGCAGTTGTTGTAGAAGATGTCCGCGAAACTGGGCGCGACGACCGCGCGAATCCCGTAATCCGCAATCGCCCATACCGCGTGTTCGCGGCTCGAACCGCTGCCGAAGTTGCGGCGTGCCAGGAGGATCGTTGCCCCGCGGGCCGCAGGCGTGTTCAGTTCAAAGTCGGCTCGCGGCTGGCCATCGGCATCGAACCGCCAATCGAAGAATAGGAACTGTCCGAAACCGGATCGCTCGATCCGCTTCAGGAACTGCTTGGGAATGATCTGGTCCGTATCGACATTCGCGCGGTCCATGGCCGCCACGGTGCCACTGTGAACGGTGAATGGTTCCATGCCTCAGCCAGTACTACGCAATGAAGGATAGCGATCGCCTCAGGGGGCGGCGCGGTGAAGTTCGGTCGGGAGATGCGGGCTATCGGTAATCCCAATCTCGGATGTCAACGAAGTGGCCGCGGATTGCGGCGGCGGCGGCCATGGCGGGACTGACCAGATGCGTCCGCCCCCCTTTGCCTTGCCGGCCTTCGAAGTTGCGATTGCTCGTGCTGGCACAACGTTCGCCGGGGGCAAGCCGATCGGGGTTCATGGCCAGGCACATGCTGCAACCGGCCTCGCGCCACTCAAAGCCTGCCGCCGTAAAGAGTCGATCGAGCCCTTCGGACTCGGCTTGGGCTTTGACTTGTCCGCTGCCGGGCACCACCATCGCGCTGACGGCTGGATCGACACGATGCCCCCGCGCGACCGCCGCAGCCGCTCGCAGATCCTCGATCCGACCATTGGTGCAAGACCCGATGAAGACGCGCTGGATATCGACATCCGCCCAGGGAGTCCCGGGTTTCAGATCCATGTATTCCAGCGCGTGCATGGCCGATCGGCGATCGGTCGGATCGCTGAAGGACTGCGGATCGGGAACGGCCTGATGAATCCCGCAGACCTGGCCGGGATTCGTTCCCCAAGTGATCTGCGGTTCGATGTCCTCGGCCCGGAATGATTCCACTCGGTCAAAGACCGCGCCTTCGTCGCTGTGAAACTGCTGCCACTGGGTCACCGCAGCATCGAACGCTTTGGGCGCGAAGGGACGTCCGCGGAGGTAATCAAACGTCGTCTGATCGGCGGCGATCATCCCGGCGCGGGCCCCTGCTTCGATGGACATGTTGCAGACCGTCATCCGCTCTTCCATCGACAGACCGCGGATCGTATCGCCGCTGTACTCGAGCACATAGCCTGTGCCGCCAGCGGTACCCAGCTGTCCGATCAGGTAGAGGATCAAATCCTTGGCCGTCACGCCGGCCGGCAGTTGCCCTTCGACCCGCAGCTCACACGTTCGAGGTTTGGTTTGAAGCAGTGTCTGCGTGGCCAGCACGTGCTCGACTTCGCTTGTCCCGATACCGAATGCCAGCGCGCCGAATGCGCCGTGGGTAGCCGTATGGCTGTCCCCGCAGACGATCGTCATGCCGGGTTGCGTGTAACCGAGTTCGGGACCAATCACATGGACGATCCCTTGTCGAATGTCGCCCATGTCGTAGAGCTGGATGCCGAACTGGCGACAGTTTTCACGGAGGGTTTCGATCTGGATGCGGCTGATCGGATCGGCGATCGGCAAGCGTCGATCCGTCGTCGGGACGTTGTGGTCGGGAGTCGCAATCGTGCGATCGGGCCGGCGGACGCGGCGTCCGGCCAGCCGTAGTCCCTCGAAGGCCTGCGGGCTGGTGACTTCGTGCACCAGATGCAAATCGATGTAGAGGATCGTCTGTTGCCCGGGCTCCGCGTGGACGACGTGGGCATCCCAGATCTTTTCGAACATCGTCCGGGGAGCACTGGACGCAGCGGACATTACGTGACCTTCAATGGCGATTCGGAAGTCCGCCGCAGCTCAGGGCAGACCACCGAGTGGAATAACGGGGAGACTCAGGGTCGGACATCTGGAATGTAGTCCGAGTTCGCTTGGTTGTTGAAGGGCCAGCCAAACCAAGGCGGGATCTTCAGCAGCGGTGGTATTCGCGGTACCAGGCCACAAAGCGGGGAATCCCTGATTCGATCGGCGTGGCGGGGTGAAATCCGACGGCCGTCTGCAGATCGGCGACGTCGGCGTAGGTTTCCAGAACGTCGCCGGGCTGCATCGGCAACATCCGCTTTTCCGCGGTCTTGCCGCATGCGTGCTCGAGCACCTCGATGAACCGTGACAATTCCACCGGTTGATGGTTGCCGATATTGTAGATCCTGTAGGGTGCTCGACTGCTGCCTGGATCGGGATGTTCGCTGGTCCAGTGGGGATTGGGTTTCGGGATCACGTCGGTCGTTTTGATGACGCCTTCCACGATGTCATCGATGTACGTGAAATCGCGGCGCATCCGACCCTCGTTGTAAACGTCGATCGGCCGGCTCGCGAAAATCGCATCAGTGAACTTGTACAATGCCATGTCGGGGCGACCCCACGGCCCATAGACCGTAAAGAACCGCAAACCCGTCGTGGGTAGTCCGTAGAGATGGCTGTAAGTATGAGCCATCAGTTCATCGGCCTTCTTTGTCGCCGCGTACAGACTCACCGGATGATCCACGTTGTGATGGACACTGAACGGCATCCGCGTGTTCGCTCCGTAGACGCTGCTGCTGCTGGCATAAACCAAATGCGGGACGCCGGTCTGCCGGCAGCCTTCCAGGATATTCAGCTGGCCGACGACGTTACTGCGGATGTAGGCGTGGGGATTCTCGAGCGAATAGCGGACGCCGGCCTGTGCGGCCATGTGCACGACGCGAGTGAAGGCGGTTTCCTTGAACACACGTTCCATCGCCCCGTCATCCGCCAGATCGGCCTCGATGAAGCGAAACCCGGGCTGACCGATGAGTTGGGAGAGGCGATCCCGTTTCAGCTGCACGCTGTAATAATCGTTCAGATTGTCCAGTCCGACGACCGTATCGCCGCGGGCCAGAAACTGTGCACACAGGTGGTAGCCGATAAATCCCGCAGCGCCGGTCACCAGAATCGTATGCATCTTCAGTCGCCGCACTAAACCACAAGCAGATCAGGAAGCAGTCCGCCTGGCGCATGCTACCCAGCGAGGCGCGTTCTGGGTACCCGAGGCGTGCGTGGCCGCTAACGGGGTTCCTCGGCAGCCTCTTCACCCTCGGGCTGCGGCACGATCCGAGTCACGCTGACCTTGTTCCTCTGGAGTTCCTCGACAGAAGCGGCCAGCTGATTGATCAGGTTCGCCAACTCGGTGCCGGCCGCTTCGCCGATGTGCACCATCAGGGCCTTGCGGGAGTTGTAGCTGAGCCGCAAGGGTTTGGAGCGTGCATCATCCATCGGGTGGCACTCCGGCGAAACGAGCCTCACGAAGCGTTCGAACAATCGCCCGAGCACCTGCGGTTGGAGCTCGAGGGTTACTCTACGGTCACACTCTTGGCCAGGTTACGCGGGCGATCCACGTCGCAGCCGCGAAGCAATGCGACATGGTATGCCAGCAGCTGGAGCGGGATCACCGACACGATCGGCTGGAGGAACTCGGGGACTACAGGGATGTGAATCACTTCATCGGCCAGTTGCTCGACCCGCGGATCATCCTGTTCCGCGATCGCGATGACGGGGCCTCCGCGCGCCTTCACTTCTTCCAGATTCGACATCACTTTGTCATAGACCGTACCGCTGGGCATGATGAACACGCTGGGCGTATGGGCGTCCACCAGAGCGATCGGACCGTGCTTCATCTCGGCCGCGGGGTAACCTTCGGCATGGATGTAGCTGATCTCTTTCAGCTTCAACGCACCCTCCAGCGCTACCGGGAAATTATATTTGCGACCCAAGTACAGAAAGTTCGTCGCTTCGGCATAGCGTGCCGCCACTTCGCGGACTTTCGTATCACAGCTGAGCGCCTGCTGTACCGCATTGGGCAGCGCACGAAGTTCTTCGATGATCTGGTGGCCGGCCTCCCAACTGACGTGGCGGAGCCGCCCGAAGTACAAGGCCAACATCGCCAGCACGGCACATTGGCTGGTAAACGCCTTGGTGCTGGCCACGCCGATCTCGGGGCCCGCATGCAGATAGACGCCACCGTCAGCGGCCTGAGCGATGCTGCTGCCCACGACATTGCAGATGGCAAGCGTGCGATGTCCCTTCCGCTTGATCTCACGGACCGCCGCCAGCGTGTCGGCCGTTTCACCGCTTTGAGTGATGCCGAAGGCGAGTGTTTCCGGGTCGAGCGGCGGATTGCGATATCGCAATTCACTCGCGTACTCTACTTCCACAGGAATCCGTGCCAGCTCTTCGATCAGGTATTCTCCCACCAGCGCCGAATGCCAGCTGGTGCCGCAGCCGGTGAGAATGATGCGATTGACTGATCGCAATTGCTGCGGCGTGAGATTCAAACCTCCAAACTTCGCTGTGCCATCCTGTTCGTCCAATCGGCCACGCATCGCATTCTGCAATGCTTCCGGCTGTTCGTAGATCTCCTTGAGCATGTAGTGGTCGAAGCCGTTGAGTCCAACCTGCTGATTGTCTGACTCCAGCACTTGGATCTGCGGCTTGATTCGTCCCTGGTCCCGATGGACGACCTGCATCGAATCGGGTTTGAGCATTGCGATCTGATGGTCGGCCAGGTAGACAATTCGCTCCGTATAGCCGACCAGCGGTGAGGCGTCGCTGGCCACATAGTGACAGCCTCGGCCGACACCGACGACCAACGGGCTGCCAAATCGCGCGGCGATCACCAGATCCGGGCGATCCTTGAACAGCACCACCAGCCCATAGGTACCACGCAAGCGGCTGACGGCCCATTGCACGGCTTGGAGATAAACCGCGTCGGGATCGTCGCCCCCAGCGGGCGATTTGCGCAACCCCTCGGCAATCAGATGACCGATGACCTCCGTATCGGTCGCCGAATGAAAGACATAGCCGAGCTGCTGCAGCTCACTCTTGAGGGACTGAAAATTCTCGATCACTCCGTTGTGAGCAATCGCGACAACGCGTTCCCCACCGAGATGCGGGTGCGCGTTGAATTCTGTTGCCGGGCCGTGGGTCGCCCACCGCGTATGACCGATCCCCAGGAATCCTTCGATCGGCTGCTCGCTCAACCGCTGCACCAGGCCGTCGATTCGGCCGACCGCGCGACGAACTTGCAGTTCGCCCTGATCGATCGTCGCGATCCCCGCGCTGTCGTAGCCGCGGTACTCAAGCCGCCGCAGCCCCTCGATCAGGAATTGAATCGCAGACTTCTTCCCCACCACCGCGACGATGCCACACATTCGTACATGCTCCGCGAAGCCCGCCGCCTGGTACAGATCATCCAAGAGCCAAAGCTTAACTTGAATCACGGGCAATCGAGCAGTCAAATTGCGAGGGATCAGGGGATTAAACACCGATCCCGCTGTCGAATGATTGTAATCCTGACGCTTCGTTCCGCTTGTGCGGGATGTAACGTTCAGGCAGCGCGCGGGGAATGGCGCAGGGAAGCCGAGAGCATTTCGGCGGTGATCGGCCGAACGGCCAACGGGGCCGTCGCTTCCTCTGCCGCCAATACAATGGTGCGTTCGTGCACCACTCGATTCAGAAACGGGCTCGACGTCAGTTCCTGCCAACCGCGCGGACAGATCAGCAAGTCGACGGCTCCGATCGTGTGTGCGACACGCGGCATCGCGGCCAGCGAGGAATCCGGAATCAACAGAGGTTTGGTTCCAAGCCCGGTCAGGATGCGATGTGCGGATTTCAGCGGCATGCCGCCAGGTTGGGATTCGAAGCGGTCGACCGCTACGTATCGTTCGGGAACCCGGCCGGACGTCTCACGTAGCCAGCGGACCAACGTGCAGGCAGCTTCGCCCTGCCCGAAATCGAATTGCAAGACCGACCGGACTGGGACGCCCCGGACGGCTCGGTAGAGCGGTCGGTACTCCGCAGGCCGGGAGAAATGCAGCAGTTTGTAAGCCGACCACCACGTGCGTAGCGAGAACATCGGTCCCGGCTCCCGACGACCAGATCTTTGCCAGTAGTTTCGGTTGCGCGGCTCGTAACGGTTTAATCGTTCCCCCGCATTTCAAAAGATGGTCGATCCCGATGGAACCCGCCAACCACCGTCCAGGCCCGGTTGGCAAGTTCCGCCGGATGGCCCGCGATGCGATGAATGGCGCTCGATGGAACGCGGTGGACGATCCTCGTTCACCGGCAAGGAGTCACCGCGGACGGATGCATGCCCGGCGACTACAAAGCGCGCGATCGACTTACTCGCAGAGCCATCGCGCCACTTCGGGAGCGAAGTAACTGAGTACAGCGGAGGCGCCGGCCCGCTTGAATCCAAGCAGGCTTTCCAGGACGACGGTGCGGCGATCGAGCCATCCGCGGTCGGCGGCCGCAGCCAGCATCGCGTATTCACCGCTCACCTGATAAACCATGGTCGGCACCGCGAACTGGTCTACCACCCGCCGCACGATATCCAGGTAGGGCATGCCCGGCTTGACCATCACCAGATCCGCGCCTTCGCGCAAGTCGAGCGCCACTTCATGCAGGGCTTCGTCGGAGTTCGCTGGATCCATCTGATAGGTGTGCTTGCCCGACTTGCCGAGATTGCTCGCGGAACCGACTGCGTCGCGGAAAGGACCATAGAAGCCACTGGCATACTTCGCCGCGTAGCTGAGGATCAGCACATGGCTGTAGCCGGCTGCATCGAGCGCTCCGCGAACAGCGCCAATCCGCCCGTCCATCATGTCGCTTGGTGCGATCACATCGCAGCCCGCACGGGCCTGGATGACCGCTTGTCGACCGAGGATTTCTACCGTTTCGTCATTCAGAATCTTTCCGTTGCGAAACAGGCCATCGTGTCCATGCGTGGTATACGGGTCCAGCGCGACGTCGCAGATCACACCGAGCTGCTCGCCGACTGCATCTTTCGCAACCGAGACGGCTTGGCACACAAGGTTCTGCACATTCAACGCTTCACGTCCGTCATCGGTCTTCAGACCGGGAGGCGTGGCCGGAAAGATGGCCACCGCGGGAATGCCGAGCGCCACGGCCTCGCGACAACGCTCGGCGATTCGATCGACACTCCACCGGCTCACACCGGGCAGTGATTCGACCGGCTCCTCGCGACCGCGTCCCTCGCAGACAAACAGGGGCCAGATCAGGTCCGCCACGGTGACGCGGTGCTCGCGCACCAAGTCGCGGATCCAAGGATACTGTCGGTTGCGTCGCATCCGCGTCTGCGGATACGGACCTCGGATCGGTTCGGCCATAGTTCAAACGATCTTCGGGGATGGTGGGGATCTCAACAGCCCCTGCGCGACCGGGGAACCAGCCCCATCGGCAATCGCCATTTCCACAGTCGGGGGAACCCCGTCATCATCCTAGGATGCTCGGGAACCGTGCCGACGGCGCTGGAAAATGGGACAATTCGTCAGAGATTCCACCCGGAAAGCCTAGCTTGCCAAAAGCCGGCGTGCTTCAACGGCAGCTCGTCTTCCGCTCTGCAGGGCTCCCTGGATCGAGGCCGTATCGCACCAGTCGCCGCAGACGAGGACCCGATCCAAGAGCCGCGACGGTTTCTCGATGGGCTCGCAGTCGTCGACCAATTGCCGAGGCAAGGCGTAGGGAATGTGATAGGTGCGGAGGTGTTGCCATTGATCGACGGCGGCCCCAAACCATTGCCGCAGTTGATTGCGGACCGGCGGTTCGGCCGCCAGCGGCTCGCCATCCCAATCGACCAGCGTCACGCTGATCAGCGACTTGCCAGGCGGGGCGTAGGTCGGCTGAATGTTGCTGAGCACGGCCACGTTATTGATGGGCCCGGGCTCGTCGCCGGCCAGAATCAACATCCGGTCAGTCAGCGGCGGCTGGGCGGCGGCGAAGTAGAGGCAGGTTGCACGGCGGGCTTCGCTGGGCAGCGAACGATCGAGCAGGCGGGCCGCGGCCGGCGCTTCGGTGGCCACGACAACGATTGGAGCCGGCTGACGATGGCCGTCGCTGCGGATCACACAACCGGGCTCGATGCGTACTGCAGTCTGTTGCAGCTTGACGGAACCGGAAGGCAGCCGTGCCGCAAGCTGTTCGGGAATCGCTTGCATGCCGGCTGCCGGCAACGCGACCTCTCCCGATGCGAACATCCGAAACACGAACTCAAAGATGCGACTGCTGGTTTCCAAGTTGCGATCGAGAAACACACCTCCAAGGAACGGCCGAAAGAAGCGATCGATGAAGGCTTGTTCAAATCCCAGGGCCTTCAGTCGAGCGTTGGTCGTCTCCTGCGGCCGTCGATAGAGCTGCTCCAGTGAACCGCGGCGGACGCTGGACCTGAGGCGCCCCACGCGCCATTTGTCACCGAATGAAGCGACACGCGTGAATGCGGTTCGCAGAGCCGACCAAGGCTGACGCCACGGATCTGTCAGCCGCGCGAAACCACCGCGAAAGCGGATCAGAGCACCCGGCTGAAACGCGGAAAGTCGCAGCGCTTGGTAGTCCAGCAGTTGGCGGCAAGCGGGATAGGCTGTCAGCAGGACCTGGAAACCATGATCCAGCAGGAAGCCGTCGACCTGATCGGTGCGGACGCGCCCTCCCACTCGGTCGGTCGCTTCCCACAGCTCAAAGCCAATCCCATTGCGGGCCAGCTCAAGCGCACAGGAGATGCCGGCCAACCCACCACCGATGATGATCACGTCCGGCATGGGGATGTCTGGCCAAGCGCGAGGAAAAGCGAGGGAATCACGGATGAAACGTGCCAGTGGCGGTTGTCGCCGGGCCCTGGAGTGGGTCGAACGCAAACCTTCTTAGGACTGGGAACCTGCAAAACGGCGATGTGCTCCGCGCGATGTGCGAGGAACGCGCGGAGGCAGGTGCCGCGGCCGATCACTGGCTTCGAATTGCGGGTCAGTCTACTTGATAGCCGCGTTCTTCCAGGAGTCCACGCAGTGCGGCTTTTGGGCCGTCTTCGCCGTGCACCAGCCGGATGTGCTTCGGTCGCTCCGCGAAACCTTCGACGAAGCGAATTAAATCTGCCTGGTCGGCATGGGCCGAGTAACCGCTGAGTTCATGGATTGTGGCTCGCACGGGGATCCTTCGGCCGTCGAGCATCACCGAATCGGCGCCGCTCTTCAGGACGCGCCCAGGAGTACCGCCGGCCTGAAACCCAACCAGGACCACGTCCGTTTCCGGTTCCGGCAACATATTCTTGAGCCAGTTGACTACTCGACCACCGACGCACATGCCGCTGCCGGCAATGACTACCGTGGGCAGCCGGCGGTTCTTCACTGCGCTCAAGGCTGCCAGGTGCTCCTGGTGGGTGCCGATGCTGTGAAGGTTTTCGAACACCAGGGGCTGGCTGTCGGTACTGAGCCGTGCGTGGGCCTCCTGACCCCAGTAGCGTCGCATGTTGTTGTAGATCTGGGTAAATCGCTGGCCGAGCGGTGAGTCGATAATCACCTGGATCTCGCACAGCGTGTCACTTCCGGTCGGACAGTTGAGGCGCTCGAAGATATCGTTCAGTTCGTAGAGCAACTCCTGCGTTCGCCCCAAGCTGAAGGCAGGGATGATCGTGGTCCCGCCATTTTTCTGCGCGTGTCGGATGACCCGTTCGAGGTGCTGCTGGCGCTGGGACCGGTCTTCGTGGAGTTTATCGCCGTAGGTACTTTCCAGCAGCAGAATGTCCGCCCGTTCGGGGCTGGTAAAGGCATTCATTAAGGGAGCGTGGGTTGAACCGAGGTCGCCGGAGAAGACCGCGCGGCGGCCATCAGATAGTTCCACCTCAAAGATGGTTGCGCCCAGCACGTGGCCGGCCGGCCGCAGTCGGACTTTCGTTCCGCGCGGTCCGGGATGCCACTCGTGATAGTCCAACGGTGCGAGCAGTCGATCAATACGCTTCAGAAAATTGCGGATCGCACGTTTGTTGCGTGTGAAGCCGATCTTCAACGTGTCTTCCATCATCAGCGGCAGCAGTTCGGCCGTCGGATGACTGCAATAAATCGGTCGATCCCATCCGGCTTCCAACAGGTGCGGGATCCGACCACAGTGGTCGATGTGCACATGTGTCAGAAGCAAGCCCTGGATGCCGGTCAGTGGAAAATCGATTTCCTGACTGGGATGTTCTCGAGCGTCATTGCCCTGAAAGGTCCCGCAATCGACGAGGATGCTGTGCTCGTCATCCAGCCACAACTGGTGACAGGAGCCGGTGACACCTTCTCTTCCGCCGTGATGTTCAAGGCGCATAGACAGGGCTTATCGCGGATCAGGTGAGAGAAACCGTTCGGTCGATCGATACGAGCCGTTCGTAGACCAAGCGGCCAAGCCGATCAATCCCCGGCAGGCCTTCCATCAACGGCAGCCGGCCGGCGCAGCAGCTTGTCGCTGATGGATGATCGTACACGAAACGCTTTGAGAGGGTGGGTTTGGCCATGGCATCAGCCGGGTCACCCCCGTTGCGGCAAGCAGGCGTTGATCGGCCCCGTGAGACGCTCGCGGCCCGTCATTCCAGCGACTGCGGATGCAACTCTTGGCTTACCACCTGACTGTCTTGGTAACCAGTATGAGATGCGATCGCTTCGATTTGGCTGGCAACCGCGGGATCGATCGGACCGTTGTACAGCCGCCAGTCGGTCCATTGACCGTCAACGCGCAGGCGATAGTCGATCGCAGCTTCCGGATCCGGGCACACGATGGAGGTTCGATCGGCTGCGATTTGAATTTGCGGTGCCGTGGTCTGCGAGGTCGGGTGAGCCGACCGCTGCTGCTGCATCTGGACGGGCTCGGGAATCATGCCCTGATCACCGATCATCGTCTGCCATTGCCACACCGCGCGGCGCATCGCGCGGAGCCGATCCGCATACTGTTCATCGTGGGCCAGGTTATGAACTTCCCACGGATCCGACTGCGTGTCATACAGTTCTTCCGTGGGCTTGCGTTCCGCAAACCAGGCGGCCTGGATCGCATTCAACTGACCTGCAGCGAACGCGGCACGCCATTGCTGCATGGTTGGCATCTGTTCGAGATAGGTAATCGGCTGTGCGTACGACTTCTCGGGCTCGAAGTTGAGGATGTACTTGAATCGCCGGTCCCGACAGGCGCGCTGCAGATCATAGGCTTCATCCATCCGGTCACGGTGCGCGAACAGAAATTCCGGTTCGGTCTGTTCCTGTGGGCCAAACAGAATCCGCCCGTGAAAGCCCGTGCGTTGGATGGCTTCGGTGGGGACTCCGGCAACGGCTAGCGTGGTGGGCACCAGATCGAGCAGACTCACGAGATCAGGCCGGACCGAGCCAGCCGTCAGGACGCCTGGCCAGCGTGCCAGTAGCGGGACACGCAGACCGGTGTCGTACAGCCAGCGCTTGCCCCGCGGCAGACCCATCCCATGATCGCCCCAGAAGAACACGAGCGTGTGGTCGGCAAGACCGTCTGCCTTCAGATCGTCGAGTATTTTTCCGACTTGCTGATCGAGTAACGAAATGTTGTCGTGATACCAGGCGATGTCCTGTCGAACGATCGGATCATCGAGCAGGTAGGGCGGGATCGTTTCCGGATTCAGCTGATCGGGAGCATGAGCCGCCGTGCCGATCTCGGCGAGCACCCGCTCATGGGCAGCGGCAGAATGCCGGACCTGACTTTCATGCGTGCAAGTCAGATTAATCACGCTGAAAAAAGGAGTCTCGGGAGTGGGTCGTTCGCGCCAGTCGCGATGCCGATCTCCCTGACGGTCCCACGCCGTGTGCGGCACTGGAAACTGGTAGTCGGTCTTGCTGCGATTCGTGCAGAAATAGCCGATCGCCCGCAAGTGTTCGGTGAAGCAATGAACACCCGCTGAGGGCACGATCTGGCTGCGCATGTGCTGGCTGCCAATCGCCACGCTGTATCGACCGGTGATGATCGCGCTGCGCGAGACTGCGCAGACGCCTCCCACTGCAAACGCGCGATCGAACCGCACGCCATCGCGAGCAAACTGATCGAGGCGCGGTGTGACCGCGGCCGTTTGACCGTAGCAACCAAGATCGGGCGAGATGTCCTCGCAGCTGATCCAAAGAATGTTCGGTCGAACTGGCAAGGCAGCGACACTGGTTACGGATTGCGGCGGATGATCGCCTTCGCTCACCGGCGTTCCTTGGCCTGTGGCTGAATGGCGGCCTGTTTCAAGCGCGGGCCCGTCGACACGCGATTGCGGGTGGTTCGATGCGGGAGTCCCTTCGATTGCAAGCCGCGCGGCGCGCGCCGCGCCGCCGACGTGATAATCGCCCGGACCGTCCGGCGGATTGCTCCGTTCAATCTCTCGGACCGCTGGAAGCAATTCACTGGCGACTGGCCCGAGCATCGCGATGAACTGCAGGGCGCTAAGCCGCAGACTTCGTTCGGCGGTCGCGCCCTCGGCGGTTTCCAAAAGCGAAGCCAGAGCGGCTCGCGCCCCTCGGGAGGCGAGCACAAAGTTGGCAACTAGCCTCAACGGGGGCGACGACGGGTCGGAACTCCAACCGCGGAGCCTGGCCAGCGAGCCGTCGGACAGCGGCAGCTGCGGACCGACGGCCATTTCCAATCGGCCGATCTGGTAGGCCGACCAATAGTTCGTGGCCGGCTGGGGGGCCTGGAGCCCCTGTTCGAGGGCCCCCAGCGCGGCCAGGCCATGCAGTCCGAGCAGCTTGGCGGCTCGAGCTGCCTCGATCGGGTCGGTCGACCCCAGTGCCGAACCGAGTTCCTCGAGGCTCCAAGGAGAATTGCCGCGATTTCCCGGCTCTTCCGCAGATAGGCTTCCCGTGACCACCAGCACGGCAAGCGCCCGCGCGGCCAGGCCATGCAGTCCCAAGCGGCCTGCCTGCGCGGCCAGGCCATGCAGCATCGCAATACGTAGTAGTGCCATGTCGGGCCCCTCTTTTGGAGAATATCTTGGTCCGCCCCGGTCGGGAGGGCTCAGCGGAGCGTCTGACGAGGCTTCTTCCCATAAGGACGGCGTTGAAACCGCCATAAAACGCCCGGACGGAGAAATCTTTGAACATTGGGGGGAGTTGACCGGCAATTTGCAATAGGCAGGCTTCTCCCGTTCGATAAGATGGAACGGAGTGAGCGTGACCCGACCGATGCGGAAGGGTCGTTCGACGGCATTGCCCAACTTGGCGGACGCGTCGTCTATTAGACGTTGACGACCGGCGGGTCGAGCTTCGACCGTACGCGTACAGCACCTGGGAGCGCCATGTCGCGGCGGTCCACGCAGTCGTTGCTTGCCATCGACGATCGGATGCGGAGATCGCGTTCGGTGGTAAGTTCACAATCGCGCGACCGTCTAGAGATTCGCTCTATCGACGACCTCTTGCCTTGCGCTACTCTGCGCCAGCCCCGTCCATTCCCGCTCGGGCCACCGGTGATGTGTCCCCAGCGTTGATGTTGAGTTCCATGAACACATATAGCCTCGACTACATCGACGACCTCTACGTTCGTTACATCCGCGATCCTGAAAGTGTCTCACCAGGCTGGCGAAAGTACTTTGAGCAGTTTTCGGTCGCGGCGGCTCCCGAGGCTCAGCGGCAGGTCGCCTATCAGACCGAGTACCGCGCGGAGGCCAATGGGGCTTCGACCGCGGTTGCCGAAGCGCCGCCAAGCCTTGGCGAGGATGCCTTGTACCTGGCGCGGATCCAGGAGCGGATCGACCAGTTGGTTCGCGAATATCGAGTCCGCGGACATTTGAGCGCCCAGTTGGATCCATTGGGGCTGGCGCGAAGCGGCGCGGTGGAACTGCATCCGGCTGCATATGGTCTGACCGATCAGGATCTGCAGCGTCCGGTAGATGCCTCGGAACTGGACAACTTTGCGGGTCGGACGCTGGGAGACGTGTTGCAGAAGCTGCACAACACGTATTGCCGCAGCATTGGCGCGCAGTTCACGCACATTGATAACCGCAACATCCGCGACTGGCTGCAGCGGCGGATGGAAACGACCGAGAACCGGATTCAGCTTTCGCATGACGTTCAGAAGCGGATCTGGGTGCGCTTGGCGGATGCGAGCATCTTCGAGGAGTTCATCCGCAAGAAGTTCGTCGGTGCCAAGACATTCTCGCTCGAGGGCGCCGAAAGCTTGATCCCGATGCTCGACCTGGCGCTCGAGAAAGCCGGCCAGCACGGGGTCAAAGAAGTCGTGATGGCAATGGCCCACCGAGGCCGGCTGAATGTGCTGGCCAACATTCTGAAGAAGCGAGCGCTCAACATTTTCTGGTCATTCGAAGACCCCAGACCGGAGTTGAGCCGCGGTGGTGGCGACGTCCGTTACCACTTGGGCTATTCAAGTGACTGGACGACCGCCAACGGCGACCGGCTGCACATCAGCCTGTGTTTTAATCCGAGCCACTTGGGCTTCGTCAATCCGGTGGCACTGGGTCGCTGTCGGTCCAAGCAGGATCGCATCGGTGACACGAAGCGGTCCGAGATCATGACGATCCTGATCCACGGCGAAGCGGCGTTTGCGGGCGAAGGGATCGTCCAGGAAACGCTCAACCTCAGTCAGCTCGACGGTTATCGCACGGGCGGCACGCTGCACGTCATCTTGAACAACCAGGTGGGATTCACCACCGAAGCGCCGCAGGGTCGCAGTTCAACTTACGCAACGGATGTCGCGAAGCTGTTGCAAGTGCCGATCTTCCACGTCAACGGCGAGGATCCGGAGGCGGTAGCGCAGGTGGTCTCGCTGGCGATGGACTTCCGCCGAGAGTTTCGCCGAGATGCGGTGATCGATCTCTACTGCTATCGACGCTGGGGGCACAACGAAGGTGATGAGCCGCGGTTCACGCAGCCGCTGATGTATGCCGAGATCGATCGGCGGAAGAGCGTCCGGGACAACTACCTGGAACGGCTACTGGAACTTGGCCAGATCGATTCGCAGTCCGCCGAGACGGTCATCAATCAACGACAGGAAAAGCTGGAACGCGAATTCGAAGCCAGCCGGACCGAGCCGTTCGTCCCCGATACGCAGACGTTGGGCGGCACTTGGGAAGGATATTTCGGTGGTCCGGAACCGGAACGGGATGACACCGTCACGGCCGTATCGCGCGATACGCTCGGCCCGCTCGTCGCGCGGCTCGGCGAGTACCCGAGCGACTTCCAGCCATCCAAGAAGCTACTGCGGACGCTGCAGCTCCGGGTGGAGATGGGTCAGGGCCAACGACCGCTGGATTGGGCCACGGGCGAAGCGGCTGCGTTCGCCACACTGAGTGTCGAAGGGTATCGGATCCGGCTGTCGGGTCAGGATTCCGAGCGTGGAACGTTCAGCCAGCGACACGCCGTGCTGCACGACACGAACGACAATCGAACCTACATGCCGCTAGCCCATCTGTCGGCTGGACAGGCGCCGATCGAAATCATCAACAGTCCGCTCAGCGAGGCGGGTGTCCTGGGCTTTGAATATGGATACTCGCTGGATTGCCCCGAGGGATTGGTCGCCTGGGAAGCACAGTTCGGGGATTTCTGGAACTGCGCGCAAGTGATCGTCGATCAATTCATCTCAAGCGCTGAAGACAAGTGGAAGCGGCTCAGCGGCATCACCCTGTTGCTGCCCCACGGCTTCGAAGGACAAGGTCCCGAGCACTGCTCGGCACGGATCGAGCGTTTCATGATGCTGACGGCCGAAGACAACATTCAAGTCTGCCAGCCCACGACGCCCGCACAGTATTTTCATCTGCTTCGTCGTCAGGTCCTGCGGCAGTGGCGGAAGCCGTTGATCGTGATGACCCCCAAGAGTCTGCTCCGTCACCCCTCGGTGGTCTCGCCGTTGGCCGACTTTGAGCAGGGCCGGTTCCGCAAGATTCTCGGCGACGATTCGCTGGATCCAGCCGCTGCGAAGCGCGTCCTGTTATGCACCGGAAAGGTGTACTACGACCTGTTCGAACAGCGGCAACTCCGCGGCTTGCAGGATCGTGTGGCGATCATCCGCGTCGAGCAGCTCTACCCCCTCCGGACCTCGGAGCTATTGGCCGCGCTCCGCGATTACTCAAATGGCTGCGAGGTATGGTGGGTTCAAGAGGAGCCCGAAAACATGGGCGCTCTGTGGAGCATCCGGCTTCGCTACGGCACCGCACTTGCCGAGCGGTTCCGGTTCTCATACGTCAGTCGCGTTGAGTCGTCGAGCCCGAGCACCGGCAGCCTGGAGACTCATAAGCTCGAGCAGCGAGAGTTGCTGGATGCGGCGTTCGCCGGCTTTTGAGCAACCCGTCGGACGTTCTCGCGCCCGACCGCATCCCACCGCCCCGCATCGCGGATACACAGGGCCGGCTCGGCGAGCACCCGTGGTCCTGGCCGGTCGGGGAAATGCCGGTCACAATCGCTACAGGCTGCATACTCGATCGCACCGACGGGCCAGGGCGAAATCGTCGGTCAGACCGACCATTCTTCCTGACACCATCAAACTAAACTCGATCGTTCAGCAGTCCCCGCCCAGCGGCGGGTGTTGGCTCAGACAGGTTTAGATCATCGTTCCCAGTTTGGGTTCCAGTATTAGGTCACGGCACCATGAAAATTGCCATCATTGGCACCGGCTATGTCGGTCTCGTTACGGGTACCTGCTTTGCGGACAGCGGTAACGACGTGACCTGTGTCGATATCGACGCCCAGAAGATCGCCAACCTTCGCAAGGGAAAGATCCCAATCTACGAACCGGGCCTGACCGAACTGGTCTTGAAGAACTCCGAAGCGGGTCGGCTGGAATTCACGACCGATCTGGGTGAAGCGGTCGAGTCGGCGGAAATCATCTACCTGGCTGTAGGGACGCCCCCGGCCGCCGACGGGTCGGCTGACCTCTCAGCACTGTGGGCCGTGGTCGATGCGATTGCACCGCACCTTTCCGATGACGCAATCGTGGTCACGAAGAGCACAGTGCCCGTCGGTACCAACGAAGCGATCCATCAGCGACTAACCGCTCGGCTGGGTCGCATTGTGGATGTCGCCAGCAACCCCGAGTTCCTGAAGGAAGGGGCGGCGATCGACGACTTCATGAAGCCCGATCGAGTGGTCGTCGGTGTACGCAAGAGAGAGACCGCGGATGTCCTGCACGAACTTTACAAACCATTTCTCCGCACCGACCGACCGTTCTTGGTGATGAGCCCTCAGAGCGCCGAGCTGACCAAGTATGTCGCTAACGCGCTGCTCTCCACGAAGATCAGCTTCATCAACGAGATGGCAAATCTGTGCGAGCGGATGGAAGGCGATATCAACGATGTCCGCCGCGGCATCGGCCACGACCAACGGATCGGCTTTGCCTTCCTTTTCCCGGGCGTCGGCTACGGTGGCAGCTGCTTCCCCAAAGACGTCCGCGCCTTGGCAGCAATGGCTCGTCAGCTCGGGATTGAACCCCGAATCATGGACGCCGTGGAGGAAGTCAATCGTCGCCAGAAGCGGACGCTCGTTGAGAAGATGGACCAGCACTTTCACGGCCAGCTCGCAGGCCTGACGATTGCTGTCTGGGGACTGTCGTTCAAGCCCAAGACCGATGACATACGGGAAGCTCCCGCGCTGACTCTGCTCGATTGGCTGCTTGACCAAAATGTGGCCAGCATCCGTGTCCACGACCCGGAAGCGATGGAGAACATCTCCCACATCTACGGCGACCGATTGGTCTATTGTGAAACGCCGATGGAAGCCCTCAACGGCGCGGACGCTCTGGCAATCAATACGGAGTGGAAGGAATATCATTCGCCGGACTTCAATGCGATGCGCGTGCGAATGAACGGGCATGTGATTTTCGACGGTCGAAACCTGTACGATCCAAAACGGCTCGCACAGCACGGCTTCACCTACCATTCGATCGGCCGGCCAGTCGCCAGCGGCAAGTCGGAAACCGCTCGCCGCGAGTAGACTCCTTCGCTGTGGACTAAGCCGGCCGGCAACCCTCCCTGACGGGTCTCCACGGACCGCGGTGGCGGGACCAGTTTTGTGCCTGGAGCCGGATCCGGGTACGGCCGCGGCTATCGGCTTCCGCCGCGCTTTTTTCCAAGGACCTGGCCTGCCGTCAGACGGACAGAGATGAGACGGACACGGCGCTCGCGTCATCCGTCGATATACTCGTAGCATGCCTACGAACTCGCGGTTCTCACTTTGCGGCGCACTCTGGCTGGTGGTCTCGATCTGCGGATCGATTGCGCCTGGACTTTCCGCCGAAACGCTCGACCCGGATCGTTGGGAACGCGAGTTGATCGTTCCCGCATGCACCGATCCGATGGCCATGGAGGTCCTTTCAGACGGGCGGTTGCTGATCGCCGAAAAGAGCGGCGCCTTAAAGCTTTACGAACCAAACAGCGGTTCCGTATTTACCGTCGCGCGACTCCCGGTGAATACGGATTGGGAAACCGGTCTCATCGGATTGTGTGCTGATCCGAAGTTCGACGAGAACCACTGGATCTACGTGATTCATCGGCTGGCCGCCGTCCCAGGTGAGTTGCGGCTGAGCCGTTTTACGCTCAGTGAACGCAGATTGGTGGAGGACAGCGAGCGGATTCTGCTGCGATGGGCCATCGACGAACAAGCAGCGCATTGCGGCGGAGGCATGGTCTTCGATCGGCACGGCAACTTGATCATCGGGACCGGTGACAACAGCCCTCCGATTCTGGAAGTTCCCACCGACCAGCGGGCCGATCGATTGAACTTTGATTCGCTTCGCTCGGCGGGGAACACTCAAGACCTGCGCGGGAAGGTGTTGCGGATCACGCCACAAGCGGACGGAACGTACCTCTGTCCGCCAGACAACCTGTTTGCATCGGACCCGACGGTCGGTCGGCCCGAGATCTATGCGATGGGGTGCCGCAACGCATTTCGCGTCTCCGCCGATCCCGCAAGCGAATGGATCTACTTCGGCGACGTCGGGCCCAACATCGACATCACGCTGGGGATCGGGCCCAATGGCTATGACGAGGTCAACGGCTCAGATCGAGCCGGCAACTTTGGCTGGCCTCTGTTCATCGGCAAGAACGAAGCCTTCCGGCGGTACGACTTCGAAACGAAGACCCGGGGAGAACTGCCCGATCCCTCAGCCCCGGAGAACTACTCGCATCGCAATATCGGCGCGCGAGTCTTACCTCCGGCCCGCGCCGCGCTGATCGCCTATCCCACGATGCCCAGCAGCGAACTTCCCAGCTTCGGATCGGGAGGCCGCTCCGTGATGGTTGGACCCATGATTCGCTCCTCCCAACTGCCCCGCTCGGGCGTCCATGTCCCCGAAGCACTCGATGGCCATCTCGTGATCTACGAGTGGATGCGAAACTGGATCAAGGCGGTGAAATTCGACGAGCAGGGCCGCATCATCAGCTTGATCGACATCGCGCCCAACATCACGTGGCGCAAACCGATGGACATCAAGGTGGGTCCGCAAGGCGAGCTGTACGTGCTTGAGTTCGGGAACAACTGGGGCGGCAATGTCGATGCGCAGGTCGCCCGGCTGGTCTATCGCCGAGGCAATCGTCCGCCGGTCGCTCGGCTGACGGTAAATCCGCTCGCCGGGCTCAGCCCGCTGCACGTCGTTGCAGACGCGAGCAGCTCAACGGACAAAGATAACGCCGGCGGCGATCCCGAACTCGCGCAACCTCTCATGCGATTTGCGTGGCGTGTGGACGATCAACTGCTTGCGGACCAGACAGCGGCGACAGCCTCGATCGAACTCCAAGGCAATGGTCGCCATCGCATTTCGGTAACTGTGAGCGACCACGAAGGAGCAGAAAGCAGTGCCGAACAAGACGTTTGGGTTGGAAATGCGCCGGCCGAGTTGACGTTTGCGCAACCGGACGTGGGTGGTTTCTTCGACTGGGATCAACTGCTCGGATACGACGTCACCGTGGTCGATGCGGAGGATGGAAGCACACTCGACAATTCGATTCCCTTCGACGGGGTGACGGTTCGCCTGGAGTATCGAACGCGTACATCAGGTCCACCCGCGGCCGCGTCGGATCCGGGATTGTCCCGGATGCAGACGGCTGGCTGTTTTGGCTGCCACGCCGCGCAAGCCCATTCGAAGGGACCATCCTATAGCGACGTAGCGCGACGTTATCGCGAACAACCTCCCCACTTGCTCGATGCCCTTGCCGAGAAAGTTATCCGCGGCGGCTCGGGCGTCTGGGGCACCTATCCCATGCCTCCCCATCCGCAGTTCAGCGAGTCACAAGCCAAAGAGATGATCGATTGGATCGTTCGTGAGGGCGATCGTGAGTCAGCGCCTAACCAACGGATTGGGACACGAGGCGTGCTGGAATTGACGGGGCGCCCTGGCGGTCCGCTCGATTGCGGTGTGATGGTGCTGGAAGCTGCTTACACCGATCGCGGCGCGGCAGACGTCGGACCATTACGCAGCACGAAGACCATCGTGCTGCATCATCGTCGCAAGCAAGCTGCGCTGTGCGATTTGCAGCAGAAGATCTCCGTCGTGCATGACCTCGAAGGCGAGCAGAACGAAGTGGTGTGGGCGGCAGCGGGCGGTGGAATCGCTTGGGAGCGGATGAATCTTGGCGGGGTTGATCGAGCGGACTTTCGCGTGGGTGGGCGCGGCGGCGGAGGCGTGTGGGAATTGCGGCTCGATCGACCCGATGGGCCATTGCTGGCGGAAATCGACACACCGCCCGACCATTGGCAGGACGTCAGTGTCGCCATCCATGCCCCCCTGGAGGAACATACAGTCTGGTGCGTGGCGCGCGCCGAACCAGGCGCTGAACTGGGTTTTCATCACGTGACGTTCCACAACAGCCGTGCGCAGAACATCCGACAAGATTTGCTGAACAAAGAATGGACGGTGCAGTTGCGTCAGCAGCGAGCGGACGATGCAGCCGCCCAAGCAGCCCGCGCGGCCATTTCGGTTCAGCACTGGGACGCGCCCTCGTTGGCCAATGCCCTGGCCGACCCCTCGCTTACCGTCGACCCCCTCCGGGGCGCTGCGACCTTCACGGCGGCTGGTTGCCGCAGCTGCCACGCACGTGGCAGCGAAGGGGGCGGCAAACTTGGACCGCCGCTGGATCATCTGCCGCAGCGATGGCAGGCGGAACCTGAATTGCGTTCGCGGTTGATCCAGTCACTGCTTGACCCCAGCGCCGAGGTCGATCCAGCCTATCGCACCTGGCAGGTCGTGACGGTGGACGGCGAGGTTCTGGCGGGTGTGATCGCATCACAGGACGAGCAACAGGTACGTTTGCGCTGCGACCCGCTGCGACCGGATGACGAGCGGATCGTAGCGCGTGACGACATTGAATCAATCGTCGAGAGTCCTCAGTCGCTGATGCCCGCCGGCCTCCTGGACCCGCTGTCGCCTCAGCAGATCGTGGACCTGCTCGAGTACGTCTTGCCGCAGGCCTCCACCGCAGCTCGTTGACGTTAGCTCATCGCGCCAGTCGCAGGCCGATTCACACAGGAGCGCAGCGGCCCGCTTGTCAGGGAAATGCTCGCCCGTCGCCATCCAGATCGATGCAGCGAAGAGCCAACACACGCCAAGTGTCAGTTGGCTCATTGGACAGCGCAGGCGCCGGTACCCGCACCAGAATGAGACTGTCGGGATCCGATTCAAATCGCATTTCGTAGGCAAAGCTCACCGCCTCCTCCAGCATCCCGGCTACATCTCCGCCCTTTCGGTCCAGTCTCTCCGCAGATCGTGCGACACAGCAGTCGATCGCCATCGTGACATGCGTTGCCGTTCCCGCGGGACGGCTGCTCGTGAACCGCAGTCGAATCGTTTCTTGGCTGGGCGGTTGCTTGATGCGCGGTGCAAATCGGCTGCGGCTCGTGGATGCTGCAACAGGCACCGAATACTCAACCTGAGCGTTCTGGCCGTAGAAGGCTGTCACTTTCGGCGCACTAAGGATCTTGCTCTCGGGCGATTGTTGCAGGTCATTTAGAAACGTCGCGAAGGCATCATGATCTACCCGAACATGTGTACCCTTCAGTTGATACTCGACACGATTCGCGCGTGGCTCGACGTCGCTCCCTTCCACACCGGCAGTCGGGCGAACAACGGCAGGCACACCAACACGAGTGAACTCCACAAGCGGTCCGTCTTGCCAGGCGAACTTGTCCAGCCGGGCGTCCGCGGCGCATTGGATCATGCGGAGTTCGAAAACACATTGGCCCACCCCGTGTTCACGCAGGTGCTGCAGCGCCCTGGCGATTCGCTGGTGATCTTCGCGGCTGGCGCTGACAATCAGCCTCTGCGAATCGAGCGACAGTTCGATCGGGTTCAACGGCGCGGCTTGAGGCGAGCCCTGCCCGAGTGATGAGGGGAGCTCAGGAGCTGGCTGTGGCTGGGCGGACGTGGTTACTTGCGTCCGTTCGGAATCAACCGCTGCCTCGCTCGTGGATTGCCCGTCGCCAAACTCTTGGGAATTGTCCAACGGAAAGCGCACCAGATTGCTGAGGATTTCCATCCGATGATCGGCGCCTGTCGCGGGTGCCGGCATCCGTTGAAGCAAGTCAGAGACGTCGTAGGCGACGACGATCAATGCCTGATCAATACTGGCGGCGGGTGGATCGGCCCAGGTTACCGCAACCGCCCCGGACCAAAGGGCCGGACTGACCAGGAGCAACGCGATGCGAACGAAGACACTGCCGAGCGCGAAGGTTCGGTCGAACGGGGGCATGAACTGCTCCGCATGATGGAGGCATGGCCGACCCACGAATGGCGCTGTCCCCGTCGCGGTTGGTAACGTGCAGTGGGACGCTATCAGCCGCGTGCCGCTCGGTGCAATCGTGATGCCATCCGAAATGCCGCTGCCTCTGTGTTCGGCCAACCCCGGCTTGCCCCCATGCTCAGGGCCCTGCATACGGCCGCCCCATGCAGATCCGTGCCGATCCGCACGAGGATCGGTAACCCCTTGCCAACTTCAAGCAGGCTGCCGAATTCGTGTTCCCTTGGGCCGCGACCTTGAACTAATCTGAATTTGGTCGTCGGTGGACAGGGGGCGACGTTCCAAGACGTTTTGGACCGAAGATTCACCTTATTTGGCGGCAAAGTTAACCTGCGCCTCCTAACGAGACGATCAAATTGCAGATTCAAGCTTGACGAGAGCCCGATCTTTACACATCCTTCACATTAAGTACATCAAACACTCACTTTCTCTCGCGCGGAGTCCGCGGGGATGGAAGCATGGCTGGGCACGGCCGGTCAGATCGCGGGAGACCCCGATCTGTGGTGGGCCGCGGGGTTAATCCTCGCGGTGGTGGTGGCGAGCTTTACCTGCGGAGTTGCTTTGGCCGAGCGACGGCCGGAGCGTGCCGAACAGACGCTGGCGTTGGTCCTCGCGCTGCTCGCGTGCTATCTGCTGTTTGATCGGGGCCATTTTTGGGCAATCGCATTACCACGGCCGTGGCTCTTGCTTGCGATCCACTGGCCCACATTCGCCTTAGCGTTGGGCGCCGGCTTGGCGATCGGTCAGGGGATGTGGTGGCGGTCTGTCGCTCGGTCCGTAGCCGGCGGATTATTGGGTCTAGCGGTTGCGACGCCGGTCCTCCCTTTGATTCGGCCGTTGGCAGATCCGTGTCCGCTGGCGGATGAGGATCGCTGGCGCGACGATTTGTGCTTGCAGACATGTCCGGTCAGTTGCAGCCCGGCGGCAGCGGCAACATTTCTTCGGATCCATGGGATCGCTGCAACGGAAGCTAGTATGGCTCGGCAGTGTCTCACGCATGGACGCGGGACCTCCACGTTGGGCTTGTACTATGGCTTGAACAAGACGGCGGCACAGCGTGGTCGCCGTGTGATAGCCGGTCACAGCAATTTGTCCCGGTTGTTGCAGCAGCGTCAGTGGCCGGCGGTGATCAACGTACGCTTTACTGATGCCGATGTGCCAGCGGACCGTTCCACTTGGACAGGCGCGATCTTCTCAGGCGGTCACTCGGCCCGACACACGATCGTGCTGTTGGGTCCGCATCCCGAAG
>Ga0114939_10000789_pt1 | contig 26116 bp, 25 predicted proteins | sample AshMeaCrysSpring_FD_87196 | JGI IMG/M metagenome (GOLD analysis project Ga0114939, IMG submission 87196) | Groundwater microbial communities from Big Spring, Nevada to study Microbial Dark Matter (Phase II) - Ash Meadows Crystal Spring | ecosystem: Environmental > Aquatic > Deep subsurface >...
CCCGCCGCGCGCAGCCCCGCGAAGAACGCCTCCGGGTGGCCGACGGCCGCGACGGCGTGGACCGTCCGGCCCCGAAACGACTCGAGTTCCCTCCGCTCCTGCGACCGCAGGTTGACCGCGGCGCCGAGCTCGAGGCGAGCCTCGGCCACGAACGGGCCGTGCGGCTCGAGGGCCGGCGCTATTTCGACGCCCTTGCGCGTAAGCACGACGGCATCGGCGCGTTCGAGCCGGCCCGCCGGCTCACGCAGCGGCCCGGCCGGCAGCAGTCGACGGTTGCCGAGTCCGCGCGCCCGGTCGACGACCACGATCTCGTAATCGCGCGCGAGGCGCAGGTGCTGCAAACCGTCGTCGCAGACCACCACCTCGGCGCCCTGCTCCGCTGCGAGCCGCGCGGCCGCCACGCGGTCCGCGCCAATCACGACCACGGAAGCGCCACCGCGCGCGTGGAGGAGCGCCTCGTCGCCGACGAGGTCCGGATCGTCCGCGGTCGTGACCACGCGCGGCGAACCGGCGTGCCGGCCGCCGTAACCACGCAGGCATACCCCGACACGGTGCCCGCGCGCGGCGATCTGCCGCGCGAGCCAGGCCGTGATCGGCGTCTTGCCCGTGCCACCCACCGTCAGGTTGCCGACGATGACGACCGGCACCGGCGCTCGGTGCCGGCGCAGGAGTCCGCTCGAATACAGGCCGCGACGCAGCGCAACGGCCAGCCGGTACAGCCAGCCGAGTGGCCACAGCGGCAGGCCAAGCCACGCGGGCCCGTACCAGATGCGCTGCAGCCCCGACTCGAGACTCATTCGTTGAACTGCATGCGATAGAGCACCGCATACTGGCCGTTCCTCGCCATCAGTTCCTCGTGGGTCCCCGTCTCGATCACGCGGCCGCCGTCCATCACGAGAATGCGATTCGCGTTCTCCACGGTCGACAGCCGGTGCGCGATGACGAGCGTCGTACGGCTGTGCATCAGCTGCTCGAGCTGCTCCTGGATCTGCCGCTCGAGTTCCGTGTCGAGGGCGGACGTCGCCTCGTCGAGGATCAGGATCGGCGTGTTGCGCAGCAGCGCGCGCGCGATGGCGATTCGCTGGCGCTGCCCGCCGGAGAGCAGCGTGCCCCGGTCGCCCACGACGGTGTCGAGGCCGAGCGCCATCTGGTCGCTGAACTCCGTCACGCGCGCCCGACGCGCGGCAGCCTCTATGGCCACGTCCGGGGCGTCGAAGCCGAAGGCGATGTTCTTGCGGATCGTGTCGTTGAAGAGCACCACGTCCTGGCTCACGAGGCTCACCTGGGCGCGCAGGTCGTGCAGTCGGTACTCGCGGACGTCGTGCCCGTCCACGCGCACGCTGCCCGCAATCACGTCGTAGAACCGCGGCAGCAGGTTCACGATCGTCGACTTGCCGCCGCCCGAGCGGCCGACGATCGCCACCGTCTCCCCCGGGCGGACGCTGAAGCTCACGTCGGTGAGTACGTTCTCGGCCCCCGTCGGGTAGCGGAAGCTCACGCCGCGATACTCGACCTCGCCGCGCGCTCGCTCGAGGCTGCGCTCGCCGCCGTCGTCCTCGACCGGCGTGTCGAGGATCTCGAAGATGCTCTGGGCGGCCGCGATGCCCTGCTGCAGCGGGCCCGCCACGTTCACGAGGCGACGCAACGGCGCGGTCACGAGCCCGAGCGCGGCGATGAACGCCGTGAACGAGCCGACCGTCGTGCGACCCTCGACCGCGTCCACCGTGGCCATGTACAGCACGCCGGCCATGGCCGCGGCAGCGATCGACTGCACCGTCGGGTTGCTCAGGCCCTTGGCGAACATGAGCTTCATGTGCGAACGGCGATTGCGCTCGATCACGTCCTCGAAGAGACCTGCCTCGTACGCCTGCGCGTTGAACACACGCACCACGCGCGGCGCCTCGATCGCCTCCTTGGCGACTCGGGTCACGTCGCCCATCGAGTTCTGGATGCGGCGGCTGTAGCGGCGGAACATCGTGTTGATGCGCCGGATGAGGAACGCGATCAGCGGCCCGACGGTGAGGCTGACGAGCGTGAGCTTCCAGTTGAGGTACAGCAGGTAGCCTATCAGCCCGAATATGCTCAGGGTGTCTCGGATGAACACCGTGAGCGAGTCGGTGGTGGCCTGCGCCACCTGCTCGGTGTTGTACGTCAGCCGCGACAGCATGACGCCGGACGCCTCGCGATCGAAATACCCGACCGGCAGGTGCAGGTAGCGGTCGAAGATCTGCGTGCGCAGGGTCTTCACCACGTGCCGGCCCACGAACCCCGGGCAGTAGGTCTGCAGGAAATCGCCGAATCCGCGGAGCACGAACAGCCCCACCAGCGACAGCGGAACCAGCCACACCATGCGCGGGTCCTTCGCCACGAAGGTTCCGTCGAGGAAGAACTTCACGAACGCGGCCCAGCCGGCGTCGGTCGCGGCAAAGATCACCATGCCGAGCACGCCGAGCGAGAACATGCCGCGGTGCGGCCTCAGGTAGCCGATGAGCCGCCGATAGGTCTCCATGGCCCCGGAAGGCATCCGGAGCTCGGTCACTTTACCGATCTTCGGGCCCATCACTGACCGTCGCGATGTTGATCTGCCGGTAGCCGAGGCGGCCTGCGACGTCCATGGCCGTCACGACCTGCTGGTGCATCGCGCGCGCGTCGGCGCGGATCGTCACCGGCAGCGCCCGGTTGCCGCCCGCCGCCTTGCCGATCGCGGTGGCGAGCGTATCGGGACTGTTGTTGATGAGCGCGAGGCCGTTCACCGTGTAACCGCCCTCGGCCGACACGGAGATCTCGATCGAGTCGCGCACGGCCTCGGCCTCGGGCGCGATTCCCGCCTCGGGCAGGCGTATCTTGAGTCGCGACTCGTCGATGAATCGGGTCGACAGCATGAAGAAGATGAGCAGCAGCAGCACGACGTCGATGAGCGACGTCATGTTGAGGTCCGGCTCCTCGGTGCGGCGCGGCTGGAACCTCACGCGGCATCGTCCTGAAGCAGGACGGGACGAGCGCCTTGCGAACGGTCGATCGCCTGCACGAGCTTGATCGACTCCTTTTCCATCTGGATGACCAGGGCATCGACGCGCCCGCGCAGGTAGCGGTACGCGACCAGCGCCGGGATGGCCACGAGGAGACCTGCCGCGGTGGTGATGAGCGCTTCGGCGATGCCACCGGCCATGGCGGCCGGGTTGCCGACGCCGGCGACGGTGATCGCCTTGAAAGTCCGGATCATGCCGGTCACGGTGCCGAGCAGTCCGAGCAGCGGCGAGATCGCCGCGATGGTGCCGAGCATGTTCAGGAACCGCTCGAGGTCGTGAACGACGTGGCGGCCCGCGTCCTCGATCGCGCCGATCATGACCGCCCGGTCCCGGTGCCGGTTCGCGAGGCCGGCCGCGAGCACGCGCCCGAGCGGCGAGTGCTGCTGCAGCGCCAGGATCTGCTTGTCGGAAAGCGCGCGGTTCTCGACCCACTGCCAGACCTTGTCGGTCAGCTCGGCCGGCACGACCCGCTGTGAGCGCAAGGTCCAGAGCCGCTCCAGGGTGATCGCCACCGCCAGGATCGAGCACAGGATGATCGGCACCATGACGATGCCGCCGGCCTTCACGATCTCGAACATTGACTGGCCCGTGGTCCCCTGCCGTTGCGCCCGCGGATGATACTTGATGGGGCGCGGTGCCGCGAATCGGCGACTCAGGGATCCGCCCAGGGCCGCCGGTTCGCGACTCGCCAGCGAACGGGCGCAGCGAGCGGCTCGCCCGGGCGCAGTTCGAAGTCGATAGCGCCCGAGTCGGCGGTCCTCAGGACCTCGGCCCCGACCGCCTCCCACCGAGCAACCACGGGCGCCGCGGGGAATCCCCAGCGGTTGCGGTGGCCAGCCGACACCACCGCCCACCTTGGCCGAAGCGCCGCGACGAATGCCTCGCTCGATGACGTCCGGCTCCCGTGATGCGGCACGACGACCACGTCCATCGCCTCGATCCGGCCGCGCTCGAGCATCTCGGCCTCGGCGCTGCGCTCCGCGTCCCCGGCGAGCAGCACGCCGCGCCCTCCGGCGCGCACCGCGAGCACACAGGAGCGGTCGTTGTCCCGCGCAAGCAGCGGATCGATCGGATGCAGCCATTCGAAGCGTACGCCGTCCCAGGTCCACTCCCGTCCGGCGCGGCACGACTCGACGACGCCGAGCGCATCGAGCGAATACCCGCTTGCGACGAGCCGGTCCACCGCCATCAGCTTCGTGAGGGAAGCCGCACCGCCCACGTGATCGTCATCGTCGTGACTCGCGACGAGCGCGTCGACGTGGCGAAGACCGCGGCTGCGCAGGAACGGCTCGACCACCAGCTGGCCCGTGTCCGTGCCGCTGCGGAACAGCGGGCCCGTGTCGTACACGAGCACGTGGCCACGGGTCTGGACGACCGCGGCCAGGCCCTGCCCGACATCGAGGACGGTCACGCGGGCCTCGCCCGGGCCGGGTGGCGCGGGACGCCACACACAGCAGGCCACGACCATCGCGAGCCCGGCCAACCGGCCCGGAACCGGCAGCGGTGCCAGCGCGGTGAGCGCGCCGAGCGCGAGCGCGAGAGTACCCGGCCACGGCAGCGCGGCGAGGCCCCAGGTGGCAAGGGGCAGCGCCGATGACACGGCGATCAGCGGCCAAGTGAACTCGATCAGCCAGGCCACGGGCTCGAGCACGACCTGCCCCACCGCCGGCGTCGCGCAAGCGAGGGCGGTTCCGAGCAGGACGGCCGGGACGATGACGATCGTGTAGAGCGGGATCGCGACGACGTTCACGAAGATCGAGACCAGCGACAGGCTGCCGAAACCACCGGCGAGGACCGGCACGAGGCCCACGGTGACGGCCAGCTGCACCTGCGTGAAGGCGCCCGCCACCGTGGGCCGGTGCAGGAACCCGCTGCCGGCGAACAGGATCACGGCCACGGCCACGAACGAGAGCCAGAAGCCGATCGCCAGCGGTGCCAGCGGATCGAGCGCGAGCACCGCGAGCACGCCGAGAGCGAGAGCGTCGGCCCCGCCGAGCCGGCGTCGCAATCGCAGTGCCAGCGCGACGAGTGTGATCATGAGCACGGTTCGCTGCGTCGGCACGGACCAGCCGGCGAGCAGCGCATAGACGATTGCGGTCACGGTTCCCGCGACGACCGCGAGGTCGCGTGCCGCGCCCCGGGCCCCGCGCTGCTGACGCCATCGGGCCACCCGCATCGCGACCCAGGCAGCCACCGCGGCGAGCATGCCGATGTGCATGCCGGAAATTGCCATCAGGTGACTCGTGCCGCTGCGGGCGAGGTCACGCCACTGCTCGCGACTGAGTGCATCCTGCAGGCCCACCGCGAGCCCCGCGACGATGCCCGTCGCCGGCCGGTCCCCAAGGGCGTCGCGGATGGCCTCGTATGCCGCGCCACGCGCAACCAGCACCGGATGCCGCGCGACGTCGCGCCAGCCGCGCCCCTCGCTACGCGCCTCGCGGACGTAACCCGTCGCGCCGATCGCTTCGCGGAGCATGCGCGCCTCCGCGTCGAAGCCGCCGGGGTTGGCGAATCCCCTCGGGCGCCGCAATCGGACCTCGAGTTGAAGCCGCTCGGCCGGCCGCGGACGCCACGCCGGCTCGTACCAGGTGAGCTCGACGAGCGGCGGCAGGCCGGCGGACGGTTCGGTCGCGAACCGGAAACGCACGCCCTCGCGACGCTTCTGCGGAACCGAGGCCACGGAGCCGCGGATCGACAGCGTCTTTCCCTCGAGGTGTGGCTCGATACGCTCGTCGAGGCGCTGAGAGACCGAGAGCCACGCAGACCCGAACCCGAGCGCGAGCGCAAGTAGCGGCCATGCACGGAGCACCACCGCCGCACCGACCGCGGCAGCCGTCGTCCCAGTCACGACCGCGACGGACGGCAACACGGGCAGGCACAGCAGCGTGCAGGCACCTGCGAGACAAGCCAGCGCCGCGCCAACCACCGCCATCCCCGCGTCCGTCCATGGAGCGGGCAGACTGCCGCACGCCGAAACCGGGCGCGCGGCGATAAACGAGCGTAATCGCCTCGATTCAGGCCGGCATGAGCCGGCCGTCACGCAGTGTGAGGACGCGCTGCATGCGCGCGGCAATCTCCGGCGCATGGGTCACGATCACCAGGCTCGTGCCCAACTCGCGGTTGAGCTCGAGCATGAGCTCGAGGACGCCGCGCGCGTTCGCGCCGTCGAGATTCCCGGTGGGTTCGTCGGCGAGGACGACGGCCGGCCGGGTCACCAGGGCCCGGGCCACGGCCGCGCGCTGCCGCTCGCCGCCGGAAAGCTGCGCCGGGCGGTGGGTGAGCCGCGCCGCGAGCCCGACGCGTTCGAGCAGTTGCCGAGCATCGCGCTCCGCCTCGGCCACCGACGTGCGCCGCACCAGTAGCGGCATCGCGACGTTCTCGAGCGCCGTGAACTCCGGCAGCAGGTGGTGGAACTGGTAGATGAAGCCGAGCGCACGGTTGCGGAGCGTGCCGCGGGCCGCGTCTGAGAGCGCCGCGAGCGACTCGCCGGTAATGCGCACGGTCCCGCTCGAGGGCAGGTCGAGGCCGCCCAGGATCTGCAGCAGCGTCGTCTTGCCGGAGCCCGAGGCCCCGACGATCGCGAGCGTCTCCGCGCGCCCGACGTCCAGGTCCACGCCCGTGAGCACGTCGAGCCGGGTTCCGGCCTCGACGAAGTGCTTGCGGACGTCTTCGCAGCTCAGGACGGGAGACTCATTCATGTCGCAAAGCCTTGGCCGGGTCGGTGCGCGCGGCACGCCAGGCGGGATACAGGGTGGAGAGGCAGCACAAGGCGAACGCGGTAAGGGCGATGAGCGTGACGTCGCCCACCTCGACCTTCGCCGGCAGGTCGCTCATGAGGTACACGCTCGGGTCGAGGAACTGCGTGCCGGCGAGTCGCTCGAGCACGTGCACGATCGCCTCGAGGTTCGCCGACAGCACCGTGCCGAGCAGCACGCCCCCGAGCGTGCCAAGGAGTCCGATGACGGTGCCCTGCGTCGCGAAGATCGCGAGCACGCTCGAGGGCTTCGCGCCTAGCGTTCGCAGGATGGCGATGTCCGGCTGCTTGTCCTTCACCGCCATCACCAGCGTCGAGACGATGTTGAACGCGGCCACAGCCACCACGAGCAGCAGGATGAAGAACATCATGCGCTTTGTCAGTTCGATGGAGCGGAAGAAGTTGCCGTGGCGCCGGCTCCAGTCCTCGACGTACAGGCCTCCGCCGAGGCGCTCTGCGGCAGCGCGGGACACTTCGGACGCGCGGAACGGGTCGGCCACCTCGAGCCTGAGGCCGCTCACGTTGTCGCCGAGGCGGAAGAGCCGCTGCGCGTCGGCGAGGCTCACGAGCGCGAGCGCGTTGTCGATCTCGTACATGCCGGAGTAGAAGACGCCTTCGACGGTGAAGCGGCGCATCCGGGGGACGACGCCCGCCGGCGTCACGGTGCCCTGAGCGATCGCCATCACGACGCTGTCGCCCCGCTCGAGGCCCAGCCGTCGCGCGAGTTCCGCGCCGAGCAGCACTCGGTAGCCTCCCGGGGTGAGGCCCGCGAGCGACCCGCTCCGGAGCCGGCTCGCGATCGAGGAGACGTCGTTCTCGAGCGCCGGGTCCACGCCGCGCACGCTCGCCGGGGCCGAGGCGCCGTTCTCGCGGTCCGCAAGCAGGAGCGCCTCGCCCTCGACGAACGGGGCGGCGCCGGTCACGCCCGGCGTCTCGAGCGCGCGGGTGCGCAGCGGCGGCCAGTCCGCCACGCCGGCGCCGAATGCACTCAGCGTCGCGTGCGAGGTGACGCTCAGGATGCGCGAGCGCAACTCGGCCTCGAAGCCGTTCATCACCGAGAGCACGACGATCAGCACGGCGACGCCGATGGCAACGCCGAGCATCGAGATGAGCGAAATGAACGACAGGAAGCGGTTGCCGGTCGAGCGCAGGTAGCGCCGCCCGATCCTGAGTTCGAATGGGGTGCCGCCGCGCATCACTCGTACCGCAGCGCCTCGGCGGGCTCGGTGGCCGCGCCGCGCAGGGCCGGATAGATGGTCGCGAGCACGGTGAGCACGAACGCGAGGCCCGCGATCGTAATCACCTGTTCTCCCCTGACCTCCGACGGCAGCTCGGTGATGTAGTAGACGGTCGGGTCCATCACGTGGAACCCGAACAGCCGCTCGAGCACGGGAACGATCTCGCCAACGTTGAATGCCAGCAGGAGCCCGAGCGCGGTCCCGAGTGCCGTGCCGATCGCGCCGATGACGAGGCCCTGAGTGAAGAACACGCCGACGACACCGCGCGGGGCCATGCCGAGCGTGCGCAGGATCGCGATGTCCGAGCGCTTCTCGTTCACGACCATCACCAGCGCCGCGACGATGTTGAATGCGGCGACCGCGACCACCAGCATCAGGATCAGGCTCATCATCGTCTTCTCGATGCGGATCGCACGGAAGTACGCCGCGTGCTCCTCGGTCCAGTCGCGCACCTCGAACCCGGGGCCGAGCGCGGCAGCGACGCTTGCCGAGCGTGCCGGCGCCGCCATGACATCGTCGAAGCGCAGCCTGAGCCCGGCCGGTCCCGGACCCGCGCCGGCGAGCGCAGCAGCGTCCTCGAGCGACACGAGCACGTAGACGGCGTCGTGGTCCTGCAGCCCGAACTCGAACAGACCGGCGACGCTGAAGGTCTGCAGCGCCGGCCGTCCGGAGCCCGTCAGGAGGTCACGCCCCGGGACCATCACCGTGATCTCGTCCCCCACCTGCGCGCCCATCTGCCACGCGAGGGCACGGCCGACGATGGCCCGCCGCGACCCGGGCGTGAGGTCCGCAAGGCGGCCTTCGAGCAGGTGACGGTCGACCGAGGACACGCCCGGCTCGGCCGCAGGGTCGATCCCGTGCAGCACGGCCGGTTGCAGGTAACCCGAGCGGCCAACCATGGCCTGCACATCGACGAAGGGAGCGGCCCCGCGCGTGCCCGGCACCCCGAGCGCCAGTCGCGTCGCCTCCGGCCATCGCGTTGCCTCGCCCCCGGGCGTGGTGACCGTCGCGTGCGCAGTCAAGGCCACGAGGCGATCACGCAACTCGCCCTCGAGGCCGTTCATCACCGAGATGATGGTGATGAGCGCCGCCGTCCCGACGCAAACGCCGAGCATCGACACCCAGGAGATGAACGAGACGAAGAAACCCCGCCGCCGGGTCCGGACGTAACGCAGCCCGACGAAGACTGACAGGGGGTGGAACATGCTTGGCCCAGGCGAACGAGGCCGCAAGGCTACCCGCGGACCCCGGGATTTGCACGCCGCCGACGGCCGGCCGGGACCCGGCGGGTCGCTCAAATTGCGACCCGTTCACGGCCCGCCCGCGGGGCGGGTGGTATATTCGATGCGAACTTCCCGTCGAGGCGGACACCATGCTGAAGAACGTGCAGGCCGTGATCGTGATGGCGCTTGTCGGGCTCGCTGCGCCGACGGCGCACGCCGACACGCTGCAGCTGACCGCGTCGCCGGCCAGCCGGTCCGGTATCCCCTCCCGCGGCCTCTCCATGGGCGAGGTCGAACGTCATTACGGCGCTCCCGCCAGTCGCCTCGAGGCGGTGGGCCAGCCGCCGATCACACGCTGGGTTTACCCCGGGTTCGTGGTCTTCTTCGAGGGCAGCCGGGTCATTCACGCCGTGGCCACCCAGGGCAACCCGCCCTCCGGCTGAGTCCAGTCAGCCTCCAGCGAAGTCTGTTAGTCTCTGCGGCCCGCCGGCGCCAGGCGCGGGCCATGCAGCTCGAGCGAGTCTCAGGATTCGTTCGCATTCTATTGTTTTGAAATGATTTTCGAACTAAAAATACCCCGCAAAGGTACCCGGGTCCTGCGCTGGGCGAACCTCGTCGGGGCGGCGACCGCGCTCGGACTCGCCCGCGCGGGGGCGCGCGCCTCCGGGCCCCTGCTCCTGCTCGCGGCGGACGCCGCCGAGGCGGCGCGCCTCGAGGAGGAGCTGCGGTTCTTCGCCCCGGGTGACCTGCCGGTCCTGGCCTTCCCCGGCTACGAGACCCTGCCCTACGACCAGTTCTCGCCGCACCCCGACATCATCTCCCAGCGGCTGAGGGCGCTCGCCCGGATTCCAGCACTCCGGCGCGGCATCGTGGTCGCCGACCTGCCGACCGCCCTGCAGCGCCTGCCTCCCCGTCCGTTCGTGGACGGCCACGCCATCGCACTCAGCGTCGGCGAGGAACTCGATCTCGAGGCGTTCCGCCTGCGCCTCGGCGCCGCCGGCTACTCGAGCGTCCCCCAGGTCGGCGCCCCGGGCGAGTTCGCGATCCGCGGCTCCCTCTTCGACGTCTTCCCGATGGGCAGCGAGGAACCGCTGCGCATCGACCTCCTCGACCGGCAGGTCGACAGCATCCGCGGCTTCGATGCCGAGACACAGCGCTCGGGCGAGCGTCGGGAGCGCCTCGACCTCCTCCCAGCGCGCGAGTTCCCGCTCGACGCCGACTCTCGCCGCGACTTCCGGCGCCGTTTCCGCACGCGCTTCGAGGGCGACCTCACGCGCATGCACGTCTACCGCGACGTCGGCGACGGTCTCGCGCCCGCCGGCGTCGAGTACCTCCTGCCCCTCTTCTTCGACTCCACGGCGAGCCTGCTCGACTACCTGCCGGACGGTACGGCTCTCGTCATCGGCGCCGGGTACGCGACGACGCTCGACGCCGCGTGGAGCTCGATCGAGGAGCGTTTCGAGGAGCGTCGCTACGACATCGAGCATCCGGTGCTCGAGCCGCGCGAAGTGTTCCTGCCACCCGAGGAGTTCACCTCCCGCATCGCGAGCCTGCCGACCGTGCTGCTCGGCGGCCCGCCCGTGCGGGCCGAGGACGAGTCTGCCGAGGTGATCGACACCCGCTGCCAGCCGGCTCGCCCGCTGCAGCTCGACCAGCGTCGCGAGGAGTCGGTGTCGGCCTTCGCGGAGCGCCTCTCGACCCATGAGGGGCGCGTGCTCCTGGCCGCGGAATCCGCGGGCCGCCGCGAGCTGCTGCTCGACCTGCTTCGTGCCCGCGGCGTCACCCCGCGCGTCGTACCGGACTGGAGCGAATTCGCCGGGGGCGACGCACGCCTCGCGATCACCGTGGCCCCGCTCTCCTCGGGCGTGACGCTCGCGGATCCGCCGATCACCGTCTACGCGGAGGAGCAGCTCTTCGGCGAGCGGGCGCGCCAGGAGCGGCGGCGCAAGCGCAGTGACCGCGACCCGGCCCGCATCATCCAGCAGCTCGCAGACCTGCGGGCCGGCGCGCCGGTCGTGCACGAGGACTACGGCGTCGGCCGCTACCTCGGGATGACCACCATGGACGCGGGCGGCTTCCCGGCCGAGTTCCTCGTCCTCGAGTACGCGGACGGCGACAAGCTCTACGTGCCCGTGCAGGCACTCGAGCGGATCAGCCGCTACACCGGGGCCCCGGCCGAGTCCGCCCCGCTGCACAAGCTCGGTGGCGAGCAATGGTCAAAGGCACGCAGCCGCGCCGCGGCCCGCATCCGTGATGCCGCAGCCGAGTTGCTCGACGTGTACTCGCGGCGCGCCGCACGCACGGGGCATGCCTTCGACGTCGGCGACGACCAGCTCGCCGCCTTCGCGGCCGGCTTTCCGTTCGAGGAGACGGCAGACCAGGCCGCGGCCATCGCCCAGGTCGTCGACGACCTGCGGGCGCCGAGACCGATGGACCGCGTCGTCTGCGGCGACGTCGGCTTCGGCAAGACCGAGGTGGCGCTGCGTGCGGCGTTCGTCGCCGTGCAGGGTGGCAAGCAGGTCGCGGTCCTCGTCCCCACCACGCTCCTCGCTCAGCAGCATTACCAGACCTTCGCCGACCGCTTCGCGGACTGGCCGGTGCGCGTCGAGCTCCTGTCGCGCTTTCGCGGCGACGCGCAGGCGAAGGCCGCGCTCGCCGGGCTCGCGCAGGGCCGCGTCGACATCGTCGTCGGCACGCACAAGCTGCTGCAGGCCGGCGTCCGCTTCAAGGACCTCGGGCTCCTGATCATCGACGAAGAGCACCGCTTCGGCGTGCGCGACAAGGAGAAACTGAAGGCGCTGCGCGCCGAGGTCGACGTGCTCACGCTCACCGCGACCCCGATCCCGCGCACGCTCAACATGGCGCTCGGCGGATTGCGCGACCTCTCCCTCATCTCGACGCCGCCCACCGGACGGCTCTCCATCAAGACGTTCGTCTCGGAGTACAGCGCGCCCGTGATCCGCGAGGCCTGCCTGCGCGAGTTGCGCCGAGGCGGGCAGGTCTACTTCGTGCACAACGCGGTCGAGACGATCGAGAACAGAGGGCGCGAGCTCGCCGAGCTCGTGCCGGAGGCGCGCATCGCGATCGGCCACGGGCAGATGCGCGAGCGCGAGCTCGAGCAGGTGATGCTCGATTTCTACCACAAGCGGGCCAACCTGCTCCTCTGCACCACGATCATCGAGAGCGGCATCGACGTGCCGACGGCGAACACGATGGTCATCGACCGGGCGGACCGCTTCGGCCTCGCACAGCTGCACCAGCTACGGGGGCGCGTGGGCCGCTCGCACCACCAGGCCTACGCCTACCTGATGACGCCGCCGAAGAACGCGATGACCGCCGACGCCGTCAAGCGACTCGAGGCGATCGAGTCCCTCGAGGACCTCGGCGCCGGGTTCGTGCTCGCCACCCACGACCTCGAGATCCGCGGCGCGGGCGAGCTGCTCGGCGAGGACCAGAGTGGCCAGATCCACGAGATCGGATTCGCGCTCTACATGGAGCTGCTCGAGCGTGCGGTCGCCGCCCTGCGCTCGGGGCAGGTACCGGAGCTCGAGAAGCCGCTGCACCACGGCCCGGAGATCGACCTGCACGTGCCGTCCATGCTGCCGGAGTCGTTCCTGCCCGACGTGCATGCCCGACTGGTGCTCTACAAGCGCATTTCGGGCGTCGAGAACGAGGCCGAACTCGACGACCTGCAGGCGGAGACGGTCGACCGCTTCGGCACCCTGCCGGAGCCGGCACGCAACCTGTTCCGCATCGCACGCCTGCGCGCGGCGGCGGCGCGGATCGGCATCGAGCGTCTCGACGTGGGACTCACGGGCGGCTCGGTGAGCTTCACGGCGACCACCGCGGTCGACCCGGGCGCGCTGATCCTGCTCGTTCAGCGCAGCAACCGCGCGCTCAGGTTCGACGGACCGAACAAGGTCCGCTTCCCGGGCAACTTCCGCGAGCCCGAGGCACGCTTCGAGGCGGCCCAGTCGCAAGTCGCGGCGCTGGTGAAGTGCGCGGCCTGACGGCGCTCCCGCGGCCGGTGCGCGGCGCTCAGCGGTGCTGGTCGACGAGGATCGGGTTGCCGTCCGGGTCGACGGCCACGAAATAGCCAGGGCCGCTGCCGCCCTCGTCGGTCTGCGTCTCGGGTTCCACGCCCTGCGCCTTCAGCTGCCGCTGCAGCTCGCGCACGTCCGTGAACGACGACAGGTCTTGCGCGTCGGCGTCCCAGCCAGGATTGAAGGTCAGCATGTTGCGCTCGAACATGCCCTGGAACAGGCCGATCAGGTGATCACCGTTCTTCATGATCAGCCAGTTCTGGCTCGCGTCGCCGCTAAAAACCGTGAATCCGAATTTCTCGTAGAACTGGCGCGAAGCCGCGAGGTCCTTGACGGCCAGGCTGATCGAAAACGCCCCGAGTTGCATGGATTCGCCCCTCCCCTCAGCCGATCGCAGGATTCCGTGCGGGTCCGGCGCCCTGTCAGAGTTCCGCGCCGGCCACCCGGTTGCCGCCCGCGTGCTTCGCCGTCGCAAGCGCGCGTTGCGCCGCATCGAGCAGGGCCTCGCAACCGCGATCCCTGGGTGGTACCGCGCTCACGACGCCGGCGCTCAGCGTCACGAAACGGCCGACCCGCGAGCGCGGGTGGTGGATCGCGAGCGCGCGCACCCGGCCGAGGATCACCTCGGCGTGCGCGCAGGCCGCGGACTGTTCCATCGCCACACCGAGCGCCACGAACTCGTCGTCGCCGAACCTCGCGACCACGTCGCTCGTGCGCCGCATGGCGGAGCCGATGGTGCGGCCGAGCTGGCGCACCATGTTCTCGGTCGCGACCCGACCGAAGACCTCGTGGTAGTCGCGATAGGCGTCGACGTCGAAGCGCATGAGCGTCAGCGCGCGCCCATCTCGCTGGCCGATCGACCAGTCCCTGCGCAGCACCTCGTGCAGGTGCTCGGGCGTCGTGAGCCCGCTCGAACGATCGACCGCCGCGGCGAGGGCGCCGCTCCCCCGGTTGAGCGGCCGGAAGTAGAGCGCGAGCCGGCCGCCCGGCAGCATCACGGCCCAGCGTTCGCACTCGAGCAGGGAGCCATCGACGCGCCTCAGGCGCACGTGCACGCCGACACCGGCGTTCGTCACGTTCGGGTCGCCCGTGGCCTCGATCTCGATTTCCTCGAGCGGCCGGCCGAACAGCGACTCCTCCGGGCGGCGCAGCAGGCCCGCGAGCGTCGCATTCACGTACACGAGTCGCGGTGCCCCCGCGGCACCGTCTACGACGGCCACGCCATCGAGCGCGTGGTGGAGGACTTCGGCCAGCATGTCGGGGTCGGCAACGTTCATAAGCGGAGTCTAGCGGCTGATCAGGCGTTGAGCTGCAACGGGGGGGCGTCGCGGAGGTGGTCGATAGCGCGACGGCACTCGCTCCAGCGGCTGGCCTGCATCAGCGCCTCCCAGTCGGGGGCGGGCCGTCCGTGCAGCCGTGCCAGGCGCACCTGGCTCAGCGGATCGGATTCCCCGGCGAGGTCGTCGAGCGTGGCGAGCACGGCGGCCCGGTCGTTGCAGACGGAGAGGATGTCGCATCCCGCGGCGAGGGCGCGCCGCGCGCGCTCCGGCACCGTACCCGCGAAGGCCGCGCCGCCCATGCTCAAGTCGTCCGAGAACACGGCGCCCGTGAATCCCAGTCCCCAGCGCAGCTCCTGCTGGATCCAGCGACGCGAGAAGCTCGCCGGCGAGGGGTCGATCTCCGGGAACAGCACGTGCGCGACCATGACCGAGGTGAGTCCGTTCGCGATCAGGCGCCGGTAAGGCAGCAGCTCCTCGCCGAGCTCCGCGAGCGGACGGCGATCCACCGGCAGGGCCTTGTGCGAGTCGGCGACGACGGCGCCGTGGCCGGGGAAGTGCTTGGCCGTGGCCGCCATGCCGGCGGCGCGCATGCCCTGCACGCCGGCGATGGCAAGCGTCGCGACCACCTCGGGGCGCCGGTGATAAGCGCGGTCGCCGATGACCTCGCTCACCCCGTAGTCGAGATCGACGCAGGGCGCGAAGCTGAGATCGATGCCGACGGCGCGAAGTTCAGCGGCAAGCAGCCAACCACACTGCCAGGCGAGGCGCCGGCCGGCCTCTGGATCGACGTCAAAGGCGCGACCGAGCGAGCGCAGCGAGGGCAGCTCGGTGAAGCCCGTGCGAAAACGCTGCACGCGTCCGCCTTCGTGGTCGACCGTCACCAGGAGCGGCGGCTTGCGCACGGCGCGGATCTCGCGCACGAGTGCCGCGAGCTGCGCGAGGCTCGAGAAATTCCGCGTGAAGAGGATCACCGCCCCGACCAGCGGGTGGGCCAGCACCCGGCGGTCCTCCGCCGTGAGCTCCGTGCCGGCCACGTCGACCATGAGCGGACCGAGCGTCACGAGCGTGCCACCCCGCGTTCGAAGACCGCCACGGCCTCGACGTGGGTCGTGTGCGGGAACATATCCATCACGCCGGCCGCGTGCAGCCGGAAACCGTGTTCCCGCACGAGAAGGCCCGCATCCCGGGCGAGGCTGCCCGGGTGGCAGGAAATATACACGACGCGTCGCGCCCCGCTGCGCCCCACGAGCGGCAGGATCTCGCGCGCGCCGGCCCGCGGCGGATCGAGCAGCACGCAATCGTAGGGCCGGCCGGCCCAGCTGGCAGGACCCGGGTCCGCCGTAAGGTCCGCCGCAAAAAAGCTCGCGTTGGCGATCGCGTTGCGTCGTGCGTTCGCGGCCGCCCGGGCGACGAGCCCCGCATCGCCCTCCACGCCGACCACTTCGCGCGCACGGGTCGCGAGGGGCAACGAGAAATTGCCGAGTCCGCAGAAAAGGTCGAGCACGGCATCCGACGGCTCGATCTCGAGCAGCTCGATCGCGCGGCTGACCATCGCCTCGTTCAGTGCGCCGTTCACCTGGATGAAGTCGGTGGGCTCGAACTCGAGCCGCAGGCCGAATGCCGACAGCGCGTACCCGAGAGGCGGCTGCCCCTCCTCGAGCGGACGCACCGTCTCGACCCCGCCGGGCTGCAGGTAGAACCTCACCGGGTGATCGGTCTCGAATTGCCTGAGTTTCGCGAGGTCGTCGGCCGACGGCTCGTCCAGGACCCGAAGCACGAGTGCGCAGGTGTCGTCGGTGACCGCGACCTCCGCCTGCGGGACGCGAGCAGCGATCGACAGGCCAGCCACGAGTTCGGCGAGCGGATCCATGAGCGAGCCCGCCGGAGGGGCAAGCACGCGGCACTCGTGGAGGTCCGCGACGTAGGGAGCCGAGCGCTCCCGGAAGCCGACGAGCACCCGCCCCTTGCGCGGCACGAGCTTGATGCCGAGACGGGCCCGCCGCCGGTAGCCCCACACCGGGCCCGTGAGCGGCTCGAGCACGTGTTCCGGCTGCACCGATCCGAGGCGCGCGAGGTTCTCGAGCAGCTGCGCCTGCTTGAACGCGAGCTGCGCGGTCGGGGCGAGGTGCTGCAGCGCGCAGCCGCCGCACACGCCGAAGTGCGGGCATTCGGCCGCGACGCGATCCGGGCTCGCGACGAGGACCTGCTCGAGCACGGCCTCGTCGTAATTGCGCCGCCGCCCGATCCTGCGCAGGACCACACGCTCTCCCGGCAGCGCATCGGCGACGAACACGGCCTTGCCGTCGGGCTTGGCCACGCCTTGCCCCTCGTGCGAGAGGTCGACGATGTCGGCCTCCTCCGGTGCGACGCTGATCCGCTTCATGATCAGGCGGCCGGCCAGGCCTCGAGGAACTCCGTCAGGTGCGACTTGCCCGCCGAACGCAGCCAGTCCCGCACGATGCCGCACTCACGATCGTGCTCCGCGGGCGTCAGACGGCCGCGCATCAGCTCGAAGCGCAGGTAGACGAGATAGGTGTTGACGACGTCCGTCTCGCAGTAATTGCGGATGTCGACGCTGCGGCCCTCGAGGTGCGCATCCCACACGCCCTCCCCCGACATGCCGAGCTTGCCCGGCAGCCCGAGCAGCTGTGCCATGCGGTCGAGCCCGACGCGTCCGCGGCCCTGGAAACCCGCGAGCACGTCCATGAGGTCGATGTGCCGCCAGTGGAAGCGGCTGATGTAGTTGTTCCAGCGGAACGACTGGTCCTCTTCGCCCATTTCCCAGTAGCGGTGCGCCTGGACGCGGTGCCGCAGGGCGCGGTAGTGGAGCACGGGCAGGTCGAAGCCGCTGCCGTTCCAGCTCACGAGCGTCGGGCTGAAGCGCTCGATCCCGTCGAAGAAGCGGCGCACGAGTTCCTCTTCCGGCGAATCCGGTTCGCCGAGGCTCCAGACCTTGAAGCCTTCACGGGTGCGCATCGCGACCGAGATCGCGACGACGCGCTGCTGCTCGAGCGAGAGGAACTCGCTGCCCGTCTGCTCGCGCTGGCGCGTCTGCATGACGTAGCCGATCTGCTTGTCGGACAGCCCCTCGAGGCCGTACAGCCGCCGCCCGAACTCGACGTCCGGAACGGTCTCGATGTCAAACGCGAACACGCTGCCTATGGTCACTGTGCCTCCCGTTTCATGAGCACTGCGACGGCGACGACGAGACCAGCCTCGTCGGTGAGCGTCACGTGGCCCTCACCCGCGCCGAGGCGGTCACGGAGCGCGCGCCCGCGTTCCGACCAGATGACTTCTGGTCGGCCCCACTCGTTCGGCCGCACGCCGACGTCGCGAATCCAGATGCCGTGGGCGAAGCCGGTCCCGAGCGCCTTGACGATGGCTTCCTTGGCGGCGAAGCGCATCGCCAGGAAGCGCACGGGGCGCTTGTAGACACGAAACGCGGTCTCCTCTTCCGGCATCAGCAGCCTGCGCACGAAGTGCTCGCCGTGGCGCGCGTAGGTGGCCTCGACCCGCGCGAGCTGCACCACGTCGGTGCCGATGCCGAAGATCAAGCGCCGCCTCCTCGGCCCGCGACTGGCAGGCCGCGCCGGGCGGCTTCCATCAGCGACTTCATCCCGCGCACCGCGCTCCCCATGCCGTCCATCACGGCGCGTGCCACGATCGCGTGGCCGATGTTGAGCTCGACGATCTCCGGTATCGCCGCGACCGGCTGTACGTTGTGGTAGTTGAGCCCGTGGCCAGCGTGCACGGTAAGGCCGATCCGCGAACCGTAGCGCGCCGCCTCGACGATGCGCATGAGTTCCATCGCCTGGCGCTCGCCCGTGGAGTCAGCGTAGGCGCCGGTGTGCAGCTCCACGACCGGGGCGCCGGCCTCGAGCGACGCCTCGAGCTGCGCCGGCTCTGGATCGATGAAGAGCGAGACGCGGATGCCACGCTCGCCGAGCGCCGCGCAGCAGTCACGCAGGCGGCCGAGCTGCGCCGCGACGTCGAGTCCGCCCTCGGTCGTGAGTTCCTCGCGCTTCTCGGGCACGAGGCAGCAGTCCTGGGGCCGCACCTCGCGGGCGATCGCGAGCATCGCCTCGGTCGCGGCCATCTCGAGGTTCATCCGCGTCTGCAGCGCCGAGCGCATCCGCGTGACGTCGTGGTCCTGGATGTGCCGGCGGTCCTCGCGCAGGTGCAGCGTGATGCTGTCTGCGCCGGACTGCTCGGCGACAAGCGCCGCGAAGAGTGGATCCGGAAAGGTGGCACGGCGCACCTGCCGCAGCGTGGCGACGTGATCGATGTTGACGCCGAGGCGCAACGGGTGAGTGAGCACGGTTCAGCCTCCGTGGGTGCCGCCGCCGTGGGCGCGCATCGCGATCAGGACCTCGCGGGTCCGGAGCGGACGGCCGTCGAGGCACTGCTCGAGCGCCGCCCTGAGCAGGCGGCGTGCGTCCGCCAGGCTGCGTTCATCGTCGAGTTCCTCGCGCGCCAGCGACAGCAGCGAGGCCCCGGAAAATACCAAGGATCCCTCCGCGACTCCATCGAGACGCTCCGGACCGCCATCGATCCGGTAGCGGTAGCTCTGCGCCGGATCGAGCGCGCAGCCACTCGTGGCATCCGCATCGAGGCTCAAGCCCCAGCCGAGCTCGTCGAGCAGCCGCTTCTCGAAGAGCCGGAGCGCGCGGGCCGCGGCGTGAGCGGGATCGTGCAGCCGGCCGACCAGCGTCCCGTAGGCGTCGAACAGCGCCGGGTGCGGATCGTGCCGGGCCAGCAGCTTGATCAGGAGTTCGTTCGCGTAGAAGGCGCTCATGAGGCGGTCGCCCGCGAGCGTGGCTGGGGCGCGCACGCGCTCCGCGCCGGTCAGTTGCCCGGCCTCGCCGCGCGCCGTCCACGAAACGAGCAGCTCCGCGAACGGCTGCAAGGTGGCGGGGAGCGAACTGCCGCCGCGTCGGGCAGCCCGCGCGAACACGGACACCCGGCCGTGCGATCGAGTCAGGAGCTCGAGGATCCTGCTCGAGTCACGCCAGGCGTAGTGGTGCAGCAGGTACGCCGGTTCGAGTTGCACGCGGCGCGGGGCACCGCTCACGCGTCGTACCCGAACTTGCGCAGCGCGTTCTCGTCGTCCGACCAGTCCTCGCGGACCTTCACCCAGAGCTCAAGGTGCACCGGCCGCCCGAAGTGACGCTTCATGTCGAGGCGCGCCTCGCGGCCGATCTCCTTCAGCAGCTCGCCGCCCTTGCCGATCACGATCGCCTTCTGTCCGGTGCGCTCCACCCAGATCACGGCCTGCACGATGAGCTTGCCCGGCTCGTCCTCGGCCTCGCCGATCCCCTCGACCTCGACGACGAGACCGTAGGGAAGCTCCTCCTGCAGCCTGCGCGTGAGCTTCTCGCGCACGATTTCCGCCGCCATGAAGCGGTCGCTGGCGTCGGTGACCTGCTCGGGCGGGTACAGGTGCGGCGACTCGGGCAGGTGGCTCGCGATCAGCTGCGGCAGGCGCTCGAGGTTCGAGCGCTTGAGCGCGGAGAGGGGCACGACCTCAACGAAGTCGGTCTTGCGGCTCAGCTCCTCGATGAAGGGCAGCAACCGCGCCCGCGGCTGGGCCCGGTCCACCTTGTTGATGACGAGCATGATCGGCCGGCCGGCGGCCTTCAGTTCCGCAAGGACGCGCTCGTCCTCCTCGGTCCAGCGCAGGGCCTCGATGACGAAGAGGTTCACGTCGGAATCGGCGAGCGAGGCGAGCGCTGTGCGATTCATGTAGCGGTTGATGGCCTTGGGCTGTTTCGCGTGGATGCCCGGCAGGTCGACGAAGACGATCTGCATTCCGGGCCGCGTGAGCACGCCGTGGATGCGGGTGCGCGTCGTCTGCGGCTTGGGGCTCACGATGCTGACCTTCTGGCCGAGCAGCGCGTTCAGCAGCGTGGACTTGCCGACGTTCGGCCGCCCGGCAAGCGCCGCGAAGCCGCACCGCGCCGTGCCGTCAGTCGAAAGTATCCCGCCGCCCTCTTCCGTCACCGTTCGTTCTCCCGTTCAGTCAGGACGTCGAGCGTCCGCTGCGCGGCCGCCTGCTCCGCGCGCCGACGGCTCGAGCCCTCGCCCGTCTCGCGCAACCCGTGGTCGGGCACCTCGCAGCTTGCCACGAACCAGTGCTCGTGCGGCTCGCCGCTCACTTCCTCGACGGCATAGGACGGCAGGCGCTCGCCCCGCCCCTGCAGCAGTTCCTGCAGCCGCGTCTTCGGGTCCTTGAGTTCCCGAGCCTCCGGCAGCGCCGCCACCGGGGCGGCGAGCACGCGATCGATTACCGAGAGTGCCGCGTCGAGCCCGCCGTCGAGGTAGACCGCCCCGAACAAGGCCTCGAGCGAGTCGGCGAGTATCGAGCCGCGCCGGAAGCCGCCGGTCTTCAGCTCACCGCTGCCGAGCCGGAGCTGGTCGCCGAGACCGAGCGCGGCGGCGGCCGCGGCCAGCGATCGACCGCTCACGAGTGCGGACCGGTAGCGGCTCAGGTCGCCCTCGTCCGCCTCGGGAAAGGCACCGAACACGAGCCGGGCCACCGCGAAATTCAGGACGGCATCGCCGAGGAACTCGAGCCGCTCGTAGTTCTGCCTGCCCGCGCTGCGGTGCGTGAGCGCCGCATCGAGCAGGGCCGGGTCGCCGAACCGGTACCCGAGCCTGGCCTCGGACCATTCGCCCGACGTGAGCAAGATCCGCTTACTGCTGGATCGTGACCAGCTTGTCGAACTTCGCGAGCAGATAGACGTTGGCGACGAATGGCCGCTCGACCTCGTAGGCCGCCTGCACGTCGTAGCCCTCGCTCGTCTTGGTGATATCGATGTCCTTCCAGCCGATGCTCGCGATGTCCTCGACGTCCCAGCGCCGCTCCAGCGAGCGACGGATCAACTGCGGGCTCGCGTCCACCGCCGAGTACTCGTCGCGCACCTGCTCGAGCGCCCGCGCCACCTTGGTGTACTCGAGGTACACCGGCACCAGTCGGATCGCCGCGTACAGGCCGGCACCGAGGATGAGGAGGATCACCACGATCCCCAGGAAGGTCGCACCGCGCTGACGTTGCTTCATGTCGGGACTCCGTTGGGTGTCAGTGGATCGGATCGCCGATCCGGCTCCAGATCGGGGCGTTCGGCAGGCGCCAGTTGAGCCAGATACGCACGGCCTTGCCGACGACGTTGTCGGCCGGGACGAAACCGACCTCCGGGAAACGGCTGTCGCGGCTGTTGTCCCGGTTGTCGCCCATGAAGAAGAAGTGGCCCTCGGGCACGACGTCGTCGAAATCGTAGGACGGCCGCTCCGCGATGTAGAGCACGCGGTGCGGCACGGTGCCGAGCTGCTCGATGCCGATCTGCGCGAGCGGCGTGCTCGCGAAGGGCTCGAACATGCCGTCGAGCTGCACCGGCAGTTCCTCGCCGTTCACATAGACGCGCTTGTCGCGCACCACGATGTGGTCGCCCGGCAGTCCGACGAGCCGCTTGATGTAGTTCGTCGCGGGGTCGGAGGGCAGCCGGAAGACGACGACGTCGCCGCGCGCCGGCTCACCCATCTTCACCAACTTCGTGTTCACGACTGGCAGGCGCAGGCCGTAGGTGAACTTGTTGACGAAGATGAAGTCGCCGTCGAGCAACGTCGGCATCATCGAGTCGGAGGGGATGCGGAACGGCTCGAACAGGAACGAGCGGATGAGCAGCACGACGAGGATGATCGGGAAGAAGGAGCGCGCGTACTCGACGACGACGGGTTCGTCCGGCAAGGCGCCGGAGGCCGAGCGCGCGACCCGTCGCGGGCGGAAGTACCAGGCGTCGGCCGCCCAGACGAGGCCGGTCACCACCGTGGCGACCACGAGCCAGAAGGAGAAGTCGAGGACCAAGCGTCACCTCACCGAAGCTGCGCGAGTATTGTGTATTTCCCGCGCTCCATCAATGCCTTGGAGGTGCCTGGCACCGGTTCCGGTTCTCATTCCTTGCGCCCCACCTGCAGCACGGCGAGGAACGCCTCCTGCGGGATCTCGACCTGCCCGAGCTGCTTCATGCGCTTCTTGCCTTCCTTCTGCTTCTCGAGGAGCTTGCGCTTGCGCGAGATGTCGCCGCCGTAGCACTTGGCCAGCACGTTCTTGCGCAGCGCCTTGACCGTCGCGCGCGCGATCACGTGGGCGCCGATCGCGGCCTGGATCGCCACCTCGAACATCTGCCGCGGGATCAGCTCCTGCATCTTGTCGACGAGCTCGCGTCCGCGCTGGTAGGCGCTGTCGCGGTGCGCGATGATCGAGAGCGCGTCCACCTTGTCGCCGTTGATCAGGATGTCGAGCTTGACGAGCGGCGCCGCCTGGAAGCGCTCGAACTCGTAGTCGAAGGACGCGTAGCCGCGGCTCACCGACTTCAGGCGGTCGAAGAAGTCGAGCACCACTTCCGCGAGCGGCAGCTCCCACTGCATCGAGACCTGGCTGCCGAGGTACTGGAGCTTCCTCTGCACGCCGCGCTTCTCGAGGCACAGCTTCATCACCGGCCCGACGTAGTCCGGCGGCAGCAGCAGGTTCGCGACGATGATCGGCTCGCGCACCTCGGCGACCTTGTCGGACGGCGGCAGCTTGGCCGGGTTGTCGACGTAGAGCGTCTCGCCGCCAGTGGTGACCACCTCGTAGACCACCGTCGGCGCGCTGGTCACGAGGCCGATCTCGTACTCGCGCTCGAGGCGCTCCTGCACGATGTCCATGTGCAGCAGGCCGAGGAAGCCGCAGCGGAAGCCGAATCCGAGCGCCGTCGACACCTCGGGCTCGTAGTGCAGCGCCGAGTCGTTCAGCTTGAGCTTGGCGAGCGCGTCGCGGAACTGCTCGTAGTCGTCGGTGCTCACCGGGAAGAGGCCCGCGAACACGCGCGGCTTGATCTGCTTGAAGCCCGGCAGCGGGCCGTCACAGGGCTTCGTATCGAGCGTGATCGTGTCGCCGACCGGTGCGCCGTCGATCTCCTTCACGCCCGCGATCACGAAGCCGACCTCGCCCGTGTAGAGGGCCTCGGCGGTCAGCGGCTTCGGCGTGAAGCGGCCGACCTTGTCCACCTGGTACGCGCGGCCCGTGGACCACACGCGCATCTTCTGTCCGGTCCTGAGCGAGCCGTTCACGACGCGCACCAGCGACACGACGCCCACGTAGCTGTCGTACCAGGAATCGATGATCAGCGCCTGAAGCGGACCGTCGGCGTCGCCGCTCGGGGGCGGGATGCGCTCGACGAGTTCCTCGAGCAGCTCGGGCACGTTCTCGCCCGTCTTCGCGCTCACTCGCACGGCGTCGCTGGCCTCGATGCCGATGATCTCCTCGATCTCCTTGATCACCTTGTCGGGATCGGCCGAGGGCAGGTCGATCTTGTTCAGCACGGGCACGACCTCGAGCCCCTGCTCGATCGCCGTGTAGCAGTTCGCCACGCTCTGCGCCTCGACGCCCTGGGCCGCGTCCACCACCAGTAGCGCGCCCTCGCACGCGTACAGCGACCGCGAGACCTCGTAGGAGAAGTCGACGTGCCCCGGCGTGTCGATCAGGTTCAGCTGGTAGGTCTGGCCGCTCTTCGACCTGAAGCGCAGCGAGACGCTCTGGGCCTTGATCGTGATGCCGCGCTCGCGCTCGAGGTCCATGGAGTCGAGCACCTGGGCCTGCATCTCGCGGGCCTCGAGCCCGCCGCAGAGCTGGATGAAGCGATCGGCGAGCGTGGACTTGCCGTGATCGACGTGGGCGATGATGGAGAAGTTGCGGATCAGGTTCATCGGTGCGGGCACTCCGGCCCGGCGCCGGTGCAAAGCTCGCGATTATACCCCGAGAGCGCGTCGAACCCGGGCCGCATCGTAGCGGCCCTCGCAAACGTCCACGCCGCCGACCTCGAGCACCGGCACACGCAAGCCGTACCGGGCGGCGAGCGTCTCGTCACGGTCCACGTCCCGCAACTCGAGCCCGGTCCAGTCCGGGCCGAGATCGAGGGACAGGTCGAGCAGGAACTCGTCACACAGGTGACAGCCGTCGCGGACGTAGAGAACGACCCGGCCGGCCGGCAAGGTCAATGAGGGTCACCTGCAGCGAGGCTGACCGAAAATCGAGGCGGGTTCCGCCGGGCCAGGCCTCGCGAGAGCCACCAGCCCGCCGTCGCCCCCGCCAGGGCCGCGCCGAGCGCCGCGCCTTCCCCGGCACCAGCCAGCCCTCGCGCCGCGAGCGCCCCGGCCAGCAGGCCGAGGAGCGGCGGCAGGTAGGCCAGGGCCGCGGCCCGCAGCAACTCCCCGTCGCCGATAGACAGGACGACCGTGTCCCCCGGTTGCAGGGGCGCACGATCGCCCGCTTGGGCTGGAATCTCGAGCCAGGCGCGACCGCTCGAGGCGAACCACCTGAGCGCGCACCGCCCCCCGGAACCGCAGGCGCTGCAGGCGGCGCGCTCCTCGCAGGTCACGCGGGCCCGTGGTCCCACGACCGAGACGACCCGGGCCGTGGCCTCCATCAGCGAGCCGGCACGGGGACCGCGGGCGTCTGGCCGGCCCCGCCCGGAACGACCGAGATCGCGACGTCCCGGACGGTCTCGAGCGGCACTTCACCGACGGCCGTCACGACGTGGCCCGCGACGAAGGTGGTGAACGCGTTGGCCGAGCCCACGCTCGACGCCTGCGGAGGCGCGGGACCCGTCGGGCTGCCAGGCTCGATGAACACCGAAATCGACGCGAAACCGTCGGAGAAGATCAGGTGCTGGACCGGAAGGGCGACGCCCGGGACGGCCTGGACGCGGCTCGCGACCAGCTTGAAGCCCGGCGGCAGCTTGAGCGGCCGCCAGCCGGCCACCGTCGTGCGCGGTTCGGGCGCGGGCCGCGCCGAGCGGACCCAGCGGAAGCCGGAGGCGTCGATGGACGCCTCGACCTCCTTCGGGTCGATGCGACGTGGCATCTCGAGTTGCGTGAAGCTGATCTGCTCGACCGGCCGCCCGAGCCCGTCGGCCACCACCGTGCGCAGCGGCATGGCGGTCTCCTCGTCGAGCCAGAGGCGGTAGCCGTAGCGATGCGCATCGTTCGGGCGGATGTCGACGACCACCACGTCGCGGCCGAGCAGTTTCTTGCCGTCACGCAGGCTCAAGGTGTAGAGCGCGTCGAGCTGCGGCCCCGGTACCGGCAACGCCTTGGCGAGCGAGCCGTCGTCCATGCGTGGCTCGACGAGCACGATGCCCCGGTCCGGCATGTAGACGTGCACCTCGTGCGGCGTGCGGACGATCTCGCGGCCACTGCCGTCGAGCGACACGAGACGCTCCGTGCTGCCGCTCTTGCCCACGCGGTGGACGATGCGCATCGTCTCCGACTGGCGGCTCGTGGTGTGCGTGAACAGGCCGACGTAATTGCGCGAGGCGAGCGCCTCGCTCATGCGCTCGATCCAGTGGCGGGCGTCGTCTGCGGCAGCGTGGGCGGCCTGTGTGGCGAGGCCGAGCGCTGCCAGGACGATCGCCGCGCCGGTCCGCATCAGGGCGTCCCGGCGAACTCGTAGGACACGCGGGAAATGCTCGGGTCGGCGGCGAGCACGCCCGACCACACGTTGCGCCGTCCGA
>Ga0114939_10000790_pt1 | contig 26111 bp, 18 predicted proteins | sample AshMeaCrysSpring_FD_87196 | JGI IMG/M metagenome (GOLD analysis project Ga0114939, IMG submission 87196) | Groundwater microbial communities from Big Spring, Nevada to study Microbial Dark Matter (Phase II) - Ash Meadows Crystal Spring | ecosystem: Environmental > Aquatic > Deep subsurface >...
AGTAAAAGATCTTGATTGGCGTGCGGGCATATTCACTGGCTGCCGCTTCGGCTGAGCACCGCACGTTACGATGTTCAACATCTCGTCTGGACCGACCGCCAGAGAGTTGAATTGCCGAAGGCGATGCGTTCAACTGCTGAGCAGCCGCACCGCGTGCGCGGCAGGAAGTTTTTTTCGTCCAGTGCACCATGGAACAGGGAACTGCGTCGTATGGCCAGGACTGAGGTCGTTACGCGTACTCGAAAGGCCCCCGAGCAAAAGCCTCGCTTCAACGTCTTTCATCAACGGCTGGGTAGTTTGACGTATTACCAGGCCTGCCGCCTGTTGGGTAGCGATGGCGAGGCGCGGATGCGCCGAGCTCGACCGCCGCAAGGTCTGGTGCTCGAACGTGACGTTTTTCTCGGCGGCGACCTATTGAGAGTTCGCGTGCCCGCAGAGGGGCAGGGGGACGGCCCGGCGGTTGTGACCTTCACGCTGCAGAGCGCGCGGGCCAAGCAGATTCAGGTCAACTGCGACTGTGCGACCGCGTTTTGCGCCCATATCGTCGCCGCGCTCCAGTGGGTCCTCGAAGCGAAAATCGAGTTGGGTCTGGCAGCTCCACCTGATGAATCAATCGCGATGGAGCTGTTGACTCCGACAGAGTTAATTGCGCGAGCTATCGCCGATCGCGAACGTCGCGCGGAAAAAGAATCAATGACGGTGCGCGCAACAGATCCGGACCGCTGCTGGACGGACTATGTAGTCCTGAGCCATGGCTCAGGAAAGTCCTATCGCGTGGCCCTCCGCGGCCTCGAGCGTGGTCAATCCTATTGTTCATGCCCCGACTTTCGCACCAATGGATTGGGGATCTGCAAGCACATTCTGCATGTATCGAGCAAAGTACGGAAGCGGTTCTCTCCGTCGAAGCTCCGCGCACCCTACCGACGAAAAAACCTGTCACTGCGGGTTCATTACGGCGATCCCAACGGACTGCGTTTCAACTTGCCGACGCGTTGTGATGACCGCCTCCGCGCGATTGTCGATGGTGCGGACCAGCGCTCCATCACCGATGTCGCCGATCTGATGCACCGGATCACGGCCCTGGAACAGCATGGCTACCCCGTGCATGTGTATCCCGATGCTGAGGATCTGATCCAACGCGGACTGGTCCAGCAGCGTCTGCAGCAGGCATGTGCCGACATCCGACGGAATCCGGCCGCGCATCCGTTGCGAAAGGAATTGCTGGCCGTTGAACTGCTGCCTTACCAGATCGATGGAATCGCATTTGCCGTCGGCGCCGGGCGGGCGATCCTGGCCGACGACATGGGACTGGGCAAGACCATCCAAGGAATCGGCGTGGCGGAACTGCTGGCGCGACTGGCAGAGATCCGCCGCGTGCTGGTGATCTGTCCCGCGTCACTGAAGAGCCAATGGCAGAGCGAGATTCAGCGATTCTCTTGCCGGAGCAGCCAGTTGGTGATGGGCAACGGTCAGGAACGGGTGGCCCAGTATCAAAGCGACACGTTTTTTACGATCTGCAACTACGAACAAGTGATGCGCGATTTACTGGCCGTCGAGGCGGTGCCCTGGGATCTGATCATTCTTGATGAAGGACAACGAATTAAGAACTGGGAGTCGCAGACCAGCAACGCCGTGCGGGCCCTTCGAAGTCCGTTCCGATTGGTGCTCTCAGGCACACCGTTGGAAAACAATCTGGGTGAACTGTTCACCGTAATTCGATTCGTCGACGAACAACGGCTGGGGCCGGCTCATGCGTTCTTTCACCGCCACCGTGTAGTCAACGAGAATGGACGTGTGGTCGGTTATCGCAAGCTCGATGAACTTCGGAAGCAACTCGAGCCTGTCCTGCTGCGACGGACGCGCGCAGGCGTCATGAGCCAGCTCCCGGAACGGACCGACGAGATTGTACGAATCACTCCGACCGCAGAACAAGCAGATCTGAGTGAAGGCCAAGTCAGAATCGCCAGCCAGATCGCAGCCAAACGCTATCTGACGGAGATGGACTTACTGCGAATCCAGAAGGCATTGCTGGCTGCACGGATGGCCGCTGACAGCACCTTCTTGGTAACCAAGGAAGAACCCGAGTACAGCAGCAAGCTCGAACGGCTCGAAGAACTATTCGAAGGCCTGTTGCCCGACCCATCGCGAAAGATTGTCCTGTTCAGCGAATGGAAGGTGATGCTCGATCGGATCGAACGACGACTGGCCCGATTCGCCTGTGACTATGTCCGTTTGGACGGAAGCGTGCCGCAAGTCAAGCGACCTGGAATCGTGGCCAAGTTTCAATCCGATCCAGCATGCCGGTTGATTCTGATGACCAACGCGGGATCCACCGGATTGAATCTGCAGTCGGCCAACACGGTGATTAATGTCGACCTGCCCTGGAACCCCGCCGTCCTTGAACAGCGGATTGCGCGGGCCCACCGGATGGGTCAGCGAAATCCCGTACACGTCTACAAGCTAGTGACCGTCGATACGATCGAAGAACGTCTGCTATCGACACTCGCCGACAAGCAGGATCTGGCCAATGCTGCTCTGGATATGCAGAGTGATGTCGAGTCGATGGAGTTGTCCAGCGGTTCCGCCAATCTCCGCGAACGTCTTGAGCGGATCCTCACGCCACCGCTGACAAAGCCCGTCGATGTCAGCGAACAACAACGTGTCTCAGGCCAAACTCAGGCCATTGCAGCCCAGCGACAGCAGATCGGATTGGCGACCGGTCAACTGGTCTCGGCAGCCCTCAATCTCGCCGGACAGGTCCTCGGCCAAGCCAAGCCGTCGCAGGACCCCAACCCTGCGACCGTGGCTCGGATGACCGAACAACTCCAGCAGCTCGTTGGCCATGACGCGGACGGGCGACCGCAACTGACCATTCCGCTCGCCGGTCAAGAGACGCTCCGCGGACTTGCGGAAACGCTGGCTCGCTTGCTCGGGACCTGAGCTTGGCTAGAGCGATCCGCTTGCGGAATGATTCGCGATGTCGGACAGGGCAATCGCATCATCGTGAGCAGTCTGAGCAGGCCGGACGGTGGAGAAATCAGAGAATCTGGGCGACGCTTCTCTCACGCTTTCCAAGGTTGACGTCGTCACTTAGTCCCAGTCGTTGATGGATTGCTTTACCGATGATGGACGGGGGAGCGACCCCTCTCCAGATCGGCAAGCTCGATTCGCTGGTCCGCACGGGGTCCGACAGAGAGTTCAGTTGAAATCATGCGCGGGTACCGAGTATCGGCGGATGGCCGGCTGATTGGCGGGAGGTTCCCAGACCGGTTCATCCGGGATGCTTGGTGAGCTGTGGTGTCGTTGAAAACAGTTCTGTTTGTCTGTCTGCAGCCGAGCCATCCGTCGGTCGCTCGCCGGTCCCGACGGTCGTCGGATCGTGCAGATGAAGTACCGGGCTGCCCTGTTGGTGGAGCCGACAAGTCAGGTGTCGATCCGCAAGCCGCGAGAATCGTCGATGGAGCTGGGCGAGCAGCTGCGGGCACGATCCTTCTCCCGGCGCTCATGGAACGAACGCAGAGCAAAAGGCGGCCCATGCGGTTCAGGGGATATTTAGACCGAGAACTGGTTCTCGGTTTTACAGCGGAATGAGCGAAACGTGGGGACTCGTCAAACGGATCGAGGGCGCTGCGGCAGTAAACTGAACCTGATGGCCCGATCGAGCGGGGACACCTTTGGCCGTGATTATCGCTTGACGCAAGCTTGCTTTCCGAGCAATCGCTCGCAAGGCAACGTTCAGTTTCGAGTTCGATTCTGAAGAAGTCGAAGCACCGGAAAAACCTATTGCCTGCTCCTGCCGGGTGCAGTCGCTTGTACGGCTGGAAGCGTATGAGCCAGCCTCAGCTCTCTGAGCATCGACTGCTTTTTGGCTTGATGCGTGTGCATCCGACGCAAAATGTCGTCCAGTACCCGCACCGCTGCAACCATATGTGGGCCTTTGTTGAGCATGACGCACTCAGCCCGGTGTCCCATCGCTGCGTCGGTGATCTCGGCCCGCGACGGCATCCCTTGCTTGGCCAACGTTTCGAGTACTTGCGTTGCCCAGATCACAGGAACGTGAGCGGCCTCACATATCCAAAGGATCTCCTCTTGGATCTCTGCGAGACGCTCGAAACCGCATTCGACCGCCAAGTCACCGCGGGCAATCATGACCCCACAACTCGGCGCCCGCATGGCGGTCAACAACATTTCAGGCAGGTTGCTGAAGCCCCGCTGCGTCTCGATCTTCAGCACCACAGCTGGTTGCCGCTTCCCCAGAGACCCCAGTTGTTGTTGGAGTAGTTCGACATCGCTCGGACGGTTCGCAAAGGACAATTCGATGACGTCAGCATGTTGGGCCACGAAGCGAAGGTCTACGAGGTCCTTTGCTGACAGGGCGGGGAGCCGAAGGTTACTCTCGGGCAGGTTAATTCCCTTGTCAGCACGCAGTTTCGCACCCTGCAGGCGAGCGTGTGTGATCCGAACAAGAACCTCGTTGGCCTCGATCGTTTCTACGACACCGCCAATTTTGCCATCGTCAAACCAAATGGCCTCTCCGGCGCGGACATCGTCGAATACCTCTGGAATCGTGCAGCCGATCTTGGCTGGAGTCAGGAGACGTCCGCTGCTGTCCAATGTGGCGGGATGGCCCGGCTGCAGATCCCGGGACAGGATGAGCGTGTCGCCTTGGCAGAGAGCGATCGAGCTTTCGATAGCAGGCAGATTGCCTACTGGAGCATGCCGATCCTCGTCCCGGGCTAGTGAGCGATCGTGACTTAAGACGGTACCTGGAACAATGTAAGTCGTTTGCACTGTTTCCGCCCAGCAACCGCGGCCGGTAACATCAGCGACCGTAAAAACGCGTCGGGCTTCTCGTGCATCCGTTAGTTTAACGCGCTCCCCCTTGCGAAGATGGGCCAGCCATCGCGCAGGCATGGGGAGGCAGGCATCGCTCGGCGAGGGAGGCGCTTGCGGAGATTCCGCTGCAGTGAGCCAAACACGCGCGGGGGCGAGGATTCGCCCGAACACGTCGCGTCTTGGGCGAGCTCGAACTACCGCGGGCCCTGGTTCGAGCGGCCCCGTACGAAGCTTTGGCCCGGCCAGATCCATGATGACCCGGCAGGACCGCCCCAGAGCCTGCTCAGCCCGCCGAAGATGCTCAATCATCCGCGCCCACGAACTCTCGTCGTCATGGGCACAGTTGATACGCATGCAGTCCATACCCTGCTTGAGCAGGTCATAAACGAGCTCGTTATCTTCCGCCGCTTCGCTCGGCATCGTGACCATGATGCGGACGCCGCGTCCCGTGGTCGCGGTTCCCAAAAGGGCGTCGGTATGTTCGGCCAGTAGTCGTTGTCCTTCAACGAATACCACCCCCTCTTCTTTTCCCGGTTGATAGGATCTGCCTGCCAGGCGGTGAAGAACCTCGAGAACCGAATCCACTGTGGCCAACACGTGAGATTCCGCGCGTCCTAATGAGGAGAGGCCCAAGGCGGCTAGACGATTTTGCAGCGGCCGTAGGTCATGGCGTCGCAGGGCCAAATAATGCAACAGATTTCGAGCACTGTCCCGAAAATTTGCATGAACCCCGTCAAGGTATCGGTCCGCCACGGCGGAGTTGGCGACCATGTCAGTCCGGAGATTGGCCAGCTCCTCGAGGACACTATCAATCTCCCCTGGGCTCCAGTGGACGCCGCTCTCAGGCTGTTTCAAAGTCAAAAGATCTTCTCCGATGGCCAATCGAGTCGCGAACAATCGCAGCTGCAACGAAACGGATCTACTTCTGACCTGCTAAGAGCCTACCCCAAAACGGGTCTTTTCTGGCAATCGCGATTCGGCGTACGACGCCCCCGGGACGAACCAAGGGGGTGGACGATGTCCAAGGAAGGTCGGACGGTCAGCGCGGACTTCCGGATGCCTGATGCGATGTGGATTCGGATCGAGGGACTGCTGCCGAAGTTCCGCCAGTCGCGTAAGGTTGGTCGACCGCGTTTGCCCTGGCGCGACGTGCTCGACAGGATCTTCTATGTGTTGCGAACGGGATGTCAGCGGAAGGCGTTGCCGCCGGAGTTTCCGAATTGGCTCTGATGCGAATGACTACCAGCTTGCTCGCGCAGGGATCATTCCCGATGGGCCCGGCATGCGGGCAAACCGAAGGGAATCCTTGGTCGATGGAATGCAGAGGATCCTTGAGAGCTGAAGATCCATCTTCTGAACCGTGACGACCGGGGTCTGCTGCGCGCTTTACTGGCTTCGAAAGGTGCGTGTCGCGTAGAGATGCCTGTCCGGACGTGATGGAGTCCAAAGCCCAACGACCGATCGCGCCTCAGCGAGGTCGATCTGAAGAACCAAGGGATTCCGTGGATCCATCCGGGTTTGTGATCGGTGATGGCCAGATCGTCATCCAAGGGCGCTGAGCGTCGGCGGCTACTCATGAGATCGCAGTTTCCCCTGGGCTGCTGCAGCCGTCTTGATTGGGCCCAACCGGCTGTGAAATTCGTACTTGTCCGCGCGATAGAGGGTTTCCTCCCACCACAGTGGGGAGTCGTCTTCCAGGTAGCCGACCGATACCACGTGCAACGCGGGAGCTCCTGCAGCAGTTCTCAGATTCCTCGCATCCTCCGGTCCCAGCATCACCGCGCGAATCACTTCGCTCGCGCCGCCAATCGTCAGCCGATGAGCTTCCGTCCACGCCTCGTAGAGCGAACCCGTAGCTTGAGCCTTCGTCAGTTTGGGGCAACACCGGTGGACGATGTACCGATGTTCCAAAATTACGGGGACGCCATCGGCCAAACGGATTCGGTCCAGCGCCCACAATAGCGAATCGCTCTCGACCCGTAGTCCGCTGCGAACCGCCGCCTCGACCTCTCCAGCCCGCAGGCAGCCGAATGCCAGTAGTTTTGTGCTGGGCTTCTTGCCGGCGGCACGGGCTTTCTCCGTGAAGCTGACCAGAGTACGAACGTCGTAGTCGATCAGTTGCTTCCGGACAAAAGTTCCGACGCCGCGACGGAACTCGAGCAAACCCGCGGATACGAGGCTGGCAAGGGCCTTGTTGGCCGTAGCACGACTGACTTCAAACCGCTCGCTGATCTCTCGCTCGGTCAGAAACCTGTCACCGCAGGAGTACTCACGACTCAATGACTCCCGCAATCGCGCGTGCAACTGCTGGTAGACCGGCGCGCGGACAAGCGAGTTCTGCATAGTTCCCTGGACCTGAACCCTTGAAGCGGTGGCTAAGCCACAGTACCATCGAACCCTATCGACCGCCATCTGTCCGTCATGGGAATCGCATGGATCACTGCGTTTTGGCCCGAATTCGGCGGATCGGCGCGAGGGACCGGAAGCCGGTCAAGATCGTACCGGGAACCCTCCTGGTGCTGGCTCTCGAGTCCGTTGCAGTCGCTGCATCGGATCAGGCAGCGCTCGTCGCTCAATCATCGTTCCTTCAGACTCATTGCGTCGCGTGTCACGATCAGGTCGATGCAGCTGCCGAACTGGATCTTGGCAATCCGCCGCAAGATCTTGCCGATCCTCAGGAGTTTGCGCTGGTCCAGAGGATTTATGACCGCGTGTTGGGCGGGGAGATGCCCCCAGACACGGAGGCAGGGCCCTCCCAGCAGGAGCGAGCGCAGTTCCTGAAAGCAATTTCCGATGATCTGATCCATTACGAACGGGCGAACGAAGCTGCATCGGGTCGAACCGTTTTGCGTCGCTTGAACCGAGTCGAATACGAGAACTCAGTCCGCGCGCTGCTGGGCGTCGATGTGAGCCTCCGAGACATACTTCCGCCGGACACATCGACGCATGGATTCGATACGGTTTCGGACGGACTCCGCCTGTCACCGCTGCAGGTCGAGAAATATCTGGAAGCCGCCGATGTTGCGCTGAACACGGCGATTGACCTGACCGAAGAACCCGAGCGATTTCACTCGCGAATGACCCTCAAGGATGAAAAGGCCATTCGCGAGAACCTGGATACGCCCGACGGCTCTGTCAAAGACCCTGTATCGAAGGAACAGCACCGCGTCCTCTTCCGAGAGCTGCCAGACGCAGTGGTGATGTTCAGCACGGGCTACCCTCCGGGCGATTTCAGAAGCTTCAGCGCACCTGTCAATGGACGCTACCGGATTCGCGCTTCCGGTTACGCCTACCAGACCGATGGAGGACCTGCCACGCTCAGGCTGTTCGCACATCGCTTTCGCGAGAAGCGATTGCTAGGTTTCTTTGAAATGCCACCTGAGCCGCGCGAAGTTGAGCTCATCGCGTCACTGGAGCGCGGGGAATTGGTGCAGGTCGTCCCTCATGGCGTGGGTTTCGATCGGCAGGGCCGTGGTATCTGGAATGTGGGAGCCACCGCGTTTGAGGGACGCGGTTTAGCATTGCAGTGGCTTGAAATTGAGGGGCCTCTGGGAGAGTGGCCTCCTTCCAGCGTCAAACTCCTTTACCCCGATGTTCCTTTGCGGGAGATTCCCAAGCAGCAACGAAGGTGGCGCGAGCAGGGGACACTGGGTTATGAACTGGCTCCCGTGGATGCCATGTCGGATGCTCGGAAAGTCGTTGAACGGCTGGCTTACCGTGCATTTCGGAGACCATTGGAGCCCGACCAAGCAGCGCCATTTGTAAGCCTTGCAATCAAAGCACTTCGTGCCGGTCGCACATTCGAAGAAGCCACTCGCCTTGCATTCCGAGCGGTATTGACGTCTCCGCAGTTCATATTCATGGAAGAGCCGATCGGGTCTCTGAACGGCTACTCCCTGGCTGCCAGGCTCTCTTATTTTCTGACGAGTGGTCCGCCCGACGGTGAGCTGCTCGAGCTGGCGGCTTCAGGCAGACTGCAAGATCCCGCAGTTCTGCGAGCGCAGACGGAGCGGTTGCTCACGAGTCCCGCGTCGATGCACTTCGTGCGCAACTTTACGGGACAGTGGCTTGATCTACGCAGCATCAAAGCCACTTCTCCTGATCGCCAACTCTATCCAGAGTTCGACGAGATATTGCAACTTTCGATGGTTGGTGAGACGGAGGCTTTTTTCGCAGAGATGCTCGCCAAGAACGAGAGTATTGAGAATCTGATGCATTCGGGATTCCTGATGCTCAATCGCACGATGGCCCAGCACTATGGCATCGAGGGGATCACAAGCGAACAGTTCCAGCGCGTTGCTTTGCCAGCCAACAGCCCGCGTGGAGGTGTATTGACTCAGGCTGCAGTGCTCAAGGTCACGGCGAATGGCACGGTTACCTCTCCCGTGGTCCGAGGAGCCTGGGTTCAAAAGCGACTCCTTGGTCAGCCTCCTCAGCCTCCGCCACCCAATGTCGGGGCTGTGGAGCCGGATACGCGGGGCGCAACGACCATTCGCGAACTACTCGACAAGCACCGCAACTCTCAGACCTGTGCGGCCTGCCATCGGCTCATCGATCCTCCCGGTTTTGCACTCGAATCATTCGACGTGATCGGAGCCTGGCGCGACCGCTATCGCAGTCTGGGAATAGGCGACAAACCCGCCTGGAAACTCGAAGGACGAGATATTTGGGAATACAAGCTTGGGCCGCCTGTTGATTCATCCGGTGTCTTACCCGACGGACGGACCTTCGACGGCATCTCTGAGTTCAAGCAGCTGCTGCTGAGTAACCGCCAGCAGATCCTGCGAGCACTGACTTCCAACTTGTTGACCTATGCGACGGGAGCCGGGATTCGATTCACGGATCGTGGAGAGGTTGACCGTATCGTGCAGGTTGTAAGCACAAAAGACTATGGGCTGAGGACACTCTTGCACGAAGTCATTCAATCCGAATTATTTCGGAACAAATAGGATCATCTCATGATGGGCCAGATCAATCGCAGAGCCATGCTGCGTGGTGCAGGGATCGCCATGGCACTGCCACTTCTGGATGCGATGAGTTCCCGGCGGGCAAATTCCGCCGAAAAGTCGATCCCCACGCGTTTCGTGGCCGTCTGCACGTCGTTGGGAATTCATGCGCCATTCCTGTTTCCCAAGCGGGCAGGGCCCGCCTACGAGCAGACGCCTTATTTGGAAATCCTTCAGGATTTTCAAGATCGCCTGACGCTGGTCTCCGGATTGTCGCACCCGGATCAGGCGGGTGCTGACGGACATTCCTCGGAGCAAACCTGGTTGACCTCCGCAAGACATCCCGGCCTGGGAGGATTTCGGAATTCCATCAGTATTGATCAACTGATTGCTGAGCAGCTCGGCGTGGAAACGCGGTTTCCGACGCTCGTTCTGGGAACGAGCCACGTCAGTCAAAGCTATACGCGCAGCGGCGTGATGATCCCCCCCGAAACTCGCCCATCGCGGGTTTTTGCCAGACTCTTTTTGGATGGAAGACCGGATGAAGTCGCGGACCAGATGAGAAGGATTGAAGAAGGCCGGAGCATCATGGATACGGTGGGGGCTGAGGCGAAGCGGCTGGAGAGACGCGCGGGAGTTCGAGATCGGGAAAAGCTGGCAGAGTACTTTCAATCGGTTCGAGAAATGGAACAACGGCTGGCGCGGGCTCAGGAGTGGATGCGGCAACCGAAGCCGAAAGTGGACGTCGGACCCCCGCAGGACATTGCCGATGAGAAGGATCTGATCGGACGGATGCAGTTGCTGCTTGATCTGATTCCATTGTCACTGCAGACCGACAGCACGCGTGTCGTTACGCTGCTGGTCCAGGGTCGCAATGATGTTCCGCCGATCCCGGGCGTGAGCATCGATCATCACAACTTATCCCATCACGGTCAGGATGAAGCAAAGATCGAGCAGTTAAGATTGATTGAGGAAGCGGAATTCAGAGCGTTTGGAAGCCTCCTGGGGAGCCTCCGCAACAAGAGCGAGAACGGACAGCCTTTGCTCGACAATACCTTGGTCTTGTTCGGGAGTAACTTGGGAAACGCAAATTCCCATGACACCCGCAACCTTCCCATTATCCTGGCCGGTGGCAGGTTTCGGCATGGCCAATATCTGGCCTGCGACTCGGACCACAACGTCCCGCTCTGCAATCTCTATGTGCAGATCCTTCATCAAATGGGCCTCGCGGTGGAAGCGTTCGGGAGCAGTACAGCCTCAAGCGTACCCGGCCTTCAGTAGCAGGGTCGCCGCACACCATGATCAGGCTCTTGGTCGAAAGCAATTGGCCCGGACTCGGGCCCCGAGGGCTCAGCCCGTCAGTCTTGATCGCGTGCTGAACCGCTTCACTGATCCGCGGATCGCTCGGATGATCTGGGAGGTCGGGTAGCGCTCTCAGGGCGATCAACCGCAGGCCCGTGTCATCGCAGTCACCGTCTTGTCCTGCATCAGACCGCTCCACAGGAAATCCGCCAGCAGGCGAAGGGTGAACACGACCCCGACTCGATGTCCGAGTGAGCGCTCCGCGATCCCGTTCGCAAGCTCGACGGAATCGTCACAACGCCTGGCGAAAGCAAATTCGCTGGGCTTGGGTGGTTTGTCGGTGCCGTGCTTTATTCGCCGATACCACGGCATCCGACCGCCGTTTGACGTCTCCAAGCAAGATGAGACAGAGCAGGCAACGGATTCAAGAAATGTCCAGCAAGTTTCCCCCCAGGAGTACCGTCCAATCCTCTCGCTTGCCAATCCGTTTGCATGGGCACGTGGGCGGCATGGTTTGCCGCATTCAGTGCGGGGTCGATTGGTCAGGATTGGCCGGAATCGCCGGGCTGCGGGACGGAGGCCCGAGCTGAGTAACTGAGACCGGCAATGGGCGGACACCCGTTTCGGTCTTTCTCCGGGGAACCGAGGATCCATATACTATGTTCGGTGCCTCTCTCCACCTTTCGCCGCCATGCTCCAAACGCCCCTGGTCTTCCTTCTGATGCTGGCCGTGCCCCTTCAAGGGCTTGCGGTGCCGCATTTGCATCGAGAGCAGGGATCCATCGACGCAACAGATCATGGCTTTCGACCCCACCTTCATCTCGGTCACAGTCTCAGTTCGCACCGCCACTCGCACCGCAATCATCCAGCAACCCTCACTCACCCGGACCAAACGTATAGCCCGGGTCCCGCTCCGCTTGATCGTCCGGCCGCTCCAAGCGATCACGACGACGATGCAGTTTATGTTGCCACGGAGCTTAGGCTGAACCTGACCGCGCATGTCCCGGTGGTTCAACAATCGCTATTCGTAAGCTGGGTTAATCCGATTGAGCCGAAGACGCTGGATGTCCGCGGTTCGCTCGATGTAGCCACTTTCTTCTTGGCTCGTGGTGGCACGCCGATCTATCTCACCACGCTCTCGCTGCGCCTGTGATTCCACCGCGCCCGGGTGGCCGTCCATCCATGACAGGCGAAGTCCGTCATGCGTCGGCCCCATGGTTCTGGTCCGATCTGTCTCGCGGTTGGAGCTCAATGCGTGTCTCGATTTCTGAAATTCACCAGCCTGTTCATTCTCATGGGTGGTGTCGTCGCTAGCGGGGTGTGGAGCCGTGACCGATGGCTGCCTTTGCTCCGGCAACGCGAACCAACTGCCACGGAAAGGGAGGCGGAAAAGCCGCGATCACCGGGCCTACCCAGTCAACAGGTGATGCTCTCCGAACAAGCGCAGAAGAATCTCGGCCTAACCTCGATCCCCTTGCGGCCATCGGAATATTGGAAGGTCATCGAGATCCCAGGCATGATTGTGGACCGACCTGGCATCAGTGATCGCGGCGTGATCGCTCCCGTGACGGCAGTGGTTACAAAGATTCATCGCTATGCGGGTGATACCGTCGAGCCTGGTCAAAACCTATTCACCCTGCGGCTAGTCGGCGAATCATTTCAAACGGCCCAGCGCGAATTCTTTCGAGCCGTCCAGGACCGACAGATCGCGCAGCAGAATATCGAACGGCTCAGCGGAATCGCACAGTCCGGAGTGGTTCCTAGCGCCAGGCTGATCGAGCTTCGCAATGAACTGCGCCGCCACGAGGTCAGCATGGAGGCTTTCCGGCAAGACCTCCAGATCCGAGGGCTGAGCTCTGCGCAGATTGAGGCGATCGCAAGAGGGGAGTTCGTTTCAGAAGTCATTGTGTCGGTGCCTGAGCAGTCGGCCGAGCCGACTGCCATCATCGCAGGCGACACAATCCGCGGCGCACCCGTCGATGAGTCGCCGATCCAGGCGTTCGAGGTGCAAGAAGTCACTGTGGAACTGGGCCAACAAGTGCAAGCGGGGCAGCGGCTGTGCACGCTCTCGAATCATCTGGACCTGTTCATCGAGGGCCGGGGCTTTCTTCCCGAACTTCCTCTGTTGCAACGGGCGGCCGCCCAGGCACTGCCGATTCAGGTTGAGCTGAAGGAGGGAGCAGAAGTGGACTGGGATTCAGCGATTCCCGACGTCGTGATTCATCACATCTCCAATTCACTTGATGAGCGAAGTCGAACCGTGGCGTTCTATATGCTGCTGCGGAACCAGTTTCGAGCCTACGAGCGCGACGGTCAGCGGCTGTTCCTCTGGCGATTCCGTCCGGGGCAACGGGTGCGGTTGAAGGTCAATGTCGAGCGACTGACGAATGTGTTTGTCCTGCCTGCGGCCGCCGTGGTGCAGGAAGGGCCGGAGTATTTCGTCTTCCGACAGAATGGCGATCTGTTTGACCGCAAGCCTGTGCATGTGATCTATCAAACGCAAGACGACATCGTTCTCGCAAACGACGGCAGTGTGCCATCGGGCATCTACGTAGCCGGTGCTGGAGCAGTTCAAATCAATCGCGTTCTCAGAAGCCAACGCGGGGAAGCTCCGTCCGGGGTCCATGTCCATGCAGACGGCTCAGTCCACGAGAACCATTGAGGAGCCGTCATGCTCGATGCAGTCATTCGGTTTTCGCTCCGTCATCGTCCGCTGATCGTGGTGTGGTCGCTGGCTGTGCTGGTCTATGGCAGCTACCTGGCCACTACGATGCCGATCGACGCTTTTCCGGACCTCGACAGACCCCGCGTCGTGATTCTCACGGAGTGTCCTGGTCTTTCGCCCGAGGAGGTCGAGGCGCTTGTTACCCAACCGATCGAACAAGCCATGCTGGGCGCCAGCGGGGTGGTCGCGGTACGCAGCCAATCCAGCATGGGCCTTGTTGTGATCTATGTCGAGTTCGACTGGGACACGGAGGTGCGCACTGCACGACTCGTCGTGCAGGAGCGGCTGTCCAAACTGTCGGGCTTGATGCCGCCCGGGATTCAGCCGCTGTTGACGCCGCCTACGTCGATCATGGGACAGATCATGCACATGGGCATTCGGCGGCAGGCTGGGCCACTGGGCGGGCAACTCGCGCCGCTGGGCGAAACAAGCCTGTTGGTGGAATGGCTGGGCGGTGATCAGTTGAAGCTCTGGCGACCCGTTGATCGTCAAAACCCAGGTACTTGGGAAACGGTGGCGATCGAATCGTGGCGCGAGCTGACCGCGCCCGACGGAGCATCCGTCGAACGAGGGCCGGCATTCCAGATCCGTACCGCCGGACAGTCCCACGATGTGCAGTTCCTTACGCCCTTCCAGCAGCAGCTCGAGCTGCGAACGATCGCTGATTGGATCGTCCGACCGCGATTGTTGCGTATCCCAGGCATCGCCGAGGTGATCGTGCTGGGAGGGGAGAAAAAGCAATACCAAGTTCAGGTAAACCCTGACGCATTGTTGGAATATGGCGTGACATTGCGTCAGGTAAAGGAAGTTGTCAGCCGCAGCAATCTTAACGCCAGCGGGGGCTACACGCGCGAGAACCAGGTGGAACGTCCGATCCGAATGATCGGCCGGCTGGGACCAGACCCAGCGCGCGTGCTGGACCAGTTGCAGAAGATCCCCGTCGACGCTCAAGGCATTCGGCCCGTGTTGCTCGAGCAGGTCGCCACGGTGGCGGAAGGCGCGTCGCCCAAACGAGGAGACGCCGGCATCGATGGACAAGCAGGAATCGTCATCACCCTTGCCAAGCAACCACACGTCGATACTCGAGAGCTTACCGATCAAATCGATACTGCACTCAACGAACTGGAAGATTCACTGACGGCCGACCTGCGGATCCAACGAGACCTGTTTCAACTGAAGAGCTTCATCGACCGCGGAATCTTCTACGTGGGCGAGGCGCTTGGGATCGGCGCCTTCCTAGTGGTCATCGTCTTGACATTGTTCCTGATGAACTTGCGGACAACATTGATCACGTTGACCGCAATTCCGCTCTCGCTGGTGATGACGACACTGACCTTCCGGGTTATCAGCTTGCTGACCGGGCATGAGTTGTCGATCAATGTGATGACTTTGGGCGGTCTCGCTGTGGCGATGGGGGAACTGGTGGACGATGCGATCGTCGATGTAGAAAACATCTATCGGCGACTGAAAGAAAACTACCGCCTCGCCGAGCCCCGCCCGGTATTGCAGGTTGTTTACGATGCGAGCAGGGAAGTGCGCGGTGCCATCGTCTTTGGCACAGCCGTCGTGATCCTTGTGTTTCTTCCCTTGTTTGCAATGTCGGGAGTGGAAGGCCGTCTGTTTGCCCCGCTGGGAATCGCCTACATCGTTTCAATCCTTTCGTCACTGCTGGTCTCGCTGACTGTAACTCCTGTACTGTCTTACTATCTCCTGCCACAGTCGCCAGCTACCCACCGTCATGGCGAAGGTCTTCTGCTGAATCTCATGAAGAGTATGGCAGGCGGTCTCGTGCGATTCAGTCTGCGATTTGTTCATCCGCTGTTGCTGATCACATGGCTGATGGTTGGACTCAGTGCCTACATCCTGACGCAGATCGGCGCCGACTTTCTTCCCCGATTCGATGAAGGCAGCGTGCAGGTCAATCTCAGCCTCCCGGCCGGCAGTTCGCTGCAGGCTTCCCAGGAGGCGGCCGCGGTGATTGATGCCCGCCTGGCGCCCATGCTCAAGTCTGCCGAAAATCCACAAGGTGCGATCCTGCATACGGTCCGCCGCACGGGACGGGCAGAACTCGATGAACACGCTTCGCCGGTCAACATGACCGAGTACATCCTGAGCATGAATCCCGAAGTGCAGCAGTCACGTGAGGAAACGATTCAGCAACTGCTCGATGACTTGAAGCAAGATCTGCCGGGCGTCGATTTGGAGGTCGAACAGCCTCTAGCGCACCTGATCAGTCACATGCTGTCGGGGGTGTATGCCCAAGTCGCGATCAAGATCTACGGAGATGACCTGAATGTCCTGCAAAACCTGGCCCGGCAGGTGAAAGCGGAGATCGAGGAAATTCCGGGAGTCACGTCGCCAGTAATTGAGTCGCAGGTGTTTGTTGACGAGCTTCAGATTGCTCTCCGGCCCGATGATCTGGCAGCCTATGGATTGAACCGGCAGGACGTTGCCGAGTTTGTGCAGACAGCCTTGCAGGGTGACGTGGTTTCTCAGGTCCTCGATGGGGCGCGTCGTTTCGACCTCGTCGTGAAGCTGCGAGAGCAGGAGCGAACCGACTATGGGGGCCTCCGCGATCTGCGGCTCGATCTGCCTGGCGGGCAAGGTCAGATCCGGTTGGCGGACGTCGCAGATTTCGTTGAGGGATCGACGGGTCCCAACCAGTTAATGCGTGACAACGTCCGCCGAAGAATCGTGGTCCGCTGCAACACGCAAGGCCGCGACCTCCGCGGTGTAGTGAAAAAAATTCAACAGCGGATCGCCAGCGGCTTGACGATGCCAGTCGGCTACTTCGTGGAGTACGGAGGACAATTTGAAAGTCAACGGTCGGCGACCCTCGCGATCAGCGTGATGGCCTGCGTCTCGTTGATCGGCGTGTTCTTCGTGTTGCTAATGCTGCATCCATCCGTGCGGATCGCGCTACAAATCCTCAACGCCGTCCCCACGGCATTTATCGGTGGGGTCGCGGCCTTGCTGCTGACAGGACAGACGCTGACCGTCGCGAGTCTCGTCGGATTCGTCTCATTGAGCGGAATCGCCGTCCGCAACGGGATCCTGCTGGTCACGCACTACTTTCACCTGATGAAACATGAGGGTGAAGACTTCTCGCCCGCAATGATTGTTCGCGGCAGTCTGGAACGATTGGCTCCCGTTTTGATGACCGCACTCACGGCAGGGATTGCTCTGCTGCCTATCGTGCTCAGAGGCCAAAAGCCGGGGCTGGAAATCCTTTACCCGGTGGCGACGGTGATTCTTGGAGGATTGATCACCTCAACGTTTTGCGAATTCCTGATCCATCCTGGTCTGTTCTGGAAATTCAGTGGTTCGGATGCGACGGCGTTCGCCCGCGAAGCGAAAGATGAGGACAGTCTCTGCTGATAACCACAAATCCTTTGCCTGAGTTGAGAACTCCTTCCAAAGTGGAGATGCGAAAAATGTTGCGATCGAGTTACCTGATCTGGTTGCTGGCGGCGGGGACATTACTAAGCGGGTGCCGAGAACAAGCCAGTGAACCTGCAGGCGAAGCGGCAACTAGATCCGCTGCGAGTTCACCAGCCACCGATCATGAGCACAGCCATGGAGCTGGACCGCATGACGGCGTAATCGCCGACTGGGGTGGCGGCAAATATCACGTTGAACTCACGGTCAATCATCTCACCAAGGAAGCCACCGTCTATGTCTTAGGCAGTGATGCCAGGTCGCCGGCCCCTGTCCACGCTGAATCGGTGCTGCTGTCAATCAGCGATCCATCCTTTCAGATGGATCTGAAGCCCGTTCCAATGGAAGGCGAAAGCGGAGGGCTCTGTTCGCGCTTTGTGGGTACAAATGAGGGACTTGAGAATGTCCAAAGGATTGCCGGGACGATCAGCGGTCAGATTGGAGGCACGCCCTATGCCGGAGACTTCCAGGGTACTTCCCACGACCATCACGAATGAAAGCGGCAATTCTCTGATCCATCTGAGCCAGTCGGGGATAACCGTTGGATGTTCGTCCAACGGCAACAGGCGTCCGATCCGGAGGGGTGGATACACGGTCGCTAGATCGATCACGCGAGTATGCCCGCGAGGAACCCTTTCCTGTGAGATTGCAGGTTCCTGCCGGCCTAAGCCAGAATCAGCTGTCGGCCGCTCGCCGCCACGCGGTTACCGAAGAAAAAGCGTCGTTGAATGTCTGACCCACGATGGTTGGAGGAGCATGAGTCACCAAGCGCGATCGACAACCCAGGATGATCCCGGGAGGATCCAGTATTTTCTTTATCTGCTCATGGCATGTTCCCTAAGTACTCGTGAGTCGGCGGATGGAGTCGTCCGAATTCGCCCCCAAGACACGCCGCTCTCTACATCATTCGCAGAACACAACGTCTGAGCATCGTTCTGTTTCCCTCGCCCTGGAACGATTGCCGGACAGAACGGGTCGCTCGTATGGCAAATTACTTGTAGTGGAGGCTACAAAAGAGTCGATGCTCGGATCAGGAGGGGTCTGTGCATGTTGAGGACCTGTTTGCTAGCAATTGCTGCCATTGCCGGTTCTGGGGGTTCGCTCTTCGCCCAATGCCGGGATTGCATGCCCGCAACCATCTTCTCGTGGAGCGGAGAGCCAGCCGTGCTGGGTTCACTCTCGACTATCGCCACGGACCGACCTGACTTCACCGAAGCGAGCAGCACGGTCGGACTCGGAGTCGCACAACTCGAGATGGGTTACACGTACACTCGTTCTGCCAAAATTGACGCTCACAGTTGGGGTGAACTGCTGTTGAGGTACGGCGTGTTTGCGAATTGGCTCGAGTTGCGTGCCGCGGTCTCGCCTGTTTCAGTGGTCTCGGATGGTACCTACTCGGGAGCAGAGGATCTGTACCTAGGCACAAAGCTCTGGTTGATGCAACAAGACGAATGGCTACCCGAGGTTGCCGTGGTGTACCAGATGACCGTGCCAACCGGATCCCCCGCATTCACATCAGGTCATGTGCTTCCGGGTGTCAATGTACTCTACGGGTGGGACATCAGCGATGACTTTTCGCTTGCAGGTAGTACACAGTATAACCGGGCAGTTGATGAAGAGAGTGAGTTGTATGACGAATGGTCGCAATCAGCGACCGTCGGAGTCTCGCTCTTGGACAATGTTGGTGCCTACATGGAGTGGTTCGCATTTATTCCTGGTGGTACTCCTGCTGCCTTGCCCGAGCATTACATTAACGGAGGATTAACTTATCAGCTAAACGATGATCTTCAATTCGACGTACGTATAGGCAAGGGACTAAGCGACGCATCCGAAGACTTCTTTGCTGGAGCGGGTATTGCGTTTCGCTTCCGCTAAATCGGTCCATCCAGGGCTACTCGTGGGTGACCGTCAAATGGATGTCCCACAGCAGTCGGTGTTGGCTCGCGCAAGAGGGATTTGCGGTCGCTTCAGCGATCGCACAGGCGGTCATTCCTGCGAGGAATCATTGGCCGTGAAACGGTGCGCACTTGACTGCCGTCGTCAGAGGGGCCTGAATGACCAAGCGTCGATCGGCAATTCGCGCTACCCCCAATAGCTCCCACTTCTTTGCGGAACGGGAGTAATCATCGAGGGCTGAAGGCGGTCCAACTAAGGTCTCACACAACCTACGCCGTTAGCGACGAGGCGACGGCACGGAGAAGTTTCTGGAGAGCGGGAACGAACCTTCAAGGGAGGGATCAAGAACTCACGCGCGTCCCCTTCACCGATCGCTTCACTCTGCGACTGCGCGGTTTGGAGTGAGGTACTCCCCAAGACTTTTGCCGTAGTACTGCTCATGCAGTGCTTTCTCACTTGGGGCTTTACACTGGTCCCGCGAGCGACGGTCATCCAGGGACAATGCCCGGGCCCTTGGCGTCGCCCGCGCGTCGCGAGATCCGCCGCAGATTGGCAGGGACTTGCCAGGGAGTAAAATCATATCGGAAGTCCCACAGTCGGTGACTCAAGCTCCGCAAATGGTCACCGGCCCCACAGATACGACCCGGGAAGATGCTGGATGCGCCCATTCTGGCCAGACAGCGAAGATCCGTTTATGCCTCGATCGTCCGAATTGCCGATGCTTAGCGGCTGCTCGTTTCGCCGCGAATCGCCACCCATTGGATCTTCCGCCGTGTGGTTGGCTGTCATGTGCCTGCAGATTTTCGTTAGCTCGGCGATCGCTCAAACGTCGGCGACCCCGGATGCGTTCATCGATCAGGTCCGTCCGCTGCTCAATGGATATTGCCTGGACTGTCACAGCGCTGAGTCATCGGAGGGGGGTGTCGCGCTCGATCACTTCGTCGACCGTCCATCGGCGATCGCTGGGGGGCGGCTGTGGGTCCGCGTCCTGGATGCCATCGAATCCCGCGCGATGCCACCGGAGGACGCGATACAGCCGAGCGACGAGGAACGAGCGGCGGCGATCGAATGGATCGAAGACGATTTCTTCATGGCCCAATGTGCCACGGCTTCCAGCTCGGCGCCCGCCGTCATCCGCCGCCTGAACCGCCAGGAGTATGACAACACGATCCGCGATCTGCTGGGCTTGGATCTGCATCTGGCCGCCGACTTTCCGCCTGATGACATCGGCTTCGGATATGACAACATCGGTTCGGTGCTGAACCTGTCGCCGGTTCACATGGAAAAATATCTGCTGGCGGCCGAGCGTGCGTTGGAAGCTGCGATTCGTTTGCCCGACGTCGAGTCGTTGCCGCCGGTGGAACTGATTGGCCTGAGGACCTATCCCTTACCTATCGATGGGCAGGTCACTTTCGATCATCACCTCGCCCCGGGTCGATACCTGGCCGATTTCAGTCTGGTCCGTGTGGGGGTGGATGAAAGGGTTCCCCCGCCAAGAATATCGATCAGCTTTGGCACCGACATGCGTGAGCTGGAGGCCGTCCGCGTTCAGGACGAGACGATCGTCTACCGCTTTTGGATCGGTGTGACCGAAGGTGATCGACATGTCCAGATTAAACTTGCCGCGGGCGAAGCAGCTCGAATCGTGGAAAGTCAGACCGATGCAAGCGGAAAAAACACCAGTGGCGATCAACGTTATGGAGCGGATCGTGGGTTGCATGTCGACTCGATGGTGGTGCACGGTCCGCTGACCTCTGAGCCGTTGCCCGTTCCGTCCGGCGTGAAACTCCACTGGATTGATCATCCACTGCTGGGCGATGAAGCCCGGATTGCGGCAGGTCGCCAGGTGGTGAAGGCGTTTGCAGACCGCGCATTTCGCCGACCTGCCCGGGACGACGAGATCGACCGACTGCTCCAACTGTTTGCGATGGCCCAGCGTCGTGGTGAAAGCTTTGAACGATGCTGCCAGGTGACCCTCTCTGCCGTGCTGCTCTCTCCCCAGTTTCTCTATCTGGTCGAGCCCGGTGAGCCAAATACCGATCGCTCACTCACGGACTATGAACTTGCCAGTCGTCTGTCCTATTTTCTCTGGAGCACGATGCCTGATGAGGCTTTGCTTCAGGCAGCGGCGGACGGGTCACTTCGCAAAGAGCTGTCTGAGCAAGTCGACCGTATGCTGAAGGATCCTCGTTCCGAGGCGCTGGTCAGCAACTTCGTCGGCCAGTGGTTGCAACTCCGTAATCTGTCAGCGGTGACACCAGATCCGTCGCTGTTTCCGGAGTTCGACAACGAGCTCCGTGAGGCGATGCGTGGTGAGACGGAAGCATGCTTTGCATATCTGCTGCGGAGTAACCAGAGTGTGCTGGAACTTCTCAGTGCCGACTATACGTTTCTCAATCAGCGGCTGGCACGACACTATGGGATTGAAGGAGTCACTGGGGACCAGTGGCAACGGATTGAGGTAAAGGACTCGATGCGGGGTGGCATTCTCACACATGCCAGTGTGCTCGCGCTGACATCCAACCCGAATCGGACCTCACCGGTCAAACGGGGCAAGTGGATCTTGCAGCAGGTCCTTGGCTCGCCGCCGCCACCGCCGCCGCCAAATGTTGCCGATCTGGATGACAGCGTGGCTGCGGAAGATGCTGCATCGCTCCGCGAGCGATTGGAACTCCATCGGGCGAACCCACAGTGTGCCAGCTGCCATCGGCAAATGGATGCACTGGGTTTCGCCCTGGAGAACTATGATGCGATCGGCCGTTGGCGCGACCGCGACGGCACGTTCCCGATCGATTCGTCAGGGACGCTGCCGGGTGGTCGATCGTTCACTGGCGCCGCCGAGCTGAAACAGGTACTGACGACCAGCTCGGCGAAGAAGTTTTCCAGGAACCTGATCGAAAACCTGTTAACCTATGCCTTGGGCAGGTCGCTTGAGCTGGAAGACTACTGCCTGGTGGAAAGTTTGCGTCGTCGGTTGGTCGATGCAGACTATCGGCCTCGGGCGCTGATCATGGGGATTGTGGAAAGTGATGCGTTTCAGCAGCGGGGTGGCGAGCCATCGCTGGAAGGTACGTCTCGCGTTAAGTAGCCGTCCGGCAGAGTTTCGCCCCGCCAGGGCCCAAGGGACAAGATGATGAGACAACAAATGCTGCTCCCGCGTCGCACGATGCTTCGTGGCCTGGGCGCTGCACTGGCGCTGCCGTGGATGGAAAGCCTGGTCCCATTCGCACAGGCTGGCGACAAAACGAGCCAACCGCCGGTCAGGCTGTGCTGCTGGTATGTCCCCAATGGCGTGCATCTGCCGGCTTGGTTTCCGTCACATCCGGGAGCGTTGGTGGATCTTCCCGAGTCACTTCAACCGCTGTCATTCGCTCGCGAGTATTTGACGTGCTTTCACGGGCTGACTCACGCAACGGCATCCACCAATGGGGATGACGAGGGCTGTGGGCATGGTCAAGGCGCGGCCAGTTTTCTGACGGGTGCGCAAGCCGCGCGATCGCAGGATGATGTTCGCGTTGGGATCTCGGTCGATCAGCTCTATGCCCGACATGTCGGACGCGCAACACGGCTTCCCACGCTGGAACTGGGGTGTGAATCTCCGCGTTCCGGCAATGCCTTCGGTTACAGCGGGACGTACAAGACTCACATCTCATGGCGGACGGCAACGTCTCCTGCGCCCTACGAGATGAACCCCAAGTTGGTTTTCGATCGCCTGTTCAGCGACGACAGCTTGAAGCTCAGCCAGGCCACCGTGGCTGAGCGGGATTTCTATCGCAAAAGCATTCTTGACTATGTTCAAGCCGATGCGGAGCGACTGAGCCGCACGATTTCAGCGGTCGATCGGCGGAAGCTGGATCAATACATGACCAGCGTTCGGGAAGTCGAGCGGCGGATTCAGAGCAGCGCCACGCGTGTGGAGTTGCCGGCCAATGCCGGACCTCGACCGGCAGGCATTCCCGATGATTTCGATCAGCATCTGCGGCTGATGTGCGACTTGATGGTGCTCGCTTTCCAGACGGACAGCACCCGAGCCAGCACGTTCATGGTTACCAAGGAAGCGACCAATCGGAATTATCCCTGGCTGGGATTTACCGATGGTCACCATGAACTTTCCCATCATGGCAACGATGAGGAGAAGAACCGTAAGCTCCGCGAGATCGATCGTTATCACATATCGATTCTGGCGTACATGACTGAGAAGATGATGCAGGTCGAAGAGGCCGACGGCCGAAGTCTGCTGGATCATTCGCTGGTACTCTACGGCAGCGGGATCAGCGACGGAGATCGGCATGATCACGTGGATCTTCCAGTCATCGTGTTGGGTAAAGGCGGAGGAGGCTGGCGCAGCGGCCAGTTCATCCGCTGTCGCCCGCAGACGCCGATGGCGAACCTGCTGCTGTCGATGCTGCATCAGGCGGGTGTGCCCGAAACGTGGTTCGGTGACAGCACAGAACCCTTGGCCGGGTTGATCGCATGATTGTCAGCCGGATAGCAAGGCTGTGGACCAGTTCACCTTGGCAAGGTGCCTGCCTGTCAGTCGTCTGCCTGTTGGTTCTGCCACTGAACGTGCTAGCGCAGGCGACGCCGGAACCGCCGGCGACCGCTCCCACGGACGTTCCCGGACTAACTGCTGATCTGCGAAGTGATGCTGTGATCAAGCGGCGCGCAGCGGCGATTGCGGTGCGTGAGCGGATCCTGGAGCATCGGGAGCAGTTCCTGCCGGTTTTGATCGAGCGTCTACAGTCCGAGCGTGATGGGCAAGTTCGCTACGCGGTGCTGGAAGCCCTGACGGATCTCGGACCGCTGGCTGAACCTGCGGTGCCGGCCTTACTGGCTTCGCTACGGGAGGATTTTGGTCATCGCGGTCATGAAGAACGCCATCAACACTACCGAGTCGCGATCGCTCTTTCCGCCATCGGACCGGCAGCGGTCGCCGGACTGAGTGAATTGCTGGATGCTGAGGATGAAGGCATCCGCGGTGAAGTGGCGATGGCGTTGGGCCGGATTGGCAATGCCGCATCGCCGGCCGTCGAGCGCCTGGGCAGGCGCCTCCGCGATTCGTCCGAACGCGTGCGTCTAGAAGCGGGTGGCGCGCTTGGTCGAATCGGTCCGGCCGCGACCGATACGCTCCTCCGTGGCGAGAAGAGTAATGTTCTTGGCGAGCGGCTGGCGGCGATCCATGGAATCGGTTGCAGCAAGGTCGACGATCCCAGGCTGACCGAAGCCCTGTTGCATGCCGCAGCGGATGCCGAACCAGCGATTCGGGCGGCATCGATCGGAGCGATGGCCGATCACCAGCCGCCGAACGCGCAATGGCACGAGTTGGTCCGCCAGGCACTGGCTGATCGTGAGGAAGCAGTTCGACTTGCCGCCATCAATCAAGTGGTTCGGCAGCCGGATTCTTTGCAGGCGCTGCAGTCTGCCCTGGAAGCGCTGTTGGCCGATCAGGATGCGGGGGTGGCCGGGCATGCTGCATTCCTGTTTCAACATGCGGGCAACGATGCGGCGCTACGAATGTTGGATCTCGCACCTGATCCCCGCACGCGGCTGGAGCAGCTCGCGCAGAACCTCGCATTGCGAGGTAGTGGCGTGCAGCCAGCGCTTGTGGCTGCCCTGCAGGATGCGGAGCCACGGCGACGGGAGGTGGCGGTCCTGGCGCTGGGGCAGATGCGTCCGCTTTCCATGGAAGTGGTCGAGCAGGTTGTGCGATTGCTGGACGACCCGCAGGCAAGCGTTCAGCGCGCGGCGCTGTTGGCCGTGAAGAGCCTCGGTCCGCGCGGGGCGCCGGCACTGCCTAAGATCCGTGAGCGAGCTCATGATCCTGATCCGCAGGTTCGCGAAGCGACGATCGAGATCCTGTTTGCTTCCGCGCCGCGCGACGAACAACTGATCGAAGCGCTGGCGATCGCGGTCGATGATGGGGAGCCAAGCGTCCAGCGGCGTGCGATTGAACTATTGCGGGCGACCGGCCCGTTGGCGTTGAGCAGTCTGCCGCGCGTAACAAGCAAGCTGACCAGCGAACATCAGGAGGTTCGCCTGGCGGCAGTCGAAACACTGGCTGATTTCGGCAGGGGAGCGGAGCCATCGATTCCCGACTTGCTCAAAGCGCTGGAAGCAAGCAAGCCTGAAGAGGATGAATGGCAAGGTGCCCTGATCGAGGCCTTGGGAAGGATTGGCCCGCCGGCTGCCGAAGCGTATGAGCGACTGGTCGGTTTTCTGAATGCGGGCGACCCCAAGCTTCGTATGACAGCGCTCGAGGCGCTCGGCAATCTGGAGCTTGAGCCATCGCGACTGGTTCCGGTGCTGGAACGTCTACTGGAAGACGAACAGAAAGATGTTCGCGAGCAAGCATTGCGCCAGATACGGAAACTGGGAAACGATTCCGGGCTGATGATTCCGGCACTGATCCGATTCGTGGCGCGAGGCGATGATGTGGGCGGCGCCGTACGCGCATTGGAGCGGCTGGAGAAACAATCGATCCCGAAAGAGACGATGGAGCGGCTGATTGAGTTATTGGACGACGATGCTCCGCAAGTTCGCCGGGAGACGATCAAATTCCTGGGCCGCTTAGGCAGAGCTTCCGTGCCGGCGTTGGCCAAGCTCGAGCAATTGAGAGCGATTTCCACTCCGAACGTCCAAGCGGCGATCGATACGGCACTGCAGCAGATTCACGATGCGACCGCCCCGCAAGGGGAGTGATCCGACTGATCGTGTCAGAAGTTGGCTGTGACGGCGAGTTTCACTGAGATGAACCTCTCGCAATGGCGCAAAGGTGAAGAGGTCCTCAAAGAGGTTCGAACATCACTCCTGGGCCAACGCGACGCGCCAGCGAGTGAGCATGCCCGCAGCGCCAGCAAGGGCCTAACGGCCGACGTGAGCCTCCGCGACAGGTGTAGTTATGAGAGATCTCACGCAAAGGCATAAAGGTTAGGAGGTCCCCAAAGAGGTTCGAACATCGCTCCTGGGCC